>ENA-OQES01000338-OQES01000338.1-human-gut-metagenome-genome-assembly--contig:-NODE-338-length-20258-cov-3.201182_pt1 | contig 20258 bp, 24 predicted proteins | sample MGYA00242798_ERZ504641 | MGnify/ENA primary metagenome ERZ504641 (study PRJEB26092, sample SAMD00036327) | human gut metagenome | host: Homo sapiens | study: EMG produced TPA metagenomics assembly of... | reverse complement strand
CTTATTTACAGGATTCTGGATCACTCACGATCCGATGAAAATAGTTATCTGTATCGGATGTGATATCACAAGCTTACTGTCTATTCTTTAAATAACGCTTGAAGAATCAAAAAAAGAGTTGGAATAAAATTCCAACTCTTAGTGGTTTCTTATATGATCAATCAAGACTAAGCACGTTCAACCTTACCAGATCTTAAGCAAGAAGTACAAACGTACATTTTCTTAGCTGCTCCGTTAACTTTAACTTTAACAGATTTGATGTTAGATTTCCACATTTTATTTGATCTTCTATGTGAATGGCTCACTGCGTTTCCAAAATGAGCACCTTTGCCACAAATAGCACATTTTGCCATGTTAGCACCTCCTTATTCCAATCTCTATTCCTGTTTCATTCCAGGCTCGACAACTATTTCATTCTAACAGATTGATTTATAAAATCAAGAATAAATTTGCTTTATTTTAAATCATTTTTTGAAACACTAGACTTAGGTGGTTTCATAATGTATAATCGAAATATATGAATTCTCGTTTGGAGGTATAATTTATGAAAGGACATGTGAATACAAAGAATGGAGAGATCTCCATTGAAAATCAGGTAATTGCGAAATATGCCGGAATCTGTGCTCTTGGATGTTTTGGTATCGTAGGGATGGCAATGGTGAATATGAAAGATGGGATCGCCAAGCTGTTAACAAGAGATAATATCAGAAAAGGTGTATTTGTTTCTGTAAAGAATAATAAGATCACGATAGACTTCCATATTATTGTATCTTATGGAGTTTCTATTTCTACAGTGGCAAGTAACCTTATGGAATCTGTAAAGTATCGTGTAGAAGAATTTACAAGCCTTGAAGTAGAACGGATCAATATTTACGTAGAGGGCGTAAAGGATATAGGATAATAGATAATGGAGGCAAAGATTAAGATGAAACAGATAGATGCAGCTTTGCTGCAGAAGATGTTGATTGGCGGAGCCAAGAGATTAGAGGCGAATAAAGAATATATTAATGAACTGAATGTATTCCCTGTGCCAGACGGTGATACAGGAACGAATATGACAATGACAGCTCTTGCAGCTGCTAAAGAAGTTGGGAACGCAGCAGAAGTGACAGTGAAAGAAGTAACAAGAGGATTATCAAGCGGTTCTTTAAGAGGAGCCAGAGGTAACTCAGGTGTTATTCTATCCCAGTTATTCAGGGGATTTTATAAAGGTGTCAAAGATCAGGACGTATTAACAACAGAAACTGTTGCAGTAGGATTTAAGAAGGCAGTAGAGACAGCTTATAAAGCAGTTATGAAACCAAAGGAAGGAACAATCCTTACGGTAGCGAAAGTAACAGCAGAGAAGGCAGTATATTGTGCAAGGAATACAGAAGATTTTGAAGAATTTGCTCAGGTAGTGATCAAGGAAGCGAACGAGATTCTTCAGAAGACACCAGAGATGTTACCAGTTCTGAAAGAAGCAGGAGTGGTTGATTCAGGTGGACAGGGACTTGTGGAATTCCTACAGGGTGCTGTTGATGCTTTAATGGGTAAAGAAGTTGATTTAAGCAGTGTTGAGAAGACAGCAGTTAAACCAGCAGCAACAGCAAGTGAAGCACCATTAGAAGAGAAAGATATCAAATTCGGTTATTGTACAGAATTTATCGTTATGACGAAAGAAGAGATTTCCATGGAAGAAGAACAGAAGTTTAAAGATTTCTTAATGGGAATCGGAGATTCTATCGTGGTTGTTGCAGATGAAGATATCATTAAAGTACATGTTCATACAAACCATCCTGGAAAAGCGATCGAGAAAGGTCTCACATATGGAGAACTTACGAATATGAAGATTGATAATATGAGAGAAGAACACAGAGAACGTTTAAATCTCACACAGGCAGAAGCACAGGCAGAAGAAAGCAAACCAGAAGAACCTAGAAAAGACTTTGGATTTGTGGCAGTATCGATTGGCCAGGGAATGAATGACATTTTCCGTGAGTTAGGTGTAGATTACCTGATCGAAGGCGGGCAGACCATGAACCCTAGTACTGAAGATATGTTGAATGCAATCGAGCAGGTGAATGCAGAGACTGTATTTATTTTGCCAAATAACAAGAATATCATTCTTGCAGCGACACAGGCACAGTCTTTAGTGGAAGATAAGAATGTAGTGATCATTCCGACAACAACAGTTCCACAGGGAATCTCAGCGATCATTGGATTTGATCCAGAAGCAGATGCCGAAGAGAATGAAGACAACATGAAAGACATCATTGAATGCGTGAAGACTGGAGAAGTTACTTATGCAGTCAGAGATACATCCATCAATGGTATTACGATCAAGGTTGATGATATCATGGGAATCGATGATGATGGGATCAAGAAAGTCGGACAGGATGTCGAGAAAGTCACGTTAGAATTACTAGAAGAGATGGTAGATGAAGACAGCGAACTGATCAGTATTTACTATGGAGAAGACACAACCAAAGAACAGGCAGAAGCATTACTTGAGAAAGTAGAAGAAACATATGGTGACTGTGATGTACAGTTAGAATATGGCGGACAGCCAATTTATTATTTCTTATTATCAGTAGAATAAGAGAAGATGGGAAATCCCGCTTGATGGCGGGATTTCTTGCTTTTCGTGAGAATATGATAAAGAATTTTGAAGGAGACAGAAGATGGATGGCACAACAAATATCATAGAATTAAAAGGAATTGGGGGAAAAGAGTGCGACAGCTTTTGGACGACTTGGAATCCGTGATGTAGACAGTCTGATCACGATGTATCCAAAGTATTATCTTACCTATGAAGATCCCAAAGATGTCAATGAGATCGAGATTGGCCAGAGAGTATCTATTTTCGTTCGTATCAATTCGGAAGTTCATATTCAGTATGCAAAAAGAATGAAGATTGTTACATGCACAGCGAAAGATTATACAGGAACGATCATGCTTGTCTGGTACAATATGCCATATTTAAAGAAACAATTACATCAGGGAAGAGATTATATATTTACGGGAACTCCGATCTATGAAAAAATGGACGGATCACGATGGAACATCCAGAAATCTTTACACAGGAAGATTATGAAGCTAAACAGGAGACATTGCAGCCAGTATATCCATTAACAAGTGGACTTACCAATAAACTTGTTTCTAAGGCTGTGGCACAGACAAAAGACTATATCTTTCATATTCCAGAATATCTTCCGCAAAATATTTTAGATCAATATCAGCCAATGGAATATCATCAGGCAATCTGGAATATTCATTTTCCGGAATCAAAAGAGCAGTTGATCAAAGCAAAGAAAAGGTTGATCTTTGATGAAATTTTTTAGTTTTTATCGCAGCGATGCATATGATCACATCAGGAGAAGATCTCAAGGAAGAAGGATACAAGATCGGGGTTTGCAAGGAAGCAAAAGAACTAGTGAAGAATCTTCCGTACGAGTTGACTACAGCACAGAAAAGAGCGTTAAATGAGATGGCAAAAGACATGGCGTCTGGTAAGGTTATGAATCGTCTGGTACAGGGTGATGTAGGATCTGGAAAGACGATCCTTGCGGTTATTTTATTATTAATGTGTGCCAAAGCAGGATACCAAGGGGTTTTGATGGCGCCAACGGAAGTGCTTGCAGCTCAGCATTATGAATCATTTACAGAACTTTTAGAATCTTATGATATAAAGATCGCATTGCTGACAGGTTCCACAAAGACAAAAGCAAAAAGAGAAACCTATCAAAAGATCAAAGATGGAGAAGTAGATATTGTGATCGGAACTCATGCGGTCATTCAGGATAAGGTGGAATATAACAAGTTAGCATTGGTTATCACGGATGAACAACATCGATTTGGAGTAAGACAAAGAGAAAGTTTATCGCTAAAAGGTGAGAAACCACATGTACTTGTTATGAGTGCGACACCGATTCCAAGAACATTGGCGATCATTTTATATGGTGATCTTGATGTATCGATCATCGATGAACTGCCGGCAGAGCGGTTGCCGATCAAAAACTGCGTAGTCAACACAAGTTACCGCCCGACGGCATATCGTTTCATTGAGAAACAGGTTAGTCAGGGAAGACAGGTATATATTATCTGTCCGATGGTCGAAGAAAGTGAGACGATGGAAGGAGAAAATGTCATTCAGTATGCGCAGATGTTGAGAAGCCAGTTTGCACCATCGGTAAGGATCAGTTACCTTCATGGAAAGATGAAGGCAGCGGACAAGCAGAAAGTCATGGATGATTTTTCAGAAGGCAAGATTGATGTTTTAGTATCAACAACGGTTGTTGAAGTCGGGGTGAATGTGCCAAATGCAACGGTTATGATGGTGGAGAATGCAGAACGTTTTGGACTTGCACAGCTTCATCAGTTAAGAGGACGTGTCGGACGTGGCGGCTATCAGTCCTATTGCATTTTTATGACGAGTTCCAAGAAGAAAGAAACGATGCAGCGTCTTGAAGTGTTGAATAAATCAAATGATGGATTTTATATAGCAAATGAAGACTTAAAACTTCGAGGACCGGGTGATTTCTTCGGAGTCAGACAAAGCGGGATGATGGATTTTGTTCTGGCAGATATCTATACCAATGCAGATATTATGAAACAGGCAGCTGATGCGGTAAAACAACTGGAGGAAAGCGGATTTGATTTTTCGAATTTGAAGAACAGCAGATTAGAAAAACAGATTGGGCTTGCAAGGTAATATATAATAGGAGGTATATCGTATGGTACGTTTTTATTTAAGATTTACAGGAAGAGTCCAAGGAGTAGGATTTCGTTTTTTTGTAGCGATGAATGCAGAAAGATGTCATTTGACAGGATGGGTGAAAAATATGTCTGATGGATCAGTGACAGCAGAAGTTCAGGGAACCAGAGTTGAAATTGAGAAATTTTTAAATTTGATCCAGACAGGAAATCGTTTCGTTCGAGTGGATGAGATCGAGAAAGAAGAACGTCCATATGAAGAAAATGAGAAAAGATTTCATGTTCGTTATTAAAATGATGTAAGTGTCCAAAAAATAACAATCCATAAAATGCAACATCATGTAAAAACTCCCAGTGTATCTTTTGTACGCTTGCATATACTATGAGCGTAACAGATAACAAAACAAAAGAAATGGAGGACTTTCAACATGGAAGAACGAACTTCAGCAAGAAGCAAAGGAACAAACAGAGTCGAGGTACCAGAAGCGAGAGGAGCCTTAGACAGATTTAAGTTCGAAGTTGCAAATGAGATCGGTGTGGATTTAAAAGAAGGATATAACGGACACTTAACAACTGCTCAGGCAGGATCTGTCGGAGGAGAGATGGTTCGTAAAATGATCCGCAGACAGGAAGAAGAAATGTCTCGCTAATTAGATAAGATGATGTATCCGGATTGCGAAATTGCGTAGCAATGAAGCAATCCTCAAACATCATAAGATTTCAGAAAGAGGCAGCGAAAGTATAAACTTTGACTGTCTCTTTCTGAAATATTGGTTTGTCGGTTGACAAAATCTGTAGATATAATAAAATAAAAGAAATAGTGAGCAAAAGTGGAATAACTTTGCAAAGCAAATAAAAGACAAGGAATATACATAGATATGAGAGTCGTAGCAGGAAGTGCGAAGAGTTTAAAATTAAAGACGATCGAAGGAATGGAGACAAGACCAACCCAGGATCGCATCAAAGAGACGTTATTTAATATGATTCAGTATGATATCCCGGGAAGTACATTTCTGGATCTTTTCTCTGGAAGTGGAGGAATCGGGATCGAGGCATTGAGCAGAGGAGCAAAGGAAGCTTATTTTGTTGAGAAAGCAAAACCTGCATTGAGATGCATTCGAGAGAATTTAAGATATACAAAGCTTGATAAGAAAGCACAGGTTTTGGCAACAGATGTGAATTCAGCGATCAGGCAGTTAGAGACGAAGAATGTAACATTTGATCATATTTTTATGGATCCTCCATATAAGAAAGGATTTGAAGAAGAAGTATTATCAATCATAGATCGATCCTCTATTTGTACAGAAGATACGGTAGTTATCGTGGAATCGTCTCTTGACACAGAGATACCAGATTTTGAGAAATTAAAGGTTATAAGAGTAAAAGAATATAAGACAAATAAACATACATTTTTGATGAAAACAGTGGAGGATTAGAAGATGAGTATTGCAGTTTATCCGGGAAGTTTTGACCCGGTGACTTATGGACATATTGATATTATAGAGCGTTCAGCCAAGGTTTTTGACAAGCTGATCATCGCAGTATTGGTAAACAGTGCAAAGAAACCAATGTTTACAACACAAGAGAAGGTTGATATGATACGAAAAGTGACAAGTCATCTTGATAATGTAGAGGTTATGTCATTTTCCGGATTGTTGGTAGACTTTGCAAAACAACAGGGAGCCAGTGTATCAGTCCGAGGACTACGCGCAGTAACTGATTTTGAGTATGAGATTCAAATTGCACAGACAAATGCGAGATTGGATAAAGACTTAGATACCATGTTTTTTACAACCAGCATTGAGTATTCTTATGTAAGTTCCACGATCGTAAAGGAAATTGCATCTTATCATGGAGATGTTTCTGAGATGGTACCGCCTTACGTACAAGAATGTCTTGAGAAGAAATTTAAATCATAGGAGGCGAATGAATATGAGTGAGAAGTATTTACATGAGATGATTGATGATATTGAAGTACTGATCGACGAAGCAAAACCAGCAAGATTTAGTCCAGGTAAGATTATGATCGAGAAAGATGTATTGATGACAGTGATCGAGGAATTAAGGAAGCAGATTCCAGGTGAGATTGAACGAAGCCATAAGATCATTCTGAACAAAGATGCGATCTTGGAAGATGCCAGAGTGAAGTCACAGCAGATGATCGATCAGGCAGCAAGAGATGCAGGAGAATTGATCGATCAGAATGAGGTTGTTGAGATGGCAAAGATGAGAGCGAATGAGATTGAAACTCACGCCAAAGATACAGCAAGAAGTGTTGTACATAATGCGAATGAAGAAGCAGATCAGATCCGTGCAGGTGCATTGCGCTATGTCAATGAGATCATGGAAGATGTACAAGGTTATGTGGCAAGTGTCAAAGAAGCACAGGAGAGTGTGTTTAACCAGTTGTTATCCGCATTAGATTCAGATCTTGCATCGATTAAAACGAATGCGAAGGAGATAGAAGAACAGCTTTCCGGAGTCAGCATTCCACAGGCAAGAACAAGAACGGTAGAAGATTTCATTTCAGATGAAGACTAGATAAGCAAGTAGTCCGCTTGAAACACTAAAAAGAGATCTTATGAGCAGATATTTCCAGAGGGAGAGTCTGCTCTTTTTGTATACACTTAAAGTCTGCACGGCAGCAGACAACCCGCCAAAAGAAGTGATCATACACAATAATATGACTTTGCGGCTGATAGACATATGGGAAGAACCAAAATAGGAGATGGCATTTGTGATTTCAAGAACAGCGGTCAATCCTCTTTTTAAATAGAAAGGAAGTGGAAGAATTTCTAAAAGAGAAACGGCAATTGAAAAGATCATAATACAGATTCCAATCATGAAAATGGAATGAAGACTATCAAAGATTACCTGATCTGCTGATTTTTTGGTGTGCAATGGTGGGAGAAGAGTGGTGTGTATGTAGAAAATCGCTTGTAAAAAATAAAAAGACCAGATAGATCAGATAACACATGACAGGAAAATACAGGCAAAAGAAAAAGCGCAGAGCAGAAATTTTGCCATGAAGGATCAATGTAAGAGTATATCCAGCAGAGAACATGGGACTGATCTGATTGCAGGTATATAATAGCTTTTCTCCTTCAGATTTCGTAAAAGATCCACAAGAAATAAAATCATCAATGATCTTCGCACCGAGGGGACATCCACAAAAAAACCCTAGAATACAGGTGTAAAAAAGTCCTCATTGATACCAGGAAAAAGTTTTTTGAGGGGGTAAAAGAGCCGGGAGATCAGATGGAACGTTTGGTAATATTGCATAAAACCAGTGAGCAGTAAAAAATGGTAAAAGAGTCGGTGTGATCGTTGCAGACCATAAAATCAGCCCATTTTTTGCTCCTTGGACCGATGTTTGTGGAAAAAATAACAAGGAAAGAACACTAAAAATAAGTAAAAACTGGATAAAACTGGTTTTCATGAAAAATCTCCGCTTTCTTTTTATAGTGTATGAAGCGGAGGTGAAACTAGAAGATGATCTGACTCATCTTTTATGATCGTATGAAATTTCTGTCCGATCACGGTACGATATAACTGGTTGGCACGTTGTTCTGTAGATAATAATTCTTCTTGATCTTTGGATAAAGGATCATTCATAACACGCAGATGGCGGACCATAGGGATGGAAGATTTTCTTTTGATATTCCCGATCAGGAAGGAAGCAGAACGTTTGAAACCTAGAATCTGAAAATAAGGAGACATATCGTAAGTTCGTGCTTTTTCAACCTTTTCTTTTGTTATATCAAGCATGATATGCAAAAGATTTCTGCTTATTTTGCTCCAGGTGAGGATTTTTGGTCTTACAGGCACTGATCAGTTCTTCAAAAGAAAGATCAGATTTTAACATCTTAAAAATACGGTCCTTAAAATCGCTTGAAATACCGCTGATCTGTGTAAGATCTTCGCAAGAATAAATAGCTGCATGTAAAAGCAGAGAAAAATCATCCAGGCAGACAGGAAAATCTTTTTGATAATGCATCTGATAGATATCATGCAAAGCTTCAGGGACTCTTGAGAATAAAGGTCTGATCTGGTTTTGTTCTAAGATTTCACGGATGGATGTTGCAGAAGAAATCGAAGGTGTCAACTCCTTGCTGTGATGATCGTTTGAAACACGGGTAACACAGACGGGAATGATAGGGCTGTCTAACTGTAGCAAAGCTTTTAAATATTCAATCCCAAGAATATTATTCGGCTGTTTTAATACTTCGATCAAAGAAGCATCATCAAGATGCTCTCTAAGATAAAGTTCTTTTGCTTTCGGATAAGAATGTCCGAGACTCATAAGCTCTTTTGTACCACGCTCGATTTCTTCTTCATATTGGATAAGAAAGGATGCAATCTGCTTAAGTTTGTTAATATCTTGACACTCACTTCCAAAAGGAAAAGGTAGTCGATTACCCCCTAGTTTGTGAAGCAGACTGACAGCTCCAATTGCAAAATCAGGGGCAGATGAACATGCTGCAAATAAGGGGAGTTCGATCACGAGATCGGCACCTCCAAGAAGGGCAGACTTGGTACGTATTTTTTGGTCCATAACCGCCGGAGTTCCGCGCTGTACATAGTTTCCACTCATGATGGCAATGACGCAGTCTGCACCCGTGATATTCCTTGTCTGCATGATGTGGTATTCATGACCATTGTGAAACGGATTGTATTCGCAAATGATAGCTGCTGTTTTCATAAAATATCCTTTCGAGATTCCTTATTTGAATCGTTTATTTTGTAAATGTATTATAAATCACAAATGAATAAAGTAAAATTGCACAAAAAATGAAAAATGAGCAACAAGTATCTTGTCAGAGAAAACAAAAAAATTGTAGAATAGAATATAGATTTTTCTGGAAATGTACAACGAAAAACTACAAATACTATTATTGTATACAAAGAAATGATGTTGTATAATTTAACAAGATTAAATTCATCTTTTTGGAAAGTTGAAAGGAGCAACGCGAAAAATTGAGTGTTATTGATGAGATTAAAAATCAAGGCAAAAGCAAATAAGAAAACTGTTGTACTGCCTGAAACTACAGACATGAGAACATTAACAGCAGCAGCAGAGGTTATCAGTGAAGAGATCGCTGATATTATTTTAGTTGGAAAAGAAGACGAGATTAAGGCAAAAGCAGAAGCAGAAGGATTAGATTTAGCCAAAGCTTCTTTTGTTGATCCAGAGAACTGTGATCATTTAAATACATATATCGAATCTTTGTGTGAAGCAAGAAAGAGCAAAGGACTGCTTCCAGAAGATGCAAAAGAGATCCTGTTATCCAACCCACTGTTCTTCGGAGCAACAATGGTAAGAGTTGGAGATGCAGACGGAATGGTAGCAGGAGCGATCAACTCTTCTGCAAACGTACTTCGTGCAGCACTTCAGGTTGTTAAGACTGCACCTGGTACAGAGATTGTATCAGCCTTCATGTTAATGGATACACAGGCTAAAGATATGGGTGAAAACGGATGTTTCGTATTCGCTGACTGTGGACTGAATCAGAATCCAAATCCAGAACAGTTAGCAGCAATCGCTTCAAGCTCAGCTAAGACATTTGAACAGTTGATCGGAGCAACACCTAGAGTTGCAATGTTATCCCATTCTACATGCGGAAGTGCAAAACATGATGATGTAACAAAAGTTGTAGAAGCAACAAACATCGCTAAAGAAAAAATACCCTCAGTACTTGATCTGTGGAGAATTACAGCTTGACGCAGCGATCGTACCAGAAGTTGCAGCAAGTAAGGCTCCAAGAAGTGAAGTTGCTGGTAAAGCGAACGTATTAGTATTCCCAGACTTAGATGCTGGTAACATTGGATACAAATTAGTGCAGAGATTAGGTGGAGCGCAGGCATTCGGACCTATTACACAGGGAATCGCAAAACCAGTCAATGACTTATCACGTGGATGTGTAGCATCAGATATCGTAGGTGCAGTAGCGATCACATGTGTACAGGCAGCAGCACTGGAAGCAGATAAATAAGAAAAATATAAGGAGAATCATAGTTCATGAAAGTTTTAGTTATCAACTGCGGAAGCTCATCATTAAAATATCAGTTAATCGATTCAGAGACAGAAAGTGTTTTAGCAAAAGGATTATGTGAAAGAATCGGAATCGATGGAGCATTAACACATCAGCCAGCGGGAAAAGACAAGATCAAATCTACACCAGCTATGCCAGATCATAAGACAGCGATCGGAATCGTTATCGACCAGCTGACAGATAAAGAAAACGGAGTTGTAGAAAGTCTTGATGAGATCGGAGCTGTAGGACATCGTATTGTTCACGGTGGAGAGAAATTCACAAAATCATGCCTGATCACAGATGAAGTTATCAAAGAAGTTGAAGAATGCAGCGTATTCGCACCACTTCATAACCCAGCGGGACTGATCGGAGTTCGCGCATGTCAGGAATTAATGCCAGGACTTCCAATGGTAGCAGTATTTGATACAGCATTCCATCAGACAATGCCAGAGAAAGCATTCTTATATGGTATTCCTAGAAAATATTACGATGAAGATGGTATCCGCCGTTATGGATTCCACGGAACATCTCATCAGTTCGTATCTTTAGAGACAGCAAAAGTCTTAGGAAAAGATATCAAAGACTTAAAGATCATCGTATGCCATTTAGGAAACGGTGCAAGTGTTACAGCAGTCAAAGGTGGAGAATCAGTAGATACATCTATGGGATTAACACCACTTGAAGGACTGATCATGGGAACACGTTCTGGAGATCTTGATCCAGCAATCATCGAATTTATTGCGAATAAAGAAAACAAAACAGCATCTGAAGTATTAAATATCTTAAACAAAGAATCAGGAGTTTACGGATTATCAGGAGTATCTTCTGACTTTAGAGATGTAAAAGCAGCAAGAGCTGAAGGTAACAAAGTTGCAGCTGCAGCATTAGATGCATATGCATACCGCGTAGCAAAATACATCGGAGCTTACACAGCAGCTATGAATGGTGTTGATGCGATCGCATTTACAGCAGGACTTGGTGAGAATGATGATATCACACGTAAAGCAATCTGTGAATATCTTGGATATTTAGGAACAGAACTTGACGAAGTGAAGAACGATGTTCACGGAGAAACAGCGATCATCTCTACAGATGATTCTAAAGTTACACTGCTTTGTGTACCAACAAATGAAGAATTAATGATCGCAAGAGACACAGTAGCCCTTGTCAAATAATCATTTCATAAAAAATAAAGCTTGTTAAAATGTGCTTCGGGATTGTTTTTTTAAAAGTAAGGAAAATTACTTGACAAACCAGAAGCACATTCGTATAATAGTACAGTATGAAAATTTAGGAGATCGTATGAAGATTCAATTATCAAAAATTATTTCAGTACCTAAATATGAAGAAACCGTCGAAGCGTCAATCGATCTGAATGAGATTAAGCTTAAAGGTGTGTCTTATCCTATTCGAGAGAAGAATGATTTTTCGATTGTTTTTAGAAATATTGGAAAGGATAAGATATCATTTGCATTTGAGACAGAAGTCACGCTTGGAATTCCATGCAGTCGATGTCTTGAAGAAGTGAGTTATCCGGTTTCCGTGCAGGTGATGAAAGAATTAGATTTTTCGGATCTCGATGAAGAAGATTCTTCATATATCGAGGACAAGTATCTTGATCTTGATATACTGATCTTCGATGAAGTTGTTCCAAAACTTCCGTCCAGAGTGTTATGCAAAGAAGACTGCAAAGGACTTTGTCCGGTGTGCGGAACGAATCTGAATGAAAAAGAGTGTGGCTGCGATCGTACGGTGGCAGACCCTCGTATGGCAGCGATTCAGGATATTTTTAAGAATTTTAAGGAGGTGTAAAACCAATGTCAATTTGTCCAAAGAATAAATCATCCAAAGGAAGAAGAAACAGACGTAGAGCAAACTGGAAGATGACTGCTCCAACACTTGTAAAATGCAGCAAATGTGGTGCTCTTATGATGCCTCACAGAGTATGTAAAGCCTGCGGATCTTACAATAAAAAGGAAATTGTTTCAGCACACGCTGAATAATGGTAAATGAAGAGAAATGCCATACGTTTAGGCATTTTTAAGAAGGTTTAGGCGTGTGCATTCCTATTTTAAGAAATGGATGTAAACAGGTCATATGGAGGAAATTAGTGAAAGTGGCAGTTGATGCCATGGGTGGAGATCATGCACCAGGAGAAGTTGTAAAAGGTGCCGTTGATGCTGTGAATGGAAAAAAACAATCTGAAGTATTTCTTGTAGGAAAAGCACCAAGGATTCATGAAGAATTAAGCAAATATCAGTATAAAAATGAACAAATTGAAGTTGTGAATGCAGAAGAAGAAATTTCTTGTGACGAATCACCAGTAGAAGCGATTCGTAAGAAGAAAGATTCTTCCATGGTGGTCGCCCTGAAAATGGTAAAGGATAAGACTGCAGATGCATTTGTATCAGCTGGAAGTTCAGGAGCGATCCTTGTTGGAGGACAGTTTGTTGTTGGAAGGATTAAAGGGATCAAGAGAGCACCACTGGGAGCAGTGATGCCAACAGCCAAAGGTCCGATGTATTAGTTGATGCTGGAGCGAATATGGATGCGAAAGCGGAATATCTGCTTCAGTTTGCACAGATGGGATCTATCTATATGGAAGATGTTCTTGGAATCAAGAACCCAAGAGTTGGACTTGTCAATGTCGGTGTGGAAGAAGCCAAAGGAAATCAGCTGGTAAAAGAAACAGGTCCATTATTAAAAGAATGTGAAAATATCAATTATATCGGAAGTATCGAAGCAAGAGAAATCCCATACGGTGCAGCGGATGTTGTTGTATGTGATGCATTTGCAGGAAATATCGTTCTGAAACTGGAAGAAGGATTAGCAGCAGTGTTAGTCAGTCAGATCAAAGAAGGAATGATGTCAACATTAAAGAGTAAGATCGGTGCACTATTAGCAAAACCAGCATTAAAGAAGACGTTAAAGAAATTTGATGCTTCTGAATATGGTGGAGCGCCATTACTTGGATTAAATGGATTGGTTGTAAAAGCACATGGATCTTCAAGTGCAAAAGAAATGAAAAATGCGATCATTCAGTGTATCGCATTTGCCGAAGAAGATATTACGCAGAAGATCAAAGACCAGATTGTGAAAGGATAAGAAGAAAAATGGATGCAAAAAGTGTGGAAGAATTTCAAGAGCAGATAGGAATTAAATTTCATGAGCCATCCCGACTTTGGAATGCCTTCATTCATAGTTCCTATGCAAATGAACGAAGAATGAGCAAAGATAAGAATAATGAACGTCTCGAAATTTTTTGGGAGATGCAGTTCTTGAGCTGGTAACAAGTAATTATCTGTATCGCACATACCAGAAAGAATCAGAGGGAAAGTTAAGCAAGATCAGGGCGAGTCTTGTATGTGAGCCGACACTTGCAGGATGTGCAAGGGATATCAACCTTGGGAAATATGTTCTCTTAAGCAAAGGAGAAGATATGACAGGTGGAAGATCAAGAGATTCCATTCTTTCTGATGCATTTGAAGCTGTGATCGGTGCGATTTATTTAGATCAGGGAATCGAAACAGCAACAAAATTCATTGAGACATATTTATTTAAAGATGTAGAAAATAAAGTTCTGTTTTTCGATGCAAAGACGAATCTTCAGGAGATTGTTCAGGGAGAAGGAAAAGGACGATTAAAATATGTGCTTGTTGGAGAAGAAGGTCCAGATCACGCCAAAATCTTTACGGTAGAAGCACGTCTTGGAGAGAATGTGATCGGAACAGGATCAGGACATAGTAAAAAGTCAGCAGAACAGCATGCTGCATTTGAGGCGATCAAACGCCACAAAAAATAACACGAAACAGAGGTGGACATGTATTTAAAAAGTATTGAGGTCAATGGCTTTAAATCTTTTGCCCATAAAATGATCTTTAAATTTGAACATGGGATCACAGGAATCGTAGGTCCAAATGGAAGTGGAAAGAGTAACGTTGCAGATGCTGTTCGATGGGTGCTTGGAGAACAAAGAGCAAAACAGCTTCGTGGTTCTAGAATGGAAGATGTTAATTTTTTCGGGGACAGAGCTTCGAAAGCCGATGGGATCTGCTTATGTTGCGATCACATTAGATAACAGTGACCATAGTCTGCCAATCCAGTTTGAAGAAGTAACAGTTGCCAGAAGAGTCTATCGTTCTGGGGAAAGTGAATATTTGATCAACGGAAGTGCCTGCCGAAGAAAGGATATTGTAGAACTTTTTTTTGGATACAGGAATCGGAAAAGAGGGATATTCGATCATCGGACAGGGACAGATCGAACAGATCTTAAGTGGAAAACCGGAAGAGAGAAGAGAATTATTTGATGAAGCAGCAGGAATTGTTAAATACAAGAAAAACAAGCTGGAAACACAAAAATCTTTGGAAATCGAACGTGAGAATCTGGTACGAGTCACAGATATCTTAACGGAATTGGAACGTCAGGTTGGACCGCTTAAGAAACAGTCAGAACGTGCGAGAGAATATCTGTTGTTAAGAGATCAGTTGAAAGATGAAGATGTGAAGTTGTTCCTGCTTGAGAATCAGAATCTTGAGAAGGAATTAAAAGAGCTGGATGAAAAGATAGAAATCGCTCAGCGGGAGATCAATGAGGCAAATCAGACACTTGCCAAAGCAAAAGAGAAATACGGAAAACAAGAAGAGTTTTTGGATCATTTAAAACAGGAAATCGAAACGATCACTGCTCATATTTCTGAAATGAAGCTTACAAAGCAGAAAAAAGAAGGAAAGATTCAGGTTTTAAATGAACAGATCAATACAGAACATATGCGTGAGAGTATGTATCTGGAGTCTAAGGATAAGCTGTATAAAGATCTGAATGAAAAGAAAGCACAGTTAAAGAGATTTGAGGCAGAGACAGAAGAAATTCGTAAGGAATATGAATCTGTCATGGAACAAAAGATACAAAAAGAAAGCGAAGTTGCATTGTATCAGAAGCAGATTCAGGATCTTGAGAGAGAACAAGAAGAGATTGAAATCCGAGTGAATGCTGTCAGAGAAGGCCGTATGCGGGTGGCTGGAGCGCTTGAGCGTTCCCAGACAGTGAAAGAACAGCTAAATGTCCGGATCATAGGACTGGATCATCAGATAGAAGAAATAAAACGGCAGATCAATGATCAGGAAAAAGAAAAAGATTCTTCTAGTCAGAAGATCGAAGAGATCAATGAGAAGCAAAAAACGATCTGAAATCGAATGTCATAATGCCAAGAGAATCGAAGAAACATTGATAGCGGAACGCCGTCAGATTCAGGAACAGATGGATCAGAAAAGAGAGAAATATCATAGAGTGCGTTCCAACTATGAAACAATGCGGAATATGGCAGAACGTTATGATGGATATGGATTCGGGATCAAGAAGGTGATGGAACAACAGGCTGTGACATCTGGGATCATTGGAGCGGTTGCAGATATCATCAAAGTGGAAGAAAAATACGAAACAGCGATCGAGACAGCTCTGGGCGGAAGTATTCAGAACATTGTAACGGATACGCAGAAAACAGCGAAGAAGATGATCGAATATCTGAAGAAGAATCGTTATGGAAGAGTTACGTTTTTGCCGCTGGATGCAGTGAAGGGAAAAGAATTTGCAAGGAAAGAAATTCTTTTAGAACCAGGGGTGATCGGGGCAGCCAACCAACTTGTGATCTATGATGAAGTATATAAGGATTTATTTGCATCACTGCTTGGACAGATTCTTGTTGTAAAAGATATGGATGCAGGAATTAAAATTGCAAATAAATATCATCACAGTGTAAGGATCGTAACGCTTGATGGGGATTCCTTAAACCGAGGCGGTGCAATGTCTGGAGGTGCTTTTAAGAACAAGAGCAATCTGCTTGGAAGATCCAGAGAAGTTGAAGAATTAAAGAAGAAGCTGGATCGATGGACGAAAGCAATCACAGAAGATGAAGAAAAAAGTATCATGAAAATTGAAAAAAAAAGCTCAAAGAATATCAGCAAAAATATGATAGACTTAGAGAAAGAGATACAAGAAATCTCTTTGGAATTAAATACACAGCAGATGTCACAATCTGCGATCAAGCGAAGAAAAGAAGAGCTTGATAATAGGCACGAACAGTTAAGTATACAGAGACAACAACTGGAAGAAGAATTAAGGAATGCGGAAGATGATGCTGACAGACTGCAAGATGAACAGGTAGATCTTGAAAGTGCAAATGAGCAGGATGAAGAAAGGATCAAGGAGATCAGTGAGATTCTTGAACATCTTAGAAAACATGCCGAACAGCATGCAATGGAAGTTTCCAAGGTTCATATGCAGTTAAGCAAAGAATCACAGAAGTTAGAATTTCAGGAGAATAATCAGGAGCGAGTAAGATCTGAGATCGAACATCTATCAGAAGAGGTTCAAGAAAATCAGAAAGATACTGGAAGTATCAATGAGAATGTAAAAGCATTAAAACAGCAGATCGAACATTTAAAAGAATCATGCGAAGCAATGGAACGAAAGATCATAGAAGATCAGAACAGGCATCAGAAGATGCAGGAAGAAGTGAAGGAGAAAGAAGTCCTTTATAAGGATATCCTTAAAGAACGCGAAGAGATGCTTGAACGTATCAGTGGATATGACAAAGAAATGTATCGTCTGGAGAGTCAGAGAGAGAATCGAAAAGGAAAGAAAAAAGAGCTTTTGGATTATATGTGGGAGAATTACGAGATCACATATCATCAGGCAAAACAGAGGATCGATCTGGATGAGACGCAGAGCCTTACAAAGGTTAAGGAAACAATCTCTGAGTTAAAAAAATAAGATCAAGAACCTTGGACCAGTTAATATCAATGCAGTCGAAGATTATAAAGAAGTTTCCGAACGTTACGAATTTATGCAGAAACAGCATGAAGATATCGTGACAGCAGAAGCACATCTGACAGGTTTGATGGAAGAACTGGAAGATGCGATGCGCCGTCAGTTTAATGCAAAGTTTAAAGACATCAAACGAGTATTTCAGGAAGTATTCGTGGAATTATTTGGTGGTGGAGAAGCAAGATTGGAACTTACAGATGATGATGTATTAGAATCTGGAATCAGGATCATTGCACAGCCTCCAGGAAAGAAACTTCAGAATATGATGCAGTTATCAGGTGGAGAGAAAGCTTTAACAGCGATTTCATTATTATTTGCGATCCAGAATTTAAAACCATCTCCGTTTTGTCTCCTGGATGAGATTGAAGCGGCATTGGATGATTCAAATGTCACAAGATTTGCAAAGTATCTGCATAAACTTACAAAGGATACACAGTTTATCGTGATCACACATCGAAGAGGAACGATGATGGCAGCAGATGCTTTTATATGGGATCACGATGCAGGCAAAAAGGTATTTCAACTCAGGTTTCTGTAAATTTGATCGAGAATGATTTAGATGAATAAAAGGAGAATGGCTATGTCAGAGAAAAAAGGGATTTTTTAAAATGACTTGCACAGGGATTAAGTAAAACAAGAGATAATATTGCCTCAAGTTTTGACTCTATTTTCAGCGGATTTTCTGGAATAGATGAGGATTTTTATGAAGAGCTGGAAGAGATTTTGATCATGAGTGATATGGGAATTGATACAACAATGAATATCATTGAAGATCTGAAGAAAAAAGTAAAAGAAAATAAGATCAAAGAGCCGGAAGAATGCCGACAGCTTTTGATTGATTCTATTAAGGATCAGATGAGACTGGAAGATAGTGCTTATGATTTTATTGATAAAAAGAGTGTCGTTCTTGTCATTGGAGTAAATGGTGTAGGGAAAACAACATCTGTTGGAAAACTTGCAGCATCACTAAAAGGACAAGGAAAAAAAGTATTACTGGCAGCTGCGGATACATTCCGTGCTGGAGCGATCGAACAGCTCAAAGAATGGTCAAATCGTGCTGGGGTTGATATCATTAGTCAAGCAGAGGGTGCAGATCCTGCGGCTGTTGTATATGATGCGGTAGCAGCAGCAAAAGCAAGAGATGTCGATGTGTTGTTATGTGATACAGCAGGACGACTTCATAATAAGAAGAATCTGATGAATGAGTTAAGCAAGATTAATCGTATCATCCAAAAAGAATACAGTGAAGCTTATTTAGAGACACTGATCGTCTTAGATGGAACAACTGGACAAAATGCCATGGCACAGGCAAAACAGTTTAAAGAAGCAACAGACATTTCAGGAATTATTTTGACGAAATTAGATGGAACAGCAAAAGGCGGAATCGCGATCGCAATCCAGTCAGAACTTGGAATTCCAGTAAAATACATTGGTATTGGGGAACAGGTTGATGATCTTCAGAGATTTGATCCAGATATGTTTGTCAATGCATTATTCGCAAAAAAGGATGAGCAAAAATTAAAATGTTAGAACTAAAAGATTTTGAAGCTGCATATAATAAAGTGCAGGAGGTTGTCCTTCCTACCAAGCTGATCAAAAGTGATTATTTTTCAGATCAGACAGGAAACGATGTTTATCTAAAACCTGAGAACATGCAGTTGACTGGAGCTTACAAGATCCGTGGTGCATATTACAAGATCAGTACATTATCTGAAGAAGAAAAAGCAAAAGGATTGATCACAGCATCTGCTGGAAACCATGCACAGGGTGTTGCATTGGCAGCAGCAAGACAGGGAGTCAAAGCAACGATCGTTATGCCAACAACCACTCCACTGTTAAAGGTTAACAGAACAAAAGATCTTGGAGCAGAAGTGATCCTTCATGGAGATGTTTATGATGAAGCATGTGCACACGCATTAGACCTTGCAGCAGAACATGGATATACATTTGTTCATCCATTTGATGACCCAACGGTTGCAACAGGGCAGGGAACGATCGCAATGGATATCTTTAAAGAACTTCCAACCGTAGATTACATCCTTGTACCAATCGGTGGAGGCGGACTTGCAACAGGTGTTTCAACACTTGCCAAACTGTTAAATCCAAAGATTAAAGTGATCGGTGTAGAACCAGCAGGAGCAGCATGTATGAAAGCTTCATTAGAAGCAGGAAAAGTAGTGTCATGTGATCATGTCAGCACGATCGCAGATGGTACAGCAGTACAGACACCAGGAAAGATCATTTTTCCATATATTCAGGAAAAACCTTGATGATATCATCACAGTAGAAGATGAAGAACTGATCCCATGTTTCTTAGACTTGTTAGAAAATCACAAGATGTTAGCAGAAAACCTCTGGATTACTAACAATTGCAGCATTAAAATCATCTGGATGTTAAGAATAAGAAAGTAGTTTCTATCATCAGTGGTGGAAATATGGATGTCATTACGATCGCATCTTTAGTACAGCATGGATTGATCATGAGAGATCGAATCTTTACGGTATCTGTATTCCTTCCAGACAAACCAGGAGAGTTAAATAAAGTTTCTGATGTGATCGCAGATGCACAGGGAAATATTATCAAACTAGAGCATAACCAGTTCGTAAGTATCAACAGGAAATAGTGCGGTAGAACTTACGATCACAATGGAAGCATTCGGTACAGAACATGAAAAATAAGATCATTAAATCCTTGGAAAAAAGCA
>ENA-OQES01000337-OQES01000337.1-human-gut-metagenome-genome-assembly--contig:-NODE-337-length-20271-cov-3.257645_pt1 | contig 20271 bp, 27 predicted proteins | sample MGYA00242798_ERZ504641 | MGnify/ENA primary metagenome ERZ504641 (study PRJEB26092, sample SAMD00036327) | human gut metagenome | host: Homo sapiens | study: EMG produced TPA metagenomics assembly of... | reverse complement strand
GCAGACGAGCAGGCTTGCCAGCGGATAGTCCGCCGCAACAGTCAGCGTGGCCGTGCTGCCGTCCAAAATCATGTTGACGGTGACGGACAGCTGCAAAACCGCGCTGTACCGTGTGGTATTGATGGAAAGCGACTGCGTTGTCTCGCGTATCTCCCCCTGCACATACCCCTTGGGCTGGATCGACAGCAGCCAGCCGGGGCCAAGGCCGCTCAGCAGTGAATTGTTCGTCAGACTGCCGAACGGGACGGCATAGCAGATCTCCGGCAGAGCGTCCATCTCGGTCTGCACGGCACTGACAAATTGGGTCTGCGCGGCCCCGGCGGCTGCGGCGTCCAGGCTGACAAGCCCGGAGCCCTGCGTAAAAAAGCGCGTCGCACAGCGCCGGGGGAGCGCGTCAGCTCCGCAGCAACGGCGCGGTTCATGGCCTGCACGGCGGCAGAGCGGGCCTCGTATTCGGCCAGTTCGTGCAGCGTCGGCTTGACGACGGTGTTGACGTAGCGGTTCAGGGACAGCACCCCCGCAGTCAGTACAAGAACGGCCAACAGGCAGAAACCGCGCCGCCGGGCTTGCCGCCTGTCTTTAGCACTGCACCGCCGCATAGTACCACCCCTGCGTATCCTATGCAAAAAACGCCCCGGAGCGTTCAGGCTCCGGGGCGTCGGGCGGCTTGGTCAGTGATTATTTGAAGTAGCGGTCCAGCAGGCCCTGCATACCGCGGCCATGGCGGGCCTCGTCCTTCGCCATCTCATGGACGGTGTCGTGGATGGCGTCGAGGTTCAGCTCCTTGGCCTTCTTGGCCAGATCCATCTTGCCGGCGCAGGCACCGCACTCGGCGTCAACGCGCATCTGCAGGTTCTTCTTGGTGCTGTCGGTCACGACCTCGCCCAGCAGCTCGGCAAACTTGGAGGCATGCTCGGCCTCCTCAAATGCGTAGCGCTTCCAGGCCTCGGCGATCTCGGGATAGCCCTCGCGGTCAGCGACACGGCTCATGGCCAGATACATGCCGACCTCGCTGCACTCGCCGTTGAAGTTCTCGCGCAGACCCTGCTTGATCTCCTCGGGAACGTCCTTGGCGATGCCGACGACATGCTCGGTGACGTAGGTGTTGTCCTTCTTCTCAATGAACTTGGATGCCGGGGCCTTGCAGACCGGGCAGAACTCGGGGATGGAACCCTCTGCGATATAACCACAAACGGTGCAAACATACTTAGTCATAAGAATTGCCTCCTGTTATTTTGTAATTGCTCCTAGGACACATTCCTGTGTCGATGGCTTTATTATACGGCATGTACGCATAAATGTCAATAGGTAAAATAAAAATTTTAAGAAAGATTCTTATTTTTGAAATGGGCTCCCCCGGTGCTGCCGCCCGGCCTGCTTCGGCAGTGCAGCAAACAGCGCCCGGGACAAAGTGCAGCTGATGCCGCCCACGATCAGCCCTGCCGCCAGCAGCACCGGCGCGTAGCCCAGTGCCATCGCACTGGAAAGCAGCACGGCGGCCCCGGCCAGCTGCCCCAGATTGTGGGCCAGCGCCGAACCGGCACAGAAGATATACCCGCTGACCGGCAGCTGCAGCAGCACAAGCATGACGGCCAGAGACAGTGCCCCGCCGCACAGCGACAGAAACCCGGCGGTGGCCCCGCGGGTCAGAAAGGCGAACAGCGCCTTTAACACAACCAGCAGCAGCGCCGTGCGGGTGCGCAGAAACAGCAGTGCGTACATGACGACGATGTTGGACAGTCCTAATTTAATAGCCGGCATCAGCCCCAGCAGCGGCGACACGAGCGATTCCAGATAGGACAGCGCGATGGCTAAGGCAAACAGCATCCCGGTCCAGGCTGTCTCCCGGGCCTTTTTGACTGCGCACAGGCATACCCCCGCAAATCACCAAATTTTCATTTGACTATACCCTGACCCCGGAGCAAATTGTCAAGGCATCAAAAAATTACATAGTTTTTGTGCCGGTATCGCGGCAGGATTTTGCCAGAAACGCCTTGCAAAAAAACAGGAAAATAGTGTATCCTTATAAAAGTATAGGGTAAGCTATTCCCATACGTGAGGGGAAATAACCACAGTGTTATAATAAAAGGAGAACCTGACCTATGAAAAAACTGATCCCCGTTATTCTGTGCTGTGCCATGCTGCTGGCCGCATGCGGCTCCTCCGCAGACTCTGCCCCCGCCGCAAGCGAGAGCACTTCCGTGGCCGCATCTTCCGAGGCAGCCTCCTCCGCGGAAAGCATCATCGGCGGCGAGGACGGCGAGACCGACATCGTCGTGAGCGATGAAGCCAACACCGCAAACCTTGATGCCGCTGTTGCCGCCATCGAGGCTGTGAACCCCATCGCCAACCCCCGTGCGCTGGATGACTTCTCCGTGGAGAATGAGCTGATGCTGACGATGGACAACCTCGTCGGCTACAAGGGCGATGTCACGAACGATCAGGCGGACTGCGGTCTCGTCTTTGTTGCCCAGGCCAAGGACGGCAAGGTCGATGCCGTCAAGGCAGAATTGGAAGCCTACAAGGAGAGCCTGTCCGCCAATGACCTGTACGCCGAGTTTGCCGACAAGGTCGCACTGGCCAAGGATGCCCGCATTGTGACCAACGGCAATTATGTTGCCATCGTCATTGCCGGTATCGCCAACCCCGACTACGCCCCCCATCGATACCGCGCTGGAGACTGCGCTGAACTTCTGATTGATCCCTGTACCCTGCAGGCCGCTGCCGTTCGGCAACGGCCTTTTTTCGCTAACGATGAAATTCACCGAAAGAAAGGGAGTCCGCCATGGTTTTTCAACAGTGTGGTGTTCCTGTTCTGCTTCCTGCCGCTTTCCCTGCTGCTGTATTATCTGGTGCCGGGCCGCGCCAAAAATGCAGTGCTGCTGGCAGAAAGCCTCATCTTCTACTGCTGGACAGGTGTTGCGTTCCTGCCGCTGATCGCCGTGCTGATCGTCTTTAACTACCTGTGGGCGCTGCTGACAGCGCGGGCGAAGGCCAAACTGCGCGGTCTGCTGCCGCTGGCAGCGGTGCTCGTCAATTTGGGCGTGCTGGTGTACTTCAAGTATGCCAACTTCCTGATCGACACGGTCAACCAGGTCGCGCATCTGGGGCTGGCGGCGCTGAACATCGGCACGGTGCTGCCGCTGGGCATCAGCTACTACATTTTCAAGATCATCAGCTATGAGGTCGACGTCTGCACCGGAAAGATCGCGCCGGAGAAAAACTTCATCACGTTTGCCGTGTATGTGCTTTTCTTCCCGCAGCTGATCGTCGGGCCTATCGTCAAATACCGCGAGATGGCCGACCAGCTGCACGACGGCGCGAACCGCTGCACGCCGGCAAGGGCCGAGCACGGTGCAGAGCTGTTTGTGTTCGGCCTTGCGAAGAAGGTCATTCTGGCGGACTCCATCGGCGCACTCTGGACCGACATCATCGGCGCGGGCGGCGTTGGGCTGACGAATGTCTCGACCCCGCTGGCGTGGCTGGGCATCATCGCCTACAGTTTACAGCTCTACTTTGATTTTGCGGGCTACAGCGAGATGAGCAACGGCCTGGCCGCACTGCTCGGCTTTGACTGTCCGGCCAACTTCAACCTGCCGTATATCTCGGGCAGCATCACCGAGTTCTGGCGGCGCTGGCATATTACGCTGTCGGGCTGGTTCCGGGATTACATCTACATTCCCCTGGGCGGCAACCGCAAGGGCCAGGTGCGCCAGCTGCTCAATATGTTCCTGGTCTGGGCTGCTACCGGCATCTGGCACGGGGCCAGCTGGAACTTTATTGCCTGGGGCCTTTACTACTTTGTGCTGCTCACGATTGAAAAAAACTTCCTGCTGAAATATCTCAAAAAGGGCAAGGTCTGGCCGCATATCTATACGCTGTTCTTTGTGGTGCTGGGCTGGGGCATCTTTACGGCCAACCAGCCCGGCGCACCGCTGGGTCTGCTGCTGCAAAAGCTGTTTGTGCCCCAGGGCGGCATTTCGCCCGTGTACTACCTGCGCAATTACGGTGTGCTGCTGGTGCTGGGCTGTGTCTGCTCGTCCGCGCTGCCGCACTGGCTGTGGGCAGAAAATCAGCAAAAAGTACTGTGGCAAAGCTCCTTGTGTTTGCCCTGCTGACCGCGCTGTGCGTCTGCTACGTAGTGGCCGCCACGAACGCTACCGCACTGTACGCGAATTTCTGAGAGGAGGAACGGACAAATGTCAAGGTTGTGTACCGTAAAACGGCGGCAGGCGCCGTGCGGGGTATCCGCTGCTGGTGCTCTGCGCTGTGCTGCTGTTCGGGTTCTCCCTCGTCAATATTGTGTGGCCCAAGCGCACGCAGCTCGAGCTGGAAACCGCAAGGCCGCACAGCTCCCGGCGTTCAGCGTGAGCGCACTGCTGGACGGCAGCTGGCAGAGCGGCTTTGCCCGCTGTATGCAGGATCAGATTTTCCCTGCGTGACGCAGCGGTCAACACCCAGCGCGCGGCGGACGAGGTGCTGTTCCGGAAGGCGGAGGAGGGCGGCATTCTGCTGGGTAAGGACCGCTGGATGTTCACAAAGCTGTTCACGGTGGACGACGCCACCCGGAAGCAGCTTGCCAAGAACGTACAGGCCGTCAGCGAGTTTGCCGCGAACCACCCGGGCAAGGTCACTTTCCTGCTGGCCCCGTCGGCCAGCGTCATCTACCCGGAGGAACTGCCCGCAGGCGCACCGATGGTGGATGAAAACGCGATGCTCGACGATATTTTTGCCAAAGTCGGCCAGAGCGCCGATGTCATCGACCTGCGCGGGACGTTCACAGACCTGAAGGACGAATACCTGTATTTCAAGACCGACCACCACTGGACGCCCAACGGCGCGTACCGTGCCTATGAGCAGTTCTGCAGCCTCAAGGGCCTGACGCCGTTTGACCGCGCCGCGCATGAGCCGATCACGGTGACAGACTTTCAGGGCACCCACTACTCGGCCACGCGGCTGTGGAACGTCGAAAACGATGAAATCACCTACTACCCGCTCGACAGCCTGATGACGATCTACAAAATCACGGGCGAGGCCGCCTACGAGCCGGAAACGACGGAAAACATCGTGAATATGCAGAAGTTTAACACCCGCGATAAGTACGCCGCCATTTTTGGACGGCCAAACAACGGTTATTCAACGATCGAGGGCCGAGGCACAGGCAGTATTCTGGTGGTCAAGGACAGCTATGCGAACAGCTTTGTGCCCTATCTGACCGAGAATTACGCGAAAATCGGTGTGGTGGATTTCCGCAACTTCAAGTACGGCTTGGATTCCACAATTGAAAAGAGGGCTATGACGAGGTGCTGGTGCTCTACAACTTCCAGACCTTTATCGCAGACACGAATCTGATCTATATTTCCCGTCCGTCAACGCTCTCCTGACAGAAATAAGCGATGCCCGGTCAGAAATGGCCGGGCATTTTCTGTGTCTATTCAAATAGGATTTCCAGCCGCGGCACGGGCAGAGCACTGCCGGGCCCCCCACAGATTGACGTGCCAGAATTGCAGATGGAAAAAATTCAGCGGCATCGTCTGCGGTCAGGGCCGAGAACGCCTGCTGCAATTCGGTGCAGAGCAGTGCCTGCCAATCCTCGTTGTACGCCCCCAAGCGGCTGAAAAATCCGTATTCCTCAGATGGAGCTGCACGGTGGTATCCTCCGCCGTGACGTTGACCTGGGTGTCACAGACGGCCTGCCCACCCGCAAAGGCCGTAAAGAAGCGGCCTGTCTGCCCGCAGAGCGCCGCGGCCAGCTGAGCCTGCAAACCGGAGACGTACACGGAAGCTCCGTCTGCTGCCAGCAGCGCAAAGTCATACCCGCTGTCAGCGCGGTAGGCGGGCACTGCACAGCCGTCCGCCTGGGTAAAAAGCTGCTGTAAGCCGCAGTGCAGGTCGTATTCCCTTTCCATGGCCTTCATGTCCTCATACAGGGAGGCAGCGTCCGCGGCCCAGCTGTGGTCGGCGGTGTCCAGCACGAAAAAACCGAAAGCTCCGGCGCGGGCTGGGCCTTGTCGTAGAGCAGCGTGCCAAGTGTCTGCGCGTCGGCCCAATCACAGCCCGGCGGCAGTGCGGCCAGGTCGAGCAGCCCGTAGTAGAGCCGGCCCGGCAGAGCGTCCTCGGCTAGGTGGAGCGCCTGCGCGGCGGTGTCCCCGCGGGCAGACACGGTTTTGTACTGCACGCCGTCACTCTCTGCGTTCTGATCGGCCAGCAGCAGACAGGCGGAGTATGCCCCCTGCTGCCGCGCAAAAAACACAGCGCGGACGATCTCCCGCTCGGAGAGCGCCTGCCCGCAGCCACAGAGCAGCAGCGCGGCGCAAACGGTCAGCAGCGCCTTAGCCTTCGGTACAGACATGCGGCGGCACCTCCTATCCCGGTCAAGCCCACAAAACTCCAGGTCAGCACATTGCGCAGTGAGAGGGCCGCATCTAAATCGAGCTTGCGCAGCACCGCGCACAAAAGCCAGACGCCGCCCGGATACAGAGGAAACCAATCCAACCCGGCGGCGCTGTCCTCGGCCTTGTTCTGCCCGCCCAGCAGCCGCACCAGCGCATAAAGGTAGAGAGCCAGCTTGACCGTGACGGCCATGACCCACAGAATAAATTGCAGCCACTCGAGCCGGTTGAAAATCGACAGTGCTCCGCATCGCGCGGCGGCGTGCACCGGGTCGATGCGCAGCGGCATGGCCGCGCCGTAGAACAATTCCAGAATCAGGTGCATCCCCACGTCAAACGCCAGTGCCCACGCGGCCAGCCGCAGCAGCGTATGGCGGCCACGCTTGTCCTGCTCGGGCCAGAGCGCGGGCAGCAGGTATTCCGGGGGTAGAGCGTCAGCTGGTCTCTGACGGCGGCGAGAAAATCGCCCTGTGTCAGTGCGGCAGTTTGCAGATTGACGATGCACAGCCGCGGAAGCACCGATGCCAGCATGGCGACGGTTGCCAGTACCAGCAGACAGAGCACGGCATAGGCCGTCTGGGATAGCGCCGAAACCCGCCGCAGATAGACAACAGGCAGCACAACGAGCAGACAGACCGAGGTCAGCGTGACCGCGCCGGGATAGAGCCGGTCCGCCAGCTGCCAGAGCCGCAGCAGCTCCAGTACCGATGTGTAGACGAGCAGCGCGCCGAACAGCAGCTTGTACACGGGGTCGGCGGCCAGCCGCCAGCCGCGGGCAAACAGCCAGCTGACGCCCGCCAGCAGCGGCGCACAGACCACCGCACTGAAAAGCCCGGCGCGCGGCCAGTAGGCGGTCTGGCTGCGCAGCAGCACATTGACGAGCAGACTGACGAGCAGTGCGGCGAAAAGACTGGGGCATTCACGCTTCATGGCGGCTGATCACCTCCCCGGATTTAGCAAGGCGGCTCCAGATGCTGCGCACAAAGCCGTCCCGCACGCTGGCCCGGCCCGGCGGCATGAGCGGGTATAGATAGTCGTACCCGAACGGCTCACTGCCGCAGGCCATCGCCAGAATCGTCAGTGCGGCGCAGGCCAGCCCCGGCACGCCGAAGCACCCGGCCAGCACGATGACGGCAAAGCGGAACAGGATCGACTGCTCATACAACGACGGCACAGCCAGCGTGGCAATCGTCGCCGCAGCGGCCATCGTTAAAACCGGCACGCTGACGATGCCCGCGCTGACGGCGGTCTCGCCGATGATGAGCGCGCCGACCAAGCTGACCGTGTGGCTGATAGACTGCGGCGCACGCAGCCCGGCCTCGCGGACGATTTCTAAAAGCAGCGTTACGCAGAGCATTTCCAGCATTGGCGGCAGCGGCGTGGATGCCTCGCCCTGTGCCAGCTTAGTCAAAAGCCGGATAGGGATGATCTCCGGCGCAAAGGCCACCGCCATGACGTAGAGCCCCGGCCCGAACACGGCCAGCAGGAAGGCGAGATATTTTAAAATACGGATAAGTCCGGCGAACACTGCGCCCGAGGCGTAGTCGTCGAGGCACTCGAAGTGCTCGGCCAAAAAAGCTGGGCACAATGAGCGCATACGGACAGCCCGCTACAAGAACGACGGCCTTGCCCTCACACAGGCGGGCACAGGCCGTGGCGGGACGTTCGGTGTAGGCAGCTGCCGGGAAAAGATTCAGCTTGTCCTGCTTGAGGAACGACGCAAAGTAGGCACTGTCCAGCAGAACGGGAATCTCCACCTGCTCCAGCCGCTCCCGCAGAGCGTCGATGGTTTCCTTTGGGGCCAGGGTACTGTCGTAGCACAGACAGTATTCGGTCTTGGCACGGGTCCTGGCGGTGGAGATTTCTGCCACAAGCGTTCCGGTGCGGAACTGCCGCCGCAGCAGCGAAATGTTATTGCGCAGCAGCTCGGTGAATGCCTCCTGCGGGCCGCGCAGGTTGCCCTCGCTCATCGGCGTCGAGACCGAGCGCTGGGGCATCTCCTGCGTCGAAAACGCGACGCCGCGCCGCACGCCGTCGATGAGCAAAACGGACAGTCCGTTGGAGAGCAGCTCCACCAGCGCGGTGCGATCCTCCACCGCGTCAGGCTCGGCGGGGACGCGGCTCTGGGTCAGCAGATAGTCGCACAGCCCCTCCCCGCCGCCCAACATGGCGGGGTCGCGGTCCAGCATGTCCAACGCCATGTGGCAGAGCTTTTCCGGCGAGGACAGCCCTGTGAACATGACGATAGCGCACGGGATACCGGCAAGCATCAGGCGCTTGGTATAAAAATCGTCGGAACGGCCAAACATTTCCTCCAGAAGCGTAAGGTTGGCATCCAGCGAGCGGTACAGCGGTTTCTGCGTCATGGTTCTCCCCCTCTCACGCAGGATAGTGTGGCCGCCTTTGCGGGAATTTATGAGGAGGTGCCGGGATGATTTCTTCGGTTGTGCGCACGGTGCTGGTGTATCTGGCTGTGGTGGTGGCCATGCGGCTGATGGGCAAGCGCCAGCTGGGAGAGCTGCAGCCCGCCGAGCTGGTGACGACGCTGCTGATCTCCAACGTCGCATCCATCTGCATCGACGAGCCGGATCTACCGCTCTCGGCCAGCCTGGTGCCGATTTTCTTAATCACGGCTCTTGAAATTTTGAACTCCACGCTGGTTTGGTTTTGCCCGAAATATGCCCAGCTGCTTTTGGGAAAGCCGGTGACGATCATCCGCAACGGGGAAAATTCTGCAGGACGAACTGGCACAGCTGCGCATCACGGCATCCGACCTGGCCGAGGCCCTGCGCGGCAAGGACATTTTTTCCCCCAAGGATGTTTACTGGGGCGTGATCGAGCCGAACGGCAGCATCACAGCGGCCCCAATGCCGCAGGACGGCGGCGAGCCGCCTATGCTGCCGCTGCTCATCGATAAGGCAGTTTACAAGGAAAATCTTGCGTTCTTCGGCATGGATACGGCAGCGCTGGATGCACTGCTGCGCCGTGAGCAGACGACCCGCGAGGCGGTTCTGCTGCTGCTCTACAACGGCAAAAAATTCCATTCTGATACAGAAAAAGGCCGCCCCGAAAGGGGCGGCCTGAAAAGGTGTGCGTATGAAGCGAAATTGGTATGCCGCAATCATTCTGCTGGCTCTGTGCGTGCTGCTGTTCCGGGCGGGGCAGTATGTGGACCGCACCACAGCCGGAATGCAGCGGCAGCTTGAAGCAGCCTACGCTCTGGCGGAGCAGGGCGACTACCCTGCCGCACGCCGCGCGTACAGCCGTGCGGCCAACCGGGCACTGCGCAGCACGCAGGTCCTGGGCCTGCTTGTGCGCCGCAATATTCTGGATCAGCTCAACCAGACACTGGCCGTGCTGCCGCCCTGTGCCGAGGCCGACAGCCTGGCAGACCTCGAGATGGAGACGCAGCGCGCCTGCACCCAGATCGAACAGGTGCGGCAATCATTTTTCAGCGGATTTTGAGCGGCTGTCCAGCATATCCTTCAGTTCTTCCATAAAGGTGTTGACATCGCTGAACTGACGGTAGACAGAGGCAAAGCGCACATAGGCGACATCGTCCATCTGCTTGAGCTCCTGCATGGCCAGATCGCCGATATGGATGGAGGAAACCTCGCGGTCATAGGAGTTGAGCAGCTGCTGCTCAATGCGGTCCACGGCGGCATCCAACTGGGTGTAGCTGACGGGGCGCTTCTCGCAGGCGCGCAGCATGCCGTTCAGCAGCTTCTGGCGGTCAAAGACCTCGCGGGAGCGATCCTTCTTCACGACCATCAGCGGGACCGTCTCAACGATCTCGTAGGTGGTAAAGCGCTTTTTGCAGTTCAGGCACTCGCGGCGGCGGCGGATCTTTTCACCGTCCTCCGTCGGGCGGGAGTCGATGACCTTGGAGTCAACTTCACCGCAATAGGGGCATTTCATATCGGGTTCCCTCCTTTTCTACAAGCTCAGGCCTTCTTGGCAGCCTTCTTCTTGTTCTTCCAGTCGACCCACAGCGGCGTGGCGATGCAGATCGTGCTGTAGACGCCGCTGACCATGCCGAACAGCAGCGGGAACGCGAAGGAGTAGATGCTGTCCAGACGGTAGATGACCGAGACCACGCAGACAACGCCCAGGGCGAGGCAGGTCGTGATGGAGGTCATCAGAGAACGGGCAAAGCTCTGGTTGACGGACAGGTTGACCAGCTCGGCCAGGCTCATCTGCTTCTTGCCGTACAGGGCGCTGTTCTCGCGGATACGGTCATAGATAACGACGGTATCGTTGATGGAGTAGCCCAGGATGGTCAGCAGGGCAGCAATAAAGTTGCCGTTCAGAGGAATGCGCAGGAGGACAAAGACGCCGAAGACGACGAACATATCGTGCAGCAAAGCCACAATGGCGGTAGAACCGGCTTTGAGGCCGCCGATTTTGCGGAAGCGGTAGGCCACGTAGAGCAGGATCAGCACGCAGGCCGCAACCAGCGCGACGACGCTCTTAAGCAGGAACTCCTTACCGATGGTGGCATCGACGTTGCTGACCTCGTTCTGGACGAAGTTGTTGTCGGGGTACTGCTCATTCAGGGCAGCCAGCAGGTTGTCGAGCTGCTCGGTGGTCAGCGTGTCACTGCCGGGCAGGGTGACAGTCAGGGTCTGGTTGCCGGAAATATCAGAGCCGGTCTGCAGGGTCAGATTGGACTTGCCCAGCTCGGTGCCGATGGTGGACTTCAGGTCGTTCAGGTCAGCGTCGCCCTCATAGGCCAGCGTGATCATGGAACCGCCCTTGAACTCGACGTCCATCTTGACGCCGAAGATGCCGCAGAACACAAGCACGACAGCGATCAGCGCACAGGAGAAGGTGTAGAACTTCTTGCGGTTGCCGATGAAGTTGATGGACGGGGTCTTGAAGTCGGCACCGCCCTCCTTCTTGCCGCCGAACAGCCATGCCTTGCGCAGCGGCTTGAAGTGGACAGCGCCGCGAATCATAACGCGGGTCGCCCAGACGCCAAAGACAAAGTTCAGCAGAACGCTGGTCAGCAGGGTGAAGCCAAAGGAGTAGATCGTACCGGCAGTGGAAGGTCCGAACCAGTAGAAGATCGGGTTAAAGACCTTGGCCCAGAAACCGTCCGTCGGGCCAAAGGCGCCCATCAGAATGGCGGCGACGATGACGATGGTCACGTTGCCGTCAATGATGGGGGTCAGGCCCATCTTGAAGCCGCTTTTGACAGCGCCCTCGAGGGTCTTGTTCTTGGACAGCTCCTCCTTGATGCGCTCGGCGGTGATAACGTTGGCGTCAACACCCATGCCGATGCCGAGGATAATACCGGCAATGCCGGGCAGCGTCAGCGTGGAGCCGGGGAAAACCGTGAAATAGCCGGACACAACAGCCAGCGTGGCGGCGGCCTGGCCCATCAGGGAGATGACCGCGATGGTGCCGGGCAGACGGTAGCGCACAATCATCAGGATCGCGACCAGAATGAAGGCAATGATACCGGCCTGCACCATGACGTCCAGGCTCTTGGCACCCAGGGACGGGCTGATGGTGGAGTAGCTCTCAGCGGACAGGGCAAACGGCAGAGAGCCGGAGTTGATCTGGTTCGCCAGCGTGGAGGCGCTGTCCTGATCGAAGTTGCCCTTGATGATGGCCTCACCGCCGGTGATGGCCTCGTTGACCGTGGCGGTGGAGATGTTATTGTCATCCAGCCAGATGGAGATCGTGCCGTTGCTGGCTGCCAGTTCGGTGGTGGCCGTGGCAAAGGCAGATGCGCCCGCAGAGTTGAACTTCAGCTGGACGACCCAGCCTTCGGTCTCGTTGTAGGCAGCGCTTGCGGAAGCCACGTCGTCACCGCTCAGGATCTCCTCACCCGTGGCGGACGAGCCCTTGCGGAACACCATCTTGGCGGTGGTGCCGATTTCGTCGATTGCGGTCTGCGGGTTGAAGTCCGCCTCATCATTCTTCCACGGGAAACGCACGATGATACGATTCTTGTTGTTGTCAACGTAGCTCTCGTAGTCGGTGATGCCGAGGCCGACAAGGCGGTCCTCGATAACCGTTTTGGCTGCGGTCATCTGGGCATCGGTGGCCTCCACATCGTCGGCAGGCATGAACGTAACGTCCACGCCGCCGCGGATGTCGATGCCGAAACGGATGTCAGATGCGCCCTTGACGTAGACATTCTTGGTGTCGCCGTAGGTATAGCTCACACCAAAGATGGCCGTCAGGGAGAACAGCACGATCAAAATTGCCACGACGAACAACGGCCATGACTTCCCTTTTCTGTTCATAGAAACCTCCAAAAAACTTGCCCGCACCGGCGGGCGGGATTATATTTTACTGCTGGTCAGCCAGCAGCTTTTCAACAACTGCCAGGCGTACACAGACGCAGAGCAGTGCAGAAGCAGTTTCGACCTCGGTCAGGCTCGGGTAGGTCGGCGCGATACGCAGATGCGAGTCATCGGGATCCTTGTGGTAGGGGTAGGCAGAGCCGGCACCCGTCAGGGTCAAGCCGCAGTCCTTGCACAGCTGGGCTACGCGCTTGGCGCAGCCGGGCATGACGTACAGGCTGATGAAGTAACCGCCCTTCGGGTTCGTCCAGTGGGCGATGTTGCCGCAGGGGGTCAGTTCCTCGGCAAAGGTGGTCTTGACGGCGTCAAAGCAGGGCACCAGGCGGCGGCGATGCTTGGCCATGTGGGCCAGGACACCGGCCTTATTTTTGAGAAAACGGACATGGCGCAGCTGGTTCATCTTGTCGTAGCTGATGATCATCGTCGAGAAGCGCTTGCACATGTACTTCATCGAGTTCTCGCTGCAGGCGATGGCGGAGATGCCCGCGCCCGGGAAGGTGATCTTGCTCGTGGAGGTGAACATAAAGACACGGTCCTCATTGCCGTACTTCTTGGCCTCGTTCAGCAAAACCGGCGTCTCGATGATCTCATCGGTCAGGTGGTGGACGATGTACGCCTCATCCCAGAAGATCTTGAAATCGGGGGCGGCGGTCTTGAGCGCGGCAAAGCGGCGAATCGTCTCGTCGCTGTAGGTGTAGCCGTCGGGGGTTGGAGTACTGCGGCACGCACCAGATTCCCCTTGATGGTGTCATCCTCGGCGACGAGCTTTTCAATCATGTCCATGTCGGGGCCGTCGGGGCTCATGGGCACGGAGATCAGCTCAAAGCCCATCTCCTCGGTGATGGCAAAGTGGCGGTCATAGCCGGGCACCGGGCAGAGGAACTTGCGGTGCTCGACCTGGCCCCAGGGCTTCGGGGAATCCTGGAAACCGAACATCATGCCGATGGCGACCAGGTTGTACATCAGCTGCAGGCTGGAGTTGCCGCCCACGAAAAGCCTCGCCGGGCTGCACGCCGAACACATCGGCAAACAGTGCGCGGGCTTCGGGCAGACCCTCCAGCTCACCGTAGTTGCGGGTGTCAAAGCCGTTGTCGGTGATGTAGTTGTCCATCTTGAGCAGGTCCATGGCCAGATCCATCTGGTGAGGGCCGGGCTTGCCGCGGGCCATGTTCAGCTTCAGGTTCATACCCTGAAACTTCTTGTACTGGGCCTCCAGCGCGGTCTTTTCAGCGGTGAGTTCGTCGTGATCCATTGCAAAGTAATCAGCCATAAGTACGATCCCCCTAAATAAAATATATACGTTTCCCTTCATAATCCTGTGCGTGCCATCCTCTATCTTGGCACAACCACAGGCGTACACTAAATTATATACGATTTATCTGAAATAAACAAGCACTTTTTGCCAGATAGTGCGCTTTTTATGCGGAAAAATACAAAAAAGCACATCTGCACCAAAAAAATCAGATGTGCTTTTGCAAAAAAATCAAAGAAAAAATCGACTGGACCGTAAGCCGGGTTCTGTATCAAACGACGATCTATCTTGTCCTTGCGTCGCCGCAAGGCTCACGCCATCACCGGGACGCGCGAGACTCCGCATAATGTCCCATACGGATGTTGCTTCGAGCAGGGTTTACATAGCCGCAAAGTCGCCAGTGCGCTGGTGAGCTCTTACCTCGCCTTTCCATCCTTACCGCTTTCGCGGCGGTTTCTTTCTGTTGCACTATCCCTGGGGTCACCCCCGGCTGCCGTTAGCAGTTACTCTGTCTCTGTGAAGCCCGGACTTTCCTCAGGCAGCCCTTGCGGGCTGTCCCGCCGCCGTATGTTCCACTCGTTTTCTAAAAGAGTATAGCATACTTCCGCCCTGTTGGCAAGGCATTTTATAAAAGCAACCGCAAAATCAGCAGGGCCGTCACGCCGGGCAATCCCAAAACGCCCGCGCAGAACGCCGTAAAGCGATTCAGCGGCAGCGCAATGCCGGTCACCGGCTCCAAAAGGCCCAGCAGGGCCAGCGCGCCCAGACCGCAGACGGCCCCTGCCAGCAGACTGCGCATTCCGTGCCGCTGGCGTGCGGCACAGCGCAGTACGGCGATGGCGCACACAGCTGCGAGCAGACAGGGCCAATATTCGGTCATGGCTCCTCCCCTTCCGCCCGCAGTGTGCGAAGCAGCGCCCGGCAGCGGCACATCAGCGCGGCGTGCTGGTAGGTCAGATGGTCAATATAAAATGGGTCCTGCGCCTCCGTGAAGGCGCGCTCGTTCGAGCGCAGTGCCTGCAAGGTCGTTTCCAGCTCGGCCCTGGCGGCGCGGCGCTCACGCTCCTGCCTGGAAATGCGTCTGAACATAACTCCTCCGTCACAACAGAATGCAGATCAGCCCGTCGCAGCCCTCGTTGATGATGCGCTCAAGCGTCTGCTGCAGGCGGCTGCGTGCCTCCTGCGGCATGTGCAGCAGCTTTGCCTGCACGCCCTCGCTGACCAGCTCGTTCAGGCTCTTGCCGAAAATATTCGTGCTCCACAGCTTGCCGGGGTCGGTCTCAAAGTCCGCCAGCAGGCTTTTGATGAGCTCCTCCCCCTGCTGCTCACTGCCGACGGTGGGTGAAAGCTCGGTGTGAATGTTGGCGCGCATGATGTGCAGGCTGGGGGGCACTGGCCGACAGCCGCACGCCGTACTGCCCGCCCTGCCTGACGATTTCGGGTTCTTCCAATGTCAATTCATCAATGCCCGGCATGACGATGCCGTAGCCCGTGGCCTCGACCTGGTCAAGGGCGGATTTGATCTTGTCATAGGCGCGCTTGGCCCGGGCCAGGCTGACGACGCAGGGCAAAAGGCTTGCCTCGTCCACGATGTCCAGCCCGGTCTGTTCACCGAGGATCTTATAGAAAATATCCGGGGCGACGGCAGCGGTGATGCTGACACTGCCGCTGGCCAAATCCATGCCGGTCAGGCTGGCGGCGGTGATGTATTCACACCCCAGCTGAGGGCGCTTGCCTGCAAGGTCGGCCATCCGGTGCACCGAGGCAGCAAAATCCAGCATGGACGTGTAGACCGCGCTTTGCAGCCAGTGCCCGCTTTCGAGCATCGTGACCCAGGCGGGCATCTGCACGGCGATCTCGCGGATCGGGAACTCGTACAAAAGCGTTTGCAGCAGCTTGTCGAGGGTCTCGACGGTCATCGTCGTGCAGTTCAGCGGAAGGACCGCGTGGCCGTAGGTCTCGGCCATCTCGGCGGCAAGGCGCTGTGCATCGTCGCTGTCCGGCTCGGCGCAGTTCAGCAGGATGATATACGGCTTGCCGATGCCGTCCAGCTCTGCGATGATACGGCGCTCGGCGTCGAGATACGCCTCCCGCGGCAGGTCGGCAACGGAGCCGTCCGTCGTTACGACGAGGCCCACCGTGGCGTGCTCCCGGATGACGCAGCGGGTGCCGGTCTCGGCGGCCAGGTCAAACGGGACCTCGTGGTCGAACCAGGGGCTCTTGACCAGGCGCGGAGCCTCGTTTTCCTCATGGCCGAGCGCGCCGTCCACCATGTAGCCGACGCAGTCGATGAGCCGCGCCTTGAAGCTGCCGCCGCCCGAAAGCTCGAGTTTGACGGCTTTCTCGGGGATGAACTTCGGCTCCGTTGTCATGATGGTGCGCCCGGCGGCGGATTGGGGCAGCTCGTCATGGGCGCGGGCACGACGGGCCTCGTTCTTGATGCGCGGCAGCAGCATTAGCTCGGCAAACCGCTTGATAAAGGTGCTTTTGCCGCTGCGCACCGGGCCGACGACGCCGAGATAGATGTCCCCGCCGGTGCGCTGTGCAATGTTTTGGTAGATTTGATCCTGTGTCACGGATGTGTCCCTCCTTTACAGCGCTGCGGGGATCAGCAGACAGGCGGTGTCCGTCGTAAGCTCCTGCGGCGGGTCACCGTTGGTGTCCAGATGGTTGGCGGCGGCCAGGTCACGGGCGCGGGCATGGTAGCGCCTGGCAATGTCAAAGATGCGCTCCCCCATGCCGGGCGTAGTAAATATAGAGGGCCGGGCCGTCGCTGTCGTCGTATTCCTCGCCCAGCTCCACGCCGCAGAGCGCGTCAAAGCTCTGCGCCTGGAACAGGGCACCGCTGATCTCGATCTCTAAATCGACCCGCAGCCGTGCACCGTTTTTGCTGCTGGCGACCCGCGCGACGGAGGCCCCGACACTTGGCCATGCGCCGTCAGTGCTGCCGGGCCAGAGGCCGTCAGGCTGCCAGGTAAACGCCTTGTCGTAGCAGGTCAGCTCACCGCGGGCATCGCTGATGAACACATGCGCAGTCCCCTTGCCCAGTAGTTTTAAATGTGTTTCAGCCTTATTGCCGTCAGCCTGTGCGGCGCACAGGGCACCCAGCGTTACAAAGCAGCCGAGAACAGTGCCCTCGGCGTCGGGCAGGTCGTCGTCAAGCGTGACCGGGATACGCCCGGTCAAATCCGCGGTTTTCTGCAAAAGGCGGCAGACCGTCTGCACGGTCTGGGTCTTACAGAGCGTGGAGTAGGCGTCGGCCACGACGGTGTGCTGCACGCTGCGCCAGACCTCGACGCGCAGCTTCCAGGTCACCGAGAGTGACGCTTCCCCTGCGCCGTCGACTGCGCTCAGTGTGCAGGCCAGCACCTCGCCGCGCACAAGGGCTGTGTCGTCCTCGGTCACGCCGGGCAGCTCCAGCGTCTGCTGTACGGCAAGATCCTTGCTGCGCACGGTCAGCTCGCCGGTGTCGGTGTTCTGGCTGCATATTTGAATTTGCAGCGTCCCCTGCACACTGACCTGCCCGGTGGCCGGCGCTGCGCTGCCGGCGGCAAAGCTGCCGGTGATGTCCAGCACGCTTTCCCCGGTGCCGGGCAGCGCTGCAGCGGTCTCGGCAGTCAACGATTTTTTCCTCGGTCACAGCGCATTGCAGGCCCTGCATCGTGCGGGTGTACTGCTCAATGCCGCAGTCGGCCAGTGCGGTCAGCAGCTCGGACTCCCGCCGCACGGCCACTGCGGCGCAGAGGATGTACGCGCCGCGCAGGTCGATGCGGTGCTCACTGACGGCGCGGCAGTTGCAGTATTCCGGCTCGCCCCAGACCTGGGCCGGGCCGTCGGCGTACTGCCCGGTGGGCAGCTCGACCAGTTTTTTCAAAGGCAAATTTCTGCTCGGTGCGCAAAAGGCGCGTGCCGGGCTCCTCGCTCTGGTAGTAGACGGTGCAGCGCAGATAGCCCTCGCTCTGCCAGCGTCCGCCGGACACACGGTTCTGCAGCACAACGGGCGTGATCAGGCACTTGACGATCTTGAATACGGCGGGTAGGTAGTCGGGAATCAGAATCTCCGTTTCCACGGGAAGCTCCAGCCGTGTTTCCCAGCGTCCGCCGTAGGATGCGATGGTGTCTTTGAACACCTTGAGTTCCATATTGCTTGCCCCTTTCCGGTTATGTTCTGGGGCATTATATGCGGCAGGGCAAAAAATAGCCCCTGCCCGGAACAGGCAGGGGAAAAATTTGGATTCAGACTTTGAAGGCTGCGCGTAAGATCCAACGGAAGGCGCGCGGGCAGCGAACGACGACCACATGCATGGCATACACCTCACTTTCCGTGTTTGTGTACGCCATACTATGCCGGGCAGTGCTGCGGTGTTACGCATCGTCGCGGGTCAGCACAACGAGGCCGCAGCCGTCGGAGCATTGCAGCTGTGCGGTGTCCGCGATAAACTCATTGCTGACGCCGAGCGGATAGTCCGCGGTCAGCACGGCGTTTTCCAGCGGGTAGAACGCGCCGCGGATGCAGACGCCGGTCAGCCGGCCCTCCATCGGGAAAAGGGAGAGATACTTCCAGTCCCTGCGCTGCCAAAATAAGCTCTCGGCCCGGCACAAGATACCGCAGCTCGCTGCGCTCGTTGGCCAGCAGGACGTTCACGCCGATTTTTGGCAAGATACAGTCCGGTGGCAAGGTTGGCCAGCGTGTGCTCCAGCCGTGCCCCGCCCAGAGCGCCCAGCAGGGAGATCTCGTCATAGCCGTGCTCCAGCAGCCAATGGGCGGCGTACTGGGTATCGGTATCGTCCTTCACATGGGGCAGCACAATGGTCTCGCGCTCGGTTTTGGGCTGCGGGGCGGAGTCAAAGTCACCGACGATGAGGTCGGGACGCAGGCCAAGCCGTTCGGCATTGCGGTAGCCCGCGTCGCAGGCCACAACAAAATCACCGGGCTGCACATAGCGGCACAGTGCGGTGGAAACCGGCACGGCGGAAAGAATCACGGCACGCCTGCTCATTTCTCCCACTCCTTCCGTGCGCTGGCTTCCTCATACATGGCAAGGTAGCTTGCATAGCGCGTTTTGCTGATGGTCCCGGCCTCGACAGCCTCACGCACAGCACAACCGGTCTCACTGCGGTGGGAGCAGCCCGTAAAGCGGCACTGCCCGAAATAGGGTCCGAACTCCGGGAAAGTGTGCTGCAGATCATCCTTCGGGATGCGGCAGAGCTTCTGCGCCTCCAGGCTGGCAAAGCCCGGCGTATCAGCCAGACGCCCTCCGCAAATCTCAAAAATTTCGACCTCGCGGGTCGTGTGCCGCCCGCGGCCCAGCTTTTGGCTGATCTGCCCGGTCTCGCGGTGCAGCGCGGGGGCCAGCGTGTTGAGCAGCGTCGATTTACCGACGCCGGAGTTGCCGCAGAAGGCGCAGAGATGCCCTTCAATATAGCCCTTGACCTCGTCAAGGCCCTCGCCGGTCTCGTAGTTCAGCTGCACCAGCGGGATGCCGCTGCCCGCGTAGGCGGTGCGCAGCATATCGGCAGCGGCCAAATCAGATTTTGTCACAACAAGCACGGGCTGCACATCCTTGTAGATGGCAGCGGCGGCCAGCTGGTCCAGTACCAACGTACTGGGTACGGGCTGGGTCGTGCTGGTAACGATGAACAGAATATCCAGATTGGCAATCGGCGGACGAATAAAGACGTTTTGCGCGGTAAAATCTCATCGATCATTGTGCCGTCGTCGGACAGGGTGACGTTGTCTCCCGCCACCGGCGTGATGCCGCGCTTGCGGAAGATGCCGCGCGCCTTGCACTCTGACGATGCCGTCCGCCGTTTTACATAGTAGAAGCCGCCGATGCCCTTTGTAATATACGCCATGACTTCCCCCACATCAGGCAATGGGGTTGCCCTGTGCGTCGCACCGCTGGCCGTTCTCATTCCACATGGTACCGTCGGTCAGCTGATGGATCTGGTGACTGCCGTCAGCACTCGGCCACCAGCTCTCCTGCACGGTGATGGTACCGTCCTCGTTTAACAGTGGGTTCGACTGGCTCGGGGGCTGGCGACGACCTCGGGCACGCCGGTGGACACCACGAGTGTGATGACGCTCGACTTGCGGACCGTGGAACCGGCATCGGGGCCTCTGGCTCAGTACCGTGCCCGCGGGCTGTTCGCTGGCCTGCTCGATCGTGCGGATGGACAGGTTCAGCCCCTTGACCTCATTGCGGGCTTCCTCAATGGTCTTGCCGGTCAGGCTCGGGTACCTGGCTCTCCTTGGCTGACCTCGGAGCGGCTGACGTACAGGATGACCGTGGAGTCACCCTCGACGGTC
>ENA-OQES01000336-OQES01000336.1-human-gut-metagenome-genome-assembly--contig:-NODE-336-length-20354-cov-3.607505_pt1 | contig 20354 bp, 28 predicted proteins | sample MGYA00242798_ERZ504641 | MGnify/ENA primary metagenome ERZ504641 (study PRJEB26092, sample SAMD00036327) | human gut metagenome | host: Homo sapiens | study: EMG produced TPA metagenomics assembly of... | reverse complement strand
CCTGTTACTTATGACAAGGAAGAGTTTGCCCGCATCAAGGAGGCTGCGCAGAAGATCCGCTCGGATTCCGATGTGCTGCTCGTCGCCGGTATCGGCGGTTCTTATCTGGGCGCACGTGCTGTGGTCGAGGCCGTTAAGGGCCTGTACCACAATGAGGTTGACGACGGCCTGAAGATTTATTTCTGCGGCAACACCATCAGCCCCACGGTCCTGAACGACATCATCAAGCTGACGAAGGGCAAGCGCTTCTCGATCAACGTCATCTCCAAGTCCGGCACCACCACCGAGACCGCGCTCGCGTTCCGCGTGCTGCGCAAGCTGCTTGAGGATTCTGTCGGCGCCGAGGAGGCCAACAAGCGCATCTACGCCACGACGGACCGCGCCAAAGGCACGCTGAAGCAGCTGGCAACCGAGCAGGGCTGGCCGACCTTCGTCGTTCCCGACGACGTCGGCGGACGCTACTCCGTCCTGACTGCTGTCGGCCTGCTGCCCATTGCCTGCGCCGGTATCGACATCGACGAACTCATGCAGGGCGCTGTCGATGGCCGCGAGAAGTTCGGCAAGCTGTCCCCGGACAACGACGCCTACCGCTACGCCATGACCCGCAACATCCTGTACCGCAAGGGCAAGAGCGTTGAGACGCTGGCTTGCTTCGAGCCTGACTTCACGATGATGAACGAGTGGTACAAGCAGCTGTTCGGCGAGAGTGAGGGCAAGGACCAGAAGGGCCTGATGCCGACCTCCTGCATCTTCTCCACCGACCTGCACTCCATGGGCCAGTTCCTGCAGGACGGCGCACGCATCATGTTCGAGACCTACGTCGACGTCAAGCACACCCGCGACGACTTCTATATTGAGGAGCTTGAGGGCAACTTTGACGGCCTGAACTTCCTGGCCAACCAGAATATGAGTGTTGTCAACCGCAAGGCGATGGAGGGCACGATTCTCGCTCACACCGACGGCGGCGTGCCGCTGGGCCTGATCGAGGTCGACAGCCTGTCCGCCCACGATGTCGGTGAGCTGATCTACTTCTTCTGGCGTGCCTGCGCCGTCTCCGGCTATCTGCTGAGTGTCAATCCGTTCGACCAGCCCGGTGTTGAGAGCTACAAGAAGAATATGTTCGCGCTGCTGGGCAAGCCCGGCTATGAGGACCGCAAGGCTGAGCTGGAGGCCGCGCTGAAAGATTAAAGGAACTACGCGCACTGCGCGCTGACGAATATAAGGAGGTAACCCCCTATGCTGAAACTGATTGTTGGAACCAAAGGCTCCGGTAAGACCAAGACCATGATCGATATGATCGACAAGGCCGTCAAGACCACCTCCGGCAACATTGTTGTCATTGAAAAGTGCATGAAGCTCACCACCGAGATCAACCACTCCGCCCGTCTGGTAGACGTTGACGAGTACGGCGTTGCCGGTGCTGATATGCTGTACGGCTTTGTGGCAGGCGTGCTGGCAGGCAACTACGATATTACCGAGCTGTTCCTCGACGGCATCCTGCGCATCACCGACCACGATATGGCCGCTGCCGCCAAGGTTCTGAACGCCATCGACAAGATCACCTCCAACATCGAGGTCGTCGTCACGGTTTCTGCCAATGCGGCTGACCTGCCGGAGGACCTGAAGAAGTTCGTCATCTGAACCTTCTGAACCGCAAAAAATTGAGATTTCGGGGCGGGAAAGTGCTTCCCGCCCCGATTTTCTGCGGAAAATCGAAAAAATCTCAACTTTTTGTGTTTTACAGGTTGACAAGACCCTTTCGCTTGTGTATACTATTTAAGCAACCTTTTGAGGTGTACTATGCAATTTGATATTCGTTCTTTTCTGGAGAGTGGCCGCAAGCCGTTTGAGGCGCATTTTGAGGCTGATTTCTCCAAGGCGGATTTCGGGGGTTACAGCGTAAACACCCCGGCAGTATGTGACTTTACGGCGACGCTGACCGAAGACGGCGCAGCGATGCTTTTGTGTGTAAGGGCTCATATTGATGCCGAGTGCGCGCGTTGCCTGGAACCGCTGACCCGGGATTACGATTTTACACGCGAATACTTCGTGCGGGATCGTGATTTGGAGGATCCGGATTTTGAACTGCCGTGCAATGAGAACGGTTGTCTCGACCTCGAGGAGCTCGCCTATCAAGAGCTGATTTTTGAGGTGCCCGCAGTGCTGCTGTGCAGTGCTGATTGTCAAGGTCTATGCCCCATCTGCGGCAAGAAGAAGGCGGCAGGGTGTTCCTGCCAACCGGCAGACAATGCTGCCCCTGCAGATGCAAGGCTTAGCATATTAAAACAACTATTAAGTTGAATTTCACCAAGGAGGTGTCCGATTATGGCTATCGTACCCAAGAGAAAGCATTCTCAAGCCCGCCGCGATAAACGTCGCTCTAATGTCTGGAAACTGGAGGCGCCTACGCTGGTGAAGTGCCCGCAGTGTGGCGAACTGAAGGTTCCCCATAAGGTTTGCGGCAAGTGTGGCTACTACAAAGGCCAGGAAGTCATCAAGAAAGAGGCGTAAGTCTCTTGCGTGGGGAGGGCGATGCCTTCCCCATTTTTTATTGAACAACCATCGCAAAGGAGTGTGACACCATGGCCCTGTATGTGACAGCGGTAGATGAAAATTCCCCCCGCGGAGCGCTTCGGCCTTACTGTAGGCTGTGCGCTGCTGGCCATCGACGGTCATCCCCTGAACGATGCACTGGACTACCAGTTTTATACAACGCCTACCTCGTTCTCCCTGGAAGTGTGTGAGAACGAGCAGCACCGCACCGTACAGATCACAAAGGCAGAGTATGAGCCGCTGGGCTGCAACTTCAAGACCTATCTGGGCGACGAAAAGCACAGCTGCGCCAATCACTGTATGTTCTGCTTTATTGACCAGCTGCCGCCCGGTATGCGGGAGCCGCTCTATTTTAAGGATGACGACGAGCGGCTCTCCTTCCTGTTCGGCAACTATATCACGCTGACGAACCTGACCGACCACGAAATTGACCGTATCATCCAGATGCATATCAGCCCGATCTTCGTCTCGGTCCACACGACAAATCCCGCACTGCGGGTACGGATGCTGGCCAACAAGCGCGGCGGCGAGGTGCTCGACTATTTGCCCAGGCTGGCGGCGGGCGGCATCGAGTTGAACTGTCAGCTCGTGCTCTGCCGCGGCGTCAACGACGGCGACGAGCTGCGCCGCACCCTGACCGATCTGTTGGCCCTGCGCCCGCAGGTCGGCAGCATCGCCGCCGTGCCAGCCGGTGTGACCGATTACCGCAAGGGTCTGTACAAGCTGACGCCTTACGATAAGGAAACCGCCGCCGCCACGCTGGATATTCTGGAAGAATTTGCACAGAAATGCCGCGCCGAGTATGGCCGCAGCGTCATCTACCCCAGCGATGAGTGGTATCTGACCGCCGAGCGCCCGCTGCCTCCGGCAGAGTTCTACGATGCGTTCGCGCAGTTGGAGGACGGCGTCGGCATGTGGCGGCTCTACCACGACGACCTTTTTTGGGAAGAACTGGAAAACTTACACGGGTCTTGTGCTGCCCCACAGTATGGATGTGGTTACCGGCACGCTGGCCGGGCCGCTGATCCGGGAATGCGCCGATGCACTGATGCAGAAGTATCCGCAGGTAAAGATCACCGTGCACGAAATCAAAATGAGTATTTCGGCGGCAACGTCAGCGTGGCGGGCCTTGTCACGGGCACCGACATCATCAAGCAGTGCAGCGGCAAACTGCACAGTGACCTGCTGGCCGTGCCCGAGGTCATGATCCGCGACGAGAAGGGCCAGTTCCTTGACGACATCACGCTGGAGGAGCTTGGCAGGGCGCTGGGCTGCCGCGCCGTCAGTATCCCCACCGACGGCGGCGGATGCTGCAAGACAATGCTGAGCACCCGCAAGCGCAAAACGATAAAATTCAAACGATAAGAGAGTAGAGAGGGAGGAAGGCAGACATGGCAAAACCGATTGTAGCCATCGTGGGCCGCCCCAACGTGGGCAAGTCCACCATTTTTAATAAGCTGACCGGCCAGCGCCTCGCCATTGTCGAGGACACCCCCGGCGTCACCCGTGACCGCATCTTCTGCGACTGCGAGTGGTCCGGCCACAAGTTCCTGCTGGTGGACACCGGCGGCATCGAGCCGCGAATTGACGACGGCCTGCTGGCCCACATGCGCGAACAGGCACAGCTGGCCATTGATTCCGCAGACTGCATCGTCATGGTGACCGAGCTGTCCGCGGGCGTCACACCGCAGGATCAGGACGTTGCCGGAATGCTTATGCGCAGCGGCAAGCCCGTTGTGCTGGCTGTCAACAAGTGCGATAAGGTCGGCGAACCTCCGATGGAGCTGTACGACTTTTACAGCCTCGGCCTCGGCGAGCTGATTCCGGTCTCCGGCGTGCACGGCCACGGCACCGGCGACCTGCTGGACGCGGTCTGCGCCCACCTCAACTTTGAGGAGGACGAGGAAGACACGGATGACCGCATCACGGTTGCCGTCATTGGCCGCCCCAACGTCGGCAAATCCAGCCTCATCAACCATATTCTGGGAGAGAACCGTCTGATCGTCGCCAACGAAGCCGGTACGACCCGCGATGCCATCGACACGATGGTAGAGAACAAGTACGGCAAGTTCATTTTTACCGATACCGCCGGCCTGCGCAAGCGCGGCAAGGTCGAGAGCGGCGTTGAGCGCTACAGCGTCCTGCGCAGTCTGGCCGCTGTCGAGCGCAGCCGTGTCTGCGTCATTATGATCGACGCGACGGTAGGCTTCACCGAACAGGACTCCAAGGTCGCCGGCTACGCGCATGAGCAGGGCAAGGCCTGCATTATCGCCGTCAACAAGTGGGACGCCGTCGAGAAGGACAGCTACACGATGGACGCCATGCGCAAAAAGCTGGAGGAGGACTTCAGCTTCATGTCCTATGCCCCCAATCGTCTTTATCAGCGCCAAGACCGGTCAGCGCGTCGACAAACTGTTTGAGACCATCCACTTTGTGGATGTCCAGAATGGTACCCGCGTGCCCACCGGCGCACTGAACGAGATGCTGGCCCGTGCCACCGCCAAGGTCCAGCCGCCGTCTGACAAGGGCAAGCGCCTGAAGGTATTCTATATCACCCAGATCTCGACCCGCCCGCCGACGTTCGTCTGCTTCGTCAACCAGAAAGCACTGTTCCATTTCTCGTACCAGCGCTATCTGGAAAACCAGATTCGTGAGACGTTCGGCCTGACCGGCACCCCCATCAAGATGATTACCCGCGAGCACGGCGACGGCGCGGTCAAGGCAGGGAAGGTGTAACCCATGGTGAAAAATATCCTTCTGGCCTGCGTGCTGACCGCAGCAGGCGGTTACCTGCTGGGCAGCATCCTGTTCGGCGTGCTGATTTCTAAAGTCATGTACAATGACGATGTGCGCAACCATGGCAGCGGCAACGCGGGCATGACCAACGTTCTGCGCACCTACGGCAAGCTGCCCGCCGTGTTGACTACCATTGGTGACGTGGGCAAGAGCGTGGCAGCCGTCAACCTCGGCCGCTTTATCTTTGATGCGCTGCTCTCCGGCACGGGTGCGGCTTGGCAGAGTCCGCTTGACCCTGTCTGCGGTGCATACCTGGCCGCCATCTTCTGCATGATCGGCCACAGCCGCCCGATTTTCTTCGGCTTCAAAGGCGGCAAGGGCGTGCTGGTCGGCGCGGGCGCTGCTCTCGCCACCGAGCCGCTCGTCTGCGCCGTGCTGCTGGGCATCTTCCTGATTGAGGTCGCTGTCACCCGCATTGTCTCTCTGGGCAGCATCATCATTGCTGCGCTGTACCCGGTGGGCACTCTCATCAACCTGATTGCCCGCGGTGCGAACCTGCCTACCATTCTTTTTAGCACGGTTTGCTGCGTGATCATGGCCGCTATGGTCATCTGGCTGCACCGCTCCAACATTGAGCGCCTGAAAAACGGCACTGAGTACCGTTTTGGGCAAAAGAAATAAACTGTCCTAATGGCACCGCATGATTTTGGTCATGCGGTGTTTTTTGTACATGGTGTGCAATAATGAAAATCTGTTATACTGAAGGCGTGATGTGACATGACAAAAACCATAGAAGCCATCTGGCAGCTTTTGCAGCAGCACCAGGGCGAGACCTTCCATACCGCCAAGGGTCTGCCGTTCACCTATACGATCCGCGGCGGCGAACTTTTCGTGAACCGCCGCCGAAAGTCGATCACTGTCTCCACAGTTCGACGTGCGCTGGAAAAAATTACACTGCTCGAGGCCGCAGGGGAGGTCATCACCGGTCCCAAGAAAATCGGCTGCTACGGGGCCAGCTACCTTTACCCGGTGCTGTTGGCGCTGGATGTTCTGGAAAGACCAGCCCTGCCGGGGCAGGAAGAATTTACCGATGCCGCAATTGTGAACGAGATATGAAATCTGTACAAAACGCACCCCATACGTGAAAAATAACTGTTGAAATACTCTGCAAACTGTTGTATACTGGTAACATTAAGGCAGATAATGGAGGTCAGGCACCGATGAAGGGTCTTTACGATGTGGCACGTCATCTTGTATGGCTGACGCAGTTTGGCCTGTCGGTGGTCGTACCGCCAACGCTCTGCATTGCCGGTTCGGTCTGGCTGCGGCATCGGTTCACATTGGGCGGCTGGGTCGTAGCTGTCGGCGTTGTGGTCGGGGTGCTGGCCGCGGTAAGCTGCCTGCGCGGCTCGCTGCAGGCGCTGGACCGGCAGGGCCGCCCCGCCAAAAAAATGACGACGAAAAAAAGCTCTCCTATATCCTTTGACCGACATTAGAAAGGGGAGTCCACCCTTGCAAAAGCATCGTGATGTATTGCAGCAGGCAAGCCGCCTGGCTGTGGCCGTGGCGCTCTGCATTGCCGCTATGCTGGCGGTCTATGCGCTGACCGGGCACTTTACCAACGCTGTGCTTCTCGGCGCTCTGATCGGTTTTGTGATGGCGATGGGGAACTTCCTCTCGCTGAGCATCACAGTCTCCAACGCCATGAATCGTGCCGCCAACGGCGGCAGCCCGCAGAAGGCGCAGCTGGAGATTCAGACGTCGAGCGTCGTCCGCCCGGTCATTCTGGTCATCATTTATATCCTGCTGTTTCGTGCAGAGCTGTGTGACCCGCTGGCGGCCATCCTGCCGCTGCTCTTTGCGCAGTTCTGCATCAAGCTCATCGACTTTTTCCGCCCGGATTCCCAGGCGGCACAAAAGACAAAGGACGGTGATTCCACCCCATGAATGGTCCGAAAATCTACTTTACCATCCCGTTGTTCGGCGGCATCGGCATCACACAGACGACGGTCTCGTCGTTTGTTGTCATGCTGCTGCTTTGCATAGCGGCGGTCGTGCTGGGCAGTAACCTGCAAAAGCGGCCAAGCCGCCGTCAGGTGCTCGTCGAAAAAGGCGTGACGATGCTCTATGACATGGTCGAAAGCACGATGGGCAAGCACAACAGTTATTGGACACCCTACATTGGCGCGCTGTTCCTCAGTTCCATCTGCGGTTCGTTCATCGGCATGACGGGCATCTTTCGCTCGTCGACGGCTGATCTGTCCACGACGGTGACTTGGGCGCTGATGACAAGCTTTATCTGCTGGGGCTGCTCCATCAAGCGCAACGGTGTCGGCGGCTGGCTGAAGGGCTTCACCGAGCCAATCGTCGTCATGACCCCAATGAACCTTGTTTCCGAGATCGCACAGCCGATCTCGATGGCGTTCCGTCACTTCGGCAACATTGCAGGCGGAAGCGTCCTGACAAGCCTTGTCTACTCGGCACTGGCTACCGTCTCGGCCGCTGTGCTGGGCCTTGTGGGCCGCAACCTTGTGGTGGGCATCGTGATCCTTGCCATTGGCGCGGCGCTGCTGTACAGTGGCGTCAAGAGCAAAAAATGGCCCGTAAAATCTTTGGCACGGTCTTCGCCGTGACCGGCGCACTCTCCCTTTTGGGGCTGACAGGCGTACCGTATCTGGAGGTCGGTGTCCCCGGAATCCTGAGCCTGTATTTCGATATTTTCTCCGGTGGCGTACAAGCCCTTGTTTTCAGCCTGTTGACAATGGTGTACGTGGGCAATGCCTGCCCGCCCCCGGAGAAAGCCTGAATCCGTATTTATTATTTAGGAGGATATTTCTATGGAAGCTGCAATCGTAAAAGCTGCCTGCGCAATCGGCGCTGGTATCGCAATGGGCTTTGGCGCCATCGGCCCGGCTGTCGGTGAAGGTAACGCCGTCGGCAAGGCACTGGAGGGCATGGCCCGCCAGCCGGAGATGGCCAACGACCTGCGTACCAACATGATTCTGGGCTGCGCCATCACCGAGTCCACCGGTATTTACTCGCTGGTCATCGCGCTGCTGCTGCTCTTTGTGTTCTGATTAAACTGCTGAATTGGAGGAATAGCTCATGACGGGCTTTGAAAGTTTTGGTAGGCGTCAACCCGTGGACTGCGCTGTTTACCTTCTGCAATATGCTCATCACCTTTGCAGTGCTGAAAAAGTTCCTTTTCAAGCCTGTGAAGAAGATGATCGATGACCGCCAGCAGGAGATCGATACGATGTATGCCGACGCGGATGCCGCCAAACAGAAGGCTGCGGATCTCGAGAAGGAGTACGCCGACCACCTGCAGAGCATCAAGGATGAACGCGACGCCATGCTGCGCGAGGCAACCGCCCGCGCCCAGAAGCGCGAGGAGGAGATCGTCGGCGAGGCCAGAGCTGAGGCGGCGTCCATCCGCGCTGCGGCGGAGGCAGACATTGCCCAGGAACGCAAGAAGGCTGTCAACGACCTGAAAAACGAGATCGGCGGCATGGCTGTCGAAATTGCCGGTAAGGTCGTGGAGCGCGAGATCAACGAGTCTGACCATCAGGCCCTGATCGATGAGTTTATCAGGAATGTGGGGGATGCCTCATGACCGAGCTTGCAAAGCGCTACGGCGGCAGCCTGTATGAGCTGGCGGCAGAGGAAAATCTGACCGACGAGCTTTTGCAGCAGCTGCGCACCGCGGTAAACAGCATCGAAGCCGAGCCGCAGTACCTGCGTCTGCTCTCGACGCCCAGCGTCCCCAAAAAGGAGCGCTGCGCCCTGCTGGACAAGGCGTTCGAGGGAGCCCACCCCTACCTCGTCAGCTTCCTCAAGCTGCTGTGCGAGGAGGATCTGCTGGGTGAGCTGCCGGGCTGTCTGCGCGCGTATCAGGACCGCTACAATGTTGACCACAATATCCTTGAGGTCACGGCAGTATCGGCCGTTGCGCTGACCGCGCCCAGCCGCGAAAAGCTACTGGCAAAATTGCAGAAAATGACAGGCAAAAACATCGTCCTGACCGAGACTGTGGACCCCGCCGTTTTAGGCGGTCTGCGGCTTGACATGGACGGCACACGCCTGGACGGCACCGTGCAGCGCCATCTGGAGCGCCTGCGTACAGAAATCGACGGTGCAGTCCTTTAAGTAAAATCGCACCCATTCTATAGATTGTGTGGTGAACCAAACAGTGCAACTGAAACCCGAACAGATTTCCCGCATCATCCGTTCCCAAATCAAGTACTACGAGAATGCCATTGAGCAGACCGAGACCGGAACGGTAACGATGGTGGGCGACGGTATTGCGCGCGCCGCGGGGCTTGACAACTGTATGGCCGGTGAGCTGGTCCAGTTTGAGAGCGGCACCTACGGCATGGCGCAGAACCTGGAAGAAAACAGTGTCTCCATCGTCCTGCTTGGTGATGATGAAGGCATCAAGGAGGGCAGTACCATCAAGCGCACCGGCAAGGTCGTTTCCGTGCCGGTGGGCGAGGGTATGATTGGCCGCGTGGTCAACGCGCTGGGCCAGCCCATCGACGGAAAAGGCCCCATCGAGGCTGCCGACTACCGCGCCATTGAGTCCCCGGCACCCGGCATCCTGGACCGTCAGCCCGTCAAGCAGCCTTTGCAGACCGGCATTAAGGCCATCGACTCGATGATTCCGATTGGCCGCGGCCAGCGTGAGCTTATCATCGGTGACCGCCAGACCGGCAAGACCGTCATTGCCACCGATACCATCATCAACCAGAAGGGCAAGGACGTTCTGTGCATCTATGTTGCCATCGGTCAGAAGCGTTCTACCGTGGCAACGCTGGTCGAGAATCTCGAGAAAAACGGCGCTATGGCGTACACAACCGTCGTCTGCGCCACCGCGTCCGAGCTGTCGCCTTTGCAGTATATCGCCCCCTACGCAGGCTGCGCCATGGGTGAATACTTCATGAACAAGGGCAAGCACGTCCTGATCATCTACGATGACCTGTCCAAGCACGCTGTCGCGTACCGTGCGCTCTCGCTGTTGATTCGCCGTCCCCCGGGACGTGAGGCTTACCCCGGCGACGTTTTCCTACCTGCACAGCCGCCTGCTGGAGCGCGCGGCCAAGCTGAGTGACGCCAAGGGCGGCGGCTCGCTGACCGCACTGCCCATCATCGAGACGCAGGCGGGCGATGTTTCCGCCTATATCCCGACGAACGTCATTTCCATTACCGACGGTCAGATCTTCCTTGAGACAGAGCTGTTCCACGCGGGCATCCGCCCCGCCGTCAACCCCGGCATCTCGGTTTCCCGTGTCGGCGGCAACGCCCAGATCAAGGCCATGAAAAAGGTCGCCGGTACGCTGAAGCTGATTTACTCTCAGTATCGTGAGCTGCAGGGCTTCGCCCAGTTCGGCTCTGACCTGGACGCCGACACCAAGTCCCGTCTGGCCCAGGGTGAGCGCATCGTCGAGGTGCTCAAGCAGGACCGCAACAGCCCCGTCGCCGTCGAAAAGCAGGTTGCCATCCTGTACGCGACCATTCACAGCTACCTGAAGGATGTGGCCGTTGCCGATATTACAGAGTATGAGCGCCGCCTGTATGAGTACCTGGACGAGAACGTCACCGCCGCGGGCGTGATGGAGACCATCCGCACGACGGGCGATCTGAAGCCCGAAACCGAGGAGCAGCTCAAGCAGGTGCTGGCTGACTTCACAGCCCAATTCCTCAAAGAAAAAGTAAACTGCAAAGGAGGTGCCGCCGATGGCCGGTTCCATGAAGGAAATCAAGCTGCGTATCCGAAGCGTCGAAAGCACCATGCAGATCACCAAGGCCATGGAGCTTGTGGCATCCAGCAAGCTGCGCCGTGCCAAGGAGCGCGTCGAGGGCAGCCGCCCATATTTTGAGACGCTCTACAGCACGCTGTATGACATTGTCAGCGCGGACTCGGGGTTCGACAGCCCGTATCTTGCCAGGCGGGATACGAACCGCCGCCTGTATATCGTTATCGCGGGTGACCGCGGTCTGGCGGGCGGCTACAACTCCAATATCCTCAAGGCCATCGAGGCGGACGCCGAGGGCGCGGACTATTGCGTACTGCCCATCGGCAAAAAGGCCGTCGAGCACTTTGAGCGCCGCAAGGCAGCCATCCTGACCACCGCCTTCGCGGAGGCAGGGGATTTGTCTGTCAGCGATTGCTTTGAGATTTCCCGCCTCGTCTGCCAGAAATTCCTGGCAGGGGAGTTTGACGAGATCCGCCTTGGTTTTACGCAATTTGTCTCTATGCTGACCCAGACGGCCACCGTGCTGCCGGTCCTGCCCTTTGACGCTCAGCGCCCCGAGCCGGGCCACGAGCGCGAAAGCCTGATGATGTATGAGCCGGACGGAAAGACCGTCTTTGACGCCATTATCCCCGAGTATCTCGCGGGCGTCGTCTACGGTGCCCTGTGCGAGAGCGTTGCCAGTGAGCAGGGCGCGCGCCGTATGGCGATGGACGCCGCCACCAAGAACGCAGGCGAGATGATCGACCATCTGAACCTGTACTACAACCGTGCGCGTCAGGCCGCTATCACCCAGGAAATCACCGAGATTGTGGCCGGTGCCGATGCGGAGTCTTAAGGCAACACCGCATAATTCCCGCCTTACGGCTTAAGCACCGCTCCGGCGGCTGCGGCACGGCATCTGCGTTGCCAAAATGCTCGATAATGTCGGGTTGCGGTACCCGCATCGTGCTTCGGGGCAAAAGCCCCTCGCACTCTGCGACCGCTGCCCCTGCTTCGGTTCGCTGCATCCGCCACTGGCGGCGCTCACCTTTGCAGCATCCAGTATTATCTGCGCTTTTTGCTTAGCAGCTGGCGCGCCTCGCTCGCCGTATCGGCACTTAGAATTATGCGGTATTGCCTGAACCTGATTTGGATAATGCCAACGTAGGGAGATACCGTAGCACTGCGCTTCTTGTGAGATTTTTGTGCGGATATGTCTCTGCAGGCGTATCCGCACTTTTTACTTATAAGGAGCGATTTTTTATGCTGGGTAATTGTCTTGAAAATGTGCGCAACACTGTGCCGCTGGTGCACAATATCACGAACTATGTCACGGTCAACGACGTGGCCAACATTCTGCTGGCCTGCGGCGGCAGCCCGATCATGTCCGATGAGCCGGAGGACGTCGAGGACATCACGTCGATCTGCGGCGGCCTGAACATCAACATCGGCACGCTGAACCAGCGCAGCATCGAGGGCATGTTCCGCGCGGGCGCAAAGGCAAATGCCCTCGGCCATGTCGTGCTGCTCGACCCCGTCGGCGCGGGCGCGTCGGCCCTGCGCACGAACACCGCCGTCGAGCTGATGGAGAAGATCAAATTCACCGTCATCCGCGGCAATATCTCCGAGATCAAGACGCTGGCGCTGGGCAGCGGCACGACGAAGGGCGTTGACGCTGACGTTGCGGACGCCGTGACCGACGCAAATCTGGACAGTGCCGTCAAATTTGTCAAGGACTTTGCGGCCAAAAGCGGCGCTATCGTCGCCGTCACCGGTGCCATCGACCTTGTCAGCGACGGCACGGCCTGCTATGTCATCCGCAACGGACGCCCCGAGATGGGCAAGATCACCGGCACGGGCTGCCAGCTCTCCGGCATGATGACGGCCTTCGTCGTTGCAAACCCCGACAATAAGCTCGAGGCTGCCGCCGCGGCGGTCTGCGCCATGGGTCTGGCGGGCGAGATCGGCTGGAGCCGCATGGCCGAGGGCGACGGCAACTCCACCTACCGCAACCGCATCATTGATGCCATCTACAATATGGACGGTGCAACGCTGAATGGGGGCGCCAAGTATGAACTGCGATAAAAATGATCTGCTGCTCTATGCCGTCACGGACCGCCACTGGCTGGACGGGCGCAGGCTTATCGACGTTGTGCGCGAAAGCCTTGACGGCGGTGTGACGATGGTCCAGCTGCGCGAAAAGACGCTGGAGGAGGGTAAGTTCCTCGAGGAAGCGAAGGAGCTGCAAACGCTCTGCCGCGAGCGCGGTGTGCCGTTCCTTGTGAATGACAACGTCGAGATCGCCCGCGAGATGAACGCAGACGGCGTGCATGTCGGCCAGAGCGATATGGAGGCGCAGGACGTCCGCGCGATTTTGGGCCCGGACAAGATTCTGGGCGTCTCCGCCCAGACCGTGGAGCAGGCCGTCCTGGCCGAAAAGCACGGCGCGGATTACCTCGGCGTCGGCGCGGTGTTCCCGACCGGCTCGAAGGACGACGCCGACGATGTGAGCTATGAGACGCTCAAGGCCATCTGCGGGGCCGTGTCCATCCCCGTTGTCGCCATCGGCGGCATCACGCAGGAAAATGTCGCGAAGCTCGCGGGCAGCGGCATCTGCGGCGTCGCGGTCATCAGCGCGATTTACGCGGCAAAGAACATCCAACAGGCATCCGCCGACCTGAAGGCCGCCACGGAGAAAATGCTGCATGACTAAGGCTGCTGTTTTTGATCTGGACGGCGTGCTGCTCGACTCCATGGGCATCTGGAACGACCTTGGCGCGCGGTATCTGCGCAGCCTGGGCGTCACGCCGGAGGAGGGACTCAACGAGATTTTGTTCTCGATGAGCATGGAGCAGGGTGCGGAGTATCTGCACACGCACTATGCACTGCCGCAGTCTGCCGCCGAGGTCGGCGCGGGCATTGCGGACATGCTGCGGGATTTCTATTTTTATGAGGTCCCCGCCAAGGACGGCGCGGCGGAGCTGCTGGCCGCCCTGACCGCCCGCGGCGTGAAGCTGGCGGCGGCCACGTCCAGCCCGCGGGAGCACGTCACGCGGGCGCTGGAACGGCTGGGGCTGCTCGGGTATTTCACCCGACTTTTCACTACGGCAGAGGTCGGCGTCAGCAAGCATGAGCCGATAATTTACCTGCTGGCCGCCGAGGCCCTGCACGCCGCGCCGGCGGAAACGCTCGTCTTTGAGGACAGTCTCTACGCCCTGAAAACCGCGAAGGCCGCGGGCTTTTACACAATCGGCGTCTACGATGCCGACGGCGAGACCGACCAGGCCGGGCTGCAAAGGGCAGCGGATCTGTATGTGAGAGATTTGCACGAAGCCGTGTTGCTGTAGAAAAAAGGCATCCCACAGCGGTACACCGGGGGCACCACCTTGTGCCGCTTTATAAAACCCTTGCTGTATACAAAAAGGAAAGGAAGTTATCACCATGAGAACAGCATTGACCATTGCCGGAAGTGATTCCAGCGGAGGCGCCGGTATCCAGGCAGACATCAAGACCATGACCGCCAACGGCGTTTTTGCCCTGTGCGCAGTCACGGCCCTGACCGCCCAGAACACCACCGGCGTGACCGACATTTTTGACTCGACCCCGCATTTTCTGGCGGAGCAGCTCGACGCAGTGTTTACCGACATCTTCCCCGATGCCGTCAAGATCGGCATGGTATCCTCGGCAGAGCTGATCGAAACGATTGCGGCAAAATTGAAGGAATACGGCGCAAAGCACATCGTCGTGGACCCCGTCATGGTCGCAACATCCGGCGCAAAGCTGTTGCGCGACGACGCCGTGACCGCGCTGTGCGAAAAGCTCCTGCCGCTGGCCGAGGTCCTGACGCCGAACATCCCCGAGGCGGAGATCCTCTCCGGCATGACCATTCAAAACGCCGCCGATATGGAGCGGGCCGCACAGACCATCAGCGAAAAGTACGGCTGTGCGGTGCTCTGCAAGGGCGGGCACCAGATCAACGATGCCGACGACCTGCTTTGGCGCGACGGCGCGGGTAAGTGGTTCAAGGGACGCCGCATTGACAACCCCAACACCCACGGCACCGGCTGCACCCTGTCCAGCGCCATTGCGTCGAATCTCGCGAAGGGCTATGACCTTGACACGTCGGTGGAGCGCGCAAAGGCATACATCTCCGGCGCGCTGGCCGCTATGCTTGACCTCGGCCACGGCTCCGGCCCGATGAACCACATGTTCGCACTGAAGGGGGGCATTTTGTCGAATGAAAAAGACCTCTACTTTTCAGAACGGCCTGATCTGGTTCGGCGCGGGCGTCTCGCTGGCTGAGATCCTGACCGGCACCGCCTTTGCGCCGCTGGGTATGGCAAAGGGGCTTTGCGGCCATTCTGCTCGGGCATATCATCGGCTGCGCCATGATGCTGCTGGCGGGCCTCATCGGCGGGCGCACGGGCCGCAGCGCTATGGAGACCGTAAAAAGTGAGCTTCGGCCAGAAGGGCGGCCTGCTGTTTGCGTTCCTGAACGTTTTGCAGCTCGTCGGCTGGACGGCCATCATGATCTATGACGGTGCACTGGCCGTCGGCGGCATTTTTTGCGATTGGCCGCTGGGTCTGGTGCCTTGTCATCGGTGCGCTGATTATCGTGTGGATCGCCGTCGGCGTGACCGATTTGGGCTGGATCAACAAAATTACGATGGCTGCTTTGTTTATTCTGACGCTGGTGTTGTGCAAGGTCATCTTCTTCTCCGGCAACGCCATGGTCGGCATTGACGGCGAGAGCCTGACCTTCGGTGCGGCGGTGGAGCTGGCCGTGGCGATGCCGCTGTCCTGGCTGCCGCTCATCAGCGACTACACCCGCGACGCCGAGAAGCCGACCCAGGCGACCTGGGTCAGCGTGCTGGTCTACGGCGCGGTATCCTGCTGGATGTACGTCATCGGCATGGGCGCGGCCATCTTTACCGGCGAGTATGACATTGCCGTCATCATGGTCAAGGCCGGGCTCGGCATTGCCGCGCTGATCATTCTGGTTTTCTCCACGGTCACGACGACCTTCCTCGATGCGTGGAGCGCGGGCATCTCTGCCGAGAGCCTGTCCGCAAAGCTCAACGGCAAAAAGACCGCCATTGCCGTGACGGTCATCGGCACGGCGGCGGCCATCCTCTTCCCGATGGACGACATCACAGGCTTTCTGTACCTGATCGGCTCGGTGTTCGCGCCGATGATCGCCGTGCAGATCGCAGACCACTTTATTTTGCACCGGGACCGCTTTGCCGTGGCTGCCGACGCGCGCAACCTTGTTATCTGGCTCGTGGGCTTTATCGCCTACCGCCTGCTGATGGGCGTTGACACGCCGGTGGGCTACACGCTGCCCGACATGGTGCTGACCGTAGTGCTGTGCCTGCTGGCCGAAAAAGCAAAACCTACCAAGCAAATGTAAAAGCGCGAAGGACGCGCTGTAAACAGCAAAATAGCACCCTGTATTTTGCGAAACCTGTCCTGTTTTGGAGCACGGGCGGCAGCTATAATGGTAGCATCATCAGCAAGAAAACCCGCTGATGACGACCCTTATCGCTGCCGCTTTTTTTGCGGCCCAATGTGTTCTGAAGGAGGAACAAGAGTATGGGATTCATTATTGCTGCCGCTGTTGCCGCGGCCGTCATTGCCTTCTGCTTTCTCTGCTACAAGAAGGCCCCGCCGACCCAGGCCATCGTCGTGACAGGCTTCGGCCTCTCCCGCCCGAAGGTCGTCTGCGGGCGCGGCGTCTTTGTGCTGCCCATTGTGCAGCGCGCAGACCGCCTGAACATGCGCCTTTTGAAAATCGACGTGAAAACGCCGGAAACGGCGTTAAAACCAAGGAGGGCGTCTCCCTCTGGCTCGACAGCGTCGTCACCGTCCAGGTCTACAGCGAGAACTCCACCGTCTCGGACGAGGAGGTCCGCAACGCCGGATATGACGACATCCGCAAGTACATCAATTCCCGCCAGCAGTCCGCGATCTCGAACTTCCTCGGCATGGACGAGGCGCACATCAATGAAAAGATCAACGATGTGCTGCAGGGCAACCTGCGTGAGATCGTGTCCGAGATGACCCTGGACCAGATCCTGACAAACCGCAAGCAGATGGCCGTCAGCGTCGTGGAGAACGCACGCCCCGACCTGGCCAAGATGGGCTTGGAGGTCGTGACCTTCAACGTGCAGGACGTCAAGGACGCCGTGGACGCCATGGGCCACAACCATGGCGTTATTGAAGCCATCGGCGTCGAGCAGGAGGAGCTTGTGCAAAAAGCGTGCCTCCATCGCCAGGCCGAGGCCGAGCGCGACGTCTCCTGCGCGCAAGGCTGCCGCCGCCATGGCCGCGAACGAGAAGGAAATCGAGGCCCAGACCGCTATTGCTCAGCGCAACAACGAGCTGGAGCTGGCAAAGTCCAAGCTGAAGGCCGAGGCTGACAAGGCCGCCGCCGACGCGAACGCCGCCGGTATGATCCAGACGAACCTGCGCGCCAAGGAGGTCAAGGAGTCCGAGGCCGACGCCGAGATCGCCCGCCAGAAAAAGATGGTCGACCTGGCCGCCCAGGAGGCCGAGGTCCAGCAGCGCAAGCTGGATGCCGAGGTCCGCAAGCAGGCCGACGCCGAGCTGTACCGCCGCCAGAAGGAGGCCGAGGCCCAGAAGTATGAGGCCGAGCGTGCCGCCGAGGCCGCGAAGTTTTGCCAAGCAGCAGGAGGCCGAGGGCATCGCGCTGGTCGGCAAGGCCGAGGCGGAGGCCATCCGCCAGAAGGGCCTGGCAGAGGCCGAGGCGATGAAGCAGAAGGCCGAAGCCTACAAGCAGTACAACGACGCCGCTGTGGCCGAAATGATGATCAAGGTCCTGCCTGAAATTGCCAGGAGCGTCGCGCAGCCTCTGTCCAGCATCGACAAGGTGTCCATCATCGGCGGCGATGCGTCCGGCGTGTCGGGTGTCTCCGGCAATGTGCCGGTGCTGATGGCCCAGACGATGGAGGCCATGAAGGAGGCCACCGGCATCGACATGCGCGACATTGTCCGCGCCAACAGCATCGAGGCCAAGACGGACCGGAACATTACGATCAAGACCGAGCCGGAGGGCGAGGAGTAAAGTCGTAGGGGAGGGATGTATCCCACCCGGGCCGTTTACTGCAACGGCAAGTCTGTGCGGAGGGGTCAAGACCCCGTCCCTACAGAGCCATTTTCATAAAGGGTTGTAGGGAGCGGTCTTGACCGCTCCGGGGAACGCTGCGGCTGCCGCTCTGTTCCCGGGAGGGATGAATCCCTCCCCTACATGCTATAAAAAAGGCTATCCGACACCAAAATCGGATAGCCTTTTTCTTATCCTCTCACAGCTCCGGCAGTTCCTCCCACACAGGCAGGCGGTGCAGAGCGCGGACGATGTTGCACTGCTCCAGCAGCGTGCCGTCGCCGTCGCACATCGTGGCGTACCACAGCGGGCTGCGCAGGGCGTGGGTGTCGGGGTCAAACAGGTGCTCGGGACCGCTGGCGTACTGGAAATGCAGGTGGCTTAAAAGCCCGCCATGCAGCCGGGCCGCGCGGGGCGGCATCGGCTCCATTGCCAGCAGGCAGCGGAACGGCCAGTCGGCGGGGACGTCCTCGGCGACGAAAAGGGCGTTCTCCTTGCCCTCAAGCCCGCGCTCCAAAAATGTGGTCCAGATGATAGACCGCCCGGCCGAGGGTGTTCCCGTCGGCGTCCGTCCACGCGATGCAGAGCTTGCCGCCGTCGGCGGGGGTGATAGTCCAGCCGCCCAGCGTGTGCGGGTTGCCGATGCTCGTCGTCACGCAGGCCATCTGCCAGAACTGCTTCGCGCCGCTTTTAAACATCGGCAGCGCAGCAGCGGCGGCCTCGGCCTCCTGCCAGGCAAGCTGCAAATACGGGTCAGTGCTGGTGATATAGCTCTCAAAATTCTGCCAGCGGCCCAGCCAGTCGTTCGGGTGAAATTCCATGGGGGTCACACTCCTTCCGTATCGTCCCAGCGTATGACGCGGTCACACCAGTTGGCGGCCAGCTCCTCATCGTGGGTGATGACAAGCAGGGTCTTGCCCTGCGCCTTCCATTCCTGCAAAAGCTGCCCGACCTGCTGCATACTGCCCAGGTCAAGGCCGCTCGTCGGCTCGTCCAGTAAGATCAGCGGCTTGTCGGACAGCATGGCCGCCGCTACGACGACCCGCTGCTTCTGCCCGCCGGAAAGGCTCATCGGGTGGCGGTCCGCCAGACCGTCCAGCCCCAGCGCCTGCAAAACGGCGTCGCACCGCTCCGGGTGGGCTGCGCCGAGCAGCACCTCCTCCCGCACGCTGTCGCTGAACAGCTGATAGTTCACATCCTGCATGACAAGGAAGCTGCTCCTGAGCCGCTCCCTTGCGTTGGCGGGTCTGCCGTTCCGGCAGATTTTGCCGCTGACCGGCTCCAGCAGGCCGCAGAGCGTGCGGGCCATCGTCGATTTGCCGATGCCGTTGCGCCCCATCAGGCCGACGATCTCACCGGCGGCAAAGCTCATATCGGGCAGAGTGCGCAGCGGGTGCTTTTTGTCGCAGCCCAGCGTGACGCCCTCCAGCGTGAGCACCGGCGTACCGGGGCATCGGGCACTCTGCTTTGCGCGGATTCCGGCGCGGCAGTCGTCCAGCGTGCGGGCGCGCAGACCGTACCCGGCCAATGTGTCCGCAGGCAGCGCGGCAAACTCCGCAGCGGACCACTGCGCGGCCAGGCGGCCCGCCGCAAAGAAGAAATACCTGTCCGCCAGATCGGTGATCCAGGCAAGGCGGTGCTCCGCCAGCACAACGGTCACGCCCTGCCGCTTCATCACGGCGATCATATCGTGCAGCTGCGCGATGGCGGCGGCGTCCAGGTTGCTCGTCGGCTCGTCCAGCACCAACAGCCGCGGGCCGAGCATACAGGCCGCCGCGAACGCGACGCGCTGCTTTTCCCCGCCCGACAGCTTGAAAACGCTGCGGTCCATCAGCGGGCCGAGCTGGAACTGTTCGACGACCTCGTCCACGCGGCGGCGGATGGCCTGCGGCTCCATGCCGGCGTTCTCACAGGGGAAGGCCAGCTCCGCCGTCGTGTCCACGTTGAAATACTGGGTCTTGGGGTTCTGGAACACGCTGCCGACCTGCGGCACATAGGCTTCGATGGCGGCCTCGCCCGCGGCCAGCCCCGCCGCCGTGCAGCGGCCTGTCAGGGTGCCGGGATAAAATTCCGGGGGAAAAGGCCGTTCAGCAGATGGGTGAACCGGTCGTCTTGCCGGCCAGCCGCTCCGGCCACAGAGGACGACGCATTCCCCGGGGCTGCACCGTTAGCCGTGACGTCCTGCAGGGCGGGGGTAGGGGGCACTTTGA
>ENA-OQES01000335-OQES01000335.1-human-gut-metagenome-genome-assembly--contig:-NODE-335-length-20368-cov-2.357097_pt1 | contig 20368 bp, 31 predicted proteins | sample MGYA00242798_ERZ504641 | MGnify/ENA primary metagenome ERZ504641 (study PRJEB26092, sample SAMD00036327) | human gut metagenome | host: Homo sapiens | study: EMG produced TPA metagenomics assembly of... | reverse complement strand
ATCGGTCTGTTTGGTGGTGCAGGTGTAGGAAAGACAGTATTGATTATGGAGCTGATTCATAATGTACGCGACTGCTCACGGCGGTACTTCTGTATTTACAGGAGTTGGTGAGCGTACACGTGAGGGAAATGACCTTTACGGTGAGATGCAGGAGAGCGCGTTATCGAAAAGACTGCCTTAGTATATGGACAGATGAATGAGCCGCCGGGTGCACGTATGAGAGTTGCACTGTCAGGTCTTACAATGGCAGAGTATTTCCGTGATGTGAAGAATCAGGACGTGCTGCTGTTTATTGATAACATTTTTCCGTTTTTACACAGGCTGGTTCCGAGGTATCTGCACTTTTGGGACGTATGCCGTCAGCAGTAGGTTATCAGCCGACACTAGCTTCCGAGATGGGTGCACTTCAGGAGCGAATCACTTCTACAAAGAAGGGTTCTATTACTTCTGTTCAGGCTGTATATGTGCCTGCCGATGACCTTACTGACCCGGCTCCGGCAACTACATTTACCCATCTGGATGCGACAACGGTTCTTTCCCGTGATATCGCAAGTCAGGGTATTTATCCGGCTGTTGATCCTCTGGAATCTACAAGCCGTATTCTGACACCTGATATGGTAGGTCAGGAGCACTATGAGGTAGCAAGAGCTGTTCAGCAGATCTTGCAGCGTTATCAGGAGCTGCAGGATATCATCGCCATCATGGGTATGGACGAGTTGGCAGAGGAAGATAAGCTGGCTGTAAACCGTGCGCGTAAGGTGCAGCGTTTCATGTCACAAAGCTTCTCTGTTGCAGAGCAGTTTACAGGTATGCCGGGACAATATGTTCCGCTTAAGGAGACTATTCGTGGTTTCCGTATGATTATTGACGGTGAGTGCGATGATATTCCGGAGAGCTGCTTCCTCTTTGCAGGAACTATTGACGAAGTATTTAAAAAGGCTGGAAAGGCAGGAACTGTATGAACACATTCCATTTGCGCATAGTGACGATGGACGGAAAAGTGTTTGATGATCAGGCATCTCAGATTTTTCTGCGAACAATTGATGGTGATGTGGCGATCCGCGCAGGTCATATCAATTACTGCAGCGGAATCGGCATGGGTCAGGCTCATGTGACGCTCGCAGATGGTCATGAGCGATATGCTGCCTGCATTGGCGGCATGGTGTCGATGTTAAATGGCGAGTGCCAGGTAGCAGCGACAACCTGGGAATGGAAGGAAGAGATTGATGAGGAGCGCGCAAAGAAAGCAAAAGAACGAGCTGAGGAGCGCCTGAATCAGAAAAATCTTTCAGACAGAGAACAAAGAATTGCCGAGGCAAAGCTTCGCAGAGCACTAGTCCGGCTTCATGTAACAAACGAAGAATAAAAATCCCTCGTCTGGCATTGATGTGCCAGGCGGGGACTTTTTTTGTGCGGCCCGTTAGGTTACGAGACTTACTTCGAGAAAATCATAGCGAATAATTGTTTCGCATTCGGAATATTTCCCTTGTACATCGACATCGCCTTGTAGATACGTCCGGCAAGTGCCATGCCAAGAAGAGAGGTAATAACCACGACTGCGAGGGAACCGCAGGCTTCGCCGACGGAAATGGAGCCAAGAAGCAGGTGGCTCGGTGAAACAAGGATTGATGTAAATGGAATCCAGTCGAGGATGCCGACAGAACCCATCGAATCAAAGTTTCCGGAGAAGCTGCCCGTACCGAGTGTTGCAAAGAAGCTAAGCAGCAGGACAATAACGAAGATACCGTTTGTCATGCTTAGGTCTTCCTGCTTGGAAGCGATTGCACCGCCAATTGAGGCGATTGCAAGGTAGAGAAGCAGGCCAGCTGCTAAGTAGAGTAAGAAAAATTAGGATGTTGACCGGTGTAAAGATGCTTGAGAGCAGTCCATATGACCAAACATCTGGATGAGCGGCATGGTGGTATCTGGATTGATTGTTTTTACTGCCCAGATACCGGCTGCAAAGCCGCCCCACAGTCCGATTACCCACAGTGCAATTTGAATGACACAGGTAAATGCCTGTGCAAGTACTTTTCCGATGACCATTGCCTCTGGCTTTACAGATACAAGCATCGTATCCATAAGCTTAGAGGATTTTTCTAGTACAACACAGTTTGCGGTGCCCTGTCCATAAAACAGGATCAAGAAATACAGAAGCATGATGTTTACATATGGAAGCATGTAACCTAAGACGGTTTTTAACGGTAGCATCTGCATTCTGCTCGGAGTTGGCATCGTCGCCGCTTACAAGTGTGTCTGTGCCGTTCTGGCTCTCATAATAGGAATATTTATAGCTGATGCCGCCCAGAGCCGTGAGATCACTGATCGATGCCCTGATTTGGCTACGGCAAAGACGGAGAACATCTGGCTTAAAAAGTCGCTGTAGTCATCGGCATCGTCCATGGAGAGGGCAGATGCTTCTGGCAGGATTACGCTTGTGTGAAAGCCATCCTCGTCGGAGGTGACAACGACAACCAGTGCATTGCCAGTATCAGTTTCGGCAGCGGCGAGTGCATCCTCGTCGGTGTCAAAGCTGTGATAGGAAATGGAAGCGAAGGTTTCGTTGCTGGATGATTTTGCAATCATATTGAAAACGGAAAGTCGAATGCATTTCCATCGGTTAGGTCGGCTGTATATACGTCGGAAATGACGGCGCTTGGTGTGTCACATTTTTTGAGTGAATTCCAAGAAAAGACATAATTCCGAGCGGGAGCGCAAAGCATAACAGCATGACAATAAGTGTCGCTGTCTTCCAGCCCTTTGTGAGGCGGTGGCGCACAGTAAAGCCAAAGACCTTCTTTAGTCCGTTCAAAAGGATTTCATAATGTAGCGCCCTCCTTTTTTCTATTTTTAAAAATTTGAAACAGCTGAGAAATTCCCATGTGGCTGCCGCGGTACAGCAAAAGATCGCGGTATACCTTTGCACAGAATATGCTCAGTACAACAAGAATGATTGCCTGAATAACCCAAGAAAGAATCAGGACAATCAGTGAAATATTTCCGCACACATACGAAACTGGTGCGCAGAATACGCTGATGACCGGGCAAAGGGAAAGCACGGCTGCGGCAACTGCGTTGCTGGAGATAATCGGTGTGAAGCAGGATACGATGTAACCAACCATAATAAGGAGCGTTACAATCATGATCGCTGGATCAGACTGTTCCATTGTATTGCAGCAGGTTCCGATCAGACCGGACAGAACTGCATAGGTTGCAAATGCGAGAAGCAGTGAGATCAGTGCAATTACAATGGTGCCCCAGTTTAGATTCAGCTGTGAGAGATCAATGCCCATCTGAGAAAGTGTGGTGCTAAGACTTGCCATCTGAAGATACTCGACACTGATTTCATAGGAAAGAACAAATCCGATTGCCATCATCGCGATCATGATTAACACATAGGTCATGACAGCCAGAATCTTTCCAAGTAAAAGTGCGAGTTGGGGGAAACGCTTACCATCAGCAGTTCAATCAGCTTGGAATCCTTTTCGGTGACGATGCAGCGAATGATAAAGCTTGCAGAAAGCAGACACAAGATCATAACTACGATCGAATAGCCGTACTGGATGGCAAAATTGGCATCAAAGCCAATACTTTCTGTGCCATTTTTCTGATCAAGGTAGTCAGCGGCGCTCATGCTGTCCACATCGTAGGAATTTTGTGTGGACAGGCCAAGTGAAGCAAATCGCTCCGATGTCATCTGGGAGGAAATCGCGTTCAGAAGTGATTCAAGATCCTCTGTTTTGAGGGAGCTGTTTTCTGCGATATGGCTCTCTACGGTGCAGGCACCGCTCTTATCTGGTGCGCTGATATAAACGTAGACATCAGCGTCGCCTAAATGATCGGCATAGGAAGTTTTGTCAAACTCAGCGGTTTCAAATGAAACAGATGAAAAAGCAGCATTTTGAGCCGTCAATGCATCAAAATCAAGTTCGGTTCCACTCTCATTTGTCACATAAGCTGTTTGAATTGGGCTGATTGAAACACTATTTCCGGTAAGGTTTTGAAGCGGAAGTGAAATAAGCGTCATTACAAATAAAATCACCATAGAACAATATTTGATTTGCTTTTCATGGTCTGACTAAGTGTAAATGAATATACGCTTTTCAGTCCACGAAGATTGTCATTATTCTTCATGTGCCTCACCTACCTTACTTACAAAGATCTCATGCAGAGACGGTTCGCGAAGATTAAAGGTAACGATTGTGATTCCTGCCTGAATAAGTGTGCCAAGCAGTGCATTTGCCTGCGCTTCACCAGTTACCTTCAAATGATATTCGCCTGCTAACTCAGAGAGAATCGAAATACCGGCATCATGGATATATGAGGTGATATCGGATTCTGTCTTTAGAAACAGGTGAACACGTCCATAACTTTTCTTGATCGTATTTAAGTTACCAGAAAGAATCGTTTTACTGTGATCAAGTATTGTCAGGTCAGTACAAAACTCCTCAATGGTGGACATTTGATGGTCAGACATAATCAGATATTTGCCCTTATTGATCTGCTCGTGAATGATATCCTTAAACAAATCAGTATTGACAGGATCAAGACCAGAAAGCGGCTCGTCAAGAATAAGAAGCTCCGGGTCAGAAATAAGAGCTGCAATCATCTGAACTTTTTTGCTGAATTTCCATTTTGAAAGCTGATCAGCTGTCTTTGGTGCAATGCGCTTCTTTCGCTGATTGCTGCTTCCAAATAAGCATTTTTTTCTTTGGTGAAGCTTTCTCATGCATGCGCGCCCTTTTTTGCCTGAATATCAGCATATTCCTGCGGATAAAGATATTCAATAATATCAAAGCGCTCTGCCCAGTAGTGGATGCGCATTTTTTGCCTCAGAAGCTGATACACCGCGCAGGGCGGCAAAATACATAAGCTGATCCATAATAGTATATTTAGGATACAAACCGCGCTCCTCTGCAAGATATCCTACATTGCAGTTATTTATATCAAGCGGCTTTCCATTCCATGTGACAGTTCCGCTGTCGCGTGAAAGCATGCCAAGCATCATGCGGATGGAAGTCGTTTTTCCGGCTCCATTTGTTCCAAGAAGTGCATAGACACCCGGACGGTTCATCTCAAAGCTTAAGTGATCAACAACGGTCCGCGTTCCGTATTTTTTTTAGAAAGATCTTGTACAACTAAACTCATAATTCCTCCTCTTAAACTCATGTATTTAATTTTTTTCAGTGGGTAATGCCATAATAGCACACAAAATGGAGCAAGAAAGGAAATAGCAAAATTGAGGTATGTTTTTGTAATCGTTAAGTCAGTTATGGCATAGCCCTAAGGTGAATGGCTTTCGTAACATAGCTTTGTGAATCGTAACAGTAAAGTTATGTGTGTAGTCAAAATCCGACATTATAATTGCTGTACATGCTCGCAAAGTTATGCTATACTGAGAAAATAAAAAGGCAATCCATGTGATGCAAAAATTGTTGAAGGAGGAGCATTATGTTTGGCAGGCTTTTGTCATTTGAACCAGATGCCACAGGCGTAACGGTAAAGTTTGAACATAAAGAGGGAAGAATTTCATTTATTACAGACCGCATTGTACGAGTATATAGCTCGATGGAAGAAAAGCACAGACCATCAAGGGCAGTTGTGCAGGAACCAAAGAAGGTTGATTTTCAGGCGCGTCAGCAAAAAGAGTTTATTACAATTAAAACAAAGAAGCTTCTTGTTCGTGTCAGAGACGAGTTTCAGGTTGATTTTCTGACACCAGATGGTCGAATGATATCTGAGCAGAGTGTGCGCTCAGAGAATACGCAGACCATCACAAAAGAGCAGGCAGAGCTTTTGGCAAAAGAGGGACATTCTCTTCCAAAAGAAAAAGAAGCGCATAAATTTGAAGTTGTGCGTATGCTTCATCCAAAGGAGCATATCTACGGACTTGGCGATAAGACTGGCTTTCTTGATAAAAGAGGCTATGCTTATGAAATGTGGAACAGCGATATTCCGGATACGCATGCAGACTTTTTCCCAAGTCTTTATAAGTCTGTTCCGTTTTTTATTTCAATGCGTCCTCATTTTTACATATGGAATTTTTTGCTTGACAATACATCAAAGTCCTATTTTGATATGGGAAAGGAAGATGCAGAGCGCTATTATTTTGCAGCAGACGGCGGCGATTTAGACTACTATTTTATCGCAGGCGAGACGATGCGCGATATCGTAGGTGCATACACAGGTCTGACAGGACGCACCGCCCTTCCGCAGAAGTGGACGCTTGGATATCATCAGTCACGCTGGGGATATATTACTGAGGACGACATCATGGATGTTGCAGAAAAGATGCGTCAATGCCGCATTCCATGCGATTCCATTCATTTTTGATATCGACTATATGGATTCCTTCAAGGTCTTTACTTGGAACAAAAAGAACTATAAGGATCCGAAAAAGACCTTACAGAAACTGACTGAGATGGGTTACAAGCCAGTTACGATCATCGATCCAGGTGTCAAAAAGGAAGATGGCTACAGTGTTTATGAGGAAGGAATTAAGAACGGCTATTTTGCATTCTCAGCAGAGAATGAGCTTTATGTAAACGAGGTGTGGCCAGGTGATTCTGTTTTCCCAAGCTTTACTAATCCAAAGGTGCGCAGCTGGTGGGCAGACAAGCAGAAATTTTTAATTGATATGGGTGTTCGCGGTGTTTTGGAACGACATGAACGAGCCGGCGAGCTTTAAAGGTCCGCTGCCTGATGATGTACAATTTGCAGATGAGGACGATACAGCAATTCTTCATAAGGATGCACATAACATCTATGGTCACTGTATGGCAATGGCAACAAAGGATGGATGGTTAAATATGATGGCCGCAGACCATTTATAATCACACGTGCAGCCTATGCCGGAACGCAGCGTTATTCTCTTGTTTGGACGGGAGACAATCAGAGTATCTGGGCACATTTGCAGATGGCAATTCCACAGCTTTGTAATCTTGGTCTCTCCGGATTTTCCTATGCCGGAACAGATGTCGGAGGCTTTGGTGCAGATACAACAAAGGAACTATTGGCTCGTTGGGTTCAGGTGGGATGTTTATCACCGTTTTTTAGAAACCATAGTGCACAGGGCACGAGAAGACAGGAGCCGTGGCAGTTTGATAAGGAGCTTTTAGAGATTTACCGCAAGTACGTAGAGCTTCGTTATCGTCTGCTTCCATATATCTACGACTGTTTCTTTGAAAGTGAGCAGACAGGTCTTCCGATTATGCGTCCTCTTATGTTAAATTTCGAAAAGGATGCAGAAACTTACGAAATAAATGATGAGTTTATGGTAGGTGAGTGGCTGCTTGCTGCTCCAGTTGTAACACAGGGAACAACTATGCGTCTTGTCTATCTGCCAGAGGGTGCGATGTGGTACGATTTCTGGACGGGAGAAAAAGTACAAAGGCGGTCAGTATATCACAAAGAAAGCGCCACTCGATACTATGCCTTTATTTGTCCGCGCAGGTGCAGTCCTTCCGATCTATCCTTTAATGCAGTATGTTGGTGAAAAGGAAGTGGAAGACTTGACACTTGCAGTCTACCCAGGCATTGGAAATTATATTCATTATCAGGACGATGGTGAGAGCTTCGCCTATAAAAAAAGGGTGGCTACAATGCATATGTATTCTCACAAAATAATGGTCGTCTGCAGATTAAAGATGCAGTAAAGAATTACGAAAAGCCATATAAGGCTTCTATGTTAAGATCTGCCGTGATGGTGTGACGGCTCTGTCCGACGTGTCAGGTGAGTATCTGAAACACGAAGAGTGATCTTGCTAACATTGTAAAGTAAATGCCCCACGAGGTAGAAAAACCTTGTGGGGCATTATTTGTAGTGGGCGTTGAGGTGAACTGCTTTACGAGGGGCACCGTGCAAAGCGCCCTCCAATAAACTATCGGGTAGCCAATAGTGATAAGCCACAGCTTTCTTTTTATTTTTTTGAAAAATCGTGCAATTTGTTCTTGACATCTAATTGAGGTTTTGAGTATACTAATTGTCGATAGGAAATGATAAATGTTATCAAGAACTATGGAAGATCTATTTTATGAGGTCATGTAGGTGGATTTTCCAGGTATACTATAAGAAAGAGAGGTATGTGCTATGCCATTATCTATGGCTCCAGAGGGCAAGGAGAGTGTAATCCGTAAAATAGGCGGCAAGGAAGAGACCAGACTGTTTTTAGAAAGACTGGGCTTTGTTGTTGGTGCTATTGTTACTGTTGTCTCTGAGATTCAGGGAAATCTGATTGTCAATGTAAAGGACTCAAGAGTTGCGATTGGCAAGGACATGGCCAGCAAAATCTTAGTTTCCTGAGAGGAGAAATTTTGTGAGCCTAAGTGAAGCTTTGGATCACGGAAAGGGGTATCGATATGAAAACACTGAAAGATGTAAGCATTGGCCAGACAGTAAAGGTTAAGAAGCTGACTGGCGAGGGTCCGGTAAAGCGCCGTATCATGGATATGGGAATTACCAAGGGCGTTGAGATCTACGTAAGAAAGGTAGCTCCGCTTGGTGATCCGGTAGAGGTAACCGTAAGAGGATATGAGTTATCACTGCGTAAGGCTGACGCTGAGATAATCGAGGTCGAGTAACTATTTTTTTTGACCCATAGGTTAGCTAGTTTCTAATTTTTCAATAAGGGCTAACGATTCAAGATAAGGGTGAACAAAAGCAAAATAAGCCTAGACCAAATAAAATTAAGTCGAGGCAAAACAAAGTAAGCATTAAAAAAGGGTGAGAAAACAGGAGGTTTGTAATGTCAATTAAGATTGCATTAGCAGGTAATCCCAACTGTGGTAAAACAACACTTTTTAACGCATTAACAGGTTCTAATCAGTTTGTAGGAAACTGGCCGGGCGTTACAGTTGAGAAGAAGGAAGGTAAGCTTAAGTGGGACAAGGAAGTTACCATCATGGACCTTCCAGGTATTTATTCTTTATCCCCATATACACTTGAGGAAGTAGTAGCAAGAAACTATCTGATCACAGACAGACCGGATGCGATTTTAAATATCGTAGATGGTACCAATATCGAGAGAAACCTGTATCTGTCCACACAGATCATGGAGCTTGGTATTCCGGTTGTCATGGCAATCAATATGATGGATCTGGTTCGAAAGAGCGGAGATAAGATCAATGTTGATAAGCTCTCTAAGAAGCTTGGCTGCCCAGTTGTAGAGATTTCTGCATTGAAGGGTGACGGAATCAAGGAAGCAGCAAACAAGGCTGTTGAGCTTGCAAAGAAGAAGGCATTGACAAAGCCGGTACACGAGTTCTCAAAGGGATGCTGAGGAGATCATTGCAGCAGTTGAGAGTAAGCTTACTGGTATCAAGGATGAGCAGAAGAGATTCTTCGCAATCAAGCTTCTTGAGAAGGATGATAAGATTGCAGCTCAGATGAAGTCCGTTCCAGATGTTTCTGATGAGATCAGACGCATGGAGGATACATTTGATGATGATACCGAGAGTATTTATCACAAATTGAGCGTTTATACATACATTTTCTTCGATTATACTATTCGATGCATGAAAATACAAGGAAGATAATATGATAATAAAGAGACGAAAAAAATGGAAAAGTTTGTGAATAATTATGAGAATAAAATGCCGTGTGACAGGGGTGATCTGGATGCTGATTTTCCTTGGCGGCTGTCAGGTCATGGAAAAAGAGGAAGTGGGTGGAGAAATGCTGGAATATTCCATTGTGGATGAGAAAAAAGTTCCGGCGGAAATGACCGAACGCATTGCCGGGATGGAAGAAACCCCATTTCAGATCATGTATGTGCAAGGAGACCGGCTGTATGTCGGACAGGGGTATGGGAGACAGGAAATGGAGGGATATGCGATCCGGGTTGATGGCTGTACGGAAGAAAAAGATGTGATCTGTGTACAGACAACACTTCTGGGACCGGGAAGTGACGAGACAGAAAAAGATGGGGAGGAGATGGGAAATATCTGTATGCGGGAAGATGGATTTTCCCAATACCCATATGTTGTCCTGGAAATGGCAAAAAGCGAAAACCGGTGATATTTGAGTAGGAGGCTGACTATGGAACTGATAAGAAAACAGGTACGCATGAATCAGATGGGCAAAACAGTGACGGATCAGTTTATGATCGGTGGGGATTATAATGTACCAGATGCGAAAAGTGACGTGGGAAGAGTGCTTTCCGGTGAGGGAAGTCTGCGGATTGAAGAGACAAGAAGAGTGGAAAATTATCTCCGTGTGACGGGAAAACTGAATTTTAAAGTTTTGTATGTGACAGATTCGGGAGATCCGCGTCCCGGAGCTTTAGAGGGAATGATTCCGTTTGAGGAAATGGTCTACATGGAGGAAGAGAACGGAGAAGGCGAAGACATTGTGCAAGTTCAGCGGGTGGAATGCGGGGTATCACTGATCCATTCGAGAAAGCTTGCGGTAAAAGCGCTTGCGGAAATGACGGTACATACAGAGCAGATCACAGGAAAAACAGGTGACACTTGATGTGGATGGGGAAGAGGGAATCTATCTGAAAAAAATGTCCGGTGGAGCTGCTGCAGCTGTTTACCGCGAAGAGAGACAGTTTACAGGATCAAAGAGGAGATTAAGATACCGGGGATCAAAGAGAATATCGGAACGCTCTTGTGGACAGAGGTAAGCTCCCGGAAAATGGATACCAGACTTGTGCAGGATGCTATGCTGATAAATGGAGAATTGCAGATCTTTGTTCTCTATGAATCCCAGGAGGGCAAGACAGACTGGGTGGAGCAGACGGTTCCTTATGAGGGGAGGATCGAGTGTGCCGGCGCAGAAGAAGGTATGTATCATCATGTCTATGACCGGCTGGATGATATCAGTGTGGAAGTGCGGATGGATGAGGACGGTGAGATGCGTGCGCTTGGTATTGAAGCGGCACTTCAGGTTCGTCTTTTGTCTATGGGGAAGAAAAGCTGGAGCTTTAGAGGATGCGTATTCTCTTGATGAAAAAATGTGTTTTGGAGACAGAAGAAGTTGTTGTTGAGGAGCTTCTGATGCAGAATCATTCAAAAAGTAAGATCACAGAAAGATTAAGTCTGCCGGAGCTGAAAGATGAGATCCTTCAGGTGTGCCACAGCAGCGCAGACCTGCAGATAGAAAAAATGGAAGTGCAGGATGGAGGAATTCTGGCAGAGGGGATTCTAAATGTCAGCTTTCTGTATGTAAAGGCAAATGATGAAGTACCATTTGGTGTGTGGAAGGGGATGGTTCCGTTCTCGGCAATGCTTGAATGCCGGGAAGGAAGCAGCGATATGAAATATGACGTCACATATGCAGTGGAGCAGCTTGCGGTAGATCTTGCCGGAAATGATGAAGTAGAGATCAAAGCGGTCGTGGCGTTCAGAAGCTTCATGCGAAAAGAGGAAAAAAATACAGATGGTGACAGAGGCTGCACTTGTGGATTATGAAAAAGAAGAGCGGATGAATCAGCCGGGAATTGTGGGATATATCGTAAAAGACGGAGATGATCTGTGGAGCCTGGCAAAGAAATATTCGACCACAGAAGAAAGCATTCTGCTTAATAATGAATTATTATCAAAAGAATTGAAAACGGGTGATAAAATATTGAGTTTTTCGGGAGAGTTTGAGTATACTATAGTAATGAAATGATGTATACAAGATACAAAAAAAGGTCGGAAAAAATACAATAAGGAGATACACGCATGGATAAACTGGAGTTAAAAGCACTTGGGAAGATCAATCTTGGACTTGATGTGCTGGGGCGGCGGGAGAATGGTTATCACGATGTGCGCATGGTCATGCAGACGCTGTATCTGTACGATAATGTGACGCTGCAAAAGAAGTCGGCCCCAGGTATCGAGATCGATTCAAATCTTTTTTATCTGCCGAATGATGAGGACAATATTGCATGGAAAGCGGCAAAGCTTCTGATCGATGAATTTGATATCAAAGACGGGATCAGAATCCATCTGGACAAGCATATACCGGTTGCAGCGGGAATGGCAGGCGGAAGTTCCAATGCTGCGGCAGTGCTTTACGGAATGAACCAGATGTTCCCGGTTGGGACTTTCTCAAAAAGAGCTGATGGAAAGAGGTGTGAAGCTTGGGGCGGATGTTCCTTACTGCATTATGCGCGGAACGGTACTCGCAGAAGGAATCGGGGAAAAAACTGACGCCGCTTCCTCCGATGCCGAAATGTCAGATTCTGATCGCCAAGCCGCCGATCAGTGTATCGACAAAGATGGTTTATGAAAAGCTGGATTCCTGTGAAATCAAGGAGCATCCGGATATAGATGGTATCCTGGACGGATTGAAGAACCAGGATCTTGAGCAAGTGGCAGCATCCATGGGTAATGTGCTGGAAAAGGTTACGGTTGAAGCATATCCGGTCATTGCACAGATCAAAGAATGTATGATGGAAGCAGGTGCTCTTGGGGCGATGATGAGTGGAAGCGGTCCGACTGTATTTGGGATTTTCAGGGATCGCAGGACAGCGAAGGAAGCATTTACAAAAGTAAAAGCACAGAATCTGGCAAAACAGATTTATCTTGCAAATGTGCATAACGTCAGGAGGAGATAAGAATGGATATGGATTTTGAAGTAAATATGAATGAATACCTGCCGTTGAGAGATGTTGTGTTCAATACACTTCGGAAGGCAATTTTAAGAGGAGAACTGAAGCCAGGAGAACGGCTGATGGAGATCCAGCTTGCCAACAAGCTTGGAGTAAGCCGCACCCCGATCCGTGAAGCAATCCGTAAACTGGAGCTGGAAGGTCTGGTTCTGATGATTCCGCGAAAAGGGGCAGAAGTGGCACAGATCACAGAGAAGAATATGCAGGATGTGCTGGAAGTCAGAAAGGCACTGGAAGAGCTTTCCGTACAGCTTGCGTGTGAACGGATCACGCCGGAGCAGGTTGAAGAAATGAAGATGGCAGCTGAAGATTTCCGTAAAGTCTTAAAGAGTGGTGATGTGACGAAGATCGCTGAAGCAGATGTAAAATTCCATGATATTATCTTTGCCGCAACCAATAACCAGAGACTGATCACGCTGCTGAATAACCTGCGGGAACAGATGTACCGGTTCCGCGTAGAATACCTGAAGCAGAAGGAATGTTATCCACAGCTCCTGGAAGAACATGATAAGCTGATCGCACTGATTTCGGGTGGAGAGGTTGAAGAGGCATGTGAGCTCATGGGATGTCATATTGACAATCAGGCCTCTACAGTATCGGATGTTATCCGGAGAGATCAGGTAGAATATCACAGATAAAAATGTATAGTTTTCCATATGTTGTCAATACTCCTGGTATCAAAGACAGGAGGTACATACGAAAATGAAAAAAATAAAAGCATTGGCGCTGATACTGATCATGATTCTGTGTGGTGCGGCATTTGCAAGGGGAATGCAGGTGGAAGCGAAGGCGAATGCAGTGCAGGAAAAGTTATCCGGTGAGGTGTTCCGCTTTCATGTGCTTGCCAACAGTGACAGCAAAGAAGACCAGGAACTTAAGATGAAGGTGAAAGAGGCTGTTGTAGATTATATGTGTGAGAATCTTTCGGATGCAGGGAATGCAGCGGAGGCGAAAGCATGGGCGATCCGCCACAAAGAAGAACTGATCCGGACGGCCAGGGAAGTCTTGCAGGAAGAAGGATGTAACGATCAGATAACAGCTGAGGTCGTGCGGTGTGAATTTCCGGACAAAACTTACGGAGACATCACCTTCCCCGCAGGCTGGTACGATGCACTCCGGATCAAGATCGGAAAGGCACAGGGGCACAACTGGTGGTGTGTTCTTTATCCGAATCTCTGCTTTATGGATTCTGTCCATGCAATTGTTCCCAAAGAAGGGAAGGAAGAGCTGCGGAGTGTGCTGACGGATGAAGAGTATGCGATGATCGTAAAAGGCACACCGGTTAAAAATCAAATGGGTTTTTCTTGCAATTGACGGAGTAAATGTGTAGAATATACTTCAACGAAGATGGCAGGAAAAATTTGTTTCGCCTAAGGTAAAGGAAAGATTTAATGACGGATATACTTGTAAAATTATTTGTAAAAGATTATAAAGATGTAGAAAAGGTGTCTGTCCGTACAGCATATGGAGTGCTGGCAAGCGGAGTAGGCATCTTTTGTAATGTTCTGCTGACGATTGCGAAGATGGTGATAGGAATCCTTCTTCACAGTGTGTCTGTTACTGCAGATGCATTTAACAACTTATCGGATGCAGGTTCTTCGATCATTGGAATGATCGGAGTGAAGATGGCAGAAAAACCGGCAGACAAGGAGCATCCATTTTGGACATGGCAGGCTGGAATACATAGCGGCACTGATCGTATCCTTTCTGGTGATCGAAGTTGGATTTACCTTTTTCTAAAAATGCGATCGTGAAGATCCGGGAGCCGGAAGAGTTAAAATTCAGTCTGGTGTCGATCCTGATCCTGGTGTTGTCCATAGGTGTGAAGCTGTGGCTTGCGATGTTTAACCGGAAACTTGGTGAAAAGATTTCTTCCCAGGTGATGATGGCGACGGCAGCAGATGCACTTGGAGATGTGATCACGACAGCAGCGACGATCCTGTCGGTTGTATTCTGGAGGATCACAGGGATCAATATCGATGGCTTTGTCGGACTTGGTGTTTCACTGGTCGTTATGTGGGCCGGATTTGGGATTGCGAAGGATACGCTTGAGCCGCTGATCGGAATTCCGGCGACATGGGAAGATTATGAGAAGATCAAGCATTTTGTGGAAAAATATGCTGGAATCGAGGGCAGCCATGATCTGGTGATCCATAATTACGGACCGGGAAGAAGTATGGCGATCATTCATGCAGAGGTTCCGAATGATGTCCCGATTGATGTATCCCATGAGATCATTGACCGGATTGAGAGAGAGGCAATGGAACAACTGGGGATCTCGCTGACAATTCATATGGATCCGGTGGAGACTCGTAATGAAGAAGTACTTCAGGCAAAACATGAGACAGAAAAAGGCTGTGGAAGAACTGGATCCGAGATGCAGTATCCATGATTTCCGCATGGTGAATGGAGAAAAACAGATCATCTCATTTTTGATTTTGTCATTCCGAGAGAGTATTCTGAGGAAAAAGGGAATGAACTGACACTGACTTTGATGGACCGACTGCAGCATCATAACCCAAAGTATCAGTGTGTTATCACATTAGACAGAAGTTATGTGGAAGAACAGAGGTAAAAGAGATGTATACATTTGAAAGCAGAGTACGATTCAGTGAAGCAGACCATACGGAGCTTCTGACATTACCGGGGCTTGTTAATTATTTTCAGGACTGTAGTACTTTTCAGTCTGAGGATATCGGATATGGCGTGGAATCACTGAAAAAAACGCGGGCAGGCATGGATTCTTTCTGCATGGCAGATTGTAGTAAACCGTTATCCGAAGCTCGGGGAACATATCCGGGTGTCCACCTGGGCAACGGATTTTACCGGACTTTTCGGACTTCGTAATTTTAAGATGGAGGATGAAGCAGGCGAGATGACAGCCTGGGCCAATTCGGTCTGGGTATATATGGATATGAAAAAAGGAAGACCATGCAGACCGGCGAAAGAAGAGGTCGAGGCTTATCGACCGGAAGCACCACTGGATGTAGAGTTTGCGCCGCGTAAGATTGTGCTTCCAAAAGAACTGGAAGATGGAGAAAGTTTTCCGGTAAGACGTCATCAGATCGACACAAACGAGCATGTCAATAACTGCCAGTATATCCAGATGGCAATTGATGTGGTGCCGGAATGTGAGCGTGCCGGACAGATCCGGGTAGAATATAAAAAATCCGCAGTTATGGGTGATATTATTTATCCAAAGATGGCGGTAGAGGAACAGAGAAAAATAGTGGAACTTTGTGATGCGGAGGGAAATCCGTATGCGGTAGTAGAATTCAAGGAGAAATAAGAGATGGAATTAGGAAAAAAAACAGATGCTTACGGTAGTAAAGGTAGTTGATTTTGGAGTATATCTGGGAGATGACAGAGAAAAGGTTCTTCTTCCGAAGAAGCAGGTTCCGGCAGGAATCGAACCGGGCGATCCGATTGAGGTGTTTTTGTATAAGGATTCTTCTGACCGTCTGATCGCAACGGTAAATGAACCGAAGCTTACACTGGGAGAAAGTGCAATCCTGAAGGTAGTGCAGGTAGGTAAATTCGGTGCCTTCCTGGACTGGGGACTGGAAAAGGATCTGTTCCTGCCGTTTAAGGAGCAGACTTATAAGGTGAAACCGGGGGATGAATGTCTGGTAGGACTTTATATTGATAAGAGCCAGAGACTCTGTGCGACCATGAAGGTATATGAGTATCTGACCAGTGATTCTCCTTATCAGAAGGATGATCAGGTAGAGGGAATCGTTTACGAAGTGAGTGATAATTTTGGGGCTTTCGTTGCAGTGGACGGAAAATATTCTGCGCTTGTGCCAAAGAGAGAAGCACCGAAAAGTCTAAGACCGGGAATGAAGATCCATGCGAGAGTGACAGAAGTAAAACCGGATGGAAAGCTGAATTTAAGTGTCCGTGAGAAAGCATTTATCCAGATGGATAAGGATGCGCTTCTGGTACTGGCGCGTCTGGAAGAAAAGGGCGGAGTCCTTCCGTTTAACGATAAAGCAGATGCGGAGGTGATCCGTGCGGAGTTTGATCTGAGCAAGAATGCATTCAAGCGTGCAGTCGGACATCTGTATAAAGAGCGTAAGATCGAGATCCGTAAGGACAGTATTGTTTTGAAATAGACATTGTGATTATGCACAAAAAATCAGACTGTTAAATTGTTCACAATGCCCAAAACGCTGATTTGAAAAAAAAGCCCTTGATTTTCAAAAAAAAATTTGTATATATTGAGGGTGTAAAAGATAGGAAGAGATAAAAGAAAAGGAGTGTACATCATGAAGGTACAGAATATTACAAACATTGATAAGTTTTTTCGAAGTAGTAGACAGCTGCAAAGGAAAAGTAGAACTTGTAACAGGAGAAGGCGACAGACTGAATCTGAAATCTAAACTTTCTCAGTATGTTTCTATGGCAAATATTTTCTCTAACGGAGAGATTCCGGAACTGGAAATCATTGCATACGAAAAAGAAGACATCGATAAACTGGTTAACTTCATGATCAATGGCTAATTTATATAAATACCAGGAATAGTGAGAAGCAGGAATCAAAGTGATTTGGTTCCTGCTTTTTTTGTGTATACGATGAGCCAAGTGCAGATTTGTGCTTGCACAAGGATCTGCATTTGGCGAATGTACATCATCGAGCTGTTAAGCGAGATGGTGTACAAAGTATACAAATCGAGTAGGAGTCAGCCTACTCGATTGTGGAGAGAGACGGTCTGCGAGGGGGAGGTTGTGTGGCGGATTTAGAAAAAGAATAGGTGTGAAGTCCATTGTGCAGGACATTCCGATGAGCCTCTGAGAACGAAAATTGTGTCAGCAAAGGCTTCCACAATTTTTGAGTCTCATCTCTATTGCACAATAAGTGCCTTCACACCTATTCTTTTTCTAAATCCGCCCTCAAGACTTTGGGCGCAGACCTGGCGGCTGCTAAACATAAAAATTCAGGAAACTATAGAGAGATAGTTTCCTGGTATATGGGAGAGGGTATTTATATTGAGGGTGGGTTAGGTTAGTTGACGCGTAAAGATTCAATAAATGGTGTCAGGAGGGATTCGCCGTATTGAAGCAGGGAGAAGCTTCTCTGGGTGAGACACCAGGAGTAGGTGAGACCGATCTGGGCAGAGGTGATCATCTGGGAGAGCTCGACGTAGGAGTAGTCTGACTTTAGTTCTCCACATTTGATCCCGTCGAAAAGGATCTTGCGCAGGATCTTATAATAATTACGATCCGGGTTTAAAATATGTCTGGTTCCGGTAGTAGCTACCTGAAGACCGTAGAGGGGCGCAAAGAGATCCATATATGGTGAGTGCTCCAGGTTATTCAGCACAAAATGGTTGAAGGCGAGCAGCAGATCGGCGGCTGGAAGCGTCCGGTCGCAGGTCTGAAGCCAGCTATCATAGTCACTGTCGTAGGAATAGGCGAGGCTGAAGAGAAGTTCATCTTTTCCACGAAAATGGTGGTAAAAGGTGCTGCGGGAATTACCGGAGAGTTCGATGATCTGCGCGATCGTAGTTTCGTCATAGCCCTGTTCTGTGAACAGCTTCCATGCTGCATCCATGATGTCCTGTTTTGCATGTCGTTTGCCGTGCGTTGTCATAATTGATCGTTCCTGCCTTCTTAAAAGTATTGAAGCTATTGTAACACAGGGATGTGGAGAGTGCAATGTTTTGTTTCTGCATACATTTTATTGAAAATGTCCATATAAGGATAATATGGTTGACTTTATTTGAACACTTTAGTAGAATGAAGGGTATAAAAAGCAGAACGTAGTTCGGAATACAGTATCTTTTTAGACCGTAGTACGAAAACGAACTACAGTGCTTTTGGAGGTGTAAGATGGAAAAATTAAAACTTGCAGCCGGCATGACAGGAGAACAGAAGCGTTATGCGGTTGAAGCAGCACTACTTCTGGGATTTCAGACAGAGACAGCTACATTTCCGGTGATCACAGCGGACGGTGAGATTCCGGTGCCGGAGAATATGGAAGAGCTGAAAGCCCTGTGGAAAAAGAGTACAGGGGAGGTGCCGGAAGAGTACGAATCAGCATCAAAGCATACAGGTCCGATCTTTGATCTGGATTTCCGTAAGGCAAAAAGGGCTGGAGACGATGCTTCAGAAAGGGGATTTCCTGAAAGACGAGAATCAGGATCTTCTTCCGGATGTGTTGGATGTGAAGATTGTACTTCCGGAGGATGCAGATGATGCGATGCTCGTTGCAGCATGTAACCTGGCATGGCGTTTTGGTATGGAGACAACCGGATATCAAGGAACTATTACGGCAGATGCAGCTTATACAGGCAACCGGCTCGTTCTGGTAAAAAGCAGAGCAGACAGAGCTTGTACGGGAAAAAAGAAGGAGAAAGTGTAAAAGTATCTCTTCGCGGTGACGGAGAGGAACTAATCGCATTTACCTCCCGCCTCTGTATGGAATTTCCACAGATCAATGGTCAGAGAAGCTGGAAAGACCTGCTGATGGATATGGTGGATGACTTTGTACTGCGCGGCGCAGATGGCCAGCTTGCAGCTTTGAAAGCGATGCAGAAAGAGCAGACAGGAGAATACGAAGTGTACGGATCTCCGCTCTGGAATGATACACAGGAAAAAAGAAGCTGGGGATGCAAAGGTATATAATTACAAATCCGGACAGAAGATGTACGAGAAGGTGTATGAGCTTCCGTGGGAAGTGGAAGTTTTTGAAAAACTTCTGGAAGAAAAGGTTTATCCGCAGATCGGGAAAGGAAGCAGGGTAAAGATTACCGGTGCGGTAAGTGAAAATATAAAAGTACGCCAGAAGATAAAAGTAAAAAAATCGAAGACAGAATCCAGATGTTAGGTGCCAAGCCGGAGGATACCTCCGTTATCTGTGCATACAAACAGGGATATTCCTGGATCGTTGAAGAGATGCTTCCGGTGATGAAGGAAGCGCAGGCAGATCAGGTTGAGATTTATTTCAAACCGTTCCTGCCGGAAGGCCAGACAGACTGGCTGGATGAGAACGGTGCAACCCCGTCTTATCACAATCTGAATGCAGACACTCCGGACAAGTGGTATGATCTTCCGATCCGCTATCTGCAGGAACTGTATCCGGTAGAAGATATTCTGGTAAAAGAGCTTGGAATTGAAAGAGATAAAGTCATTTTCAAAGCTTATGAAGGCGAAGAAGATATCACTTATCTCTGCAAGGGGATCAAGGACGAAAAGGTCTGCTGTGAGGATACTTACAAAGCAGTCTGGTCGGAAAGACCATATATGGATGAATATCCGCAGATGGGAAAGGTTCATCCGGCAACCGGTTATGTAAAAGCAGAGATTGACGGACAGGAAGTATTTTATCAGACCGTCCGTACCGATATGGAAGAGATCTGGGATGTTTACCAGAAGGAAGTTCTTCCGGATTGCAGACGATATATTGAGGAAAAGACAGGCGGAAAGATTTCCGCAGACCTGCAGCCGTTCTTCCATGAACTGCGTCTGGACGTGACCGCAAGTGAACCGGACTATGCGACCGGATCAAGAGAGGATCTGATCTCTTCACTGGATGCTTTGCATGAACTTCCGGTATTTCGGGAGCGGGCTGTGCTGCCAGTTGCATGAAGATTTCCTTCTCGGCAAGTAAATGAGCCGGAACGTCCTCTTCGGTAAAAAAGCGTTTCAGTTCCTTTTCTTCGGTTTCGCTGGTTTCTCCATCGTAATACCGGGCCAATAGTCTTTCTATTTCATTTACTTTCATAGTTCATTATTGCATTATATTGTTCACGTATCTTTTTGCGGGC
>ENA-OQES01000334-OQES01000334.1-human-gut-metagenome-genome-assembly--contig:-NODE-334-length-20463-cov-5.217742_pt1 | contig 20463 bp, 19 predicted proteins | sample MGYA00242798_ERZ504641 | MGnify/ENA primary metagenome ERZ504641 (study PRJEB26092, sample SAMD00036327) | human gut metagenome | host: Homo sapiens | study: EMG produced TPA metagenomics assembly of... | reverse complement strand
TATCCCCTGTGTGCCTTGTTGAACGGCAGTCGGTCAAGACGCTCGTTGCGAGTCAGCGAGACCTCTCCCCCGACGGTTTGTTGCGATGCGGACATCAACATCCCCTTTATCATTGTTTTCCTATTGTGTCGTGAGCTCGTTCAAGCCCGACGATGGCAGGCGATCACGCCGTCATCAATGCGGATAACGCGTCGTCATCCTGGAAAGCAATTCGAGTGTCGTCCGATTCGGATGCCGTTCCGGCTTCGGTCCACAAATCCGTTCCCGGCTTCCGGCTGTACCGGTAGACCGCCGCCGGCCTGTTACGGCCGATCCGCAGTTTCTCACCGGTGTCTTCCAACAGTCCGGAAGCGAGCATTTTCACGGCGGAAATTCGCCAAATCGATACGCTGTCCGGCAATCGCCTCGTACACGTCATGCAGTTGGCTCAACGTGAATCGCTCGCCCACCAATCGAGTGGCGATGTCAGGCGATTCGATTTTGCCGCGAAGCCGGTTCATGGCGTATTCGACGATGGTGCGATGGTCGAACGCAAGTTCCGGAAGATGGTTGACGGGGAACCACTTGACGTTGTCCCCTCCGGCGAAGTCGATTCGTCCATCGGCCTCGCCCACCAGGGCCCAGTACACGATGGACACCATCGGCAGACCGCCATGCGAACGTGCCGGATCGCCGAACGTGTAAAGCTGCTCAAGATATTTCGGATGCAGCGACGTCGTCGATTCCAGTGCGGCATACGCCGACTGTTCCAATGAATGGTCGGCCCTCAGACCGCCTCCCGGCAACGCCCATTGCCCCAAAAAAGGCTGACGGACGCGTTTGACCAGCGGCATCCACAGGGTGGAGCCCATGCCGGACGAAGCGGCACCAGCGCCCACATCTGACTGCGGAACCGGTCCCAAAGCCAGAATCACCACGGATACGCCGACCTGCGGAGGCTGCTTGCGCCGTTCCGAGACATTGCCCATGATCAATTGATGGCCTCTTCCAATACTTCGAATTGCTTACAGGAAAGGAGTCTAACACTTATAGTCAACATGACTATAAGTGTGTCGAGTCGCTCATAAACACCAAGAGCCCCCAACGGGGCTCTTGCAAAGTTCAGGCCACGATGTCGTTGGCGATCAGCTCGCGGGCCACTTCACGGTATTCCTTCGCCGTCTTGTGGTTCGGCGCGTAGATGGTGATCGGCGCGGCCGCCACCGTGGAATCCGGCAGCTTGATGGAACGCGAAATCACGGAATGGAACACCTTGCCTTGGAACGCCTCGTAGATACGCTGCAACACCTCCTCGCAATGCAGGGTACGGGTGTACATGGTGACCAGCACGCCATACACTTCAAGGCTCGGATTGATGCGCGACTGCACCTTCTCGATGGATTGCATGAGCAGCGCCACGCCACGCAGCGCGAAGAATTCGGCAGCGACCGGAATGATCACACCGTCGGCCGCGGTCAACGCGTTCACCGTCAGCAGGCCCAACGATGGCTGGCAGTCGATGATGATCACGTCGTACTCGTCCTTGACCTGGCGCAGCACACCGGCAAGCACCTGCTCACGTCCCACTTCGGTGACCAGTTGCACTTCGGCGGCGGACAGATCGATGTTGGCCGGCATAATGTCGAGATTCTCGAAATCGGTGTGGTGAATCACGCTGTGCACGTCCATGCGCGGATTGAACAACGCCGTGTACACGGTGTCCTCCACCGCGTTGGCGTTGATGCCGAGACCCACCGTGGCGGCGCCTTGCGGATCGAAGTCGACGATCAGCACGCGCCTGCCGTATTGGCTTAGCGCGCCGCCGATATTGATGGAACTGGTGGTCTTGCCGACGCCACCCTTCTGGTTGCACATGGCGATGACCCTTGCCGGACCGTGCGTCTGCAGCGGCTCCGGTGCGGGAAACGTCTCATAATCACGTCCAAGCAAATCCGTAGGCATACCGTTTACCTTACCAACATCCTCGTGTCAAAAAACTCCACTGTTTCCATGCTAGCCCATCATCGCCGTCAGAAACGGCAGCAACACATGCATCTCATGCTATCTTGCCCTTGGATGCGAGGTCAGATATGTCTCGATGAGGTTCTCCGGGCTTACATGCGTGTAGATCTGCGTGGTGGTGACGCTCGCGTGACCCAGCAGTTCCTGCACGGTGCGCACGTCGGCCCCGCCTTGGATCAGATGCGTGGCGAAGGAATGGCGCAATGTGTGCGGATGCAGGGGCTTGTCGATATGCGCGCGTTCCCCGGCCGCACGGATGATCTCCCACACCGATTGCCTTGACAGTCGTTTGCCGCGCTTGTTGAGGAACAACGCGCGTCGTTCGGTGGGCCCTTTCGCCTTCGACTCGAGCTGCGGCCGTCCGTTTTTGAGGTATCTTGCGATCGCCTCACATGCGTAACTGCCGACCGGCACCAGACGTTGTTTGGAGCCTTTGCCCATCAATCTCGCAACGTTCGATTCCAAGTCGACATCGTCAAGATTCGCGCCGCACGCTTCCGACACGCGGGCTCCGGTGGCGTACATGAATTCCAGCAACGCCTTGTCGCGCAGCATCGCGGGATCGTCGGGCATGTCCGCCATGCCTTCGGATTGAGGCCGATTCTGCGAGACGGGGATCGCGTCCAGCAAACTGGCCACCTCGTCCACAGTGAGCACGTCAGGCAGCGTCGTCGCGCCTTTGGGAGCCTTGACCTGTGCCGCAACGTCATTGGATACCACATGTTCGTTCAGTGCGAAGCGATGGAATGCATGGATGCTGGCCAGTCTTCGTGCCTTGCTGCGCGCGGATTCTCCGGAATCGTCAAGAAAGGCGATGTATCGTTCCACGTCCTGCGTGGTCACTGCATTAAGGTCTTGAATGCCTTGCGTCGCAAGCCAGCCGTTGTATTTGCGCAGGTCCGAGTCATATGCGCGCACCGTGGCTTTCGCAAGTCCTCGTTCCACGTCGATGTACGCGAGGAACTGATCAATCAAGCGTTCGATATCCGTCATCGTGGTCCTCCGTTTGCATCGTCATCATTTGTCGTGTCCGTTCCGTCACGTTCCCGTACGGAACGCGTTGCCCGCATGGAGGATTCCAAGGACGTTCGTTCCAAGTGGAAGCCGTCATTGGATGGAAATCAACATTCCGGAAAGTCTATTCAAAGTATCCGGTATGGGGAACGCGATACGCAAGAACCCCCGTCCGTTTGCCGGATCGGGGGTTCTGAAGTTCACAGGTGAACCGTCGGGGAAACTCAGGCTTCCTTCGGAGCGTTCACGTCAGCCGGAAGAGCGGCCTTGGCCTGCTCGACGATGGCCTTGAAAGCCTCCGGATCGGAGACGGCCAGCTCGGCGAGAGCGCGACGATCCAGCTCGATGCCGGCAAGGTGCAGGCCCTGGATGAAGCGGTTGTAGGTGATGCCTTCGGCGCGGACGGCAGCGTTGATGCGCTGGATCCACAGCTTGCGGAAGTCGCCCTTGCGAGCCTTGCGGTCGCGGAAGTTGTAGGTAAAGGAGTGAAGCAGCTGCTCCTTGGCCTTACGGTACAGGCGGGAGCGCTGGCCGCGGTAGCCGGAAGCCCTCTCGAGAACGACGCGACGCTTCTTGTGGGCGTTTACTGCGCGCTTGACACGTGCCATATTTGATTCCTCAGCTTTCTATTAAGTCTTTGTTTCTAAGCTCTCGCTATGCTCAGCGACCGAGCAGCTTCTTCATGTTCTTGCTCTGGGAAGTGGCCAGAACACCGTCGGCCTTCAGCTCACGGCGCTTACGAGCGGACTTGTGCTCGAGGTTGTGGCGCATTGCGGAGCCGGCGTGCATCAGCTTGCCGGAACCGGTCACGCGGACGCGCTTGGAAGCGGCGGAATTAGTTTTCATCTTCGGCATTGCTGCCCTCCTTGTTTGTTACTTCGTTTCGGAAGTCTTCGGTTTGTCGGATGCCACGGCGGCTTTGGCTGCTGCCGCCGCCTGAGCCTGGGCCTCCTGCTTGGCCGCCAAACGGGCGGCCTGGCGGGCCTGACGCTCGGCACGGGACTGATCGCCACGACGACGCTGCTCGGACTGGGTGTGAACCTTCTTGCCCTTCGGCGCGAGCGTCATGATGATGTTGCGGCCTTCCTGCTTCGGAGCGAATTCGACGGTGCCGTATTCCTCCACTTCGCTGGCAAGTCGCTGCAGCAACTCGACGCCGCCAATCGGTCGCGACTGCTCGCGGCCACGCAGCATGATGGTGACCTTGACCTTGTCTCCGCCGTTCAGGAAGCGCACAACATGGCCCTTCTTGACCTCGAAGTCATGGTCGTCGATCTTCAGACGGAAGCGAATTTCCTTGATTTCCGCGGTGCTCTGGTTGCGGCGCGCCTCACGAGCTTTGATCTTCTCGTTGTACTTGTACTTGCCGTAATCGATGAGCTTGGCGACCGGAGGCTTCGCGTTGGGCGCCACCTCGACGAGATCGAGGTTCGCTTCCTTTGCCAGGTTCAGTGCGACGGAAGTCGCGATGACTCCCACCTGCTCGCCGTTCGGGCCGATCAGACGCACCTGGGAGACGCGAATCTCGTCGTTAATGCGTGGTTCGTCGCTGATGATGACTCCAATCCTCATATTCCATGCAACGGAACATCCTTTGATTGGCAGTTTTCCAAAGTCTCGATTGTTCAAGGCATGCCAAAACGCATCACAACGCGCCGTAAACCCGTAAGAGCGGCTTACATATCTCACCGAGACGACCGGTGGAAGGCATCTGCCTGAACCCGAGGCCCTGAAAGGCTTCCAGGTGGGGATATCCCGCTTTCTTGATTTCTCAAGCCTTGTAAATAATACCACACCCCGGGACCAGCGCGTGTCGCACCGGTCCCGGGGTGTTCGTCACCATTCGGACGGCATCCGCTGTCAGGCGATGGCGATGACGTCCGGCTTCTCGCCGTCGTGCACGAAGTAGACGTCGTACCACGTCAGGAACGAGTACACGGTCCAGATCTTGCGGCGATCGTCGGTTTTGCCGGCATAGTTGTCGTCGATCATCTTCAGCAGCGCGTCCTGGTCGAAGAACTGGCTGACGTAATCGCGTTCGAACACGGAACGGACGTACTTGTAGAACTTCTCCTCACGCAGCCACTTCTTGATCGGCACCGGGAAGCCAAGCTTCTCACGGTCGTACCATTCCTTGGGCAGATGACGTCCCGCCGCCTGGCGGAACGCGTATTTCGTGTTCTCGTCGGTGATGAGGTACTTGGTCGGCACCTGCTCGGCCACGCCCATGAGCTCCTTGTCGAGCAGCGGCACACGCAATTCCAGCGAATGCGCCATGGTCATCTTGTCGGCCTTGAGCAGAATGTCACCCGGCATCCACTGATGCATGTCAAGGTACTGCTTCTTCTTCAGTTCGCTCAGACCCTTGCCTTCCACACGCGCATACGTCTTGTCGACGATGCTTTGCACGCTCGGCGCCTTGCGGTATTCAGGCTTGAGCAGCTGTTCGGACTGCGATTCCTCAAACACACGTGCCTGTCCGATGAAGCTTTCCTCGGCCGGCGCAAGATTGGCGTACAGATGCCATGCGCCCGGGAAGGTCTTGCCCTTGCAGAACCGGGCGATCGCCTTGCGCGCGCCGGCTGGCAGATGCGTGAGCCAGCGAGTCACCACCTTGATGGGCTTGAATTTGGTGTGCACGCCGTAGTCGATGTATCCGGCGAACAACTCGTCGGCGCCTTCGCCGCTCAGCACCACCTTCACGTCTTTGGCGGCCAATGCGGACAGGAAGTACAGCGGCACGCAGCTCGGATTGGAGTCCGGCTCGTCGAGATGCCATTGGATGCGCGGGAACGCGGCGAACGCCTCCTCGTCGGTCAACGACTCGGCGGTGTTGTTCAGTTTGAGCAGTTCCGCCAGTTCGCCGGCCTGCTGCGATTCGTTGTACGTGCCTTTGCCGAAACCGATCGAATACGTGTGCTGCGGACGCGCCACGGCGGCGACGTAGCTGGAGTCGACACCGCTCGACAGGAAGGAGCCGACCTCCACATCGGCGATCTGGTGCGCCTTGACGGAATCGCACACCGTCTGGTCGATCGAGTTCACCAGCTCGCCCAGCTTCTGCTTGCCTTCGCGGAAATCCTCGTCGTAATACCGGTGGATGTCCATCTTGCCATCCCGGTACGTGAAATAGTGCCCTTCCGGCAGCTTGTAGACGCCTTTGAAGAAGGTCTCACCGATCGCCGGATACTGGAAGGTCATATACGGCTTCAACGCCTCGGCGTTGAGCTCCTTGACGAAATCGGGGTGGCGCAACAGGCTCTTGATCTCCGACGCGTACATGAACGTGCCGTTCATCTTCGCATAGTAGAAGGGCTTGATGCCGAAATGGTCGCGCGCGCCGAACAGCTCCTGCTTGTTCTTGTCCCAGATCACGAAAGTGAACATGCCACGTACGCGCTGCAGCAAATCCACACCCCACTGCTCATAGCCGTGCAGCAGCACCTCGGTATCGCTTTTGGTGGTGAAGGTGTGTCCGGCCGCGATCAATTCCTCACGCAGCGTCTGATAGTTGTAGATCTCGCCGTTGAAGGTGATGACCTTCGAACCATCCTCGTTGTAGATGGGCTGCTGGCCGCCGCCGAGGTCGATGATGCTGAGCCTTCGATGGCCGAGCGCCGCATGCTCGTCGATGTAATGGCCTTCGCTGTCCGGCCCGCGATGCGCGATCATGTCGGTCATACGTTGGAGGACCGGGCATTTCACGTCAATGGGCATATCGTTGACGAAACCAGCAATTCCGCACATTATCTGCAATCCCTTCAAAACAAACTCGGTGTCAGTGTACCAGCATCCGCATGTCGAAAAATCCGCCGCCGCGCCTCCGAACCGATTCATGCGTGACAATCTCCACAGGTTTCAGACATTTTAGGTATGCCGCATAGCCATGAAAATGACGATTCTTTCCTTTCGTCCGTCACGGCTACACTACCGGGTATGGATTTCCACGATGCCCGCACCTGCGTGATCTTCGGCGCAGGCGATTATTACGATGAGACCCCTGCGATTCCGGATGACGCCTTCGTCGTCGCCGCGGACGGCGGCCTCGACCACGCCCGTGCCTTCGGCATCGACGCCGATTTCGTGGTCGGCGACTTCGATTCGATTACCGGCGACCGCCCCACGCAAAACGACCGCACCATCGCATTGCCTTCGGAAAAGGACGATCCCGACCTGCTGTCGGCTTTGAAGATCGGCTGGCTGCGCGGCGCGCGCACGTTCCACATATACGGCGCGCTCGGCGGACGAATCGACCATACGATTTCCAATATCCAGCTTATGGCGCTACTGGCCGACCGTGGCGCGACCGGCTACCTGCACGGCGACGGATCGATCGTCACCGCGATCTGCGACGGCGCGCTCGATTTCCCGGCGGACGACGCCGTTGCGGGACGCATGGTCTCCGTGTTCTCCCACAGCGATATCTCGACCGGCGTAAGCGAAACGGGATTGAAATACGAGCTGCACCACGCCGACATGAGCAGCACGCGCGTCAACGGACTGAGCAACGAGTTCCTTGCCGGCAGGCCGTCCCGCATCACGGTGGAGCATGGCACGCTCATCGTCACGTTCCCCATCGAGGCTCCCCTGCCGCACGTGGCGCGATGGCATGGCTTCTCCGGAGATCTCGGTGCATTGGACACGGACGTATCCTCCGCGCTGGTCGAGCCAAGCGGCCGTTGAACGCATGCGGGACATGCATGTGAGCGTTCACTGAAAATCGCACTGCATTTTGGAACACGCGCCTCGGAACGTTGCCCTAAGTACAGGTGACGCACTACAGTGGACGGTGTTGGTAAACAATGGCTTCAGTGTGCCTGGCACACGCGTGGCCTACCCTAAAGGGAGAATTACATGACAGTTAAGATTGGTATTAACGGCTTTGGTCGTATCGGTCGTCTGGCTTTCCGCCGCATCTTCGAGCTGCAGGCTCGTGGCGGCCAGGCCGGTGACATTGAGGTCGCTGCAATCAACGATCTGACCACCCCGTCCATGCTGGCCTACCTGCTGAAGTACGACAGCACCCACGGCACCTTCCGTCATGACGATGGCACCCCGGTTGAGGTCACCTCCACCGAAGACTCCATCGTGGTCGATGGCAAGGAATACAAGGTTTACGCCGAGAAGGATGCCAACAACATCCCGTGGGTCAAGAACGATGGCGTTGAGTTCGTGCTCGAGTGCACCGGCTTCTACACCTCCGCTGAGAAGTCCCAGGCTCACATCAACGCTGGCGCCAAGAAGGTCCTGATCTCCGCTCCGGCCAAGGACGAGACCACCCCGACCGTCGTCTTCGGCGTGAACCACGAGATCCTGAAGGCTTCCGACGTGATCGTGTCCGCCGGCTCCTGCACCACCAACTCCATGGCCGCCATGGTCAAGCTGCTGGACGAGAACTGGGGCATCAAGGCTGGCTTCATGACCACCATCCACGCCTACACCGGCACCCAGATGATCCTCGACGGCCCGCGCTTCCCGAAGGCTCGCAACAACCCGCGCCGCCGCCATCAACACCATTCCTCATTCCACTGGCGCCGCCAAGGCCATCGGCAAGGTCGTTCCGTCCGTGAACGGCAAGCTGCAGGGCCACGCCCAGCGCATCCAGGTTCCGGATGGCTCCGTCACCGAGCTGACCACCGTCCTGAACAAGGAAGTCACCGCCGATGAGATCAACGCCGCCTTCAAGGCCGCCTTCTCCGACACCGACTTCTACGGCTACAACGAGGATGGCATCGTGTCCTCCGACATCATCGGCGACACCCACGGTGGCGTGTTCGATCCGACCCAGACCGATGTCAACACCGTTGACGGCCTGACCATGGCTCGCACCGTCTCCTGGTACGACAACGAGTACGGCTTCACCTGCAACATGGTGCGTACCCTGCTGTACTTCGCCGAGATCTCCGAGTGAATCGGCGCGGAGTAATCCGCACGGTTCGTCTCTGAACCTCAGACAAAGGGGCTTTCGCTTCGGCGGAAGCCCCTTTTCGTATCCGAAACGCCGCAACGGACACGTGGAAGGCTTATTATGGGCGGCATGGCAAAGAAAAATGCATGAGAAGGGCGCCGGTTCCACACCGGCCACCGTGCAGTTGGAAAAAGGCCGGAGTTCCGTTCAAAACCTACGAATACGCGCATTCGAACGATCACATGGATGACGGTTATGGGGTTGAGGCCGCCACCAAGCTCGGTTTCGACGAGCATCAGGTGTTCAAGACGCTGATGGCGGACACCGGCTCCGAACGCGTGGTCGGCGTGGTGCCGGTCAGCGGACATATGGATCTGAAGGCGCTGGCCGCGGCAGTCGGCGCGAAGAAGGCGGCGATGGCCGATCCGAAGGTCGCCATGCGCGAATCCGGCTACGTGGTCGGCGGCATCTCCCCGCTTGGCCAGCGCACACACCACAAGACGGTGCTTGACGAAAGCGCGCTGCAATACGACGAAATCCTGCTGTCGGGCGGCAAACGCGGTTTCTCAGTCGGCGTCAATCCCAACGATCTGCTCAAGGTGCTCGACGCGGTAGCGGCGCCGATCGGCACTTGGTAAAAAACCACGCCGATACATCACACCAATACATAAGTGGGTGGTCGGAACAACACGATGTTCCGACCACCCACTTGCGTAAGCGAAAGGTTCGCGCTATTTGCGCAGTTCCGCAGGAAGCACGAAATGCATGTTCTCCTTGATGGTTTCGATGGTGCTCACATCCTGGTAGCCAAGTTCTTGCAACGCTGCGACCACGCCGGAAACCAGCTCGTCCGGCACGGAGGCACCCGAGGAAATACCCACGGATTCGACACCTTCAAACCATGCGGGGTCAAGTTCCGAAGCATCATCAACACGATGGGCGCGACCAGCGGCGCCAACAGCCGTTTTTGAGGCGTACCGCGCGTTAAGTCCCTCCTGAGCGACTTCCATCAACCGCACGGAATTCGAGGAATTCGCGGAGCCGACAATCACCACGCAATCGGCTTGCTCGGCAACGAGCTTGACCGCCGCCTGACGATTCGACGTGGCATAGCAGATATCGGAGTTCGGCGGCATTTCAAGCCATGGGAAACGAGCTTTGAGCGCGGTGATCGTGCCAGCGGTCTCATCGACGCTCAACGTGGTCTGCGTAAGCAGCACCAGTTTCGTGTCAGGTTGGAAATCCAACGAGTCGACGTCGGACGCATGCTCGATCAAATGCACATGTTCCGGCGATTCCTCCACCACGCCAACGGCCTCATCGTGGCCTTTATGCCCAATGTAGATGATCTCGTAACCTTCCTTGACGAAACGCAGCACCTCGCGATGCACTTTGCTTACCAGCGGGCAGGTGGCATCGACCACATGCATGCCGCGCGCCGCGGCCTCGGCTTTGACCGCCGGAGACACGCCGTGGGCGGAAAATACGATTGGGATGCCGGCTTCGGCGGCGGCATCGGGGATCTCAGCCAATTCCTGCACGAACACCGCGCCCTGCGCGGCCAAATCCTCGACGACATGCTTGTTGTGCACGATCTGGCGGCGCACATACACCGGCGGCAATCCGTCGGCACGTGGCGTATCGGCGGATTTGAGAATCGTCCGCACCGTCAGAATCGCCCTATCCACGCCGGCGCAGAATCCGCGCGGATCCGCCAGCACGATGCGTTTGCCCATGTCAAGCCGCCTTCCAATCGTATCCATCCATCACAACAGCAATCACCAATACTAAGGCACGGGCGCCGTCAATCGACATCGGCCGTCTTCATCCGCAGAATTTCCACACGACAAGCGCATCCACCACCACATCGTGAGCGGTAACATAGTAGCGGAAACACAGTCGACAACACTATGGAGTGATTTATGACCTGCACCAATCTGCCGCCACGCACCGGACAGCAATTTTCCATTTCGCATGGCGATTACCATGCCGTCGTCACCGAGTTGGGCGCGACGCTGCGCAAACTGACCTACCAGGGCGAGGACATCATCGTCTCCCCCGGTCCGGATGACATGGTGACCTGCTTGCCACGGCCAGCTGCTCATCCCGTTCCCGAACCGCATCGAGAATGGCGAATACACCTTCGAAGGCAAGACCTACACGCTGCCGATCGACGAGCATGAGCGCCGCAACGCCATCCACGGCTACGGCAAGCGCGCGTTCTGGAAGCTTGTCTCCCTTAAAGAGGATGCCGTGACCCTCAGCTGGCGCGCCCCCAACATGGAGGGATATCCGTTCGACATCGTGGTGACCGCGACGTACAGCCTCGCCGACGATGGCCTGCATCTGAACATCAGCGCCTACAACAACGGCGATGCGGACGCACCGTGGGCCTTGGCCATCCACCCGTGGCTCGCCAACGGCTTCAACGGATACGGCGATGAGATCGACGCCCACAACGCCAAGTGCAGCCTGACCGTGCCGGGGCGCACGCATGTCACCGTCAACGAGAACCTCATTCCGACCGGCACCGAGCCGGTGGACGGCACCAAGTACGACCTGCGTAAGGACACGCTACTCACCGAGCAGCCGTTCGACGACGCTTGGACGGATCTGGAGCATGCCGAAGACGGCACCGTCACCGCGGTGTTCACCCGTCCGGACGGCAAGAAGGTGCGTGTGGGCGGCGACGAGACCGTCACCTCGTTCCAGGTGTGCACCGGCACCGGTTTCCCGGCCATCAAGCATCCGGCCGGCGTGGCGGTGGAACCGCAGACGGCATACGCGAACGCGTTCAACACCGGCAAGGACCTCATCGTCATCAAGCCGGGCGAGACGTCAAGCACGGCGCTGTTCATCGGGATGCTCGACTGATATAATCACCATCGGAATAAGTCCCGGCCACACAGCGGACGCCGAATTTGGCAAACGTCTCGCTCGTGTGCGATAATCCCGAAGGCTTATTAATCGCAAGTAAAGGAGTCCAATCATGGGCATGCGCGGACGTAAGCGCAAGGATCGTCGTAAGAAGGCCGCCAATCACGGCAAGCGCCCGAACGCCTGATCCCTGCCGGCGCGAATAGCGTCACAGAGCATGGAAAACCCCGCGGAATCATTACGGTTCGCGGGGTTTTCCCATATTCAGACGCTGATGCGGCGGGCGCGCCTCGCGTCACATCAGCGTGGCACTTGGCGCATGAAACGCCGCACGTCCTTCCAATTACTCGTCACAACAGTGGTCAAGTGTCGCCTCAAGCCTGTCAATCAGGCTTTGCGGCGCGTGTTTCGGCCGCAGGTACGCGCGCATCGCTGCGATCAGCGCACGTTCGCGTTCATCGCAACAGGTCTCCGGGTCGAAGCAGTCCCCGGAGGCCACGACATGCACGCTGGCATGCGTCACCTGCGTCACCACACCGTTCGTGTTGGTGGTGGTCGAAGTAATGGAGATGTGCCGTTCCATTGGTTCGCTCATGGTCGATCCTTCCCGGCAGTGGCATAGCCACGTTCCTTGGCGTAATTGGCAAGCTCACGTTTCAGCTGTGTGCGGGCGCGGTTGAGCCGGCTCATCACGGTGCCGATTTTCACGCCTTGTTCCTCAGCTACCTGGCTGTATGATTTGCCGTCGATCGCGGCGTCGATGAAAACCTGCCTGCGTTCCGGGGAAAGCCGGTTCAAAGCGGCCATGATCTCCTCCGGCGCGTAGGCGTCCAAGTATTCCTGTTCGGCGGATTTGAGCTGTTCGGAGGAATGCTCGGACGCGGAATACAGGTCCCAGTCGTCGTATTCGCCGGTGGAATCGTTGGCGCGTTGCGGCCGTCGCTTGGCTTTGGCGTACTGGTTGAAATAGGCGTTGCGTTCGATGGTGGTCATCCAAGCCGCGAAATTCGTTCCTTCTTTGAAGGAGTCGAACGCCTTGAATCCACGTTCGAAGGTGTCCTGCACCAGATCCTGCGCGTCGTCGGGATTGTTGGTCAGTTTCATCGCCTGCCGGTACAGCGAGTCCACAACGGGCATGGCAAGCTTCTCAAACCGCGCGCGCCGGCCCGCCATGGATTCCGTTTCTTGTTCAGTCACACCCTCATTGTAACTTCCCCGACGTCACACGTCGTGCACATGGTTGCCGCTAAAATGGCTCTTCGGTATCCGCTCGGCGTCTCATACACAGGGAGAACACGAAAACATGGCTTTGACTCTGGAATCGGCGGCCCGACTGCTCGATAGGCACGGACTGCTGCGCGAAATCATCCGCGGCGATGTCTGGACGCTTGATCCGCACGACATCAAGGGATTCGACGAGCCGTTCTCCGCAATCACCTACGACACCCGCAAGGTGGAGCCGGGCACGTTCCTGTGCTGCAAGGGCCGTTTCAAGGCCGAATATCTGCAGGGCATCGACGAACGCGGCCTTGCCGCCTATGTGTCGGAGAACGACTTCTCCGACGCCACGCAAGCTCCGGGCCTTATTGTGGATGACGTGCGCAAGGCCATGGCTTTGCTATCGGCTGAATTCTATGGTCGTCCGCAGGACCAGTTGAAGGTGGTCGGCATCACCGGCACCAAAGGCAAGACCACCACCGCCTATCTCACGCAGGCGATGCTCAATGGCTGTTCCGGCGGCAAGTGCGCGCTGTTTTCCTCCGTGGACAATTGTCTTGACGGCCACACCTACGTGGAATCCGATCTGACCACGCCGGAATCCATGGATGCGTTCCGCATGATGCGCGAGGCCGTTGATAACGGCATGGAATATCTCGTCATGGAGGTCTCCTCGCAGGCCTACAAGGTGGACCGCGTGTTCGGTCTCACATTCGACGTGGCCGCGTTCCTCAACATCAGCCCGGACCATATCAGCCCGATCGAGCATCCGACGTTCGAGGATTATCTCCACTGCAAGCGTCAGATCGTCAAGAACTGCCGTGCCCTCGTATTGGGTGCCGATTGCGCGCGCGCCGACCTCATCCGGCAGGACGCACGTCATGCCAGCGTTCCCGTCACCACGTTCGCGCTTGGCGGCGATTCTACGGCAGACGTCATGGCCGCGCCGGCGAATGACGATCACAGCCGCTTCTCCATCGTCATCGACGGCACCTCGATCGGCGAGTTGAGCCTGACATTGGACGGCGATTTCAACTATGCGAACGCGGCGGCGGCCGTCGCGATCGCCCGTGCGGCCGGTTTCGATTTCGGTTCCGCACAGGCCAAGGACGCGTTGCGTGAGATGGAGCCGGTACGCATCGCCGGACGTATGGAGCATTTCAAGGACACGCGGTCGAACACCATCGCCATTGTTGATTACGCGCATAACTACGCGTCCGTCACCGCGTTGCTTGACTACGTCGATCAGCGTTACGGCAGCGAAAAGCCGGAAATCACGCTCATCACCGGCTCCGCTGGAAACAAGGCATACGATCGCCGCGCCGAAATCGTCCACGCCGCGCAGGACCGCATCGACCATCTCGTGCTCACTTTCGAAGACACCGACGACGAGCCTGTGGAACAGGTCTGCGCGGACATGAACGGCAGCGTCACCAACCCGCAGCTTGACGTGAAGACCATTCTCGACCGTGCCGAAGCCGTGGAGACCACGGTAAGCCGCGATCGCAAGGATCCCGAGCATCTGCACATCATCCTCATCATCGGCAAGGGCAACGAACGTTGGTTCAAAGACCACGGCAAGCACATCCCTTACGAGGGCGACGACCGCATCGTGGAACGCGTGTTCCGTCTCAAATAACAACTAAGGTGAAGGCATTATGACACGATTCCAACCGATTCTGCTGGGCAGCGACATCAACGTCTACGGCATGGCCAGGGCGTTCCATGAGGAGTACGGCATCGTTTCCGAGGCGTATGCGTATTTCCAGCTGAGCCCCACGAAATTCAGCCGTATCGTCAACGTGCACATCGTCGACGATTTCAACAACTTCGTCACGTTCCGTAATTTCATGCTCAAGCTCGGCAAGCGTATGAAGGCCGAGGATCCGGAACGCGTGCTGCTGCTCATCCCCTGCGGCGACGTGTACGCCAATCTGCTGAGCCAGTGCGGCGACGATCTTCGCGAATATTTCGTATACAACACGCTTGACGTGAACCTTTCGCGCCGGCTCGCCTACAAGTCCACGTTCTACCAGATCTGCGAGCAGTATGATCTGCCCCATCCGAAGACGCGCACCGTCACCGCCGATGAGGTGAAGGCAGGAACCTACCGTGATTTGCCGTTCAGCTATCCGGTGGCCATGAAGCCCGCGAATTCGGTGGAATGGCTCAACATCGATTTCGAGGGCCGTCGCAAGGCCTACATCTTCAACGATCCGGCCGAATTGGAGACCATCATCAAGCGTGCGTACGATGCCGGATACACGTCCGAAATGGTGATTCAGGACTTCATCCCCGGCGACGATTCCCGCATGCGTGTGCTGAACGCCTATGTGGACCAGCATCATCGCGTGCGTATGATGTTCCTCGGCCACCCGCTGCTGGAGGATCCCTCCCCTGTCGCCGCAGGCAACTATGCGGCCATTCTGCCCGACTACAACGAGGGTGTGTTCCGTCGTATCAAGGCTTTCCTCGAGGACATCAAATACGAGGGCGTGGCCAATTTCGACATGAAGTACGACGAACGCGACGGCGAGTACAAGCTGTTCGAAATCAACCTTCGCCAAGGACGTTCCAGCTATTTCGTCACGCTGAACGGATTCAATCTGGCGAAGTATTTCGTCGACGACCTCGTCGAGGACACGCCGTTCGACGGCAACACCCTGTTCGGCCGCGGTTCGAAGCTGTGGCTTGAGATTCCGAAGTCGATTTTCCTTGATTACGTCGCAGAAGGCGCTGACAAGGAAACCGGCAAGCGCATGCTCAAGTCGGGCGATTGGGGTACCACCTTGGAGTATTCCAAGGATATGAATCCGCTGCGTTGGCTGATGATTCGGCACATGTTCTCGATTTACAAGAAGAGCTATGCCAAGTACTTCACCAAGAAGGGCGAGCTTAAGTGAAACGACCGTTTTTCGCCGTACTGGGCGGCATGGGCACGCTGGCCACCGAAAGCTACATCCGCTTGGTCAACCGCGCCACGCATGCCCATTGCGATCAGGATTATCTGGACTACATCGTCTTCAACGATTCCTCCGTGCCGGACCGCACCGCGTACATTCTCGGCGAATCCGACGAGAATCCCTTCCCCGTACTCGCCGACGATATCGAGAAGGCAACGGCGATGGGCGCGAGTTTCATTGTGCTCACCTGCAATACCGCGCACTATTTCTATGACGATTTCCAGGCGTTGACGACGGTGCCGATTCTGCATATGCCACGCGGCGCGGTGGCACGCATGGCTCAACGTTATCCGAAGGATCGTTTTCCGCGGGTCGGTTTCCTCGGCACCGTGGGTTCGCGCAAATCCGGCGTGTACAAGCGTGCCGTCGAAGAGGCCGGATACACGTTCGTCGAACCGACCGACGAGTTGCAGGCCCGTATCACTTCGCTGATTTATGACGATGTGAAAGGTAGTGGCGAGCTCAATCTGGAACGCTACGAATCGGTGTTGCGCGATATGCTCGATCCGGCAGGCCCCTGCGCGTGCGACACGCTGATATTGGGCTGCACCGAGCTGAGCGTGCTCAACGAGGCGTTTCCGCTGCCCCAGCTGCCGGTCATCGACGCGCAGGCCGTGCTGGTGGAAGATACCGTGGCGCGGGCCGAAGCGTTGCGCGCGTAGCTATTATTTGTCACGCCTATCTTCGACTGCTTAGGCGTCGGACGATAAAACAAGGTTGTGGGTGGCTTCCCATTGCCTGGGGAGCCACCCACAATCTGTTTTACATGGACGATGTACGCCGCACGTATGGCGTCATCGTCCGATGTTGTTTCGCTTCGTCACTTCGTTTCGTTTTCCGAAGCCGTTTCCGCATCCGCCGGTTCGTTGGCATCCGCCGCCTCACCCATTTCATCCGCATCGGCGTCTGCTAAAACGGAATCGTCCGGACCGACGCTGCCGAAATCGTTGATGTTGAAATCAGGGTTGGCGTCGGATTCGAAATCCACGTCAGCCTCGTCCTGCTTTTTGCGCGGTTCCGGATCGACGGCTTCCTGGAACACACGTTCGGCCTTTGGCTTCTTCAGGTCGGGGTTGATCTTCTCCTCCAGCATGAGTCGCGCATCACCGGCGGTGGTGAAGCTGCCACAGACGAGCACGCCATGACCGTAGCCGACGCCCAGTTCGTCATCGGCATCAACCATGTTGACGGCTTCCTGGATGGCGTCCGGCAATTCGGGAATGCAGGTGACGCGTTCCGGCCCGAAAACACGGTCCGCGATCTTCTTCAGATCCTCAGCCGGCATCACTCGGTCACGCCACGAGTTCTCGGTGACGATCACATGGCTCAGCAACGGTTCGAGCACGCCCAGATACTCCTCGACCTGCTTGTCCCCCATCATGGCGACCACGCCGACGAGCTGCTGGAAATCATAGTTCTCTTCAATGGCGGCACGCAGCGATTCGGCCGCGTTCACGTTGTGTCCGCCATCAAGGATGATGGTAGGCGAGGTACGAATTTGTTCGATACGTCCCGGAATGCGTACGCTGCTCAACGCTTCGGCCACCAAATCGCCGTCCAACGCGCCGTTGACGGGAATCACCACTTCCGCCGCGCACAGTGCGGCGAGCGCGTTGTGTGCCTGATGCTCGCCGAATTTGGCGATCGGCACTTCCGTGTAGGTGCCGTTCGGGGTGCGCAGGGTGGCCACCTGGCCGCCGACGGCCGGCACTCGGGTAACGACTTCCGATTCGACGCCGTCGCGCACCAAGCTGGCGTGGTTCTCCTTGGCCGCGGCCTCGATAATCGGCATGACCTCGTCCTCGTGTGGCTGGCGGCCGATGATGGCGGTGCAGTTCGGCTTGATGATGCCGACCTTTTCCGTGGCGATTTCCTCCACGGTGTCGCCGAGCCATGCCATGTGGTCCATGTCGACCGGTCCGATGATGGCCGCGTCCGCGTCGAGCACGTTGGTGGCGTCCCATCGGCCGCCCATGCCGACTTCCACGATGGCGACGTCGACCGGCGCGTCGGCGAATTTCCAGATGGCCATGGCGGTGAGCACTTCGAAGAAGCTCATCTTCGGCTTGCCCAGCTCGTCCATTTTCATGTCCACGATGGCGACGAGGTCCTTGACCTGGTCCCATGTGTCGACGAAATCGTCGTCTGACAGCTGCTGGCCGTCGATGGCGATGCGTTCGTTGACGTGTTCCAGATGGGGCGAGGTGTATAGGCCCGTACGCATGCCGTAGGCGCGGCAGATGGCTTCGGCCATACGTGCCGTGGAGCCCTTGCCGTTGGTGCCGGTGATGTGGATGACGCGGAACGACTGCTCCGGATGGCCCATGATGTCGAGGATCATCTTCATGCGTTGCAGGTCGAGATTGGTGGTGTTGCGTTCCGATGGACGGCTCATGATGTCGCGTTCGACGTCGATCATGCTTTCGTTGTTGCGATTGGGATGTTCGAATGACATATTTCCCGTTTTCCTCCCGTACCTTGCGGACAGCACACTAAACCTTTTCCCATTCTAGATGTCCGCATGAACGTTGCGCGCCGGGAAAAGTTATAGGATGGGTTGCGGTAATTTCCGTACGTTACGAATGCATGTTCAGGAGATGTGATGGGCGAAGTCATTACTGACAAGGACAAGGAATACGAGAAGATGGAGCGGGAGGCCGCTCCGGGACCGGATCAGGCCATGAGCGATCGTGTGAACAATCGTTCGCTGCGTCCGCGTTCCGAGGCGTTCAAGGAGTTCATGACCACCGGTTGGGATGACAACGAGCCGCAGATCGAGCCGTTGGAGTCCTCCAAGTACACGCCGGCGCGTCTGGAGGCGTTGGGCAAGGCGTTCCCGGGCGAGCGTATCGTGATTCCGGCCGGACAGCCGAAGGTGCGCAACAACGATTGCGATTACGCGTTCCGTCCGGATACGACGTTTTCCTACTACACCGGTTTGGGTGAGGATTTCGAGGCCGGCGCGGTGCTGGTGCTGAATCCCGTCGATCCGGATTCTCCGGAGGCGAAGGCCGGCAAGACGCATGTTCCGGAACTGTTCGTGGCTCCGCGTGCCAACCATTACACGCAGGACTTTTTCATGAACGCCCATTATGGCGAGTATTGGGTGGGTCCGCGTGCCGGTGTGAAGGAAATGACCGCGATGACCGGCATCGAAACCAACGACATCGCGCAGCTGCCCGACGCGTTGAGCAAGGATGTCGGCACTGAGGCCGGCGCAGTGCGCGTGCGCGTGATCCGCGAAGCCGATCCGGCGATTACCAGCATGGTCGAGGAGATCCGTGAAGCCAACGGTTTCGCCGATCCGGACAACAACACCGCTGCCGATGACAAGCTGCACGAATTCGCCGCCGAGGCACGCATGTGCAAGGATGAGTATGAGGTTCGTGAGATGCGCAAGGCGGTCGCGGCAACCAAGCATGGTTTCGACAACATTCTGCGCAAGATTCCGTCTTCCCTTGGCAAGCCGCGTTCGGAGCGCATGCTGGAGGGCGCGTTCAACGCCATCTCCCGTGAAGAAGGCAACGAGGTCGGCTACGACACCATCATCGCTTCCGGCGCCCACGCTCCGATTCTGCATTGGATGCGCAATACCGGTACCGTGGAGTCGGGCGAGCTGCTGCTCATCGACGCCGGTGTGGAGGTCAACAGCCTGTATACCGCCGACATCACCCGCACGTTCCCGACCAACGGCAAGTTCACCGATTTCCAGAAGAAGCTGTACCAGGCCGTGTTGGATTCCCAGCAGGCCGGTTTCGAGGCGGCCAAGCCGGGCGCCACGTATTCGGACATCCATCATGCGTGCATGCGCGTGATCGCCGAACGTCTGCATGACTGGGGTATTCTGCCGGTCGATGTCGAGGAGTCGCTCTCCCCTGAAGGCCAGCAGCATCGCCGTTGGCTCGCCTGCGGCGTGGCCCACCATCTGGGTCTCGACGTGCATGATTGCGCGCAGGCGCGTTATGAGTCGTATCAGAACGCCAAGATTCGTCCGGGCATGATCTTCACCATCGAACCGGGCCTGTACTTCCGTGAGGATGATCTGCTGATTCCGCCGGAATACCGTGGCATCGGCATTCGTATCGAGGATGATGTGCTCATGACGGAGGATGGTCCGGAATGGATTTCCGCGGGCATTCCGAAGCAGATCGACGATGTCGAGGCGTGGATGGCCGATATGGCCGCCGAAGGCGTGAAGGCCTGAGGATGCATCATGCCCACGCCTGAATTCGTGCTCTCGCTACGTGCAAAAAATAGGCCACGATCTGTTATGGCTCATGGGCGTCTCCGGCTATGTCGAGGACGAGCAGGGCCGTGTGCTGTTTGGGGCGTCGTTCCGACACCGGCGAATGGGCCATGGTGTATGGCATCAACGAGCCCGGAGAGGAACCGGCCGATACCGTTGCCCGCGAGGTCAAGGAGGAGACCGGCGTGGATGTGGTCGTCACCGATCTGGTGTCGGTCAAATCGTCCAGAAAGGTC
>ENA-OQES01000333-OQES01000333.1-human-gut-metagenome-genome-assembly--contig:-NODE-333-length-20498-cov-4.403662_pt1 | contig 20498 bp, 22 predicted proteins | sample MGYA00242798_ERZ504641 | MGnify/ENA primary metagenome ERZ504641 (study PRJEB26092, sample SAMD00036327) | human gut metagenome | host: Homo sapiens | study: EMG produced TPA metagenomics assembly of... | reverse complement strand
ATCCCAGCATTGCACACATTGAACAGAAGCTTGGGAAACATGGTGAACCCCTGGGCAAAAAATTTGACGATGACCCGGCCGCTCCATTCGTGATAGTGGAACACCAGGCTGGAAATCAACTGCGGCAGGCTGTGCAGCCGTTCGCCGGTATCAAAGGCATAAGCGAAAGTGTAATCATCGGCCAGGTAGGGCGTTAAGCAGTTCAGCAGCAGCATCCAGCAGAACACCAGCCCGGCCACAAGCCGGAACATGCGGCTGCTGAGGGGCTTTTTTGTTTGTGCCATGGGCAACCTCCAAAACAAAAACGGGCCCCCTGCCGAACAGGGGAGCCCGTAAGATCAACATTATCTTTATTATATCGGTTGTGCTGCCAAAGTGCAAGGTCAGTCCTTTTTGTTGCGGGCGATGCCTGCAACAACGCCGGAAAGCGCCAGCAGCGCCAGCAGGTTGGGAACCGCCATCAGACCGTTAAAGAAGTCCGCCAGCGCCCAAACCAGATCCACTTTCAGGGAAGAACCGATCAGGATGAACAGCACAACAATCAGGCTGTACACCTTGGTGTACTTGGAGCCGAACAGAGCGTTGAAGTTGACCTGGCCGAAGAAGTACCAGCCCAAAATGGTGGAGAACGCAAAGAACAGCATGCAGATGGCAATGAACACCTTGCCGAAGGAACCAAACATCAGGCTGAATGCGGCCTGGGTCAGGGCGGTGCCGGTCATGCCTTCCGGAATCAGGCCGGAGGTGATCAGTACCAGGGCGGTCAGAGTCAGGATGACAAAGGTATCAACGAATACGCCGATGATGGCCAGCGCACCCTGGTCCTGCGGCTGCTTGACCTTGGCCAGTGCGTGGGCGTGCGGGGTGGAGCCAAGGCCGGCTTCGTTGGAGAACAGGCCGCGGGCAACGCCGTAACGCATGGCCTGCTGCACGGTAACGCCAGCCACGCCGCCGGCAATGGCCTGCGGCTGGAAAGCCAGGGTGAAGATTTGAACAAATGCGTTGGGAATGGCGGATGCGTTCATGATCAGGATGATGACGCAGCCGATAATGTAAAACAGTGCCATGATGGGAACCAGCATTTTCGGTAACAGCGGCAATGCGCTTAACACCGCCCAGGAAGATGAAAGCTGCCAGAACGGCGATCACAACGCCAACCACCACGCGGTTAACGCCGAACGCATTGTGGAACGCATCACCAATGGAGTTGGACTGCACCATGTTGCCCATAAAGCCGAGGGCAAGGATCAAAGCAACGGAGAAGAAAGTGGCCAGGAACTTGCCAAACTTGCCCTTGAATGCCGCGCGGATGTAATACGCCGGGCCGCCGGTTACCTGGCCGTCCACCGTGGTGCGGTAGGTCTGGGCCAGAACGGCTTCGGCGTAAATGGTAGCCATGCCGAAAAGGCAGAAACCAGGTCCAGACAATGCGCCGGGCCGCCGCTGACCAGGGCGGTGGCGCAGCCGGTAATGTTGCCGGTGCCAACCTGTGCGGCAATGGCGGTGGCCAATGCCTGAAAAGAGCTCATGCCGTCTTTATCAGCTGCCTTGCCGTGCAGGCTGAAACCTTTGAACAAGTGACGCACACCATCTGCAAAACTGCTCAACTGAACAAAGTGCAGCTTGATAGTAAAGAAGATGCCGGTGCCCACCAGCAGGAACAGCAACAGATAATTCCACAAAATGTCGCTGGCCTGCTCTACGATCTGCGTAAATGCTGCCATGATTAAAATTCCCCCCTAATACAATATCCCATATCTTACACATCCGGCAGCGCCCGGTATGGGCAGCTGCCACGAAGCGACCTAATAACAATACCATGCCCGCTAGATAAAGTCAAGTGTATTTATACCGAAAACACTCTGGCGTGACAAAGTATGACTTTTCCTGGAAGATGACGCGGAAATTGAGAAAATAAAAAAATGATTCGCAAATTCGATAAAACGCCGGGACAGAACGTCGGAAAATCCGTCCGCGTTGGGGAAAACACAGGAAAAGAAAAATCTTGGGCCGTATTTTGCTTTGTAAGCACAGGAAGCAAAAAAGCCCGGCAGGGCGGCAGCGCCGCACCCCACCGGGGCAGAAAGTTAAGGCAATACCGCATAATTCCCGCCTAACGGCTCAAGCACCGCTCCGGCGGCTGCGGCACGGCATCTGCGTTGCCAAAATGCTCGATAAGACATCCAGTATTATCTGCGCTTTTGGCTTAGCAGCTGCCGCACCTCGCTCGCCGTATCGGCACTTAGAATTATGCGGTATTGCCTTAACAAATGCCGCGCGGCTCACAGGGAGCCGCGCGGCATTTTGCTTCAGAGCAGACCCTGCACCAGAATGACGGCGATCAGGACCGGCAGAACGTATTTAAAGTAGGGCTTGACCCACTGCGGCATTTTGGGGCCGCTGCCGGTGTTGCACTCGGCGGTGTATTTGTCGAAGCCCCAGCCCCATTTGGTGACACAGAACAGCAGATAAACAAGGCTGCCGCCCGGCAGCAGAACGTTGCTGACAAGGAAGTCCTCAAAATCCAGCACGGTGCTGCCCGCGCCCAAAGGCTGGATGCCGCTCCACACGTTGTAGCCCAGCGCGCAGGGCAGGCCCAGCACGACCAGCGCCGCCGCGCCCACCAGACAGGCCCTGCGGCGGTCCCAGCCGAAATTTTCCCGCGCACAGGCGATGATGTTCTCAAACACTGCAATGACCGTGGAGAAGCTGGCGAACGTCATGAACAGGAAGAACAGCGCGCCCCACAGGCGTCCGCCCGCCATGTTTGTAAAGACGTTGGGCAGCGTGATGAAAATCAAGCTCGGTCCTGCGTCGGGCGAGATGCCGAAAGAGAAGCAGGCCGGGAAGATGATAAGGCCCGCGCAGACCGCCACAAAGGTGTCCAGCACGCAGATGCGGGCGGCCTCACCCGGCAGGGTGAAGCCGCGGTCCATGTAGCTGCCGAAAATCTCAATTGCGCCGATGCCGAGGCTTAAGGTAAAGAACGACTGGTTCATGGCCGCCGTGATGACATTGCCCAGGCCCTGCCCGGTGGCGCGGGACCAGTCGGGCAGCAGGTAGAAGGCCAGACCCTCGCCCGCGCCGGACAGCGTGAAGCTGTGCACAACCAGCACAAGGATCAATACGAGCAGGGCGCTCATCATCCATTTGCCGACCTTTTCCAGACCGCCCTGCAGGCCGCGCCCGCAGACGACAAAGCCCGCCAGCGTGATGACGACCATCCAGAAAACCATCTCGACAGGGTTCGAGAGCATCTCGCCAAAGACGCCTGCGGCCTGCTCGGAGGTCAGGCCGTCAAAGCTGCCGGTCAGGAAGCGGAAGAAGTAGTCGACCATCCAGCCGGAGACGGTGGTGTAGTACATCATCAGCAGCACACAGCCCGCCATGCAGAACCAGCCGTGGATATGCCACTTGCTGCCCCCGGGCTCCAGCGCCTTGTAGGCGCTGCGCGCCGCGCCGCAGCCCGCACGGCCCACGGCCAGCTCCATCGTCAGGACCGGCAGACCCATGAGCACCAGAAAGAGCAGGTAGAACAGTACAAAGATGCCGCCGCCGTACTGGCCGGTGACTGTGGGGAAGCGCCAGACGTTGCCGATGCCGATAGCACAGCCCGCGCTGACCAGAATGAAGCCAAGGCGTGAGCCGAAGCTTTCGCGTTGATTTTGGGGATCCATATAATTCCTCTTTTGCTGTCCAAAAAGTAGAATTATTATAGCGTACCGCGGCGAAACTTGCAAGTGGAGAATCACAGTGTTATAATTATGGCAACACCCGCGGCGTGGGTCGATTGGAAATTTGCCCGTACCTGTAGGGGCCGATGCTCGCATCGGCCCGCCAGCCTTGCGGCAGCCGGAAGGCTGGCGGAAGGCTCCGCGGGCAAATACTGTCCGCCCCTGCAAAGCGTGCAATACTTTACTAAGGAGTCAAAAATATGCTTCGTTTTGAATGTGACTATGGCGAGGGCGCGGCCCCCGCGGTTTTGGAGCTTCTGCAAAAGACCAATTTCGACCAGACCCCCGGCTATGGCGAGGATGAATACTGCGCCAAGGCTGCCGCGCAGATCAAGCGCCTGTGCGACGCTCCCGACGCCGACGTACACTTTTTCGTCGGTGCGACCCAGGCGAATCTGACCGTCATTGCGGCGGCGCTCAAGCCGTGGCAGGGCGTGCTGTGCGCCGACTCCGGGCACATCCATGTGCACGAGACCGGCTCCATCGAGGCCACAGGCCACAAGTGCCTGGCGCTGCCCGGCAAAAAACGGCAAGATCACGGCCCGCCAGATCCGCAAAGCCGTGGAGGAGCACCGCGCCAACGCCAGCCACGAGCACGAGGTCCAGCCCGGCATGGTCTACATCTCGAACCCCACCGAGGTCGGCACCCTTTATAATAAGGAGGAATTGACCGACATTTCCGCCGCCTGCTACGAGCTGGGACTCTACCTGTTCGTGGACGGCGCGCGTATGGCCTACGGCCTGACGAGCCCCGCCAACGATCTGAGCCTGCAGGACTACGCCGCGCTCTGCGACGTGTTTTACTTGGGCGGTACCAAGTGCGGTGCGCTGTTCGGCGAGGCCGTCGTCATCACAAACGACGATCTGAAGCCCGATTTCCGCTACTGCCTGAAGCAGCACGGCGGCATGCTGGCGAAAGGCCGCCTGCTGGGCGAGCAGTTCCTGGCTCTGCTGGACGGCGAGGACGGCAGCGGCAGCAGCCTGTATTTCACGATGGCGTAAAAAAGCCGACGAGCAGGCCCTGCGCATCCGCGCCGCCTTTGAGGCAAAGGGCTGCAAGGTGCTGCACGACTCCCCGACGAACCAGCAGTTCTTTGTCCTGCCCGACGAGTGGTACAACAAGCTGGCCGAGACCTACGCCATGACCCACATGGGCAAGCCCGACAAGCACCACACCGCCGTGCGCGTATGCACCAGCTGGGCCACGAAGGACGAAGCCGTGGAGCAGCTGATAGCGGACGTGAACGGGTTGTAAGGCATCTGCCTCCCTTGTAGGGGCCGGGCATGCCCGGCCCGCAGCCTTCCGGCAAACGTTAGTCCGCCTTACAGTGGCGGGCGCACCAAAATAAAAGCCTCCTGCATCACAACCGATGCAGGAGGCTTTTGTATCTATTCAAATGGCTTCACGGCCTTGTTGGTTGTCTGCGCCGTGGCCGAAGCGATTGCTTCTGGCATGGCCAAGGGCGGCAGTGTAATGTGTCTTGGGGGCCGTTCCCCCTTTAAACTCTGGTTATACTATACACTGCATTTATGTCCGCCCTGTCACGCCAATTTGAAAAAGTATGTTAAATCTCGGTTCCCTCAAATCACTTCTGGATGCGCTTGTCGCACTTGATGGCCAGCTTTGTGCCGACGGTCTGCAAAATCTGTACCAGCACGACCAGCAGCGCCGTGGCAAAGAACTCCAGCACCACGTTAAAGCGGTAGTAACCGTAGTTGATGGCGATCTTGCCAAGGCCGCCGCCGCCGATGATGCCGGCCATTGCGCCGTAACCCATGATGGTCGTGGCGGCAATCGTCACGTTGGCAATCAGGCTCGGCATACTCTCGGGCACCATGACCTTGGTGATGATCTGCAGCGGCGTTGCGCCCATGCTCTGGGCGGCCTCAATGACACCCGCGTCCACCTCGCGCATACTGGTCTCGACCAGACGCGACACAAACGGGAACGATGCGATGACCAGCGGCACAATGGACGCCACCGTACCGATGGACGTGCCCACGATGGCGCGGGACAGCGGAATGACAATGATCATCAAGATCCAAAAAACGGCACACTGCGCAGCAGATTCACCAGGCCGTTCAGCAGCGCCATGAGCCAGCGGGGCAGGGGACGCACGCCGCCCTGTTCGCCCGTGACCAGGCAGACGCCCAGCGGCAGACCGATGACCAGCGCCAGCAGCGTTGCGACGACGGTGGACCAGACGGTCTCCCATGTTTCAAACGGAATGGTGGGCAAAATCTGCAAGAACGTCTGCCATTCCTTGCCTGCAAAAAGCTCTGCCATCAGCCGTTCACCTCCTCAAAAGTAATGCCGGGATAGTTCCTGATATACTCCAGTGCCGCGGCGGCCTTGTCGTCGTCGGGCAGCGCCAGCAGCATGCTGCCCAGCGTCTGGCCGTTCACAATGCGGGTGTCCGCCGCCATGATCGAGACGAGTGCGCCGCACTCAATGGCAAGGCTTGCCACCAGCGGCTTGTCCGTGGTCTGGGTGCCGCCGAAGGCCACACGCACCAGCTTGTGGCCGGGCAGGACCTCGGCCTGGGGCGCACCGGCGGGGTAGACGAGCCGCCGCGCCGCCTTGGACGTAGGATGGCTGAAGATAGCCTGTACCTCGCCCTCCTCGACGACGGTGCCGTTATCGAGAATGGCCACACGGTTGCAGACCTCCTCCACAACGCTCATCTGGTGGGTGATGATGACGACTGTGATGCCCAGCTCACGGTTGATTTTTTGAATGAGCTGCAAAATGGCGTGGGTCGTGTTCGGGTCCAGGGCGCTCGTCGCCTCGTCGCAGAGCAGCACCTTCGGGTCCGTTGCCAGTGCACGGGCAATCGCAATGCGCTGCTTCTGGCCGCCGGACAGCTGCGCCGGGTAGGCATCGGCCTTATCGGGCAGACCAACCAGCTTCAGCAGCTCACGGGCGCGGGCCTCGGCCTTGTCTTTGGGGACCTTCGCCAGCTCCATCGGGAACATGATATTGCGCAGGCAGGTGCGCTGCATCAGCAGGTTGAACTGCTGAAAAATCATGGTGATCTCACGCCGGGCCGCGCGCAGGTCGGCGGCGCGCAGGTCCTGCATCTGCTTGCCGTTGACGATGACATTTCCCTCGTCCGGGCGCTCCAGCATATTGATGCAGCGTACCAGTGTTGATTTTCCGGCGCCCGACATACCGATGATGCCGTAGACGTCGCCGTCCCGGATCGTCAGGTTGATGTCGTTCAGCGCGACGACCGTGCCGCCCTGCGTGGCAAAGCGCTTGGTCAGGTGTTGCAGTTCGATCATGGGTGATTCTCCCTCATTTACAAAGATAGCGAATGAGCGCAAAAACTCATTCGCTATTGATTGTACTCTATATTCCGGCAGGTTGCAAGGGCTTTCTTTTCTATTAGTAGGGCCTTGCACTGTAGGGGCGAGTATTGCTCGCCCGCGGGCGGTCAATGACCGCCCCTACAACCTTACCGCGGATATGTTTTTCCTAGAAAATCGGCACAACCGCACCGTCGTAGGTGCTGTTGATGTAATCCTTGACCTTGTCACTGGTCAGGGCAGCGTACAGCGCCTGAATGCGGGGTCGTTCTCGCGGCCTTCCTTCACAACCAGTACGTTGGCGTAGGTCTGGGCAGCCTCGGAGGAAGCATCCTCGGTAGCAAGAGCGTCCTTGCCGACGGAGAAGCCGGCCTCCATTGCGTAGTTGCCGTTGATGACGGCGAAGTCAACATCCTGCACGGTGCGGGGCAGCTGGGCAGCCTCGATCTCCTTGATCTGCAGGTTGTCGGGGGTTGTCGGTGATGTCGTTGACCGTAGCGGTCAGACCGGCGCCGTCGCGGACGGTGATCAGGCCCTGGGCGGCCAGCAGCTGCAGAGCGCGGGCCTCGTTGGTGGTGTCGTTGGGCACGGCGATGGTCGCGCCGTCCGCAATGTTTGCCAGATCATCGCTCTTGCCCGGATAGATGCCGAACGGCTCATAGTGAACCGCGCCGACGCTGACCAGATGGGTGCCGTTCTCCTGGTTGAAGCTGTCGAGGTAGGGGGTGTGCTGGAAGTAGTTGGCGTCAACCTCGCCGCTCTCGGTGACGAGGTTGGGCTGGACGTAGTCGCTGAACTCAACAACCTCGAGGTCGATGCCCTGCTCGGCCAGAACCTCCTTAGCCACGTTCAGAATCTCGGCATGGGGCGTGGGGGAGGCAGCGACCTTCAGGGTCGTACCGGCCAGTTCGCTGGTCTCGGCGGTGGACTCGGCAGCCTCGGAGGAAGCTGCGGTGCTCTCGGTGGAGGCAGCCTCAGAGGATGCGGCGACGGAATCAGTAGAAGCGGAGGAGCCGCAGGCGGCCAGCGACAGGGCCAGAGAAGCGGCGAGCGTTGCAGAAATCAGTTTTTTCATGGTAAATTCTCCTTTATATATCGTCAGGTGTGTTGGTTTTGAACGGTCAGCTTCCCTCAAAGCGTCACATTCGCACACCGGGCTGCTTGTAAACGGAACCTCTTTCCATAGTCACAAACTTCCTTTCCAAACAAAAGCGGGATGTCGGCTTTCCGGCATCCCGCTGCAAGTTTTCATTATGCGCTGTAATTTGCGCACAAGAAAGCCGGCACAGGACGCTTACGCATCATGCACATGCACATCATCATACCAAAGCAGACTGCATTCATAGTTCTGTACCCCTTTCTTGAATCTTTGGTCGGCGTTGTTTGCTTTCCATGGCTCACAGTATACGCCTGTGAACCGATTCTGTCAACACTTGTTTGCATAAAATTACACATTTCGGCATTTTGCATATATCCTACTAGTTTAATGGGTTGGCAACTTGCAAAATTCCTAGAATTATGCTATGATTAGTGTTACTAATTCCGATAAAGGGAGCTTTACCATGAAATTTTCGACCCGTGACCGTTATGCCCTGCGCCTGATGGTGGAACTGGCCAACCGCCCCAACGACCTGATCCCGCTGAAGGACATCAGTGATAAGCAGCGCATCAGCTTAAAATATCTGGAGCAGATCGTCACCCCGCTGGCGAAGGCCGGGCTGGTATCCAGCGTGCGCGGTGCGCAGGGCGGCTACCGGCTTGCGCGCCCGGCAGGGGAGATCACCTCCGGCGAGATCCTGCGCGCCGTCGAGGGCGAGCTGACGGCCATCCCGTGTTTGGCGTCGTCGGTGGACTGCCCCCACCGCAGCCAGTGCCACACGCTGGACTTCTGGTCCGGGCTGAATGACCTGATCAATAAATATGTGGATGGCATCACGCTGGATCAGCTGCGGACGATGCCCGAGGTGCCGGAGGAACAGGAAAGCTGTGAGTAAGGTCATGCACGGGCGGCAGAGCCGCCCGCACCCAATAAAACCCCGCCCCGCCTGTCAAAATTCAACAGGCGGGGCGGGGTTTTATTGCTTATTGCGTTACTTCAATTACAGATTAAAACTACCGCTTCGCATTATAATAGCTGATGCCCTCGACGATCTTCTTCAGAGACTTCTCGTCGTTGGGGTACTGGCCGTTCTCGACCCAGTTGCCGATGAGGTTGCACATCAGGCGGCGGAACAGCTCGTGGCGGGTGTAGCTCAGGAAGCTGCGGCTGTCGGTCAGCATACCGATGAAGTTGCCCAGCAGGCCCAAGCGGGCCAGGGTCTTCATCTGCTGGTACATGCCGTCGTCGGTGTCGCAGAACCACCAGGCGGAGCCCAGCTGGATCTTGCCGGGGATCTCGTCATCCTGGAACGCGCCCAGAATGGTGCCCAGCATGTCGAAGTCGGCGGGGTTCAGGCTGTACAGGATGACCTTCGGGCAGGCGTCCTCTTTGGTCAGTGCGCTCAGCAGGCTGCTGATGGTAGCGCTGCAATCGGTCACGGCGATCATATCAAAGCCGGTGTCGGGGCCGAGCTTGCGGTACATCTTGTCGTTGACATTGCGCAGGCAGCTGTAGTGCATCTGCATGACAACGTTGTGCTTCTTGTACAGGGCACCCAGCTTCAGCAGCAGGTAGGTGGTGTACTCGTCGCCTTCCTCCTTGGTCAGGGTCTCACCGGCCATGGCCTTCTTGAAGGCAGCAGTTGCCTTCTCAGCGTTCGTTTCGGCGAAGGGGATGTAGTCCAGACCGTGGTCAGAAGCGCGGCAGCCCATCTCGACGAAGAACTCCAGGCGTTCTTCCAGCGCACTGACAACGCAATTTGCGCAGGCAAACTTGCGGCCCACAACTTCCTCCAGCTTATGGATGTAATCGGCGAAGCCCTCCTTGCGGATGTTCAGGACCTTGTCGGGGCGGAAGGACGGGGCGACGACGACCTTGATGGTCGGGTCTTCCTTGATCTTCTTGTGCCACTCGAGGGAGTCGATGGGGTCGTCGGTGGTGCCGACCATGGCAACGTTGCTCTGCTCGATCAGGCCGCGGACGGTCAGCTTCGGGTCATGCTGCAGCTTGTCGTTGCAGAGGTTCCAGACCTCCTCGGCGGTCTCGCCGTTCAGCACGCCCTCATAGCCGAAGTACTTCTTCAGCTCGAGGTGGCACCAGGTATACATCGGGTTGCCGATGGCCATTTCCAGGCTCTCGGCAAACTTCTGAAAGCGCTCACGATCCGGCTTGTCACCGGTGATGTACTCCTCGGGCACGCCGTTGGAGCGCATCACGCGCCACTTGTAGTGGTCGCCGAAATAGTAGTCGCTGCCGTCGGCCAGCACCTGATGGCCGCCCAGCCAGACCTGCGCGATGTTCTCAAAGCGGCGGTCCTCATAAATTTCCTGCGGGGGAATATGGCAGTGGTAATCCACGATGGGCAGCTTGGCCGAATAGTCGTGGTACAGATGCTGCGCGGTAGGGGTCTCCAGCAAAAAGTCCTTGTCCATAAATACTTTCATGTACAGACGCTCCTTAATGATGTTATAAATGATAGTCGGGGGAATGCCGCCCCGGGCCCTGATAGCACATACCTTGCGCTGTAAAGATGACCCAAAACAGCATGCTCTGCTATTATTATACATAACTATTTTACCTTGCACAAGTTGCAAAAATTGCTTGTTAATCGAAATTATAGCCAAAAAGTGCGGTTCTTTGTTGTGCAAGATGCGGAATCCCAAAATTGGCCTCAAAACTGCGCAAAATATGTGCGCTGTTTACGGAATGAATCTTGACGAAACGGCCTAAAGAAAATATAATTCAGGTAACAGGACGTGCTGCAGACCCCCCCGCTGCGCACCAGATTTGTTTATGGTAAGGAGAAGCATATATGGATACCTTGAATTATGAAGTTCTTGCAAAATCCGGCTACAACGGCTATATTTTGAAAAACGCCCCGGAGAAGGTCCTGCAGTTCGGCGAGGGCAACTTCCTGCGCGCATTCGTGGATTACTGGTTCGATCTGGCCAACGAGAAGGCCGACTGGAACGGCAAGTGCGTTCTGGTCCAGCCCATTGCCCCCGGCCTGGCCAAGATGATCAACGAGCAGGAGGGTCTGTACACCCTGTATCTGCGCGGCAGTGAAAACGGCCGGAAGGTCGATGACAAGCGCGTTATCTCCAGCGTCTCCCGCTGCCTGAACCCGTATGAGGAGGAGGGCTTTAAGCAGATGATGGACGTCGCCGCCAGCGACGATCTTGAGATCATCGTTTCCAACACCACCGAGGCAGGCATCGTCTACGACCCCGCCTGCAAGCTGGAGGACGTGCCCGCATCCAGCTTCCCCGGCAAACTGACCCAGGTGCTGTACCACCGCTACAAGGCAGGCAAGAAGGGCATCATCATGCTGGCTTGCGAGCTGATCGACAACAACGGCAAGGAGCTGCTCAAGTGCGTCAACCAGTACATTGACCAGTGGGGCCTGGACGACGGCTTCAGGAAGTACGTCAATGAGGACTGCACCTTCTGCGGTTCTCTGGTTGACCGCATCGTTCCGGGCCGCATCCGTGACCCGAAGGAGGTCGCCGAGCTTGAGCAGAAGCACGGCTACGCTGACCCCCTGCTGGACGTAGGCGAGGTCTTTGGCGTCTGGGTCATCGAGGGTGATACCAAGCTGAACGACATGCTGCCCTTCCGCAAGGCCGGTCTCGAGAGCCGCGTCTTTGTGACCCCCGACATGAGCCCGTACAAGAAGCGCAAGGTCCGCATCCTGAACGGCGCGCACACCGGCTTTGTGCTGGGCGCTTATCTGGCCGGTTTTGACATCGTCCGTGACTGCATGCACGACGCCACCGTCCTGAGCTACATGAACAAGATGCTGCTGGACGAGGTCGTGCCCATCCTGCCGCTGGATCAGGAGGACTGCAAGAAGTTCGCCGCCGCTGTGCAGGACCGCTTCAACAACCCGTTCGTCAACCATGAGCTGATGAGCATCTCCCTGAACTCCACCTCCAAGTGGCGTGCCCGCAACATGCCGTCCTTCCTCGAGTACGTCGGCAAGAACGGCAAGCTGCCCACCTGCCTGACCATGAGCTTCGCCGCCTACATTGCCTTCTACAGCAATGATGTGCAGGAGCTGACCGACAAGGGTCTGGTCTGCAAGCGCGCCAAGGGCAACGAGTACACCGTCTCCGATGACCGCTGGGTCCTTGAATTCTACAACGAGCACAAGAACGACGACGTCCCGACGCTGGTTCATGCCGTCATGACCAATGAGCAGATGTGGGGCCAGGACCTGACCAAGGTTCCCGGCTTCGAGGAGGCCACCGTCAAGAATCTGACCAACATCCGCGAGAACGGCGCACTGGCCGCGTATGCTTCCTGCCTGTAAGCGTCCAAAGGTTTCTCCATCGGGAGAAGCTGTCGGCGCAGCCGACTGATGAGGGCCGAGTCTGCCGATGTTGACCGTTTACGGTCTGCCCCCGCACACCCGCCCCTCATCCGGCCTTAAAACGTACCCCATTGGGACCGGAGGTTGCCCTCCGGCCCCACTTTTATCAGAAGCTAAGGAGACATCTTATGCCTATCGCCATTAAGATCAACCCAAGGACAACGTCGTCGTCGCCCTGCATCCCATCGCCAAAGGCACGGCAGTCCCCGTCGATAACACCACCGTCACCGCCATTGAGGACATCCCCCAGGGCCACAAGATGGCCATTGCGCCCATCAAAGCGGCGAAACGTCATCAAATCACGGCTTTCCCATCGGCCACGCCACGGCGGACGCCGTGCCCGGCACCTGGGATGCACACCCACAACATCCACACGAACCTCTCCGGTGAGATCGAGTACAGCTATCACCCCAATGTGCACCCGCTGAACCCCCGCCGCGCCTGACACCTTCATGGGCTACCGCCGCAAGGATGGCCGCGCTGCCATCCGCAACGAGATCTGGATCATCCCGACTGTCGGCTGCGTCAACGACTGCGCCAAGGCGCTCGTGCGCGACAATCAGGACCTTGTGACCGGCAGCATCGACGGGCTGTATACCTTCACCCATCCGTTCGGCTGCTCCCAGACCGGCCATGACCACGCACAGACCCGCAAGCTGCTGGCATCTCTGGTGCGTCACCCCAACGCGGGCGCGGTTCTGGTGCTGAGCCTGGGCTGCGAAAACCTGACCCACGAGCAGTTCCTGGCCGAGCTGGGCGACTACGACCATGACCGCGTCAAGTTCCTGACCTGCCAGGACGTTGAGGACGAGCTGGTCGCGGGACGCGAGATCCTGAAAGAGCTGGCCGCCTACGCCGCGCAGTTTAAGCGTGAGCCGATCCCTGCCAGCGAGCTGGTCGTCGGCATGAAGTGCGGCGGCTCGGACGGTTTGTCCGGCATCACCGCCAACCCGACGATTGGCCGCTTCAGCGATATGCTGTGCGCCCGCGGCGGCTCCACCGTGCTGACCGAGGTGCCCGAGATGTTCGGTGCCGAGGGCTTCCTGATGGACCGCTGCCAGAACGAGCAGGTCTTTGAGAAGGCCGTCAGGATGATCAACGGCTTCAAAGAGTACTTCATCAGCCACAATGAGGTCGTCTACGACAACCCGAGCCCGGGCAACAAGCAGGGCGGCATCACGACGCTGGAGGACAAGTCCTGCGGCTGCGTGCAGAAGGGCGGCTCCGCGCCGATCATGGATGTCATCGACTACGGCGAGCCCGTCACCACCAAGGGTCTGAACATGCTGTACGGCCCCGGCAACGACCTGGTCTCCGCCACGGCGCTGACTGCTGCGGGCGCGCACATGGTGCTGTTCAGCACGGGCCGCGGCACGCCGTTTGGTGCCCCCGCGCCGACGCTGAAAATTGCCACCAACAGCCAGCTGGCCGCCAGAAAAAAGACCTGGATCGACTTCAACGCCGGTGTCGTCGCGGACGGCGGGCGCACGCTGGACGAGGCCGGTGCCGACCTGTACCAGCTCGTGCTGGACGTTGCCTCCGGCAAGCAGACCTGCGCCGAGAAGAAGGGCTTCCGCGAGATCTCGATCTTTAAGGATGGCGTTGTATTGTAAGCCAGTTTGTGGTATAATTAAACACGAAAAATCCACTACGCTGTAGGGGCCGGGCATGCCCGGCCCGCAACTTACCCGCAATCGGGTGCTTTCCACAAAGTTGCGGGCCGCACATGTGCGGCCCCTACGTGCATACAAAGGAGAGCCTTATCATGTCTACTCTGACTACCGGCACCTATGAAAAATACGGTGCTTCCTACAAGACCCTGACCCTGACCGACGGCGAGTACGCCTTCACCGTCACGCCCGAGAAGGGCGGCATGGCCACATCCTTCACCAAAAACGGCGACGAATACCTGTGGCTGCGCGACAAAAACTTCGAGTCCACGGATCGCCCGCGCTGCGGCATCCCCATCCTGTTCCCGAACTGCGGCAAACCGGACGACGGCGTGCACCACTTCAACGGCGCGGCCTATCCCATCGAGGTCCACGGCCTGGCCGACCTCGTGCCGTGGCAGGTCAAGAGCGCGGACGACACCGCCATTGAGCTGACCCTGACCCCCAACGGTCTGACAAAGTTCGTCTACCCGTTCGATTTTTCCCTGACCATGCGCTACACCCTGACCGGCAGCACCGCCACGCTGGCCCTGACCGTCGCCAACACCGGCGACAAGGCCCTGCCGTTCAGCGTCGGCTTCCACCCGTACTTCGCCGCCAGCAAGCTGGACAACGTCGCGTTTGACATCGACGCCGCCACCTGCAGCGAAAGCGCCAAGGGCGAGCAGCCCGCCGCGCCCGAGACCATCACCCTGACCCGCAAGGAGGGGAGTGCCGACTCCATCCGCCTGATGACCGGCGTCAAGAGCCCGATGCGTTTCACCGACTCCGGCAACGGCCATAAGGTCACGGTCAGCTTTGACGAGAGCGTTTTCACCAACGGCGTGCTCTGGCAGCAGGACGCCGAGAGCTTCGTCTGCATGGAGCCCTGGAAACGGCTGGGCCAACTCCGTCAACGAGGCAGGCCATCACATCGAACTGAACCCCGGCGAGAGCAAAGAGTTCCAAGTGGAGCGTGACCATCGGGTAAAGCCCCCTTTGCGGGTCGTTTTGTAGGGAGGGTCTTGACCCCTACAGGGCAGCAGAGGTGTAGGGGCCGCATATATGCGGCCCGGAGATTCCCGCAAGCGTCCGCTTTACCATACACTGCCGGGCCGGGCATGCCTGGCCCCTACCGTGCAACTAAAAAAAAGGACATCCGCCCTTTCACGAGCGGATGTCCCTGGTTGAGATATTGAAAGCTTCTTTGTTTACTTTCTTCTCGAAGAAAGTAAATCAGCCGGGCTGCTTGCCGATGTAAGCCAGGATGCCGCCGTCAACGTAGAGGATCAGGCCGTTGACAAAGTCGGATGCCTCGGAAGCGAGGAACACGGCGGGGCCGCCCAGATCCTCGGCCTCACCCCAGCGCTCAGCAGGGGTCTTGGCAACGATGAACTGGTCGAACGGATGACGGCTGCCGTCGGGCTGGATCTCACGCAGGGGCGCGGTCTGCGGGGTGGCGATGTAGCCGGGTCCGATGCCGTTGCACTGGATGTTGTACTTGCCGTACTCGGAGGCGATGTTCTTGGTCAGCATCTTCAGGCCGCCCTTGGCAGCGGCGTAGGCGGAGACAGTCTCGCGGCCCAGCTCGCTCATCATGGAGCAGATGTTGATGATCTTGCCGCCGCCCTGCTCGATCATATCGGGAATGACAGCCTTGGCGACGATGAAGGGAGCGTTCAGGTCAACGTCGATGACCTGACGGAACTGGGCAGCGGTCATCTCGATCATCGGGATGCGCTTGATGATACCGGCGTTGTTGACCAGCACATTGATGTGGCCGACCTCGGCGGTGATCTTCTTGACCATCTCATTGACGGCATCCTCGTTGGTGACGTCGCAGACATAGCCGTGGGCTTCGATGCCGGCTTCCTTGTAGGCGGCCAGGCCCTTGTCGACCAGCTCCTGCTTGATGTCGTTAAAGACGATCTTGGCACCGCAATTGGCCATAGCGGTGGCAATAGCAAAGCCGATGCCATAGGAAGCGCCGGTGACGAGGGCGACCTTACCGGTCAGGTCGAAGGATTTCGGGGTGCAAACAGACATGATGCAAAACCTCCTAAGTTTGTAACAGTCATATATTCCAGCGCCCATCACTGGGGCGCGAGAATTAAAGTAAATGGTTGCGCATATCTTGCGCAAGCCAGCGCAAAATATGTGCGTTTCTTGCGGTCAGCGCAAATCAGTTGTGGCGATATTATCCATATCATCAAACTCCATGTTCTCGCCGCCCATTGCCCAGATAAAGGTGTAATTCGATGTACCTACGCCGCTGTGGATGCTCCAGGACGGGCTGATGACCGCGTCATAGTTATGCATGACAATATGGCGGGTCTCGGTGGGCTCACCGCACATGTGGAAAACGAGCCCTTGGGCCCTCAGGGGGACCTCAAAGTAGGTGTAGATCTCCATGCGGCGCTCGTGGGTGTGGCTGGGCATGGTGTTCCAGTTGCTGCCGGGCTCCAGAGCGGTCATACCCATGGACAGCTGGCAGGTCTTGAGCACGCTGGGATGGATGAACTGGTTGATCGTGCGCTTGTTGCAGGTCTCGACGCTGCCCAGCGGGCGCTTGGCGGCCTGCTCAATGGTGATGAGCTTGTTCTCATAGCTGCAATGGGCCGGGGCAGAGACCATGTAGAACTTGGCCGGATGCTCCGGGTCGTCGCTCTTGAAGGTGACCTTCTGGTTGCCCTTGGTCAGGTACAGGCAGTCCTTGTAGTTCAGGTGATACTCCTTGCCATCCGCCGTGACCGTGCCGGCACCGTCACCAATGTTGAAGATGCCGATCTCGCGGCGCTCCAGGAAGTAGTGGGTGCCGAAGTTGGCCCATACATCAATGCCCTTGTCGATGGAGACCTCCTCGTGCACAGGCATGCAGCCCAGCGTGACCATACGATCCACGTGGCTGTAGACGGCGACCATCTCATCTGCCTTGTACAGGCCGGTGATGAGCATTTCGTTGCGGGTCTCCTCGGTGGTGTAGCGCTTGAAATCACGCTGGTTGCAGGAATAACGAATATCCATACGGGAAATTGCCTCCTCATAAAGGTGATTGTTAAAAAGCAAACATATTTTGCTATCGTTACATCTATTATACAGCATTCTGCGCCCACAACATAGTGGTAGAATTGTACAATTCTCGCTTATTATTCTTGTACAATCTAACGATGAATATTTTTCACTTTACAAATTAGCAAATTTCAACTATACTCATGTCAGTGTCTTGGCCGCAACGGCGCGGCCCGGCCCGATCCGGCAAGCCCGGGTCGGGCCCGACTATTGTCAAACAGAGAGGGAACAGCCCATGCTTACACTGGATAAAAATCTACCATGCTAAGTTCGTCTTGAAGCAGGTTGCCCGCAAGACCGACCTGATCGCCGCCACACGCCTGTGCCCCGGCACCGATCTGTACCTGAAAACCGAAAATTTGCAGGTTACAGGCAGCTTCAAGGTCCGCGGCGCGTACTACAAAATCAGCCAGCTGTCCGCGGAGGAACGCGCGAAGGGCGTCATTGCCTGCTCGGCGGGCAACCATGCGCAGGGCGTGGCGCTGGCCGCGACCCGCATGGGCATCAAAAGCGTTGTCTGTATGCCGGACGGTGCCCCTATTATGAAGGTAGAGAGCACAAAGCGCCTCGGTGCCGAGGTCGAGCTGGTCAAGGGCACCTACGACGACGCGCATGACCGCGCCGTGGAGCTGCAGGAGCAGACCGGCATGACCTTCATTCATCCCTATGATGACGAGCTGGTCATCGCAGGGCAGGGAACGATTGGTCTCGAAATCCTCGACCAACTGCCCGATGTGGACGCGGTCATCGTGCCTATCGGCGGCGGCGGCCTGATCTCCGGCGTGGCGTTCGCCATCAAGAGCCTGCGCCCCGAGGTAAAGATCTACGGCGTGCAGGCCGCGGGTGCGCCCAGCATGGAGCACGCCTTCCACGACCACAAATATGAAACGCTGGACAGCGCCGTGACCTTTGCCGACGGCATTGCGGTCAAGACGCCCGGCGAGACGACGTTCGACATGGTCAGCCAGTACGTGGACGAGATCGTTACGGTCAGCGAGGACGAGATCGCCGCGGCCATTCTGGCGCTGATGGAGAACCAGAAGCTCGTCGCCGAGGGCGCAGGTGCCACGCCGGTGGCCGCCGCACTGTTCGGCAAGCTGCCGCTGGCGGGCAAGAAAACGGTCTGCCTGATTTCCGGCGGCAACATCGACGTGAACATTCTGTCCCGCGTCATCACCCGCGGCCTTGTTATGAGCGGGCGCAAGACGAACCTGATGATCGCGCTGGAGGACAAGCCCGGCCAGCTGAGCCTGGTCAGCGACATTGTCTCCGCCTGCGGTGCGAACGTCGTCAGCGTCCACCATGACCGCAGCGATGCAAACATGGCCATCACAAGCTGCTTCTTGAAGCTCGGCCTCGAAACGCGAGATGCCGCGCAGATCGAGACCATTAAGCAAAAGCTGACGGAGGCAGGGTTTAAGCTGGTGACGGAGCGTGCCTGATCCTTATGCCATGTAGGGGCGAACAATGTTCGCCCGCGGAAGCTTTGCGGCAGCGCTGACTTCCCGGGTCGTCGAGGACGCCGACCCCTACGCGTAGGGGCGGATTCCATATCCGCCCGCGGATGTTTCTGCCGCCGCGAACGAGCACGGGCGAACAATGTTCGCCCCTACAGGGTGGAGAAATTTTATACCTTGACGCCCGCCGCCAGCAGCTCCACAAACTGCTTGGCTACGCGCGGGCTGCGGCCACCGGCGCGCAGGGCAAAGGCGGCACCCTTGATAAAGAGCTGGTCGCTGGGCATCTGGACATTGTACTGCTTCGCCAGCTCCAGCAGGATGCGGTCATAGCGGTCCTTGTCGGGCTGCTGGAACGTCACCGTCAGGCCGAACCGGGCCGACAGGCTCATAAGCTCCTGTCGGGTGTCCATCGCGTGCAGGTCGTCGCCGCTGCGGTCCGCCATCGTCTCCTTGACGAGGTGGCGGCGGTTGCTTGTGGCGTAGACCGCCACATTATGGCTGCGCCCGCCGACGCCGCCCTCCAGGATCGCCTTCAGCGCCGCAAAGTTGTCATCGTTGGAGGCAAAGCTCAAGTCATCAATAAAGAGGATGAATTTCAGCGGATTCTTTGCCAGCTCGTCCATCAAGGCGGGGATCTGGTAGAGCTGGTTCTTCTTCACCTCGATCAGGCGCAGGCCGTCGGGCGCAAACTCGTTGGCAATTGCCTTGACCGTGCTGGACTTGCCCGTGCCCGCATCGCCGTAGAGCAGCACGTTATTGGCCGGGCGGCCCTCCAGCAGGGCGCGGGTGTTGGCAATGACCTTCTCGCGTTCCTGCTCGTAGCCGGGCAACTCGCTCAGACGCTGCGGGTCGGGGTAGCGCACCGGCACCAGATGCCCGTCCTCCAGCGCAAAGACATGGTGGCGGGCAAACATGCCGTAGCCCTTCTGGCCCATGGCCGCACGGCGCGCCTCATAGGCCGCGTGGTAGTCGGCGTCGGGCGTTGTCTCCCACCGCGGCAGGAACACTGCCGCACCGGGGAACACCTCGTCCAGCGGCGCACGGCCAAGCATCTGCAAAAAGTCCAGCTCGCTGTTCAGTGCAGTCTCCAGCACGGGCCCGGCATCCTGCCCGGCTGCCACACGCAGGCAGAGGTTTTCCTCCTCGAGCACGGCATCCAGCAGGGCCTCGGTCCAGTTGGTGCCGCGGGCAAACAGCGCCGCCTCAAACGCGGCGACAGCGCCCGTCAGGGCGTCCTCATCCGCCGCCAGCGCCGCGTGCAGAGAGCGCAGCGGCTCCGCCGCCAGCAGGCCGCGGAACACCACAAGCCCATCCAGATGGGCCAGCCATTCATTACGAAGCATATTCATATTCCTTTCCCAAGAGATACACTCTTTACCACCAGTATAAACGCCGTGGCAAAAAGTTGCAAGATTTGTTGCGGAATTTTCAAGCAAGTCTTGACAAACCTGCAAAAATACGGTATAGTTTATCACACATCCAGACAATGCGTGGATGGGAAGTTAGTAACGGTCCCGCACCCTGCAGAGAGCTGCCGGCCGGTGCAAGGCAGCAGGGCAGCAGACCGCGAACTGATCCCGGAGCAGACCACCCGAAATCACAGTAGGGCGGTACGGGCGCACCCGTTACAGTGCCGGGCCTTGTTGGAGGCCCATGAGTGGGGGCACCGCCCCAATAAGAGTGGTACCGCAGAGCTATATACAGGCTTTGTCTCTTGGAATACAAGGGGCAAAGCCTGTTTTGTTTTATCCTTTGCCCCTCTTACGGGAGGCCGCCGCGGCGGGGTGAGGTCACCCCGCCCCACAG
>ENA-OQES01000332-OQES01000332.1-human-gut-metagenome-genome-assembly--contig:-NODE-332-length-20600-cov-3.549016_pt1 | contig 20600 bp, 24 predicted proteins | sample MGYA00242798_ERZ504641 | MGnify/ENA primary metagenome ERZ504641 (study PRJEB26092, sample SAMD00036327) | human gut metagenome | host: Homo sapiens | study: EMG produced TPA metagenomics assembly of... | reverse complement strand
CCGGTAATGTCTGACAGAAAACCAAAAAGCACCGGTGTAAGCATATACTCAGGTTTGAAAATGCCATTTCGATTCCGATAATGGACTGGATGTTTGCTTTTTTATAGAGGATGGGGGTTAAGTGAGTCATATTAGGGAAAATCGGGCCGTTACCAAGTCCTACCAGAAAAGCCAAGTACTGCAAAGGAAACAGTATTTGTCAGCAGCAAAATACATACGGCTGCAAGTATAATACATTTCTCCTATGGTGATAATTTTTCCAGTCAGAAAATTTCAAGGATAACAGACCAGAGAGAAAACGATACCATTGTAAACGCATCCATTTACTATGCAGTATAAGACTCTACCGTTACTGTATAAGTGCTGTCGCCCTGCACATAAACAGTGCCGTCGCTTCCTTAATAGTCACAGTTTTGCCCTCTGTGTCTTTAATGGTTCCCTTATTGGTCAGTGAAGATAACTGACTGTCTTTTGTGACGATCCATGTGGAAGTGGCATCAATGGACAGATCTGCCGTTCCGCTGCCTCCATTTCCGGCGCAGGACTCATCCTGGATGAAGCCGCCTGTAAGGATGCTTCCCTCTGTCATCTTAAATTTCAGGTTGCTGATACTGTCCCAAACCACATCTCCTTCCATTTTCTGGTTTTCTGCTGTAAAGGAACAATCCGCTCCGTTTGCACCACTCTGTCCCCAGCCTCTCTTATTGGCATTTCCCGTACATTTTAAGAAAAATTCATTATTAGAAGACGGGGTAATATTTACATTGTTTAAATAAAAAGTGCTTTCTGTATTTGTAGTGTAAAACAGACCGCCATTTTCAGAAGTCAGGCTGCCGCCGGTCATATTTAATACAGCATTTCCCACCTCAGAGTCACCGGACATGCTCTGGTATAAGATCACGGTCCAGTCGCAATCATTCTGCTCATTTTCCTGGATATGGCCGGACAGGTCGCAGTTTGTCAGTGACAGGGAATTTAAGCCTTCAATGCACACTGCTTCGGAATTTTCCGCCGTCAATTTGGCATCTTCCACCTCAATATCTGCTGTACAGTAAACCGCCGGTGAGCCAGTTCCTGAAGAAGTATAACTGCCGCCCTTTACACGCATGGTGCCGCCGCCTCTGTCGCTTCGGATCGCCGCGGAAGACTCACCGGAAGTATGTACCGTCAGATTTTCTGCATTGACTGTACCGCCGCCTGCTGCGTGGATACCGCCTGCTGTATTTCCAGTTGTGGTAATGGCAGTATCAGAGATATTTACAGTGCCTTTGTCATAGGCAAACGCACCTGCAGCGCCATCTGCATCAGAAGTAATCGTTCCACCCTTTAGATCAACAGTTCCGTCTGTTACAAGGATTGATGCACCTACGCCGTAAAAGCTGGAGCTGTCGCCGCCTTTGCTGTCTTCGGATGTTCTGTTTACGGTAAAATCTTTTAGAGTAACATTAGCTCCGTTAGATACAAGAACTGCGCTTTCATCTGTGCCTTCTGAGGTATAGCTCTGTCCGGACTCTTCTGTATCACTGGTAAATTCCTTTACAGAGGAATAAGATGTGGGTGCGGACTGTGCCCCGCCTCCAGGACCGCCAGCTCCCGGTGCCCCATTTCCAAGGCCACCCTGAGGACCATCCGGACCGCCTGGCATATCAGCTAAAGATATCTGTACTGCGGTTCCATTGCTGTCTGTAGTAATCTTAACAAAGTCACCTTCCTTGATATCAGAAACCTGGATGGATGCACCGTCTGCATCGGTGAAGGTTGTGGATGTTGTGATCTTATAGGTTGTGGTTTCGCCCTGTGGCGGCTGGCCGTTCCCCTCTGGGGCACCGCCTTTTGGTGGCTGGTTCTGGTTATCTGAGGTACTGCCCTGTGATGGCTGGTTTTTGTTGTCTGAGGTACTGCCCTGGGGTGGCTGGCCTTTTCCGTCTGGGGCACCTCCTGGCTGCTGACCATCATTGTTCTGACCTGGCTGACCATCTGGCGCCCCACTCGGTACTCCGCCAGGTCCCTGCTCAACTGTGATCTCTGTATCAGAAACCGACTTCACACGTCCCATTACCTCATTCTGGCTGTCCTGGGCGCCGCTTTCTGCTGCTGCCTCTGTAGCCTGTGCTGCCGTAGTACTCTGGCTGCTATTTCCTCCACAGGCTGACAGCAACATAGCACTGGTGATCATCATGCACATCATCACACTGCCCCTGCGCAGCCGTCTTCCAATCTCTCTTTTGGGTCTTTCTGTCATTTCCCATTCTATCTCTATATCTGCTCATAATCGCATTGCCTCAACTTTCATCATTTTAAAATCACTTTTCTATCTATTTTCTCTTACTGTACCCAGACACCGTCACCATTTACATAATAACCATCTGGTGTAGTTGTATTCACTAACATAGCACCGCTTTCACCACAGTAATACCATGCATCTTTATATAAGATCCAGCCAGGTTTTCATGTAACCGTTTTCATCAAAACAGTACCAGAGATTGTCAATATACTGCCAGCCGTTTGTGGTATAGCTGCGGTCTGCGTTGCAGTACCACCAGCCTGTATTGTCTTTCAGCCACGCACCAGTACCGGAAGATGTCGTATTGGAAGGTGTATTTCCATTTGAAGAACCTGAAGAACTGATCTCCTGTGCTTCGCTTGAAGAAACATACCATGAGTCAGACTCTTCCCAGCTTGCCCCTTATTAGAAGTGTTGTACACGCCTCTTACTTTAAATGTATAATAACCGTTCTTAGTTATGTAGCTTGAAAAATCATAACTGGTGCTGGTAGTCGTCAGCACGCTGGTCACTGCACTGCTTACCCCCGGGTAAAGCCGTACTTCATACATTTTTTGCATCATCACTTTCTTCCCAGGAAGCCGTCCCGTCTGACTCATCCCATTCCAGCCCGCTTACATCCAGATCATGATCACTGTCATCATCATCCAGGGCATCCAGTGTTACATATACGATCAAAGTATCACTGGAGCTTCTGCTGACTGATGTAACTGTACCGTCAGAACCGCTTAAGCTGACACTGCTTTTTGAAAATCCGGAAGCAAAATAATAATCATCATCTGCATATAAAGTGATCTTTAATTTCGGTTTGTCGCCATCATCCCACTCGTCGCTTGGCTCATTGGTGATCACCACATCATCTATATCAAATTTAGAAGAGGATGTGGAAACGGTTACATCGCTATCTGTATCCCCAGCCTCGATTTCTGATTCAATAGAAAGAGGGACAGAGTTTATTTTTGTTCCAGTAGCAGCCAGAGCCGTTGTATTCGGTACAGACAGCATGCAGATCGCAGAAGTAAGTGCAGTAAGTTCTTTTATTTTACCCTTAAGTTTCATAGAATTGCTCCTTTCAACCCGTATCAAATATATACGGGCATTTAGCTTTTTTATTTTTCTCTTATCTTTTCTCTTACTTGTCTTTCATTGACTTAAACTATAACGGGATTTTTTGACCAGATTTTGGTGATTGTGTGAAAAAAAGTGTGAGAAAAAAATGTGCTGGGCTATGGATTAAAATCCATGCCCAGCACTTTTTTAATGGCTGTTGTTATTCCGGTTTTACGCCCGATGATATCAAAAGGAAGATTCCTCCAAGGATAAAGGCCAGCGGGAGTATGATCCCCATAATAACACTTCCCACACCGCCTTTTCGGTTTTCTTCCCTGAATTCTTCTTTGTAAGCTCTCCTTCCCTCATACAATCGGCTGCACTGCCTGTGAATCTTAAGGTATCTCCATCCTGGATCCCGATCACAGTAACTGTGGATCCATTCCCATATTTGGAGCTTGAGTATTCGTAACGGAAATCGCCCTCCTGCGGATAACGCTTTGTCTGATCCATCGGCTGGATAAAGAAGGTCTGTGAATAGTTTCGGTCCTTTACCACACTATATCCCTGCTGGTTCAGCTTCTCCTCATCATACTGTGCACGCCCATCAAGCATGATCCGGTCCATGTACTCCTGATCCAAATGGAATCCACCCACATCTACCTTTGCAGTATAATCCTTCATTTCAGAGAGTCCTGAGCTCCACTCCAGATATTTATTATAATACCCCCTCGCCTCTATTTTTGTCTCTTTATCCGTTAGCTTCAAGGTCTGCGCCTTTCTCATAACACGCATAGTATCAAAAGAAATCCCGATCTCATCATCATATGCCGGTTCCACGATTTTCATCTCACCGCAGACAATGACTGTTTTTCCGTCATTTGCCGGATCATACGCCCGCGCCCTACATATACAGCCTCATTCTGGGATTTTCTTCCCTTCGGCATATCGATAAAGATCATTTTGATCGTAGCGATCGCAAAAAATGCCGCCAAACACAAACAGGATTATGGCACCGATCTTTTTTATGGTACCCATAGACTCTCCCTCCTTTTACCAGTGAAATTCCCCCCAAAATCTTTTTTGTACCTGAAGCTCAGCCACAAAAGCAGGTGCATAAGAGACTCCGGGAGGACATCGTGCTATACGCCTGGAATTTTATGACCACGGATCTGCTGCTGCAGGGATCCGTATCCCGGCAAGAAGCTGCTGTTCCCACAAAAATCCACTGTCCCGTAGATGGTTTTTTACGGAGTTTTAATGGTCTCGGACTGTCTGCGCCGCTGCAGTTTACATAAAGTGTCAGATATCCTTCCGCAAGCTGGCTTCTGCTGTATGGATTCTCTGATACAACTACACGATATGGCATTGACGGCGTATAGTTATTCTCTGGGGAAGATCCTGCAAAAAATTGACCGCATCAGATATTCTTTTCCCCGGAACCGATCTTTTAGAAACTGTTTATCGATCCCATTTAACGGTCTTGGTCCCCTTAAGAAATCCAGCATCCGGACTGCATCCTCCTGATTTTCCGGAAATCTCGCCAGTGCTGCAACCGTAAGTGCCGCAACCTCTTCCGGGACAGTAAGCGCCGCCTGAGGCATTGCCGCAAGTTCCTCTACTGTTGCTGGTAAGCGTTCTAATGTGATCTCCTTCATAAGATTTCCCCCTCTTCATTCAATTAATTCCCACTCTCCAGTCAGATAATCCATACGGTATACCCCTTTAGTGGTTAATGCATAGTAGCCTTCCCGGACATACTGGCTTCCATTGTCGCTGATCAGCACATAGACTCTTCCAGGCTCTCCGTAAATCTCCTCTGATTCCTCCTCATAAATACTCATACCCTGTAAGATCTTCTCATGAATCTCCGGCACATGCGCAACGTAATCCATGTCATCTGCAGCTCCTTCATCACCGGCGCCTTCACCTGCTGCTTCATCCATTGCGTTCTGTGGTAAGTAATAGAAGGTGGCAGAATCATTGCCGGTATACGGGAAGAAAGAATCACCGCTCAGATCCTGGATGTACAAAGTATCATTCTCCGTCTGCATCCGGATCGTACCATTCCGCTCTCCATCCGGCGTATTGAGCCAGTACTCATACTCCCACGGACCGGTCTTCTCATCGGATCCATACTCAGCCGGTCCGCGTGCTACATAGGTTCCGTCCCAGTAGAAACGTATTTCCTCGCTGCCATCTACCAAAAGGCCTCCATAATACAAGATAGAAGTTGGATTTCCGGCCAGATCCGTCTGGAGTGTAACATTATAGAAAAAATGGCTGTCCCTGATCATTTACATTCCCATCACAATACCAGCTTCCGTCCATGTTGTAAAGATATCCGGTATTCACAAACTCATTCATAACATTCAGCGTAACAAAATCCTCGTTTCCGAAAACTTCTCCTGCATACAGATTGTACTCCGGACACCAGCTCGCCGATCTGTTCCCATTCTGAGCTGTAAGCATCACATTCGAATGCAGATCACTTATATTACACTTTAAAAGGAAGGGAAGTCCATCCGATATACGGGCAATTTCCTCACCCTTTACATCCTCAAATGTATTCTCATTCCATGTATTCCTGTTGACCGCGATCGTCCAGTTCTCACTTGCCGGAACAATAACATACCACTCATCTCCGTCGCATTCAATCCGGTGATCCGCCGGAAGATTCTCCAGATATGGGAAAAGGATCTTAACCTGTTCCTGTCTTCCTCCACTTGTAAAATCTGCCGTATAGTCGATAAAATACACACCCGCCGCAGCAGACAACTGATTCACATATTCCCGGTCCTCAACAAGTGCACTCTTCCCTGTCTCCGTCATCCAAGTGCCACTGGAAACCGTTTTTTGGATTTCCCCATCCATTGTCTCACGGACCGGCTTACGGACCGGCTGATCGCCATCTGCAGTGATCTCTGTGTCAGACTCCGTCTCTGTCTTCTTTTTCATAAACCGGCTCATATCGTTCTCTGTTTCGTTTTCTGCCACGCCTGTTTCTTCCTCGGATACTGCATCTGGATTCACCATTCCGCCCTTATCCTTTATATCCAGGAGCGCACAGCCGGTAAACAGCAAGCACATCAGGACCGCCAGAACGATCCGGCTGACACTCAAAAATGATCTTTTCGTTTCTAACGATTTTGTCATGCTCCTCTCCCTCCTTCTATGCACTTCGCACTTTCTTCCAGGTTATCCCCATATGATCCATCACGCATCAGCCGCCATACTCTGAATAATCCTCAACCATGCGGATGGAGTGATACTGCTCCGTTCCATACATCTGAACCATCAGGTCATTTCCGTGGATCGTCGGATACATCCATGCAAATACTTCTCCTCCTGCATCCTCGATCACATAGCCATCCATCGTATTAAACAGCCGGAGATCCGTCTTTGTATACAGGAAATCTGCTTTCTGATCATATGCCTCATAATCTACACACCCTACCTCGATCCGGTCTTCCGGTCCCGTCAGAGGACGATCCGTATCACCAGAGGTATACATGCTGAAGCTCCAGTTTTCATAGAGTATCTCATCTGGATTCTGGAACATTGACTTATAACGCCCCGGTGTGATCAGGCACATTCCCAGCTGTGCCTGCCATTTTCCATCCGGTCCTACATAAAAACCATCCGGCGTCATGTGATTTTTTAAGATATTTCCATTCTCATCCAGATAGATGTAGCTTCCGTCCTCCTGTCTTACCCAGCAGGATGCATCTGTCTTTTTTGCTGGTAAGTACCGTTAAAGAATTTACTATAGGATGCAGATGCATCCACATAAAGCATATCCCCATTTAATGACCAGATTGCCGGAATCTCATGAACCTCCAGTGTTTCCGCCTTTGTCCGTGTCCCGTCCGTAAATTTCAGGGCATCCACAGATGGCTCACCATTCATGACAAAGGAAATATATACATAGTCCTTATCCGTGTCTGTCACTGTAACACGCTGTCCGTCAGAACGATAGTAGGTTCCGTCCCATGCCGACCGTGGCGATACGCGTGTCCATCCGTTCTCCGCAAACGCCGTGACCGGCATCGCAGCTGCCATAATAACAGCAATTCCTGCTGCAATCCATCTCTTTTTATCAAAACCTTTCATTTCCATCCTCCTCTCCGTATTGATCCTTTTAAAAATTTTCCGCCGCCACCGCCATGTGTGGTTCCAGAAGAAGACCTATGGGTTGAGCTTCCGCCACCACCGCTGCTGCTGCTCTTTGTCTCCCTTTTCACCCGGTTAACATTGCTGTACAGGAACAGATCCTGTTTTCCTGTGAGATTCATGCTTCCCGGCCGTACATAATTGGCTGCTGATTTCTCTTTTCGTACACTCTTCAGCTGTGCCTTCATGCCCTGGACAACTGCGATTCCCAAGAGCAGCACCAATTTACGATACAGACAAGGGGTTACTATCGGAGACATAGGTTTTCTCGGAACATCATCCTCGTCAAAAGGATGGCCTGCACGCGCCTGATCGATCAGATCATCACAACACGCTGCATAGATGCGAAATGCCTCTGCATAATCGCCATCTGCAAGGGAATCCAGCATCTGGCCTCCACATACTGGATACCGGCATCCGTAAATGCCGTGATTCCGTATCCACAGGTGGAGATATGCCATTCCCGTTCCTCCATGCTGACCAGGAACATCAGACCATCCCGGTCTGCGCCGTAGCCGAAATTACAATAATCATAAAGATCATCCGCACAGGCTTCAATGCTGTTGTAACCATCCAGATTATTTACGGTAGCGATCGTTACATCCATCTTCTGGCGTTCACTGAGTTCATCCAGCAGCCCGGTGATCTCATCTGCTTCCGCATCAGAAAGAATATATGCAGTATCTAAAAGCCGTTCATATTCACTTGAAAAACCGTCCGCTGCATAAACAGCAGTACAGAAAGCGGAAGCCATGAGAAGCACGGCAGCTGCCATTCCGATCAGTTTACGTCCTGTTCTTTTCATCTTCTCCACTCCCCCTTCTATATGATCCGTGCCAGCCATAAAAGCCAGCTGACACCGTAAGCTGCTATTGCAAACACTGCGGAAAGCCCTATTGTCCAGGTTTTTGCTGCCTTTTTATCTACTGGCAGATCACCTACGAATTTTCCACTTTGTCCGTTCATGGCGAAACGGTACTGTTTTCCATTCCATGTTGTATTTAAGATCCAGACCGGGTAAAGTGCGTATTTCGCACTTCCGTCATGAAGCCTTACACTGCTCTGTTCTGTTGTCACTGACGTATAGCCGGTTACTGTCGATTTGAAATTATCCTCTGTGGAGCGTTTTACGCGCTCATTCGCACGGGCAATACTCTCCTCTGCTCCAACATCATATTTATCTGCCATATAACCTGCAAGATATGCTGTCTGGAACGGGACTGCCTCTTTAAAATCAAAGGTTCGATGGATTCCATAAGATCGTCCTCCATCTTCGTCGATCCGTCTACCGGAACCCGTGTAAAGCCAATGTTTCCACTGCGTGCTACCATGAAAAACCTTGTTTCCGTATAATTATAGTTTTTATCGCTCCAGCTTCTGACCTTTGTCGCACGATAGCGAATATCCGCATCTGCATCTGTATCAAACAGCCAGAAAGGAACGTAAATGCCCTTGATCTCATCAATATGGTTCTGATCCTTAAAGACCTTCGGAAGGAGCCGTTTTCCTCTCAGATGACGCATCAGACCGGCCTTTGCCGCCGTTTTTTATCAAGCTTGAATGGAATCACATAATCCGGCTTTAATGCTCCCGAAAACTGTCCGGTCACGACGATGGGGTTTCCACAATATGGACACGCAGATGCTGCCATGCTCTCATCTCCAACAATCTCGCCGCCGCAGGACTGGCACTGATAGGTGTGAAGGCCATTTGTCTCTCCCTCACCCCATTCTGTTCCTGCACTGGTATCCCATACCATTTCATCCGACTTTTCCTGATTCAGTGCCTCGTCATATCCCTGAAGTGCCTCCATCTCAAACTCCGTATCGCAGTACGGACATTTCATCTTCTGGATCGCACTGTCAAAGTGGATGGCACCACCACAGCACGGACACTTATATTCCTGTATATTTCCCATACTCCTGTTCTCCTTCCCTTTCTTTTCTCCAGATCCCTAAAGGGCGCTGCCTTTCTACGGCAGCGTATCCTCCAGGTCAATGGTTAGGATCCCTTTTTTCTTTCCTAACAATTGTGAAAACTCTGCTTCCAGCGTCTTTTTATCACCATCCGGCAGACTATATGCAGACTTCACTTCAATTGTTTTCCCCGGCATGATCTCAGTCAGCTGTGTTTCAGCGACCGTTCCCTTGGAGTTCCCATCCTGCAGCACAGTTGCCGTGTTAAGGCCGATCCCATCAAGAAACACCTTTTCTGACACTGCCCAGAGATAAGAGGTTGCCTCTTTGCCATTATTGGTAAAATCCAGAGTCAGGACCAGGGCTGACTGACCATCCGCATCCGGCGTAACGTCAAAACCCTTATACCAGATCTCATAATCATCCAGAACAATGTGATCGGGATCCAAAGGAACCTCTGATGCCTTCTTACAAGCTGCAAATCCAAGAGACATCACTCCAACCAGGAGCAGGAGCAGCCAGCGGTGCTGTTTTCGCTTCATATTCCACCCCCTGCTGCCTGTATTTATTTAAACCATTCTTCATCCGGCTCCGTAAATTCTGCAGCTTTGATCATGGCATCCAGGAAATCCAGTGATTTCTGGAAGTATACAGTTTCATTCTCGTTCAGAACCTTAACAGCCTCTGCCGTTGCCTTCACATCCATATTAGAATCATCTACATAGGTATATGCGAATGCACGATAATAGTTATCTCCGACCTGAAAACGGACATCGGTGCTAAGATAACCTACAAACTTTGTCTGTTTGATATGTGCAGGATAACCGGCTATGGTGTAGTCGGAATATCCTTCTGTCACTTCATAGGTTGCTTGATTGATCGTAGAGGTCATAAGGCCAACAAGTCTGACCGGAATCTCATCTGTCTCGTGGATCTCTGAACGGAGCTGATGCACACAGTAAGAATCCGCAGGCTGTGTCACTTCAGCAGTTACTCCATTGTATTCAAAGCTTTCTGGAAGAGAACATGTAGGAGTTCCCATATATTTGCGTCCGCTACGGTCCTCCTTGCCTTCATAGTCTATTGCCACCGTAACCGTATCAAGGAACAGATCTCTTGTCTCCTTCAGCTCTGCCACCTGGGCATAGCTGTCATCTCCGGCCCAGAATTTCACCAGCATATAAGTTTCTAATCCATCCGCATATTTACCGAAATCGATCAGATAATCCCAGGATGTAGTTCCTGTTTCAAATGTTCCCGGATAATCCCGGATCGTGATTTTTTACCTTGCCATCCATCTGCTTCTCAAAGACTTTCCAGTGTCGTTGCTGTAAGCTGGATCGTCACATACACTGATTCATCCTCATTGATTTTTTGGCTTTATAAACATTTTTTCCTGCACCGGTGTAACCGGATCTCTTCCATCCCGGTTTTCTACTTCCCATTCTCCTTCCTGTTTTGGAAGATAGAACTTTGCCTGGATCTGAAGCTTCTGGTTCGTCATGGTGATCTCTTCTGCATTTTCCGGTATCTTTGCCTCTGTCTCCAAAGGCTCTGTTTCTTTTTCTGTAGTTTCTTTTGCCGCAGCTTCTGTTTCTTTCGCTGCCACAGCCGTAGTCTCCTGTGATGCCTGAACGGATTCTTTGGTTTCCGCCGGCTTCTTTTCACCACCACATGCAGTCAGGCTGAGTATCAGCATTGCTGCCAGAGCAGCCGTCATAAATCTACTTTTTTTCATTATCCGTTCCTCCTTTTCCACCGGGATGCACTCTCGCAATTCTAACAACATCATCACTTAATTAGTTCTGTCTCCACCGTCAAAAGGATCTCCGCACTGCGGACAGAATTTTGGTGGATGTGCTGGATCTGCCGGCTCCCAGCCGCATTTGTCACAGCGGTACCGGATCGCCTCCGGCTTCTGTGCGCCACAGTTCTGGCAGAATCTTCCGGTATTTGTCATACCGCAGGAGCAGATCCAATTTCCACTCTGTGCCATATTTCCGTTCTGCATCATATTTCCGCCCTGCATCATATTTCCATTCTGCATCATGTTTCCGCCCTGCATCATTCCGCCAGCCAGCATTCCTGCACCTGTCTGCAGGATCTTATTTACCATTCCCGGTCCGTCCATCATCTGATCTGCAAGGACACTGGCCGGCATCGGCTGATTTAATAAAACAGCAATGATCTCATCGGACATACGCTGGTATTTCCGGTAATCCGCATTATACTCCGGATGTACCATGCTCTGGCGTCTGTTGCTTGTCAGTCTTCCGACTCCACCAAAACCACCACCGGTCTGCTCATCAACGATCTCCACATCACTGGGATTTAAGCGGAAACGGATCTGGGTAAACCATGGATTTCTTACTCCGATCTCAATGTTAAAGTTATAGGAATAACAGAATCTCGACGGATTATAGCTGACCTCCTTACCCTGTGAATCCTTCCTCATGATTTCTGTATCTTCTACATCAAGATCCAGATTACAGGAGATCACGTCAGAAAGGTTGATAATATCCGGATTTGCCTTTAAAAGGTCTGAAGAAGAGGTCACTACAAAGCGTTTTCCCGCTTCGTCAACCATAACTTTCATCCTCTCTCCGATGATACGCGTTGCCTGGAAGCGTTCCAGCTCTTTTCTGTTTTCTTCACGGTAAGCCAGCTGTTCCTTGATCTCCTCTACGGTAGACGATTTCCGTTCGGAAAAGAATGGGGAAAGCTTCGCCGCACAGTCTTTACAGAGATTCCCATTTTCTAATTTCCGGTTGCCAAGAAGACCTATCTTTTCTCCACATACGTCACAGTATTTTTTCATCAAAAAAGTCCCATATAAACCTCCCTTTCTACAGATGTACTCTTGAAGTCCTGCCTGCACCTGATCTTGTGAGAACATATAGTTCTCTTAATTTTCATGTGCCGCGGTCAGATTCCCTTTCAGGAAACAACCGCGGCCAGTATGTTACTGTTCTTAATTTTTAGTTTTTGATATCTCCATCATCAAAGGGGTCACCGCACTCCGGACAGAACTTCGGTGGATTTTTCGGGTCTTCCGGCTCCCATCCGCACTTATCACAGCGGTATAACGGTGCTCCTTGCGGTTTCTTCGCTCCGCAATTCTGACAGAACTTGCCTTTATTTACGGCTCCGCAGGAACAGGTCCAGCCTTCGCTGTCCGCCGGCTTCGGCGAACCGCATTCCGGACAGAACTTTCCGGTTACTGTTGCACCACATTTACACTTCCAGCCTCCTGCTGGCTCTATCTTCGGCTCCGGCTTCTTTGAACCACACTCCGGACAGAATTTTCCTCGCACCGTTGTTCCGCAGGAACAGGTCCATGTATCACCTTGTGGCTGTTCCGGCTCTGCCGGCTGTGGAGCTGCCTGCGGTTGCGGTGCTGCCTGCGGCTGCTGCTGTCCCATTGCAAACAGGTTCTGGGCATTCATGCCGCCCATTCCGCCGGCATTCATTGCCATTCCCATTCCCATAAACCCTGTCATTGCGCCGGCGCTGTTTCCTGCAGCTGCTTTCATCGCATCGATCTGTCCTCCAACAAGACGGGCAGCCGCTGTTGTCGGATTGGTGGTCATTGCATTTTCTTCCCACTCATTGATCTTCTTACGCTGATCTTCCGGAATACTTAAGGAATTGATATTAAAGGAAAATACCTCAATGCCTCGTTTTTCCTTCCATGTCTTTGAAAGGACTTCATTTAATGCATCAGACAGATCCTGTGTATGAGCCGGGATCTCATAATACTGGACTTTCTTTGCAGACAGTGTGGAAAGTGCCGGCTGCAGTGCTGTCATAAGCTCGCCCTTTAAACGTCCTGCGATCTCTGAGCTCTCATAATCCTGTTCCACGTTTCCACATACGTTTGTATAGAAAAGCAGCGGATCACAGATCCGGTATGTAAAGTTTCCGTTGCAGCGGATATCTACAGAAAGCTTATATCCAAGCTCCTCATTTACGATCACGCGGAATGGAACCGGTGTTGCTGTACCATAAAGGATCTCGCCCATTTCTTTTGTGTTAATGTAATAAACTCTCTGATCCTTTCCTGTATCGCCACCATATGCGAAACGTTTTCCAATAACCTGGAAGGTCTTCTTAACGCTGTCTCCCAGATTACCGCTGAAAATACTGGGCTCTGTGGAAGTATCATAAGTAAATTCTCCAGACTCTGCACAGAACTCAACGATCTTTCCCTGTTCCACGATCAACATACACTGTCCATCCGCAACAGCAATTCCACTGCCGTTGGAAATGATGTTGTCATTACCTTTTGTGTTAGAGGAACGACCGGATGTTCGCTTCTGACCCTTTGTAACCAGTACATCTTTTCCCATGGAATCACAGTAGAAAAACTCTTTCCACTGATCTGCCAATGTTCCGCCCATTGCTCCAATTCCTGCTCTAATAAGTCCCATACTCATTTCTCCTTTCCATATCACCGGATTTTTCATGATCCTTTTCATGATCCAAATCTTTGATCTGGTTTGAATATATCAGATTTTTCACGAAAATATATACTCACCGTTAGTATATTTATCCCTTTTAGGTCAATTTTGGCAAAATACTCACCGTGAGTATACAAGATATAGTGTCTGCTTCAAATTATTTCATATATATAGTTTATCCTTCTATGGTCATCCGGCCATCCACAGCTGAATCCAGCCACTCATGTTCCCTGAAATACTCCATCAGGATATCCTGACAGGAGGAAGCAATGCAGCGCGGTTTCTGAAGCTGGGATATAGTTTCGTAAGATATACTCAGGAACTTCTCCACAATTTTGGAAATCGGAAATTCTGCATTCCAACTGTAAAGACCGTATCATCACTGATCTCTCTGCCAAGTTCCTTGCCGCAATAGGTAAAGGAATCAAACTCGCCCCGCTCACGGTTATAACAGAAACGGAACTTTGATGGGATCTGGTAAAACTCTGTATGTCCTTAAAAAATGCCTCATCCCGGACCATGTAGAGCAGCATCTTTTCGCAGCTGGCCTGCCGTCACCTTGAACATATATACTCCATCATCATAAGGAAATCCTTCGATCAGGTCTGCATATGTAACAATCGGACCAAGCTTTCACTCCGGATACTGCCGGAACCGATCAGCATGATATCCACGCCGAGACTTTCCGTAAAAATATCTGCAAACAGATTTCCAAGCTCTGTTTCCTGCGTCCTCTCCGGATGTGTCAGTTCACGGCGGAAACGGCCAATAATGAAATTATATTTCTCGTCGATCTGCTGTGTGAAACGCTCCAGCACATGCTCTATCATCGGACTTCGCGGACAGTTATCTGCTGTGATCGGTATGCTCCGCCAGGTATATGAATCAATGCAGTTTCCGTCGGTATCAACAATGATATCAAAGCGGCCGATCTGGTCCGTACCGGTACCAGCCTGTGCGATCACAACGCCGTTTTCCTCCACAGCATGCTTCAGAAATGTGTGGGAATGTCCTCCAATAATAAGATCTACACCCCAGGCCGGATCCAGCTGTCTTGCAAGATGCTTATCCTCCTCAAAGCCAATATGCGTCAGAATAACTGTAAAATCGATATCGATACTGTTGTGTGCGTTACAGATCTTTCCAATTTCAGCAGCCGCAGCAGCTGTATCCACAAACGCTCCAACTAATGATTCCGATTTCGTCTGATTGATCACATCCTGGGTAATGACACCGATGAACAGGATGTTCATACCGTCCACCCGGAAGATCTTATACGGAGTAAATAATCTGGTCGCCGTATTCTTAATGTAAAGATTCGCATTGATGATCGGAAATCTTGCACATTTCTCGATAAACAGAAGGTGGGCGATCCCGTAATCAACCTCATGATTTCCGATAGTGACTACATCAGGAGCCAGAGCATTCATGATTTCAATCGTAGAAAGCCCTTTGTATTCCGAATCGATGACTGAACCGCGGAACATATCTCCTGCAATCACATACAACGTATTCGGTTCTTCTTTACGGACACTCTCAATATAACCGGACAGCATCGAAACTCCACCAACCAGCTTTTCATCTACCTGTTCTGCAAGAAAATCCCCATGCAGGTCATTTGAATGCAGGATCGTAATTTTTTTTGGTATGTTTCATGATCGCATCCCCCTTTTTTAATGTTCATCAAATGTATTTACGATTTCCCCATCATCCATCAGACAATTTTCAAATACAATCCGTTCCATACTCAGGCTGTCTGTCTCAGCTAAAAAATCACTGTAGGTATTCTCCCTGAACTCACAATTCTTAAACAGGACTTTATATGAATTCGGAGCCGATATAAATGGAAAATACCCTGCATCAGAATGATTTCCGGAGATCAGACAGTCCTGAAGAAGTATATTATAGCAATTCTGGAAGGAAAACATATTATATTGCTTGCTGTCCCGGAATGTACATTCCTGAAATCTTGCTACATTTACATTGTCCAGTTCAAGAAGTCCATAAGTACAATCAAACAGTTCTGTTCCCTCCACATGCAAAGCTCTTGAGTTATGTGCCTCCACACCGTAAGTTCCGCTTCCATACAAATGACAGTCATCGATCATGACATTGTTTGTCTCACTCAAATAGATCACACTTCCGGTACAATATCCCGGTTCTACCTCATGGCCACAGGTCAGTCCACGGACCGTAATATTGTCGCAGCCTTCAAAAGCCAGTACTTTTCCATAGGGTGATGCCGTGCTGACCACGACCTTTTCACCATTTGCTGCTTCTATGCAGAAGTTATGGAGATCTTTGATCGTATATTCCGCCGGTTCATCATAATACGAAATCGCATCCAATTTAGGATTCTGGATTTCTGTATCATCAAGACTGGAAAAATTATATTCTCCCCCTTTTAGAATGACCTTCGTCCTGTCCTGGATCGCTTCCACCAGTTCCTCCACCGTTGATACAGTAACAACATCCAGATACTGATACTCACTACGTTGTTCCAGTTCCTTCGATCCTTCCCGCATATAGATTCCGTTATATGTATAATCCGATGTCATGCCATAATACTGTTCCCGGTATTGCAGCACATTGTCCTCCAAAATGAGTCACTGTACGGCGTATTTCCGATTCATCCATTCTGTTTTTTAAGCGGGCAGCCGGCTGATCCTCTGTGGTCGTTGTTTCTTCCTCAAATGCCATACCATTGATCGTTGTTGTTCCTTCATTTTGGCAATGATAATAATCTGCATATAGCTGGTCACCTTCTGAATAAATGTGGATCTTAGATTCCTCGCCTTCATCCCCTGCTAAATAATATGGAGTTCTAATCGGCGTATCCCCTGCATTCTCACGTTCCCCATATTCATAACCAGCAAGTATCCATTGTCCGCAAAACTGGTTTTCTTCTGCGATTTCTTCTGACTGGGATTCCATCACAGCTTCCGCTTCTTCTGACTTCTGTATCGGTGCTGCACCAAAGGTCTGCTTTGCCGGTTCTGCCGGTTCTGTTATATTCTTTGAAGTACATGCACTCAATGCCAGCGCAAAAAATGCATGCACAAAAGGATTCCTGTCTGTTTTCTGATATGTATATTTTTCATAGCACTCACCTCTTAATTATTCCCAAGCTACAAATTGTTCTCGATTCTCCTGAATATAATCCCAGAGAAGTGAGATGATCGCATCTTCCGCCGCCTCATATCCATCGGGAAAAGAATCCCCGGATGCCATGATCGATTCGCCTGACTGGTATTCAATGAGCAGTCTAAAGCTTTTCTCCTCTTGTTCTGATGAAGCAGGATAAGTTTCCCCATTCCATTCCGCCAGGTGGAACCTTTCTACGATCTCCTGCAATTCTTCATACGGCAGCTTCGGGACTTTTCCGTAAAAGAAATACTCCACTTCACCAATCGGTTCAAACTGGTCTATATTGACAATATCCGCATACAGGTAATCGGCTTGGGGATCATCGTTTCTTTTTTCAGATCTCCACTCAAATTTCTGCGCCTGATCCTTTGAACAGACATAAAACGAAAAACCGTTGATCCTGTTATCCTCGATCATCTTCGGATACTGCTCCTGATACCACTGCTCAACGACGGGAGCGATCAGGGAATTTAACTCGGAAAAGACCTTTCTCTGATTCTTTGGAAATGCATTATTTCCAGATGCAGAAATGGATGTTCCGTCCGTAAACGTAACGTGAAATGAAAAACTGCTGCCATCCAGAACCATACTGTCATTTCCCCTGAATTCATTCCATTTTCCCACATCATAGGTTTCAAGGACTTTTTTTGCACCTGATCCATCAGAGAAGCATCCATCATCTTCTCATATTCGTACTGATATTGAAGCTCCAGCTGAACTCTGATTCCTTCATTCTCCCGGGTCATGGTTGTGTAAGAAACTAAAGGGATCATGCTTCCGCTTTCCTGGAATGAAATCTCCTGTATATCGGTGATCGCCACCGGTGCTTCTGTTGTGATTTCTACAGGGCTTTGATCACCTGGCCACTTTTTGCACCCGGCAAGTAAGGTTGCCCATGATGAAAACGTCATAAATATGATCCACCCTTTCTTTTTGATCTTGATCATTACCACCTCACATTCACGCAAAACTTACCGCGTCGGCAAAGGCTGATCACAATAGATGCATTTGCTGGCTTTTCCCTGGATCACCATATTTTTTCCTCCGCAGCATGGACATGTAACGGTGATATAAACATTTGCTTTCACAAGACGCTGGTCTGCTGTCAGCTCCACAAACCGTTTTTCATAGTCGATATGGAGATTCTGCAGGTATCCCATTTTTAACAGCTCATCGATCAGCTTAACTGCACTTTTACTGATCTCCTTCGATAATTTGTCAAATGTAACACTGGTCTCCCGGTAATACGCAAACCAGTTGCCAATCCGTTTTGCCTTATAACACCGCCAGATTTCTCTTATAACCAGCAGGATCGGCGTAACACTGCCAAGCAGCAATGCAAATAGCACTCCGTTATCAATGGCACCTTTTTTAGTAACATAGTCCGGAACCATCGAACCAATGACAATTGTAAAAAAAACCACATATCCCAAGGATCGCTCCCTGCCACGGTCTCGGTCTTGTTGATTTTTTTGTAACATACGGATTATTCATTCTCATTTCCCCCCTCTTTGTTTCATCCGATCTATTTCTTTCTTTATACTGTATTATGTACAGAAAATATATGGTCGCAGTGAGTATTTTGGCGTTTTTACACAATATACTCATTGTGAGTATACAAGATATAGTGTTTTATTTTTCAATTCTATCTATATATTGTTTTTATCTGCAAATACATTCTGTTTTATTGCAGTACGATCCAGACCAGAGGGATTTTTATTTCACAGGACACACTTTCCTATAAAAAGCCAAAAAAAGCCCCGCAGTAATAAACTGCAGAACTTTTCTTTCATCATTTTCTGTTGTTGTAAGGGAATATTTTAAAGGAATCTTCTTATGATCTGCAGCACAGATCACTGTGCTTATCCCTTAGTCTGCTGCGCTAAAAGGAGTCATTGGCAAATATATATGTTCCGGCTCCCACGCCCAGAATTCTTCCACTGTCATATTGGTTTTCCGGGAATCCCCGATTTCCCAGCTCCCAGTGGAATTATAATAAACTGCTGCATCCGATTCATCTCCATCCAGGATCCGTAGAAAATAGAATTCCCTGCAGATCAGCGCTGTACCATCATCTGTAAACTGATAGATCCCCTTTCCATTTTCCGATGCACTGCGGCAGCCGTTATAAAAGAAGCTGCCATCCTGCAGATATGTATAACCATCTCCTGCTTCCCCAAAGACCAGCCTGGGCGTTCCCTCTGCCAGTGTAAACAGAGAAGACAGATATGCTCCGTATTCTGGTGTAAATCCGATCGCCAGCTCCGGCACGCCATCACCATTAAGATCCTGAATTGCATATCCCATAATATCCGCCGGATCTTCTCCCAGGTCTGCCGCCATCTCTCCGGCGATCATGAGGAAATTCTGCTCCCCTGCTCCATCAGCATCCTGAAATGCATCCGGATCCATCGCCAGATCCCGGTATCTCCTGACCAGATCCTCATACGTCATTCCTGCTAAGACCGGTGTTGACCCGGATGAAAAAGTCACAAGCTTCAAAGGTAGCGCAGGACCAGTCCTTTGGAATTCCCATATCACGGTTGCCCCGGAAGGTACAGTTCTGGAAAGTTATATGAATAGAATCTGCGTCAAAAAGCTGACTGTTATACGCCTGCAGCAGACTACCCTGATTTTTGGGGAGATTTTCTGTATTCCGGATCTGGATCTGGGTGTCTCCCCAATAAGAAGAACATCCCATCATTGTCATGGAAATTGCAGTGTTCAAAAACTGTGTGTGAAGTCTCAGACAGATTCAAAATACCGTTGGTACATTCATAAATCTCTGTTCCTATAACAGTAAGTACCGCTGCATCCTCTCCATAGATTCCATATGTGCCGCAGCCAAATAGGCTGCAATTCTCCACAGTCACACTCTGGGAAGTAAGAAGCTTCAGGACATTGGCATCACATTCCCCTTTTTCAACCTCATGTCCCAGAACCAGCCCCTTCAACACTGCACCATCGCAGTACGAAAGAGTCATCACATCCGCATATCCATTCTCCGTAACCAGCCGCACAGATCCGCTCTTTTCTGCCTCCAGAATCAATCCAGGAGCATTGTAAACAAAAATCTCGCCCTGCTTTAGCAGATCCGGATCCACATAAGCGCCAGCCCCTGCGATCTCCGCCTCCGTCAATACTGAAAAATTTGTAGGTACCGGATTTCAGAATAATGTGGGCATCCGGCGTTATGGACGATATCAATTCTGCAGTGGTAGAAACAATAAGCGCATCTGTGGCTGCCTCTGGAACTGCTTCTTTAATTACTTCTTCCACTTCTTCTGCATCCGTTTCGGCCTTCGCTGTAACCGGAGCATTTTTTAGTTGCCTGTTCCGTATTTTCGTGCCTGATTGCAGGCTGTCAGCACCGTCAACAGCAGGACAAACAGCCCAAATGTGTTCCATTTTCTCATGGCATCCTCCTTATGTTTCTAATATTCTCCCGGAATCTTTCTGTACCTGATTTTGTGCCCGTTTTCTTTTCCTCTGCTTTATTTCTTTTCCTCTGCCTTTTTTTGAAAATTCCAAACAAATCCAATTTCGAAAAAATCTTTCCTTTTATAAAAT
>ENA-OQES01000331-OQES01000331.1-human-gut-metagenome-genome-assembly--contig:-NODE-331-length-20622-cov-4.483923_pt1 | contig 20622 bp, 18 predicted proteins | sample MGYA00242798_ERZ504641 | MGnify/ENA primary metagenome ERZ504641 (study PRJEB26092, sample SAMD00036327) | human gut metagenome | host: Homo sapiens | study: EMG produced TPA metagenomics assembly of... | reverse complement strand
GGCACGTGCCACGGTCGTGGCGTCGTCATCCGTCGGGACGGACTTCCTGAGCTTGTCGTACAGGGTCATGTTGTCGTGGATTTCGGCATAGTTGACCACCTGTCCGGCATCGGCGTAGTGATCCTGCGCGTTGCCGTTCCAGCAGGTCGTGGTCGCGTTCTCGTCGTACTGGCAGCCGAGCACGTTGTGGGCGATGAGGCTTTCCTGATCGGCCTTGCCGGAGACGAAACCGGTGTCGGTGTCGGAGAACACGGATCCCTTCAAGCCGTCACGCACGGAATCGTTGAAGAACGCGATGCCGTTGTTCGTGCCGTCGGACGCGACTTGGTACGCGTTCGGCTGGATGGTCATCTCGCCCTCGTCCATGGTGGTGTTCATATCCCAGCCTTCGCCGAGGATGATGATGGACGGGTCGATCTCGTCGAGCGCTGCACGCACTTCCTTCATCGTTTCGGTGTCGATCAGACCCATGAGATCGAATCGGAAGCCGTCGACGTTGTAGTTCTTCGCCCAATACGTCACCGAATCGACGATGTACTTGCGCATCATCTTGCGCTCGGAGGCCGTATCGTTGCCGCAGCCGGAGTTGTTGACCAGGGAACCGTTGTCATCATAACGGAAGTAGTAGCCGGGAACGGTCTTGTTGAACGAGTGGTTGGCGGCATTGTAGACGTGGTTGTACACCACATCCATGATCACGCGAATGTCGTTCTCGTGCAGTCCCTTGACCATCTGCTTCATTTCGGTGACGCGAGAGGCGGGGTCGGATGGATCGGAGGAATACGAGCCTTCCGGCACGTTGTAGTTCTCCGGATCGTAGCCCCAGTTCTGCGCACCTTGCGCGTTGTAGCTCAGATCGCCGGTCTCATCAACGGAACCGTAGTCGTACATCGGCATGATCTGCACGTGGCTGACGCCCAACTGCTTGAGATAGTCAAGACCGGAGGTGGCGCCGTTCGCCGTCTTCGTTCCGGATTCCACAACACCCAGATACTTGCCCCGCTTGTCGGCGGAGATTCCGGAATTCGGGTTGATGGAGAAGTCGCGGATGTTCATTTCGGCGATGGTGGCGTCAGTGGTCTTGCCGAATTCCGGCATGCGGTCGCCTGCGGAGCCCATGTCTTCGCTGGAGAGCACCACGGAACGTTCGCCGTTGGCGACCGCAGCGGTCGCGTACGGGTCGGCGGAGACGTTCACCGTGCCGTCCGCGAAGGTGAGCTTGTAGGAGTAGGCCGTGCCGCTAGCAAGGTTCTTCACCAGGGCGCTCCACACACCCTTGTCTTCAGAGGCCATGTCGATGGTCTTGTCGACTTCGGCATTCACATCGTCGGACTGGTAGGTGACAAGCTCAACCTTGGTGGCGGTTGGAGCCCACACCTTGAATCCGGTCTTCGCGCTCGTGTAAGTGGCGCCCAGATCGTCGCCGTCATAGGCGTACTTCTTGTCGAAGGCATCCGTACGCACCACCGAGCCCGCAATGGCGTCCTGCGAACCGAAGCCCTTGACTTCGACGGTGTACTTGCCTCGCACGTCAAGATCCTTGGCCGTGGTGATGATCACCTTGGTGCCGTCGGTCTTGATGTTCTTGACATCTACAGCCTTGCCGTCGGCGTCAGTGACGGAGACCTTGCCTTCAAGCTCATCCGAAGTGACCTTTTTGGACAGTCTTGCGGTCAGCTTGTTGACGTCGGAGATTTCAACGGACTTCATGGACGCTCCCAACGATGGACGTGAGGAATACACGGTGGCGTCGCCGCCCATCAGCCACACTTCGGCCGATGCGGTGCCGTCCGATTCGTTGAACACCAAGGCGTTTGACGGGATCTTGTAATCGGCGTCATCCGGATCCTTGGCCTTCCACGCATCCTTTCCGTAACGGCGCAGCATGCCGATGTCGGAGGCTCCGTCGACGTTGTAGTAGGTGTAGTTGGCGAAGGAGTATTCCGCGACCTCGCCCCAGTCATCGTGGGTGGTGAAGGTGGCGGCTCCGCCGTTCCAATTGGAAGCCCAGGTCCAGATGTCCCACTGGGGAACGGTGACCGAGGTGTCTTCGGCGTTGTAGTACAGGCCGTCATCACGGTTGTAGTGGACCTTCACGGTAACGGTGTTGGCCTTGCATTCGTAGTCGCTCGGAGCGGAGTCGAGGGTTTCGACGGTGGTCGATTCGCCTTGATCCTCATATTTGGTGCCGTCGATCCACACTTCGGCTGTGCCGTCGGCGTTCACCGTGGCGCTACGGTCGCCACCGTACTTGTTCCAGTCTGCGGTGGTGACGATGAAGCCGAACTTGTCGAACTTGCCGCCGAAGGTCAGCGTAGCCACCTTGCCCCAGCAGTCAGCTCCGGTGAAGGGATGGTTGACTGCCGAGAGGCTCGAGCCGCCAGCGTCTGTGCCCCACACGTACACGCCGCGATTATCGGAATCGCTGGCTGGCTTGTAGTGCACGACGAGTCGGGTCTGGCCGTTGACGGATTCCGGATTACCCACGGTCGCGGCCTGATCGGCCACACCCACGTGCGTGATGCCCGCGTTGGCGTGGTAGTTGCCGCCGCCCTTCGGGTTCTCCCACTGGTCGGTGCCGGTATCGTGAAACACGAAGTCGATCTTCTTGCCCCTGGTGTCGATGGTGGCGCGATAGTACCCCTGCTCGTCGAGGGTCATGTCGGCTTCCGGCTGGTTCCAGTCATCGCCAAGACCGTAGTGGACCTTCGGGCTCTTCCAGCTGGAATCGGCGGGCTTGTAGTAGATGGTGACGCTTCTGTCGTCGGGCAGGGTCTCGTCCCCTTCCTGGTTCACGTCAGGATCGGACGGGTCGTTGGCCACGCTGGATGCCGGGTGGCTGTCCTTGGTGGCGCCTGCATACAGTGCGATGGCGGAATGCGCCGGTACCGTGGTCTCGATCTTGCCGTTCTTGACGCTTACAGTCTGGGAGCAGTCCATGGTGGCGTACACGTTGCAGTATTCGCCGTCGGCGAGCGATGTCGTGTAGGAGGCGTCCTTGTCGGTCTTGCCGTTGTTGATGGCGATGAAGCCCTTATCCCCGCGGGAGAAGGCGATGTTGTCGCCGCCGTCATCCTGCCAGTCGGCGACCTTGGTGCCGTTGACGTAGTTGCGGAAGGCGATCATGCCTCGGGTGGAGGTCCAGCGCTGCTCGCAGTTCCAGTCGGAGCTGTTGGTGGAACAGACCTCGTCCATATTCACGTCCGGAACGGATGTGGCGGTGGCTCCCGGTGCGCCGTTGTCGTTCTCATCCCACTTGTAGTCGGAAAGCAGACGCGGCGTGCCGTAGTCGTAGGCAAGCATGAATGCGTTGGCCAGCTGATACTTGGCACCGTCCTTGTAGGTCAGGGCGCCCTCGTTGCGCGCGGTGTCCCAGTTGGTGACGAACACGTTGGCGTCTTCGGAGGCGAGATCCTTGCTCAACCGCTCATTAAGTCCCTTGAGGTTTGCGATCTTGTCTTTGAAGGTCTGGTTCATTTCGGACTTGAAGCCGAATTCGGTCACCGTGCCGTTTTGCACGTAGTTGCTCGGCTGGATGCCCGCGGCTTCGGAGGAGTTCCCGATGACCTCCTGGATCCAGTAGATGCTGTCGGCGTTCACGCCGATCTTCTTTGCGAACTTCTCCTTGATGGCCTTCACGCTGTCAGTGTGGATGTGCTTGACGGCATCCATTACGGAAGCCGCGAACACCAGCATTTTCCACAGGGCGGCAAGATAGTCAGATTGAATATCCTGGACCTTTTCGCTCTCGGAGTCGAAGTCCCACATGGAGCTCAGGCGGCATTCCTGGACTTCCTGCTGGTTGGCGTAGTTGGAGATGTTCTTGGAGCAGCTGTGGAAGTCGGAGGCCGTGATGCCTTCCGGATACTGTTCGGTGGCAAATCCCGGGTAGTCGCCGGTCGAACCGTTGTATTCGGTTCCTGCGACGCCGGTCTGCTTGCCGTCGGCCACGTCGGCACCGGTGGTCTGGTTCAGCACAACGTCGGCGATGATGTCAACGCCGACGGCATTGCACTGCTTGATCATGTTTTTGGAATTCGGCTTCCGTGCCGAGCTTGGAATCCGAGCTTGTAGCTTACCGGCTGGTAGGACGTCCACCATTGCGTGCCTTGGATGGATTCCTGCGGCGGCGACACCTCGACGTATGCCACGTCTTCCGGACCGTATGTGCTCGTGCATTCCTTGGCGACCGTGTTCCATGTCTGCTGGAAGGCGATGACCTGCACGTCTTTCTTCGCATTCGTTTGCGCCTCGGGCTGAGCCTGAGCCATATGCGGTACCGCCACCAAGGTGGCGCACGCCATGGCGGCGGCGACGCCTATGGCCACCGCACGGCTAGCCGGCCGATTCATTCGCTGAACGACCATTGTTCTCCGTTCTCATCGTTGAGATCGAATTCCGGGCCCCCATGGCAGGTTCCGCCCTTCGACAACGTATGCGCCATGGTCATCCGCGTTACCTGCGGATCATCTAAGACACACTCTGCGATGAATGTGCATACGTTTGCACCCTAGATCGGGGTTCATCGTACAGTAGATGCTGCGCATCGCAATGAAACAGCGTGACCGATTGCAATATACGGAAAAGAAGGACAAGCGAAAGAAAATGCTTTCAGCAACAATTCATTGTGTTGCGCAAAACGGCAATCATATTTGCGATTGTTGCAGCTTTTTCTGCAAACGAATGCAATGCTATGTAAAAACCGGATGCCCATCAAGAGCATCCGGCATTCATAGTTCCTCCGAGACTATCTCAAGGGGAAATCGGAAAATCATCACTTCGATTCCAACAGATGCGCCACCGCATCCAACGCCAGCTTGTAGCCATAGAACCCCATACCGGTGATAGTGCCCGTCGCTACTGGCGAGATCACGGAACGCTTGCGAAATTCGTCGCGTGCGGATGGATTGGAGATGTGAACCTCCATCAGCGGCAATCCCTCATCGATCACCATATGCGCGGCATCGGCCAGACCGTAGGAGTAATGGGTGAAAGCCGCCGGATTCATCACGACCGGGGTCTTCTCGTCGGCGGCCTGGTGCATCCAGCCGATCATCTCGGCTTCGTCATCGCTTTGACGCACTTCCACGTCAAGACCAAGCTCGCTGCCCCACTGCGCGCACAGGGTACGCAGGGTTTCAAGATCCTGCTTGCCATACACGTCAGGCTGACGCACGCCAAGACGGCCAAGATTCGGCCCATTGACGACCACTACTTTAGTCATATTCCACTTCCCTACCTTGTTTACTGCTGAATACGACGGAACGCCTCTTCAACGGCGTCCGCAGGCGGATCCTCAAGATGAATCGGATGGCCGACGCCCTCAAGCACCACGAAACGAAGCTTATTGCCGCGAGCCTTCTTATCCCGGTGCATCAATGCGAGCACATCATCCCATGTGCCATTGTTCCAGGACGTAGGCAGCCCCAGAGATCCCAACAACGAACGATGATAGTCCACGAGATCCTGATCGATGTACCCCAGAAGATGCGACAGTTCGGCTGCATACACGCAACCGACCGCCACCGCATTACCATGACGCCAGCGGAAATGCTCAAGCTTCTCGATGGCATGACCGAGCGTATGCCCATAGTTGAGGAATTCGCGCAATCCCGCCTCTTTAAGGTCGGCGGACACATGGTAGGCCTTCACGCTCACGGTATGTTCGATCAGCTCCGCGACCACATCCTTCAGGCCGGAATCCAAGAACGTCGACCCGTCGAAGGCACGCAATTCACCGGCATGGTCCTCGAGGATCTGCAGAATCTCCGGGTCCATGATGAAACCGGACTTGGCGACCTCGCCCAATCCTTCGATGAAGATGTCGTTCGGCAGTGACGCAAGCGATTTCAGATCGGCAAGCACTCCGGCAGGCGTATAGAAAGAGCCGACCAGGTTCTTCCCCTGAGGGGTATTGATGCCGGTTTTACCGCCGGTCGAAGCGTCAACCATGGCCAGCAACGACGTCGGGCAGTTCACGTAGCGAATGCCACGCATCCATGTGGCAGCCACAAACCCCGCCAAATCGGTTGCCGCGCCACCACCAAGGCCGACGATCGCGTCAGAACGAGTGAAACCCTCATCCCCCAAACGCTGCCAGATACCATTGGCCACTTCAATGGTCTTGCCGGCCTCCGCGTCGGGAATCACAATATCGTACGCATCATAGCCCGCCTGACGCAACAAAGTACGCGCACGGTCCGAATGACGCTGCACCGGCTGGGTGTGGATAAGCGCCACTTTGGCAGGCTTGCTTCCCAACACCTGCGCAAGCTGGCCCATCACACCCTCTCCGATACGAACATCGTATGGTTCGATGGTGGAACCGGTGACATGGACTATACGTTGATCAATCATTTCCATCAGCTTTCTCGCCGCGGCTTGGGGAGACTGGCCACGCGTGCCCACATGCACGTTCGCCACGCTCCTGAACACCGGGTCACGTTCCTTGTAGAGCTTCTTCCAACGCTCATTGGCATCGCCATTAAGCATCGGACGGCCTCCACCGCGATTTGCCCGCTCCATGGCTTCCTCAGGATCGGCCATAAGATACACGACCTTGCCGCCGTCCGCGATATACTGCGCCAATCCTTCCTGAATGGAAGGCGTCATCGGCGCTCCCCCGCCCAAGGAAAAGATACCGTCGAAATCCTCGAGCATATCAAGCACGACGTCGCTTTCCAGCCTCCGGAATTCCGGTTCCCCATACTTTTCGAAGTACTCGGGAATCCGCATTCCGGCATCATGCTCAATCTCATTGTCCGCATCGGCGAACGGCAGATTCATCATCTGCGCCACTTCCTTGCCGACACGAGTCTTGCCCGCCCCCATCATGCCGATGATCACGGCGACAGGCCTACGCATACCACTCATAGACGAATCACCTCATATGCTCAGGCCATGAGGCAACGTACTGCTCGGCGTTACGCTTGGTTTCGGCAACGCAATCGCCGCCAAACTTCTCAAGCACATACTGCGCGATGGTCAAACGCACCATCGCCTCGGCAACAACAGCCGCCGCCGGAACCGCAGTATTGTCGGAACGCTGGTTAATGGCCTGCGCCGGCTCGCCCGTGGTCACATCGACGGTACGCAACGCCTTCGGAATGGAAGGAATCGGCTTCATCGCCGCACGTACGACGATCGGCTGCCCATTCGACATGCCACCCTCGATACCACCCGCACGGTTGCTTAGACGCGCAATACGGCCGTCATCGCCCACCACCATTTCGTCATGAGCCTGAGAACCCGGACGCATGGCCTCAAGGAAACCATCACCGATCTCCACGCCCTTGATGGCCTGAATACCCATCACCGCACTGGCAAGAGCAGCATCAAGACGACGATCCGATTCAACATACGTGCCCACGCCTGCGGGAACGCCGTACACCACAACCTCGATCACACCGCCCAACGTATCGGCGTTCTCCTTCGCCTCATCAATACGGGCAATCATCCGCTCTTCCGCATTCTTGTCAAGAGTGCGCACCGGAGAAGCGTCCAACGCCTCAAGATCCTCCGGCTTGGGAAGCGTGGCCTGCTGCGGATCGGTAATACCTGCGCCACCAATGGAAAGCACATGCGAAACGGTACGAATACCGAACGCCTGCTCCAAGAACTGCTTGGCAACCTCACCCAACGCCACACGCGAAGCCGTCTCACGCGCGGAAGAACGCTCCAACACCGGACGAGCATCATCAAAACCATACTTACGCATGCCAGTCAAATCCGCATGCCCGGACGCGGCGAGACAACGGGCATTGCGGCCCTCACGAGCAAGCTCATGATCAAGCGGATCCGCACTCATCACCTCAGTCCACTTCGGCCACTCGGTGTTGGCGATCTCAATGGCCACCGGAGAACCAATCGTCTCACCAAAACGCACACCAGTCAGCATACGAACCTTGTCCTGCTCGAACTTCATACGCGCGCCACGACCATACCCAAGACGACGACGCGCCAACGCGCCAACAATATCCTCCGTGGTGATATGAACGCCCGCGGGCAATCCCTCAATCATGGCGACAAGCGCCTCACCATGCGACTCGCCTGCTGTCTGCCAACGCAACATGCCAACTCCTTTTCTCACGAATGCAACTAGTGGACTATCTTAACGGTATGTGGTATATGATTTGCCTGCCAAGTCTGCTTTGTGGACTGGCCATCAGCGTTGAAGACATCCGTTCACGCCGCATTCCACGCGCCTGGATCGCCACCGGATGCACAGCGCAAATCATCGTAAACCTCATATACGCACTTTCCATCAACACTCTGTACCTGGCATTGCAGGCAATACTCTTCGCCGTACTGTCGGCCGTACTGCAATGCGCGCTCGCTTTGGTGAAACCTGGTTCATTGGGTTTTGGCGATGTCACCGCCACCTTGCTGATGGGATTGGCAGTCGGCATGTTCGGTCTGTTCGCCGTGGTGTTTTGGTGGCTTGCGATTGGTGTGGTCGGCTTGTTATGGCTCGTTTTGTGGACACGTTTCGATCCGCAGAAGCATACCGCATATGCCGGTAAAACGCCGTTCGCCCCAGCGCTTGTGGCAGCTGGGGCGATAGGCATTGCGATTGGCGTTTTATTCTGAGATCAGTTCGCGTTCTCGTTGTTGTTCTTGTACTCGTCGCGAATCTGCCAGAACTCATCTTCGGTTTCCACGAATTTCGTTTCGCCGGTCTGCAGGTTTGTGGTGACAAAGTACAGCCACTTGCCGTCCGGAGGATTGACGGCTGCTGTGATCGCACCATCTCCAGGGTTGCTGATTGGCGTGGGCGGCAGTCCCTTGTGGATTCTGGTGTTGTACGCGTTGCTGTCATCGCCCAACTGGTCATCGGTCAACTGGCTTGCGGAAATACCAAGACCGTAGGCGACCGTGGTATCCATGCCGAGAGCCATATCGGCGTCAAGACGGTTGAGAATCACTCTTGCCACCTGGCCGTAGTATTTTTCGCTGCCGACTTCCGCCTCCGCGATGGATGCGATATTCAGGATGCGCTCACGTTCGCTGCCTGTAGGTACGCCCAAGGAATCGAGTTTGCTCACTCGCGCGTCGACCATTTCCTTGATGATGTCTTCCGCTGACTTGTTTTGCACATTGTAGCTGCCTGGTTCAAGCCATCCCTCGAATTTGCCGCCGGCCTCGTCAGGAAGGATTCCAGCACCGCCACCGTCCATCACGGCTTGGAACTGTGAAACATCCAAGCCGGACACACTCGCCGCATTTTCGATGACGTCCGACACACGTTCACCCGCACGCACTTCGGCAAAACCGCCGGCCTGGCTTTGGTCAGAAAGCACCTTGACCACATCGGACGCCCTCATATGCGTCCTCAATGCGTATGATCCCGGATACAACGTGGCGCCAGCTCCGCTTACTGCGGAAGTGAAGGCGGCTGCGGATTTGACGATTTTAGCTTTAACAAGGTTGTCCGCGATTTCCGCGGCTCCCTGCCCGGATTCCACGACAAACGTCACGCCTTTATCGCCTGGGCCCGTGTAATCCTCGATTTGGCTTTGAGAATTCGCTTCGTTCACGGCCTTCCAATGTTTCAGCGCGCGCACGCCGAAGAATCCGCCGACACCGATCAGCACGATCACCACCAGAGCGGCGATAATGGTGATATAGCGGCGACGACGCTTCTGCTCACGGTGACGACGCATGTCCTTACGTGATTTCGGTGGTTGCGGCGGCATTGCCGAAACGAAGGATGCATCATCCGACGAATTCACCCATTGCGCGTTATCGGAGAAAAAATTCGTCGAGATTATCAGTCACAGGCCTCTCTCCTCTGGTCTCTCTCTTCGGTCGATGGCCGTCTGCAATATCACCACTGCAGACTGCTGGTCGACCATCGGACGGTGCTTTCGTCCACCGACCTGCGCATCGAATAGCTGATGATGTGCAGTCACCGTAGTTAGACGCTCATCCACCAATTCGATGGACGGCACTTCCTTTAGCGCATAGTTCTCATCATCTACTGCGACACGCAGTCTCTTCTCAAGATTAACAGTCCATCGCCGTGCTTTTTTCGCGCTTTTGCCTTCTTCTCCGCTTAGTAGCAACGGCAATCCGACTACCACATGGTCGACCGATTCGTCTTCGATGACGTCCACGACCTCGTCCAATGCACGGAACGAATCCCCGTAGACCTGAATATTGCCTGCGGGGTGTGCAAGAGTGATGCCAGGATCAGACAGTGCGAGTCCAACCCTGGCATCACCTAAATCAATGCCAAGCCAAACCATGCTTGGTGGTTCAGCCCTTCATGGCCTGATTGGCCAAAGCCTCAAGCGCCTCATTGATCTTGGTGGCATCCGCGCCGCCACCCTGGGCGAAGTCCGGCTTGCCGCCGCCACCACCGCCAAGGATCTTGGAAGCGCCACGAACCAAATCGCCGGCCTTGATACCCTGCTTGCGTGCAGCCTCGTTAGTGGCCACGGCAACCATAGGCTTGCCTTCCTCGTTCACACCGGCGAGAGCCACCACAACCGGGAATTCCTCACCAAGCTGTCCGCGCACATCCAGCACGGTCTTGCGCAGCGCGTCGAAAGAGCCGAAGTGCTCGACGTTCTTCGCTGCCACCTTGACCGGAGCCTGGGATGCCTTGGTTTCGGAAACCAAAGCAGGCACGGAAGCCGCAAGCTGGGATTCGTACATGGTCGCAAGACGACGGTCGGATTCCTTGAGCCTGGCAAGCAGTGCGTTCACACGGTCAGCAAGCTCGTCCGGACGGGCATTGACCATGTCGGAAAGCTGTGAGACCAGCGCATGCTCGCGAGCGTTGAACTCATAAGCGCTTTCGCCCACAACCGCATCGACACGACGCACGCCGGAGCCGATGGAGGCTTCGGACATGATGTTGATGGCACCGATCTTGCCCACATGGTCGATATGGGTACCACCACAAAGCTCACGGCTCCATCCATCTTCGCCGATGGAGACCACGCGCACGACGTCGCCATACTTCTCGCCGAACAGGTGCATGGCACCCAAGGCGATGGCGTCGTCGAACTTCATCTCCTGCGTGGTGACGGCAAGATTTTCGCGCAGCTTCTCGTTGACACGCGCCTCGACGGAGTTCATCGCATCCTTGCTCGGGGCGCTGGACCACTGGAAGTCGAAACGCAAACGGTTCGGCGCGTCTTCAGAGCCGCGCTGGGTGGCCTGCGGGCCAAGCTCCTCACGCAGCGCCTTGTGCACCATGTGGGTCGCGGTATGCGCGCGGGCGATGGCACCGCGTCGGTCAAGGTCGATGTTGGCGTTGACTTCGGCGCCGACAACCAACGTGCCTTCGGTCAGGCGGCACTGGTGCACGATGAGGTCCTTGATCGGCTTCTGCACATCGTCGACTTCGAGCACAGCACCATCGTCGGAAAGGATCTCGCCCTGATCGGCGAGCTGGCCACCGGCCTGCGCATAGAACGGAGTGCGGTCGAGAATGACTTCGATGGTGGCCGGACCGGTGACTGCGGGGACGGAGCCCTTGCCTTCCTGCATGATGCCCAGCACCTTGGCGCGGGCGGACATGTCGGTGTAACCAAGGAAGTCGATGGGCTGGACCAGCGTCTTCTTGAAATCGTCATAGACCGACAGATCCACATTGTGACGCTTCTTCAGGGCATCTGCACGGGCACGGCTCTTCTGCTCGGCCATGAGCTCGCGGAACTTCGCCTCATCGACCTTGACGCCCTGATCGGCGGCCATTTCGAGGGTGATCTCAATCGGGAAGCCGTAGGTGTCGTGCAGCTTGAACGCATCTTCGCCGGAAACGGCGTCGGATCCGGATTCCTTGGCCTTGGCCACAGCGAGGTCGAAAATCTCGGTGCCGGATTCCAGCGTGCGACGGAACGCGTCCTCTTCACCATATGCGGCTTCGGACACATCGTGGAAGGTGTCGTTGAGTTCCGGATAGCTCGGCTCCATAGCTGCCTTGGAGGTCGGCAGCAGGGTCGGCATGACCGGATCGGTCACGCCGAGCTCGCGCATGGCCTTGACTGTGCGGCGAAGCAGTCGGCGCAGCACGTAGCCGCGACCGTTGTTGGACGGACGTACGCCATCGGACATGATCATCAATGCGGAACGCACATGGTCAGCCACGATGCGGAAACGCACATCCATGGCTTCGTCATCGCCATACGTGCGGCCGGACAGCTTCTGGGCGGCTTCGATGACCGGGAAGACCTCGTCGGTCTCATAGATGTTCTGCTTACCCTGCATCAGATAGGCAAGACGCTCCAAGCCGGCACCGGTATCGATGTTCTTGTTCTCGAGCTCGCCAACGATGTGCAGGTCGGTCTTGGACTTGACGTTGTCGACCTCGTAGTTTTCGAACACGAGATCCCAGATTTCGATGTAACGGTTCTCGTCGGCGATCGGGCCGCCTTCCACACCGTATTCAGGTCCGCGATCCACGTAGATCTCGGAGCACGGACCGCCAGGGCCAGGGCCGCCGGTGGTCCAGAAGTTGTCCTCCATGCCCATGATCTGGATGTGTTCGGGGTCAACGCCCTCGTTCTTCCACATTGAACGGGCTTCCTCGTCGTCGGTGAAGGTGGTCATCCACAGCTTCTCCGGATCGAAGCCGTAGCCGCCCTTGTCTTGCGGGGTGGTCAGCAGCTCATACGCATAGTGGATGGCTTCTTCCTTGAAGTAATCACCAAAGGAGAAATTGCCCAGCATCTGGAAGAACGTGCCGTGACGGGTGGTTTTGCCGACCTCGTCGATATCCAAAGTACGCACGCACTTCTGATTGGATGCCATGCGGCTCTTCGGCGGAGTCTGCTCGCCCATGAGGTACGGGATGAACGGGACCATGCCTGCGATGGTGAACAGGGTGGTCGGGTTTGGAGAGATCAGCGATGCCGAAGGCACGATAAGATGGCCGTGCTTTTCGAAATAATCAAGATAGCGCTTCGCGATTTCAGAAGTGCGCATATGAGATTAAGCTCCATTTTTTGCTGAAAGGCCTAGTGCCTTTCAAACGAATTCGTGATTGTTGTCCGAACGTACGTTACGGGAATAAGATCAGCTGATCTTATCCGCGTATTTGGTATTAAGTTCAGCCTCGCGGGCTCGACGCGTTTCGTTGAACTCATTGAACAAACCTTCAAGGGTGCGCACGGCGACATGATCTTGATCCGGCCCGAACAGAAATTGTCGAGCCGCATCAGGGGTGTTGGCCTTGACGTACGCCTGTGCTTTGGTCACTGCCACCGCACCGATGCCCACACCAATGGAGATCCAGAAGAGACGCTTGAACATCACTCCCCCTTGTTATTGCTGTTGACGTTCTTCTTGTTCATGAAGGACTGCGCAGTGGTTTTCAGGGCATATGCAGCGGAAGCAACCTTGATAACCGGCTTGCCCAAGAAGGATCCATACAGATCGGTCAGGGCGCTGACATTATTGGCGGTTGTGGAAGCCGCTGCGGAAATCTTGTTGACGTCTTCCAGCGACTTGTTGACCTGCTGCACCGTGGTCACACTCTCATCAAGCGCAGGAATCGCATGATCTCCCGTTTCTTTGACTGTCTCGGCGAGCTGGTCGAACAGTTTGCCGAGACGAATCAACGGGTAGATCATGAAACCGGCAAGAATCGCGAAAGCGATTGCCGCAATCAGACCGGCGATCTCTCCAACACCCATCTTGTACCTCTTTTCAGTCCCACGGTTGCCCGCGAACACAACACGCGCATAACAGTAGTAAAAAGCCCAGACCTAAGGCAAGTTTCGTCCGCCGGTCACTGGTTATACGATACGACGGTTACCGCTTCAGCGATAGGCTTACTGGTGTCGAAATCGAGCGTGGTGACCGATCCGTTCGCAGGGCGTTCGCTGAGGTCATAGCCTTCCGGCGCGAAACGGTGCATAAGGCTCAGCAGCGTGTTGCCGTGGGAAATCTGCAACACGTCATCACTGTCCCTCAGCGCAGGATTCGAAGCGATCAGCGCGAATCCCTCCTCGACTCTCGACCAATATTCCACGTCGGACTCGGCATCGTGGAATGGATCCGCTTCCTTAAGGAAGTCGCGGGTCGCACCAAGACCGAACTTTGCGACGATGTCGTTGTAGTTCTTCGCACCGTGCGGCCCTCCCGCGGCGGTCCACGCCACGCCCATATCCTGGCCTTCGAAATAGCCGTAGAACTGTTCGCGGAAATGCATGTCACTGACCAGTTGGGGGCGGGTGTGTCCTGCGGCCTCATTCACGTCGAGGATGCGCTGGGCTGTCATTTGCGCACGCGTGGTGTCGGAGCAATATGCCGCGGCGAAATCAAACTCCTTCAGTTTGTTTGCGGCTTTGTCTGCGTCGGCGATGCCGGATTCCGTCAATGGAGAATTAGACCAGCCCTGCAACCTGTTATATCGGTTGAAAAACGTCTGCCCGTGTCGGACAAGATGAAGATGAAGCAACATGGGTTCCATGCTACCCTCACGGTTTGAGCAAATCCGTGCTATACGATGTTGTTATGGGTCATTTTATTTCACGTTGGCTAATTCTTACCGTCGCGGCGGGCGTTATGGTTGCGGTTCTGCCCGGCATGCACGCCATTGGCGAGCCCCCTGTGCTTGGCATCGCGGCGTTCGCCTTGTTCATGGCGCTTATCAATGCTTCCATAAAGCCGATTATCCATGTCATAGCGTTGCCGTTCTCGATTATTTCGTTCGGACTGGTCGCACTGGTGATCAATTGGCTGTTCATGCAGCTTGCGTCATGGTTGGCGCTGTCGTTTTTCTCTGTGGGCGTCACTATTGACGGATTCGCATGGTCTGTGCTTGGCTCACTTGTTATGACGATTGTGAGCGGCATAGTAGGCGGCATCATCGGCGACTGAAGGCTTCCCGTTGCTCAAAAAGGCCGCACATGCGCTTGAGATAGCGAAGAGCCTCGCAATCCTGACGATTGCGAGGCTCTTGCTGTATGTCCTTATACTGTATGTTCTTACAGTATGTAGATCCAGATCAGCGGGCGTAGAATTCGACCACGTACTGGATGTTGACCTGCACCGGGATTTCCTCGGCTTCAGGCTTGCGAGTCAGGGTGGCCTTCAGGGAAGGCAGGTTGACGTCCAGATAGCCCGGAACCGGCGGCAGCACATCGCGGTGAGTGCCTTCGGCCGCAATCTGGAACGGAACCATGGTCTGGCTCTTGGCCTTGACCTGAATGGTCTGGCCAGGCTTGACGCGGTAGGACGGGCGGTCGACGATGTTGCCGTCAACGAGGATGTGGCGGTGAACCACGAACTGACGTGCCTGAGCGGTGGTGCGGGCGAAGCCTGCACGCAGGACCAGGGCGTCGAGACGGGTCTCGAGATCGATCAGCATGGCGTTACCGGTCTGGCCGGCGGTGTGGGTGCCCTTCTCGTAAGCGGCGCGAAGCTGCTTCTCAGAGATGCCATACTGAGCGCGAAGACGCTGCTTTTCGCGCAGACGCACTGCGTAATCGGACTCAGTGCGACGGCGGGTGCGGCCGTGCTCACCCGGAGCGTACGGACGCTTTTCGAAGATGCGCTGAGCCTTAGGGGTCAGAGCGATGCCGAGGGCGCGGGAAAGGCGCACCTGACGGCGAGAACGCTGAACGTTCGTCATTGGTTTAATCCTTTGTTTGTTCTGTCGTTGTCTGAACGGAGCGCACACCGGTTTCCGATATGCGCTGAGCCAGCCTCTCCAGTGCTTCTTCGTGCATGCGCACGAACGACTTGAACACGTGCCGTAAACAGCTCGTATCGGTCGCCGACCCACTGATGGGCTAAGACTCCAGACGGTATGCTCCCTTGCGGGCGCACACCAATCGTTAATAATACACATGAGGGCGGGACGAGCTCGTCGTTTCGCCCTCTTCGGCATGTCATGCCATCATGGCGCCGCTATGCTTCAGCCAGCACTCCCCTGTCCATGCGATAGATTCGATCCACATACGTCAAGGCATCCGGATCATGGGTGACCATCAACACTGCGGTGCCGTCGTGCGCCACTTCCTGCAGCAGCCGCATGACGATGGCAGTGCTTTCGGCATCCAGATCTCCGGTGGGTTCGTCCGCTATCAGAAGTTTCGGACCATTCATCAGAGCTCGCGCTATGCTGACGCGTCTCATTTCGCCGCCGGAAAGCTCTTTCGGGTAGCATTCCGCCAAATCGTCGACCTGCAGTCGGCGCAGCAATGCGTGCGCACGTTCCATGGCATGGTCCTGAACGGGATCGTTGTGTGTTTTCGATACCGGAGCCGTCGCGATGACGTCCGGAAGTCCGTCGTCAACCGTCTGTTCGGAAGATGCGTCGGATACGGTTTCTTCCACTGATTTCGCATCAGACGAATCCGCAGGTATCTCAACATCGCGCTGCGCCGTTTTGCCGTTGCACAGCGCGGAAGGAAGAATCACATTGTCGAGTGCCGTGAGATTCGGCAGCAATGTCTGGCTTTGCGTGACGAATCCGACGATCCGATTGCGTACGACTGACATTTGTTTGTCGTTCAACCGCGTCACGTCATTGCCGTCCAAGTCGATAGAGCCCGATGTGGGTTTCAGCAGTCCGGTGATGAGATTCAACAATGTGCTTTTGCCATTGCCCGAACGGCCGACGATCGCCACGAACTCGCCTTGGCCCAGCCTGAAATCCACATGGTCCACGGCTGCGAACGGTTTGCCGCGACGGGTGAACTCGCGAGTGAGCTCTTTTACTTCGAGAACCGTGTTTTCCGCCATCATCACCTTCTCTCAAAGTCAGATAGGTTTCGGGGAGCGGAAAGTTTCACCGCCGTCGTCACGGAGGCGAGCAGTCCGGTAAGCACCGCGAACACGAAACTCACTGCGATCAATGCCAACACATTCCACATGTTGGTTTGCAGATACGGCAACTGCAGCTGCCGTCCGATAAGCGTGCTGAACGGGAAAATCGCCAGCGACGCGACCGCAATGCCTATCACACCGCCCAAAGCTCCGATCATGGCCGATTCCTTCACGATGATGCCGACCAAAGTGGAACGATTGGCACCAAGAATGCGATACGCGGCGAATTCACGTTTGCGTTCGTTCATGGCGGACGAGAACACAGCAAGCAGCACGATCAGCCCCATGACCCAGAACACCGCGACGAAAAGGGTCACGTAGCGAATGATCACGTTCAGATTGGATTTCGTTGTGGCTGTGATGCCCCCCGGATACACGTATCCGAGGCTTTTGATTCCTGTTGTTTTGGTGATGTTCGAAGCGACCTGCTGGGCGGAGTAACCGTCCTTGACCTTGATGAGCACGGCGGAAACGGCTTTGTCGGCATATTCTTCCGGAATGGCGGCATGCCCCACCTTGGCGGAATATCCGACCACGTCGGGAACGGTCTGCATGTTCACGAACACGGAATTGTCGAGCGACGTGCCGGTATTGGCGAGTTGCGCCGCCACGGGGAATTCGTGCCCATAGAGTTTGACCGTGTTGTTGCCCGACACGCTGATGCTGGCTCCTGCAACGATCTGGCCGCGCTGGAGCGTACCGTCGAACTGCGATGCGATCCAAGGGGTGATCACGAAGTCGGTATCGGGGTTGAATCCGATGATCTGGACTTTCTCGTCGCAGCATGCGGCGGCCAACGATGAGATATATGTTTGTTCCGTGATTTCGTCGATGCCGTCGGCTTTTGCCACTTCGTCGGTGATCTCGTTGGTGAAGTAGAACGTGCTTGCCGATCCGTTGGTCAGCAACGCTTCGGCTTCGTTTTTGGTGTTTTGCGGCGTGACCATGAGATCGGCGCCCATACGTTCCTGCATGCTGTTCAAGCCGGCTTCAAGGTTCATGGACAGCAGTGAACCACCATAGAAGGCCACGGTAAGCATGGCGACGACGATGGTGAGCGCCGCGGTACGAAACGGTTTGCGTTTGAGATTGACCAGGGGCAACCCGCCAAGGGTGATGTGTTGCGTCATATTGGGTCAGGCGCGCTTCGCCGGCTTGAGGTCGAGATATGCTGCGATTGCCGCAAGTACAGCCAGCAGCACGCCGAGCACGATCAGCGTCGGCAAGGTGACCATATGGCAGCGCATCATGGCACCCTTGCACACGCCGATGAGCACGGTCGGCACGGCGATGGTCAGCACGCCGAGCACCGCATTGGCGAGGTCAAGACCGGCGCGGGTCTGATCGGATACGAGCAGGCCGACAATGCCAAGCGCCACGATCACGATGCCGATGCCGAGCGCGGCCTGAGCCGTGTAATGACATGCCATCGGCGTTTCTTTGACCGCGCATACGTGAGCGAAGGTCTGCGGCGCGATGGCGATCAAGATGCCGAGCACGATCTGCGAAATGCCTGCGTACAGTTTCTTATTCATAGCTTCCTCTCAAAAAAAGACAAACACCGCCGATTATTGCAGGGTACTTTTTGAAAAAGAAAGTCTTGTTTTTTCCTCCTTTTCGTGCTACAGAGGAGATTTCATCCGTTCTTCATCTCCGTCATAGCATTTCAATGGGTGCCATACGCAACAGCAGACGCTTGACCTCACCATTGCCAAATCAACGGTAATGACCGAATTCATGCCCTTGTCCTGCGTTTCAATGACCGTACCCAACCCGAAATGATCATGCGTAAGCTTGTCGCCGACATGCACGTCTGCAATGTTCAGATCATTATGGCTACCGGCCGGGCTTGCGGATGAGGATTTGGTTAAATCCACAGGCTTGCTTTTTTCGGCTTGACACGTCGCGTGGTGACCTTGCCCGATTTCCCTCCTGACTTGCCGGAGCCATACGAACCATACGAGCCGTATGAGGAACCGGTTCCCGATCCTCCGCACGAGCGCCGGGATGTGGAACCATACGAGGATGATGAGCCCTGCGTAGCCGGGCCGCCGTACTGCGAGCGCCCTGCCCCATATGAAGACGATCCGTATGAGGAACGAGACCACCGCGAGCCGGAACCGTATGAGGAACCATAATCCGACTTTCCATACGAGGAACCGCCGAATGACATCGATCCGAAATCGTCATCATCGTCCCAGCCGCCGAACTCGTCGTCGTCATCCTGCCAGCTGGCATGCATGCGTTCGACGCCGGCTTCGCGTCTTTTCCAATCAATCAGTTCGTCTGGAATCTCATCGAGGAACTGACTGGGCATCATGTCGCTGGCTTGCCCCCGATTGCGCGCGTACGGCCGCGCGTGTCACATACAGGCGTCGCTTCGCGCGAGTGATGCCCACGTAGGCGAGACGGCGCTCCTCTGCCAGTTCGCTGGTGTCTTCCATGGCACGCTCGGTCGTGGGAATGTGCCTTGCTCCATGCCGGTCAGGAACACATACGGGTATTCCAGACCCTTTGCGGTATGCAGGGTCATCATCGTCACCTTGCCGGAATCTTCGTTCTCCCCTGGCAATTGGTCGGAATCGGCCACCAACGCGGTGGTTTCCAAAAATCCCGCCAATGTGGCGTCTGGCGTGTTCTGCTCGAATTCCGCCGCCACTGATTGCAGCTGGGAAAGATTATCGACGCGGTGCAACCATTGAGTCATCAATGCTTGTAAGTTCTGTAATCCGAAGTGGAATCGGGCGCTGCGGATTGACAAACACACTGTAATGGTCACTTATTTTCCCCTTGCTTACCTTAACGGCACCAATTTCGATAATCGCATCATGAATCGGACTAAAACCTGTTGTTTCCAAATCAAATACAACATAATCATCTAATAATGTCTGTCCTTTATCATTCGTGACAAGCTTCTTTAAATCATTTACAAAATAACCTTCCACTCCGTAAATGATCTTAAACGGTTCATCCATCGTAATACAATGATTCGCAATCGGGAATGCCTGCAAAACTCCATGATCTGTGATTGCCATTGCCGGATGCCCCCAGGCTTTTGCCTGATTGATAACCTTTTTAATGTCAACCACGCTGTCTAAATCACTCATTACGGTATGAAGATGCAGCTCTACACGCTTTTCCAAGCTCTTATCCATTCGCTTTTCTGTAAAGTCAGGAATCGGTTTAATTCCAGAAATTGAGGAAAGGGTCAGGTCGTGTTCAAATGTATCCATACGAGGCATTCCCTTTACTTTATAGAACTTTCCCTTTTCAAATAAATCCAAAAATTCCGGCAGCTGGTCATTGGCAATAAAAATCTTCCCAACAATCGTATCGGTAAAGTCTGTAATATGAAAACTTACAATCGTACGCTCTCTTCGGATTTCTCGAAGTTCCATTTTAAGAATCTGCCCGCGGACAACAACCTGTCCGATCTCATCGACAATTTCTTCTAATGGCACAACTTCTCCATCACAATCCTTACCGTAAATAACATCTGGGTCCTTTGAGCGGCGTCTCTGACTAAATTCCCTGTCTTCTTGCCCGCTCCTCAAAGAAATTCCCAGAATAGCTTCGTTGCGGTTTTTCTCTTCTTTGAACCTTCTCCATCTTCCGCATCAGAATCTTTTTTCTCACTTCCACCTTTTGATCTGACTCATGACCTATATCTACTTCCAGATTCAGCTTATGGTTTCTCGCCTTATAAAATGCCTGTTTTGCATCATCGGTAAAGTCAAATCCTACCTGAATTTCCTTTCCAAAGCGATGAGAAAAATGATGTTCAAGATATTCTTTTAAAACACGGGATTTATCCCTTGCAAGGAAAGAATCTTC
>ENA-OQES01000330-OQES01000330.1-human-gut-metagenome-genome-assembly--contig:-NODE-330-length-20693-cov-4.088301_pt1 | contig 20693 bp, 28 predicted proteins | sample MGYA00242798_ERZ504641 | MGnify/ENA primary metagenome ERZ504641 (study PRJEB26092, sample SAMD00036327) | human gut metagenome | host: Homo sapiens | study: EMG produced TPA metagenomics assembly of... | reverse complement strand
TTAATAAGAGCCAGAACAGGCACCACACACGGTAACTGTTCTGGCTCTTATGTTACATACTTTCAAAGGGATGAGGTAGAGCGGGCCGGTGCTCGTGGTAATAGCAGGGCTGGCCTTGCGACCCATTCGAAAACATTTTATGCTGATTTATTCGAATCCAAGTTCAACAAATTACAACACCCCTATAAAACGATGGAATGCCTTTAGTCCTTCTTCGTTACATTTATACACTCCAGCGTCTTCGAGTACTTCGCAGAATACTTTTCCGACTTCCTGCTGAAGGATCTCTTCAACATTCTCTTCTGTGATGGATGTGTAATTCGGAAGGAATTCATCTACCCAGTCAGCGTGTTTTGCAATCTGTTCATTGCTGCGGATATCTTTTCCTGTCAAGATGTAATCTTTCAGAAGTTCCATCTCTCCTTTTAATCTTGCAGGGAGAACAGCAAGTCCCATTACTTCAATAAGACCGATGTTTTCTTTCTTAATATGGTGCAGTTTAGCATGTGGATGGTAGACACCAAGCGGATGTTCTTCTGTGGTGATATTATTTCTCAATGTCAGGTCGAGTTCGTAGAGATCTCCACGCTTTCTTGCGATCGGTGTGATCGTGTTGTGCGGTGTACCGTCTGTCTCAGCGAAGATGAAAGCATCTTTATCTGTATAAGATCTCCATGCATTTAAAATGTGTTCAGCCAGATCAATCAGAGGTTTTACTTCTTTGCTCTGAAGACGGATAACAGACAGAGGCCATTTTACGATACCGGCAGTTACATCTTCGTAACCTTTCACAGTGAAGTGTTCAATGATCGGAGCTTTAGCCATTGCGAAAGTATAATTTCCACCCTGGAAATGATCGTGGCTTAAGATAGAACCGCCAACGATCGGAAGGTCTGCATTGGATCCCAGGAAGTAGTGTGGGAAAAGTTTGATGAAATCAAAAAGCTTTTCGAAGGCATTGCGGTCGATCTTCATTGGAACATGCTGTCCGTTGAATACGATGCAGTGCTCGTTATAGTATACATAAGGGGAGTACTGGAATCCCCAAGGGTTATCCTGAATTGTGATCGGGATGATTCTGTGGTTCTCACGAGCCGGATGATCAAGGCGTCCTGCATATCCTTCGTTTTCCATACAGAGCTGACATTTTGGATAGGAAGAGGATTTTGCTTTTCCTGCTGCTGCAATCGCTTTTGGATCTTTCTCTGGTTTGGAAAGATTGATTGTAATGTCAAGAGTGCCGTATTTTGTGTCAACCGTCCATTTGCGATCCTTAGCAATACGGTATCTGCGGATATAATCACTGTCCTGGCTTAATTTGTAATAATAATCAGTAGCTGTCTCCGGAGAAACTTTATATTTTTCCCAGAAAGTCTGCTGGATTTGTGATGGGCGTGGCATCAGGGTATTCATCAGTTTTGTGTCAAATAAATCACGGTAGCCGATGCTGTTTTCAATGATTCCGCGTTCTGCGGCGATATCTAAAAGTTCTGCAAGAATGTCTTCCAGAACAAGATTGTTCAGATCACAGTCAACATCTTCATAGTTATCTTCGTGGAACAGATCCAGAAGAAGATTCGTTGTATAAATTCTTTCGGATTCCGGAGTGATTCCGGTATTGATTCCGTACTGTACTAATTTTTGATCGCATCATAAAGCATATGTCAAGAACCTCCTTAAATTAAGGAATGCCAATGACATTCCTATAACAAAATATACATTATTTCACATCTGATCTTAGCAGAGACGAGAAGCACCGTCTCCGATATCTACTGTGTAGAACTCAGCTTCATGTCCTACTTTTTCAAGATATGTTTTTCCGATTGTTTCGATAAATGTATCTACAGATTCATCTTTTACGATGCTGACTGTGCAACCGCCAAATCCGCCGCCTGTGATACGGGAACCGAGAACACCAGGAATCTTCCATGCAAGGTCTACAAGGATATCAATCTCTTCACAGGATACATCATAATCATCACGCAGTGAAATGTGGGACTGATTCATTAATTTTCCGAATCTTTCAATGTCTCCGGCTTTCAGCGCTGTAACAGCATCGATTGTACGCTGGTTTTCGTATACAGCATGTTTTGCACGCTGTAACTGGATCTCATCTTTGATCAAGGATTTGTGTGCCTCGAATTCTTCAGGAGTAAGATCGCCAAGTGCCTGAATGTCAAGTTCGCTCTGAAGTGCTTTCAGTGCAGCAGCACATTCGTTTCTTCTGTCGTTATAAGCAGAATCAACAAGACTATGCTTTACTTTACTGTTTGTGATCACAATCTTGGCACCATCAAGAACGCAAGGTGCATATTCGTAGCTTAAATCACTTGTGTCAAGGAAAATTGCGTGGTCCTTTTTTACCCATGGCAACAGCAAACTGATCCATGATACCACAGTTGCATCCATTGAAGTTATTCTCAGAATACTGGCCGATCAGTGCAAGATCTGTCATGGAAAGATCTTTGATCTCGAACAGGTCTGTCAGGATCACACCAGTGAGAACTTCTAGGGAAGCAGAAGAGGAAAGTCCGGAACCGTTCGGAATATTTCCCCAAATTACCATATCAAAACCACTTGTGATTGTATGTCCTTTTTCTTTGAATGCCCAAACTACACCAAGCGGATAGTTTGCCCAGTTGTATTCTTTTTTATTTGTCAGATCATCAAGAGATGCTTCTACAATACCAAAGGAGTCCAGATTCATGGAATAAAAATGGATCTTGTTATCCTCTCTTTTGCGTGCGGCACCGTAAGTACCAAGTGTCAGTGCACATGGAAATACATGTCCACCGTTATAATCTGTGTGTTCACCAATCAGATTCACGCGTCCAGGAGAAAAGTAAAAACGAGCTCCTTCGGAATTACCAAAAAGTTCTGCAAACATATCAAACAATTTTTTCTTCATCATTATTTACCTCCATTAAAAGTAATCCAGTCGATCAGATTTATTTATATTTATTATATCGTTAATGAGTGAAAACGTCTATAAAAAATACGTGCTGTGGCATGTAATAATGTTGCATTAAAAAGATGAGGTGTTATAATAGATCACAGGATACGGGAAAGGAGCCGGGAGATGGCAGAGACTTACAAACATTCGTATAAGTCAGGAGAAATTCTGATGACTTCGTTGTCTGTATATAACACGGGATATCAAAGGTGTGAAGCAGGATATCAGTGGGGACCCGGAGTCAGGGATCATTATTGTATCCATCATATTTTGTCAGGAACAGGATACTATACAGTTGGAGAAAAGACGTGGAAATTAGAAGCCGGAGATACGTTTATTTTATATCCGGGCGTGGAAGTAAAGTATTATGCCGATCAGCAGGAACCATGGGAATACGCCTGGGCTGGATTTATGGGGACGGATGCGGCATCGATCATTCGAAATACAGGTTTTCTGAAAGAACGTCCTTTTTTTAAAAAGAGGAAATGTGCCGGATGAACAGATCCGGAATGGATTGGAACAGATTTATAATGCAAAGGGCAATGGGTATGAAGAAGCGGTTGCCATGACCGGAGCACTTTACAGTCTTCTGTCAGTCTTTATGCACTATCATGAAGGGGAAGATCAGGAAAGAGATGCAAAGCTTTTGTATGTAGAAAAGGCAGAAAATTATATAGAAACCAATTATTCTTATCCCGTGACAGTGGAAGATATCGCAGACTATGTAGGAATCAGCAGAAGTCATCTGTTTCGCTCTTTTCAGACCTATATGAATTGTTCACCAAAAGAATATCTGACAGAATACAGAATCCAGCAGGCTTGCCGTCTGCTGAAAGAGACGGGGCTGTCGGTTTCGGCGATTGCATATTCTGTTGGTTTTGAGAATAATCTTTATTTTTCGAAAGCATTTCGAAAAGTGAAGAAGACAAGTCCGACGGAATACAGAGAAAAGCATAGAAAAAAGAAGGAATGATGCCGAGGTGCAGGACATAAGAATAGAGTAAGAATGTCAAAGGCGGGAAGCTGTCATGATGTGCATGGAAAATGTTGGGGTTATGTAGTACAGGTTTTTCTGTCTTCTGGTGATTTTTTGGGCATGTCCCCATTTCTGATAAAGATGGATGGGAGAAAAACAATGAGTGTCTCATCTGATTCAGTGCGAAGTCAGAATGTATCAGATGAGGTAAAACCGGTTGCTGCGCTTACATTTGATGACGGTCCTAATGCATCCTCTACCCGATTCTGTTGGATGGATTAAAGGAACGTAAAGTGAGGGCGACCATTTTTTCTGATCGGCGAAAATGTAGAAAAAGATGAGAATGCAAAAAATTGTGAAAAGAATGTATGAGGAAGGTCATTTGATCGGAAATCATACTTATACGCATTGCAATCTGTCAAAGCTGGAAACGGGAGAAGCAAAGAAAGAACTGGAACAGACAGATACAGTGATTGAAAAGATAACGGGAAAACAACCGGTGTTCGCAAGAGCGCCTTACGGGGAACTCCCGGTGGACAGCGAACAAGATCTGAGCAGAATATATATCGGATGGACGGTGGATCCGCTGGACTGGATGACCGAAGATGCAGGGGCGGTTGTAAAAACAGTTGTGGAAGAGATAAATCCGGGAGATGTTATTTTATTGCATGACTGTTATCCTTCTTCTGTGCAGGCGGCTATACGGATTGTAGATCTGTTGCAGGGGAAAGGTTATGAGTTTGTGACAGTGGATCATCTGATCATGGATTGAAAATGTGAATATAAGATTGAAAACAGGAGAGAAAGATGGATTTATTTGATTATATGAGAGAGACAAATAAAGAGAAGGAATCTCCGCTTGCATCCAGGATGCGTCCGGTGACACTGGATGAAGTAGTGGGACAGAAGCATATCATAGGAAAAGATAAATTGCTTTACCGGGCAATTAAGGCAGATAAGCTGAGTTCTTTGAATTTTTTACGGACCTCCGGGAACAGGAAAGACAACACTGGCAAAGGTGATCGCACATACAACCAGTGCAGAGTTCAAACAGATCAATGCGACAGTTGCCGGAAAGAAAGATATGGAAGAAGTAGTGAAAGAAGCAAAAGATCTGCAGGGAATGTATGGAAAGAAGACGATTCTTTTTATTGATGAGATTCATCGCTTTAATAAAGGGCAGCAGGATTATCTGCTTCCATTTGTGGAAGATGGAACGTTGATCCTGATTGGCGCAACAACGGAGAATCCTTATTTTGAGGTAAATGGAGCTTTGATTTCGAGATCAAGTATCTTTGAATTGCGTCCACTGGAGAAGACGGATATTAAGGAACTGCTTCTCCGTGCAGTGAATGATACTGAGAAAGGTCTTGGAAGCTTTCATGCAGTGATAGAAGATGATGCACTTGAAATTTTTGGCGGATGTGTCAGGTGGAGATGCAAGAAATGCACTGAATGCGATTGAACTGGGTGTATTGACAACGGACAGAAGCGAAGATGGACAAATTCATATTACTTTAGATGTCGCGTCAGAATGCATTCAGAAACGAGTGGTGAATTATGACAAAAAAGGAGATAACCATTACGATATTATCTCTGCATTTATTAAGAGCATGCGCGGCTCAGATCCGGATGCAGCGGTCTTTTATCTTGCAAAGATGTTGTATGCAGGAGAAGATGTGAAGTTTATAGCGAGAAGAATTATGATCTGTGCATCGGAAGATGTTGGAAATGCGGATCCGATGGCACTTACTGTTGCGGTTGCGGCTGCACAGGCAGTTGAGAGGATCGGAATGCCGGAATCTCAGATCATTCTTTCACAGGCGGTGACTTATGTGGCATCTGCGCCAAAGAGTAATTCTGCCGTTAATGCAATATTTGCAGCGAACGATGCAGTACGGAACAATAAAACAACTGTTCCGACACACCTTCAGGATGCACATTATAAAGGTGCACAGAAGTTAGGACACGGAATAGGATATAAGTACGCACATGATTATCCGAATCATTATGTGGATCAGCAGTATCTTCCGGATGAAATAAAAGACGCCAGGTTCTATGAACCCGGCGATCTTGGTTATGAGAAACAGATCAAGGAGCGTTTACAGAAGCTGCGAGAGCAGTAAAGCGTAAATCTCCTGATTCTTTCGATTCCAGTTATTTACAATGGCTTCTGCCTCAGTCTGAGTTGGCACAGTGAGTGTCATATCGATGAGGTGGGAGCCATTTTCTAAAATCTGGCATTTTACTTCATATTCATGGTTTGTATTCAGATAGTAATCCGATTTAACAGAAACCTCTTCTTTCAGATCATAATTTTTTCTCATTGATAAAATTATCAATTTCCTGACGAATCTCAGGAGAAATTTTATTTCTGAAATAGTTGATCGTAGCAGCCCCTTCTTCTGTGAGATTATAAAGTGTACGATTATGTGTCAGCTCAATTTTCAGAAGTCCGGAATCCGTTAATTCTGCAAGCGCAGACTGAAGACGGAAATAAGTTGTATACCCTTTATCCAGAATAAATTCTGATATTTGGGAAGTTGTAAGCGGAAAATCGACTCTATCCAACATGTACAACACGATCAATTTATATAATGTAAATGTTTCAGCCATAATACTCCTTTCCCTGGTACAAGTCATGATCTTTCATATATTTGTGGATCTGATTTAAAACAGTTCGTTTTGCGCCTGTCCACAGAGGTGCAATCAAGAGATCCTTCGGTCCGTCACCGGTCAGTCGGTGAATGACAATTTCCGGACGCAAATGTTGGATACATTCAGTGAGCAGACCGATGTATTCGTCCGCATCCGGGATATGGAAAGCAGGACCGGTATAGGCAGGATCTGAAAGATATTTCTGATATTCAACTGCAAGATCAGTTCCTTCCAAAATGTGGAGAAGCTGCAACTTGATTCCGTCAATATCTGAATGATTCAAATATTCGATTGTCTCAAGCATCATTTCATGAGTCTCTCCGGGCAGGAATAAAATGACATGTACGATAACAGTCAGATTCCGGCGCTTCAGTTCATGTACAGCAGTATCAAATACCTCTAAAGGATAACCTCTGCGAATGTATCTGGCAGATTCTGGGTGAATGGTTTGAAGACCAAGTTCAACCCAGACAGGCTTGATCTGATTCAATTCATCTAAAAGTTCCAGAACATCAGAATCTAAACAGTCAGGGCGGGTTGCGATTGCAAGTACTTTTACATCAGGGTCTTCGATTGCTTCTGTAAAAACTTTCCGCAAGTATTCTATGGGGGCATAGGTACTCGTAAAAGCCTGGAAATATGCGATATAAGCATGCACCGGACGCTTTCTGGCAAGAATGGCTTTCCCTTCTGCGAGCTGTTCTGTAATTGTTTTGCAGGCAGAACCGGCAAAATCTCCCGAACCCATACCACTGCAGAAGATACAGCCACCATATCCGATCTTACCATCACGGTTCGGACAAGTCATACCGCCGTTCAATGCAATGCGATATACTTTCTCTCCAAACTGGGATTTTAATGCATAGTCAAGAGAGTGGTAGCGCTTCTCTCCCCACATATTAGATTAAATCCTTAATTGCTTTGCTTACTGTGTCTGCTACACGAGGATCAAAGGCTTCCGGAAGAATGTTGTTTTCATTCAATTCTTCTTCTGAAACAAGACCTGCGATTGCATTGGCAGCAGCAAGTTTCATTTCTTCTGTAATCTGTGTGGCACGTCCTTCTAATGCACCTTTGAAAATACCAGGGAACGCAACAACATTGTTTACCTGGTTCGGGAAGTCAGAACGTCCTGTTCCGACAACTTTGGCACCTGCTTCTTTTGCAAGGTCAGGCATGATCTCCGGTACAGGGTTTGCCATGGCGAACAAATCGCATCCTTATTCATGGAAGCAACCATCTCTTTAGAAACAATATTCGGAGCAGAAACACCAACGAAAATATCAGCACCTTTTAATGCATCGGCAAGTGTTCCGGTGCGTTCTTCCAGATTTGTAACTTCAGTCATCTGCTGCTGCATCCAGTTCAGGTTCGGTGAGCTCTTGGAAATGATTCCATTGATGTCACACATTGTAATATGAGGGAAACCATAAGTGAGAAGCAGCTTTGTGATAGCAACTCCGGCAGATCCGGCTCCATTCACTACAACACGGCAATCTTCTTTCTTCTTTCCTGTTACTTTCAGGGCATTGATGATTCCGGCGAGGACAACGATAGCCGTTCCGTGCTGGTCATCATGGAAAACCGGAATGTTCAGAAGTTCTTTCAGGCGTGTTTCAATTTCGAAACAGCGTGGAGCTGAAATATCTTCTAGATTGATTCCACCGAAAGCCGGTGCGATGTTGACTACAGATTTAATGATCTCTTCTGTGTCCTGTGTATCCAGACAGATCGGAACTGCGTTGACACCACCGAATTCCTTAAACAGAACCGCTTTTCCCTCCATAACCGGCATAGCAGCAAGTGCACCGATGTTCCCAAGACCAAGAACAGCACTTCCGTCAGATACAACAGCAACTGTATTGGCTTTCATAGTGTATTTATATGCAGCTTCAGGATCCTGTGCGATCACCTTACAAGGTTCAGCAACACCCGGAGTATAAGCGATGGCAAGATCTTCTCTTGAGTTGACATGCGCTTTGGCAGTTGTCTCTATCTTACCATTCCATTCTTCATGCATTTTTAAAGCTTTTTCATTGTTTGTCATGATTTTATACCTCTCTGATTTGATTGAATTAATGATACCACTGAAAAAGGAAACACGCAAGTACAGGAAAACAGAGAAAAGTTCAAAAAGTTCTTTCATTTTTAGAAAAATATACTGTATAATAACACCATATTTAAAGCAAATTTCCATTAAAGTCGAATCAGACTTGTATTCCCGAAGTATGAATGAATAATCCAGTATGTGAAAAGGGCACATGTGAAGTGGATTGACAGAACAGATATACCTGAAAAGAAAGGAAAAGAATATGACACGAGAAAAATATGAATCATTGCCACTGGCAACATTGAAAGAACTTGCAAAAGCAAGAAAGATGAGAGGTGTTTCGACATTAAAGAAAGGCGATCTGATCGATGCAATGCTTGAGCTGGATGAGCAGGAAGAGCAGAAAGAAGCAGCAGAAGAAGCGAGAGAAGAAGTGAAAGAAGAGAAAAAAGAAGAGACAGATATTGAACAGCTGGACAGTGGTTTTACAGCAAACGGAATCCTTGAAGTACTTCAGGATGGATATGGTTTCATTCGTTCTGACAATTATCTTCCGGGAGATGGAGATGTCTATGTTGCTCCTTCACAGATTCGCAGATTCGGGCTTAAAACAGGCGACATCCTGACAGGAAATACAAGAGTTAAGACGCAGGGAGAAAAGTTCAGTGCACTTCTTTATGTGTCTACGATCAATGGACTGCGCCCGGCAGAGGCAATGAAGAGAAAAAACTTTGAAGACCTGACTCCGATTTTCCCGAATCAGAGAATCCGTCTGGAGAATCCGGGCTGTACAACAGCAATGCGTATTGTTGATCTTGTTTCCCCTATTGGAAAGGGACAGAGAGGTATGATCGTATCTCCACCGAAAGCAGGAAAAACTACATTATTAAAAGAAGTTGCACTATCTGTACAGAAGACAGAACCGAATATGCATCTTCTGATTCTGTTGATCGATGAACGTCCGGAAGAGGTAACTGATATTCGTGAGGCAATTGAAGGCCCGAATGTAGAGGTGATTCATTCTACATTTGATGAACTTCCGGAGCATCACAAACGAGTATCAGAAATGGTTATCTCAAGAGCAAAACGTCTGGTAGAGCATGGAAAAGACGTTATGATCCTCCTTGACAGCATCACAAGACTTTCAAGAGCATATAACCTGATCGTTCCGCCATCAGGAAGAACACTTTCCGGTGGTCTTGATCCGGCAGCACTTTACAGTCCAAAGCGTTTCTTCGGAGCAGCAAGAAATATGAGAGAAGGAGGAAGCCTTACGATTCTTGCAACAGCACTGGTTGATACAGGAAGCAAGATGGATGATGTTGTTTATGAAGAATTTAAGGGGACAGGTAACATGGAACTGATGCTTGACAGGAAGCTTCAGGAGAAAAGAGTGTTCCCGGCAATTGATATTCCAAAATCAGGAACAAGAAGAGAAGATCTTCTTCTCACAAAGGAAGAACAGGATGCAGTTTATATTATGAGAAAAGCAATGAACGGCATGAAATCAGAAGAGGCAGTGGACAATCTTTGAATATGTTTTCCCGTACAAAACAACGAAGAGCTTGTTCAGCAGATCATCCGTCAGTAAAATTTATCTAAAAAGGTGTTGCATTATTCAAAAAATGTGTGATACAATTAGAAAGCTGTTTAGAGTAAAATAATAAGTAATTTGAAAAAATAGAGAGGTGAAAATCATGCGCGAAGGTATCCATCCTAATTATTATCAGGCAACTGTAACATGCAACTGTGGAAACACATTTGTTACAGGATCTACAAAGGAGAACATCCACGTAGAAATCTGCTCCAAGTGTCATCCATTCTACACAGGTCAGCAGAAAGCAACACAGGCTCGTGGCCGTGTTGATAAGTTCAACAAGAAATACGGTATTAAATAAGAAATACGAAGTGATGAGGGCTGAGGTGGAAATCTCAGTCCTCTTTGTGTTTAGGAGAAATATATGAAATCATCGAATATAGGCGGCCAGGCAGTGCTGGAAGGCATTATGATGAAGAATCGGGAAACATATTCCGTTGCCGTCCGGAAACCAGATGGAGAGATTGAAGTTGATATTCAGGAATACAAAGGAGTTCTCCCATGGAAGGCACCGCAAAAGATTCCTTTCATTCGGGGGATTTTTAATTTTGTGGATTCTCTTGTGCTGGGAATGAAGACATTGACTTATTCTGCAAGTTTTTTTGAAGACGAGGAAGAAGAAATTCTTACAGAAGATGAGGCAAGAAAGCAGGAGAAGAAGGAAAAACTGATCATGAATCTGACAGTTGTGGTTTCTGTCTTGATTGCGGTTGGTATTTTTATGGTTCTTCCGTATTATCTGAGTAGTATTATAGAAAAGCATACCTCTTCACATCTTGTAATGACTGTTTTAGAAGGTGTGATCCGCGTTGCTATTTTCCTGATCTATATTGTTCTGATTTCCAGAACAAAGGATATTAAGAGAACATTTATGTATCACGGGGCAGAGCATAAATGTATTAATTGCATCGAACATGGATTGGAATTAAATGTAGAAAATGTACGGAAGAGTTCCAAACAACATAAGAGATGTGGAACGAGCTTTCTTTTCTTTGTCATGATCGTAAGTATTATTGTTTGCTTTTTTATTACGGCAAAGTCCCAGGTTGTGAGAGTACTTCTTCGGATCGCCCTGCTTCCGTTGATCGCAGGAATCTCTTATGAATTGATCCGTCTGGCTGGAAACAGTGATCATCCGGTAATCAATGTACTTAGTAAACCAGGACTCTGGGTTCAGAATCTGACAACAAAGGAACCGGATGACAGTATGATCGAGGTTGGGATCAAAGCAGTGGAAGCAGTGTTTGACTGGAAGACATGGCAGGAGGAGAACCTGAAGCAATGAGAACAGAATCAGACAAGAGGACAGTGTATAAAACAGATTGCAGCGATTCAATAAGTTTGAAAAATGCATATAAAGAAGGAAAAGAAATTCTTGCGAAAGCAGGAATTACAGAGGCAGATCTGGATGCGTGGTATCTGTTGGAATTTGTGACAGGGATTACGAAAGCTCGCTATTATATGGATCCGGATCAGAGCATGAATCCGGAAGCATGGAAAAAGTATAAAGAATATCTTGAAAAACGAAGAAATCATATTCCATTGCAGCATATTACAGGAAGTCAGGAATTTATGGGACTTGAATTTCTGGTGAATGAACATGTGCTGATTCCAAGACAAGATACAGAGGTGCTTGTGGAAGAGGCACTGGAGATAATGAAACAAGAGATATTCAGATCAAAAGGTTGTTTGCAACTGTTGGATATGTGTACCGGGTCAGGATGTATTCTTCTGAGCGTAATGCATTATGCAGAACAGAAGGGTATATTTATAGAAGGAACAGGTGTTGACTTTTCGGAGCAGGCTCTTATGGTAGCACAGAAAAATGAAAAACATTTGAGAAGCACGAAAAAGGATGAGAAAGGAAAAGTGAACTGGATTTTGAGCGATCTTTTTGAAAATGTCAGTGAAACCTATGATATGATCTTATCAAACCCACCTTACATCAGAACAGCAGAAATTGAGAAGCTTCAAGACGAAGTAAAACTTCACGATCCATTCAGTGCATTGGATGGGAAAGAAGACGGATTGTATTTCTACCGGAAGATTGTTACTGATGCAAAACAATTCCTGAAAACAGGAGGAATACTTGCTTTCGAGATTGGATATGACCAGGGCAAAGAAGTTTCTGATCTTATGAAAAAAGGCGGGATATGACAAGGTGTTCGTAAAAAATGGACCTGGCAGGACTTGACCGCATCGTCTGTGGCGTGTACTATTAAAAAGATAAAGAAGATAAAAAATTAGAAGAGGATATAGAACTATGTTTGACAGATTAGAGGATTTGGTAATTCGTTACCAGGAAGTAATGGGTGAACTTCAGGAGCCGGATGTGGCGAATGATCCGGAACGTTTCCGTAAGCTGATGAAAGAGCAGAGTGATCTTGCACCAATCGTTGAAGCTTATCAGGAATATAAGAACTGTAAGCAGAATGTAGAAGAGAGTCTGATGATCCTGGAAGAAGAATCAGATGAAGAGATGCGTGAGCTTGCAAAAGAAGAGTTGAATGAATCTAAAGCCAGAATTGAAGAATTGGAGCAGGAACTTAAGATTCTTCTTCTTCCGAAGGATCCGAATGATGATAAGAACGTTATCGTTGAGATCCGTGCCGGTGCAGGTGGAGATGAGGCTGCACATTTTTGCGGCAGAAGTTTATCGTATGTATGTGCATTATGCAGACAGCCGCAGATGGAAGACAGAGATGATCTCTCTGAATGAGAATGGAATCGGCGGATTCAAAGAATGTGTATTCATGATCACAGGACAGGGAGCATATTCCCGTATGAAGTACGAAAGTGGAGTACATCGTGTACAGCGTGTGCCGGAGACAGAAAATGGCGGAAGAATTCATACTTCAACAATTACTGTAGCCGTAATGCCTGAGGCAGAAGAAGTTGATGTTGTAATTGATGAGAAGGATATCCGTATCGATGTAATGCGTGCATCAGGAAACGGTGGACAGTGTGTCAATACAACGGACTCTGCGGTACGACTGACTCATTATCCGACAGGAATCGTGATTTACAGTCAGACAGAGAAATCACAGCTGCAGAATAAAGAGAAGGCATTCCGACTGCTTCGTTCCAAACTGTATGACCTGGAGCTTGAGAAGAAACAGGCTTCTGAGGCAGCAGAGAGAAGAAGCCAGATCGGTACAGGAGACCGTTCTGAAAAGATCAGAACATATAACTTCCCACAGGGAAGAGTAACAGATCACAGAATCAAACTGACACTTCATAAATTGGATACGATTTTAAATGGTGATCTGGATGAAGTGATCGACAGCTTGATTGCAGCGGATCAGACAGCGAAGCTTGCAAAGATGGAGGAGTAGTACAAGGATGATACCGGAATTCAAACGACCGGAACTGGAAGACAAAGAACTGATTGACTATTATTTCGCACAGGCTCCAAGCAGAAGCTGCGAGAGAACATTTGCGAATGTATATCTCTGGTCCAGACAGTATAAAGTGAAATATGCAATCCTTCATAATGCACTTGTATTTCGTGATGAAGGAGATGGACATACTTATGCTTACCCTGTAGGAAAGCCGGAAGCCGTCAAAGCTGCATTGGAAGAATTGATGAAGATCTGCGAGGATGAAGACTGTGAATTCGGTCTTTACTGTGTGACACCGGAGAAATTTTTCACAGATGGAAGAGTGGTATCCGGGACAATTCCGGATTGAATATGACAGAGATCAGGCAGATTACATCTATGAGACGGAGAAGCTTGCAACACTTGCAGGAAAGAAGCTTCACGGAAAGCGAAACCATATTAATAAGTTTAAGCAGCTTTATCCGGACTGGTCTTACGAATCACTCAGTGATGAGAATGTAGAAGAGTGCTTTCAGATGGCTCTGAAGTGGAGAAATTCGAATGGATGTAATGATGATCCTGAGAAGAACGCAGAGATGTGCGTTTCGTTGAATTCCCTCCGTTTATACAAAGAACTCGGCTTTAAAGGCGGAGTGTTGAGAAATGGCGCAAAAAATTGTTGCATTTTACAGTAGGGGAAGAACTGTGCAAGGATACCTTTGTTGTTCATATTGAGAAAGCATTTGCAGATGTACAGGGAGCATACCCTATGATTAATCAGCAGTTTGTTGAACATGAATGCATGGATTACACTTATGTGAACAGAGAAGATGATGCCGGGGAAGAAGGACTCCGTAAGGCAAAAGTTATCTTATCGTCCGGCTTTTTTGGGAAGAGAAAGGGTTTGTGACAAGAATAGGAGGACAGCAATGATTTCAAAAAAATTGGAAAACATGGTAGCGAACAGTTCTGCAATTCGTGCGATGTTTGAAGAGGGCAACCGTCTTGCAGCAAAATACGGAGCAGAGAATGTATTTGACTTCAGCCTGGGAAATCCAAATGTTCCGGCACCGGAAGCGGTAAAGAAAGCAATGATCGAGATCCTTTCCGAAGAGGATCCGATCGTGCTTCACGGTTATACGAACAGCAATGCAGGTTATGAGGATGTGAGACAGGCAGTTGCTGATTCCTTAAATGAACGCTTTGGAACAAACTTTGCTTCCCGCAATATTACGATGACAGTCGGAGCAGCGGGAGGTCTTAATGTGATTTTGAAATCACTGCTGAATCCAGGTGATGAAGTTGTTGTGTTTGCTCCTTATTTTGGAGAATACAGAAGCTATACAGATAATTATGACGGTGTGATCGTGGAGATATCTCCGGATACAGAGACATTCCAGCCAAAGCTTGATGAGTTTGAGAAAAAGCTGTCGCCAAAGACAAAGGCAGTCATCGTTAATACGCCGAATAATCCGACAGGTGTTGTTTATTCCGAAGAGACGATCCAGAAGCTGGCAGCGATTCTTGAGAAGAAACAGAAAGAATTTGGAACAGAGATTTATCTGATCTCAGATGAACCATACAGAGAACTTGCTTATGACGGAGTGGAAGTTCCATATCTCACAAAGTATTATGCAAATACAGTTGTAGGATATTCTTTCAGTAAATCACTTTCTCTTCCGGGAGAACGTATCGGTTATCTTGTAATTCCGGATGAAGTGGCAGACAGTGAGAAACTGAATGCCGCAGCTAACGTTGCAACGAGAATTCTTGGATTTGTCAATGCACCGACACTGCAGCAGAAAGTGGTGAAGGCATGTCTGAATGAGAAGACAGACATTTCATATTATGACAGAAACAGAGAGACTCTTTATAATGGATTGAAAGAACTTGGATTTGAGTGCATCAAACCGGAAGGAGCATTTTATCTCTTTGTAAAATCACCAGTTGCAGATGAAAAAGAATTTTGTAATACCGCGAAGAAATACAATATTCTGATCGTTCCGGGAAGCTCTTTTGGATGTCCTGGATATGTCAGAATGGCGTATTGTGTAGCATATGAAACAATTGTAAATGCACTTCCAAAATTTGCGGAGCTTGCGAGAGAGTATAGATAGAGGTAGTACCATGGCTGTAAGAGAAGAACTTTTGAGAAATATACGTAGCGTAGAACCATATGTACCGGGCGAGCAGCCACAGCATAAGGTTGTGAAACTGAATACAAATGAGAATCCATATCCACCGGCACCGGGAGTGGAACGTGTTCTGAAAGAGATGGACACAGACCGTTTTCGCCTGTATCCGGATCCGACTGCGGACGAACTCGTCGGAAGTCTTGCAGATTATTATGGCGTAGGAAAAGATCAGGCTTTTTGTAGGAGTTGGATCTGATGATGTGATTTCTATGTGTTTCCTCACCATTTTTTAATTCGGATCTCCCAATTCTCTTCCCGGATATTACATATTCATTTTATAAAGTCTGGGCAGAATTATATCGGATTCCTTATCACTGTCCAGAACTTGATGAAAACTTTAAGATTGTGAAAGAGGATTATTATGCTGAAAACGGTGGAATTATTTTCCCGAATCCAAATGCGCCGACAGCAATTTATGAAGATCTTGAATTTGTAGAAGGTATCTTAAAGCAGAACAGGAATTCTATCGTGATCGTAGATGAGGCGTATATTGATTTTGCGGGAAGATCTGCGATTGAACTGATCGATAAGTATGATAATCTTATTGTGACACAGACTTTCTCAAAGGCAAGAAGTATGGCTGGTATGCGAATCGGATATGCAATCTCGAATCCGGATCTGATCCGCTGCCTGAATGATGTGAAATATTCTTTTAACTCTTACACGATGAATCAGACAGCTCTTGCCTGTGGTGTGGAAGCGGTTAAAGACAAAGTATATTTTGAAGAAGGAGTTCGTAAAATAGTTGAAACAAGAGAATGGGCAAAAGAAGAGCTTTTGAAACTTGGTTTTGTTTTCCCGGATGCAAAGGCGAATTTTATTTTGCAAGACATCCAAAGGTTGATGCGAATGAACTTTTCCAGGCTTTGAAAGAGAATAATATCTATGTCAGACATTGGAATGCACCACGAATCGATCAGTATCTGAGAATTACAATTGGTACAAGAGAAGAGATGGAGACGCATTTTTGAATTTTTTGAGAACATATATAAAGGAGAAATAACTGAATGAGTGAAGCTTTGATCAACTGGTTTATGGTGACACTGGGCGGAAAGGTCGGTAAGGAATTTATTCTCTTCCTGATCTCAATGGTTCCGATTCTGGAATTGCGTGGAGGACTGCTTGCAGCAGGACCGGCATTTTTGAACGTGGAACTTGCAAAAGCAGTACCTATCTGTGTGATTGGAAATCTTGTTCCAATCCCATTCATCCTTTTACTGATCACAAAGATCTTTGACTGGATGAAAGGAACGAAGCGTTTGAAGCCGATGGTGGAGAAGTTGGAGAAGAAGGCAATGAGTAAAAGTGACAAGATAGAGAAATATGAGTTCTGGGGTCTTGTACTTTTTGTTGGAATTCCTCTTCCGGGAACCGGAGCGTGGACAGGATCACTGATCGCAGCTCTGCTTGGAATCCGCTTTAGAAAAGCTTTTCCGGCAGTTGTTGTTGGTGTCTGCCTCGCAGCATTTATTATGTCAGTCATTTCCTATGGAATTATTGGCGGTATTTTTGGATAAGATAAATATGCAAAGGAAGTGATTTTTATGTTACTGAAAGATAATGAAGAAAAGAGAAATATAGCCTGGAGAACAGTTATGACGGTAACATCGGTCTTGATTATTTTAATTGCTATCTTTTTTCGCAGTGAAGCTTTTTACTTCTAATCCTCTGGCAGGAAAACTGGGAGAATACAGATGATGGAATGAAGCTCAAAATCAAGAATAATGGTGCGATGACAATTGTCCAGACATTGGATGAAAGTACGGTCAGTGTTCCGGTCGAGTATACGATCGACATGGAACATAAGCGTTTTGCGATTCATGTGAATGAAGAGAAACTTGCCACACAGGCTGAAAAGACGAAAAAATATTCCCAGCAGGATCTTAGAGATGTTGCGGATGTGATGGAAGGAACTTACGAATACAGTGTAGAACAGAACGTACTGACACTGACGGATTCAGAATATGGAAGTCAGAAGACATTTGAAAAAGTGGAAAGTAAAAGGTGATTCTGCCTCAGCAGATGACACAGAAAGTACTTGCAGAGCAGTGGAAACAGGGGGTACAGATCATGTACAGAAATCAGACGGAAAGAAGTAAGAATTGGGGATGTTGTGATTCGGGGGGGACCACCCGATTGCAATCCAGTCTATGACAAATACAAGGACAGAAGATGTAGAAGCCACAGTGGAGCAGATCCTGCGTCTGGAAAAAGCAGGATGTGAGATCATCCGCTGTACAGTTCCGACAATGGAGGCTGCAAAAGCAATCAAAGAGATTAAAAAACAGATTCATATTCCGCTTGTTGCAGACATTCATTTTGATTATAAGATGGCAATCGCAGCAATTGAGAATGGAGCTGATAAGATCCGTATCAATCCGGGAAATATCGGTGCAAAAGAACGGGTACAGGCAGTAGTAGACAAAGCGAAAGAGTACAATGTTCCAATCCGTGTCGGTGTAAATAGTGGTTCTCTTGAGAAACATCTGCTTGAGAAATATGGTGGTGTTACTGCAGAAGGGATCGTGGAGAGTGCGCTGGACAAAGTTCACCTGATCGAGTCTATGGGCTATGACAACCTTGTTGTCAGCATTAAATCTTCTGATGTTCTGATGTGTGTGAAGGCGCATGAGCTGATCGCTAAAGAATGCCCATATCCGCTTCATGTTGGAATTACAGAGTCTGGAACCGTATATTCAGGAAATGTGAAATCTTCTGTAGGACTTGGAATCATTCTCCATGAGGGAATCGGTAATACAATTCGTGTTTCCCTGACGGGAGATCCGGTAGAAGAGATTCGTACAGCAAAACTGATCCTTAAGACACTTGGACTTCGCAAGGGAGGTATTGAGGTTGTATCCTGTCCGACTTGTGGAAGAACAAGAATTAATCTGATCAAGCTTGCAAACCAGGTAGAAGAGATGGTAGCAGACATTCCGCTTGATATTAAAGTTGCAGTTATGGGATGTGTTGTAAACGGACCTGGAGAGGCAAAAGAAGCCGATATCGGAATTGCAGGAGGTATTGGGGAAGGACTTTTGATCAAGAAGGGTGAGATCGTCAAGAAGGTAAAGGAAGAAGAACTTCTTGATACTTTAAGACAGGAGTTATTGAATTGGAACAAATAAAGAATGAAAAAACAGTTTTTTCATGTATTTCCCACATTGAAAGTAGAAGAGGAATTTAAAGTTCTCTTTGCTGATGTGGAAGTTAAGAAAATCACGACTAATTCCGGTCGTGATTTTCTGCATGTACATTTAAAGAGCCATCATCTGATCCCAAAGAAGAAAATATGGCAGATGGAGCAGCGGATCAAAGAGCAGCTCTTTGGAACATCTTCTGTAAAACTTCAGATTCTGGAAGAGTATGAGCTGTCTGAGCTTTATACACCGGAAACAGTGATGGAAGAGTACAAAGAGAGTTTGATTCTTGAACTGAAAGAAATCAGTGTCCTTGCTGCAAACATGTTTTCGCAGGCAGAAGTGAACTATGAAGAGGGAAATGTCGTCCGTCTGGAGCTTCTTGATACGATTGTTTCCGAAGGAAGAAAAGAAGAGATCATGAATCTGCTGGACGATGTATTCAGGAATCGTTTTCATATGAATGTTGATATCCGGGTTACATATAAAGAAAACGAGGGTCAGGGAAGCAGAGAATATGACGAGCAGAGGATTCAGCAGGAAATTAATGCAATCTTTGAACGGCGCGCGAAACAGAGAGGCGAATATGAGGAGCGAAAGTCTGCTGTGGAGGCAAAGAAGAAGTCATCTGAATCAGGAAGCTCGTCTTCCGGAGAAAAGAAAGCAGAGACTTCAGGAAAATCTTCTTCAGGAAATGCATCCGTTTCGGGCGGAAAGAAAGAGTTCAAAAAGAAGGAATTCCGCAAGAAGGATTATGTGCGTCCGGTGAAGATCGGAGACGATCCGAACCTGATCTACGGAAAGAATTTTGAAGATGAGCCAATCAAATTGGAAACAGGTTGTATCTGAGATGGGTGAGATCACGATTCATGGTAAGATCATCAACTTTGATACACGAGAGATCAGAAATGAGAAGACGATCATTATCTTTGCTGTGACTGATTTTACGGATACAATCACGATCAAGATGTTTGCCAGAAATGATCAGTTACCGGAGATTCTCGGAGATTTGAAGAAAGGTGCTTTCGTTAAGATCAAAGGTGTGACGACAATTGATAAATTCGACGGTGAGCTGACAATTGGTTCAATTACCGGAATCAAGAAGATTGGAGACTTTACGGTCTCAAGGCAAGATCTCAATCCAACGAAACGTGTAGAACTTCATTGCCATACAAAGATGAGCGATATGGATGGAGTTTCTGAAGTGACAGATATCGTCCGCAGAGCACATGACTGGGGACATCCGGCGATTGCAATTACAGATCATGGTGTAGCCCAGGCGTTCCCGGTTGCAAATCACTATATTGAGACATTGGATAAAGATGATCCGTTTAAAGTTCTATATGGCGTGGAAGGCTATGTGGTTGATGACTTAACTGAGATTGCAGTTAATGCCAAAAGATCAGACATTGGATGACACCTATATTGATTTTTGATATCGAGACAACAGGATTCAGTTCTATCCGTGACAGAATTATTGAGATTGGAGCTGTGAAGGTTGAGAATGGGCAGATTGTAGACAAGTTCAGCACCTTTGTGAATCCGGAACGTCCGATTCCTTTTGAAATTACAAACCTGACAAGTATTACAGATGAGATGGTGCTGGATGCTCCGACAATCGAGGTTGTGCTGCCACAGTTTCTCGAATTTATTGGTGAGGGCGCATTGGTTGCGCATAATGCAGGATTTGATGTCGGGTTTATCGAACAGAATTGTCGTGTGCTTGGTCTGGAACAGGAATTCACATCTGTTGATACAGTGGCTCTTGCACGTGTGCTGCTTCCGACCCTTTCGAAATATAAAT
>ENA-OQES01000329-OQES01000329.1-human-gut-metagenome-genome-assembly--contig:-NODE-329-length-20705-cov-3.083196_pt1 | contig 20705 bp, 24 predicted proteins | sample MGYA00242798_ERZ504641 | MGnify/ENA primary metagenome ERZ504641 (study PRJEB26092, sample SAMD00036327) | human gut metagenome | host: Homo sapiens | study: EMG produced TPA metagenomics assembly of... | reverse complement strand
ATGAGAGATAATACAATCAGAATACCCGTTTTTACGGCAGAGATGAGCCGCAAGACATCAAAAACAGGAAAAAATTTGGGTGAAAACGAAGACTGCGATTCGAAAAATGCGATTGAAAACGTAAACAGGAAATTGGGAGGTAATAACAGATGAAAGCAAAAGTAAGAACATTTAGTGGAACAACATCCAACGAAGTAACACAGCGTGAGATCGACAACCGACGCCCCTTGCACGGAAAGCAGGCAGCAGAAGGATTTGTTCTTTTGAAGAATGAGGAACATTTTCTTCCGGCGAAAAAAAGGTGGAAAGATCGCGCTGTACGGTGCGGGAGCAGTCAAAACCATCAAGGGAGGTACCGGTTCCGGGGATGTCAATGAGCGATGATTATGTGACCATCGCACAGGGGATGAAAATGCCGGATACGAAGTAACTACAGAAAGCTGGCTGGATTCCTATGTGAAGATCTACGACCAGGCGAGAGAAGACTGGAAAGCAGAGATTCTGCAAAAAAAACAGAGACGATTGACAGCCCGAATGCATTCTTTGATGCATACTCTGCAACTCCGCTTTTTTATGCCGTGTGGAAATGGCATCGATGTAGAGACAGCGAAAAACTGACGGCGCAGACACCGCAGTATTTGTCATTGCCCGTATTGCGGGAGAAAACAAAGACCGTTTTGACAAAGAAGGAGATTACTTTATCTCTACAGAAGAAAAAAACACTGCTGGCACAAGTATGTGAGAGCTATAAAGATGTCGTGCTGGTGATCAATACCGGTGGTCTGATGGATCTTGCATTTGCCGATGAATTTGCAAATATCCGTGCGATCGTACAGTATGTACAGGCAGGCCAGGAAGGCGGCAATGCATTTGCCGATGTATTTACCGGAGAAGTAACACCATCCGGAAAGATGAGCGATACCTGGGCAAAAACCTACAACGATTATCCGGGTGCTGAAGTATTCAGTTACAAGAGCGGCAATCTGATGAAAGAGTATTATGAAGAAGGAATCTTTGTGGGATACCGTTACTTTGATACCTTCCAGGTTCCGGTTCGTTATGGATTTGGTTATGGTTTATCCTATACTGATTTTGCAATCGCAGCAGGAGCCGTCAGTGTCAGTGCCCTGGGAACCATGGATCCAAAAGTTACCGTGGAAGTTACCGTGAAAAATACCGGTGATACTTATGCAGGAAAAGAGGTTGTACAGATCTACGCCTCCTGCCCACAGGGAGAACTGGTGAAAGAGTTCCGCCGTCTGGCAGGATTTGGCAAGACGAAACTGCTGGCGCCGGGAGAAGAACAGCAGATGAGGATCACTTTCCCGCTGTATCAGCTGGCTTCCTACAGCGAAGATCAGGCAGCATGGATCCTGGAACCGGGCAAATACGGTATATGGGTGGGAAATGAGTTAAATACTTCCGTACTCAGCGGTGCTCTGGAACTGGATCAGGAAGCAGTGATGGTACAGTGTGAAAATATCTGCCCGTTAAAAGAAGAATTAAACGAGATCATGCCATTTGCCAGAAAAGTACAGGCAAGAGAACTGGCATGGCATGAGGAACTGAAAGCAAAAGGAATCGCACCGGTTGCAGTGAAAGCCGCAGATATTCCGACCGAAAAAGTGGCTTATCAGCAGATTCCGGATGTACTGCCGGGAAAAGCCGGAGAGATCGTAGAGCAAATGTCAGAAGATCAGCTGGTACAGATGGCTACCGGAGATCCGGGAAAAGACCAGAGCAATGCACTTGGTTCCGCAGGTATCTCCGTACCGGGTTCCGCAGCCGAGACACCGCTGGTAGCAGCAAAAGAACCGTGGAATGTGGCAAGTATCGCACTGGCTGACGGTCCTGCAGGACTGCGTCTGAAAAAAGAATATCAGGTGGATGACGGTCGGATCGTACCGACGGATTTCCTGGCTGCACTGGAAGGCGGATTCTTTGCAGAAGAGCAGGTAAAGAGAGGAGCTTCTTATTATCAGTACTGTACTGCGATTCCGGTAGGAACTCTGCTGGCACAGACCTGGAATCTGGAGATGGTTCAGGAACTTGGTGAAATGATCGGTCATGAGATGGAACTGTTCGGTGTGACCCTGTGGCTGGCACCTGGTATGAATATCCATAGAAATCCGCTGTGTGGAAGAAACTTCGAGTACTATTCTGAGGATCCGCTTCTGGCAGGTATGATGGCTGCATCCATGACGCTGGGTGTACAGAAAGTACCTGGATGCGGAACTACGATCAAACATTATGCATGCAACAACCAGGAAGACAACCGTATGGGTTCTGATTCTGTCCTGTCTGAACGCACACTGCGTGAAATCTATCTGAAAGGATTTGAGATCGCAGTTAAGGATGCACAGCCGATGTCCATCATGACTTCCTACAACCTGATCAACGGTGTACACGCTGCAAACTGCTATGACACCTGTACAAAAGCAGCAAGAGATGAATGGGGATTTGCCGGAGCAATCATGACAGACTGGACAACCACCAATGTACAGATCCAGGGCGAGTGTACCGCGGCAGGCTGCATGAGAGCCGGAAACGATATGGTTATGCCTGGAATGGAAGAAGATCATGAAAATATCCGCAAAGAGCTGAAAGAAGGCACGCTGGATATCCGCGAACTGAAGAGATGTATCTACAACACCGTAAATATCATCCTGCAGTCCAACCAGTATGAGGATGCCGTAAGCTATGAAAAACAGTTCGACGGACTGGGCGAGTGGATGACGGTAAAATAAAAAATTATGTAAAGTGAATATGGAATAAAGTTACAACTGTTTAGGAAACATATGACAGAAAGATAACGTAACGAAATCCGCCAGGATGTGCAGGCAATCTTTGAAAAAAGAGAGGAGCAGATTCTGGCGGAATTTTTTGCTTTTACATATGATAGCCACACATTACATAAAACGGACAGAATACAGTGATTTTGCCCGTAGCACCTGTAAGTAATCATGATATAATGAGCGTTAGAGCGTGTTTGAAAAATCATTCCTGCAATCTGCACGCCCCACTTTGCGGCATATTTTACCTTCGTTCGGTTGACGTAGCCCGCTACGCCGCCCTCATTCAGGGAAAAATCTCCCACAAACTGTGACGCACATCTTGCAGAAAGCCTTTTTCAAACACGCTCTAGCGAGCGGGAATAAGCGCAGCTTATTCATCGGGAGCGGCGAATGGCGATCATGAACGAAGTTCATGATATAATGAGCGGAAGAGAGCCAGAACAAAGTTTGTTCTGTTTATGATCGAAAGAACGTCCAGGGGGCAGAATTCCCGGATATTACTATATGGAGGAATCAAAGAAATGATGAGAAACAGAGAAGTGTTAAATGAAATTAAAAAAACAGAGCCGGACTCTGATCGAAGAAAAGCGCGATAAATTTGTCAAACAAAGTCTGCTGTCGGATGAATTTTTGGACATGATGCAGAGAAACCGGAAACCATTTGACCTTTTGATGTCGTATTATCAGTGTGCGATCATGGAGATTGAGACGAAATTTAAAGTATTAAATGAGGAATATTCCCTGGAATATGATAAAATCCGATCGAAGGGATCAAAAGCAGGATCAAATCTTATGACAGTCTGTTAAAGAAGATCCGCAGAAAAGATATCCCGATGACACTTGAATCCATCGAGAAGAATATCACGGATATCGCCGGTGTGCGGGTGATCTGCTCCTTCCCGGCAGATATCTATGAAGTCGCAGACAGCTTTTTGCGACAGGACGATATCACCTTATTAGAGCGTAAAGACTATATCCAGAATCCGAAGCCAAGCGGCTACCGCAGCCTGCACCTGATCGTGCAGGTACCGATCTTTCTGCAAAATGAGAAAAAACCGGTAACAGTGGAAGTGCAGTTCCGCACGATCGCGATGGATTTCTGGGCAAGTCTGGAACATAAGATGCGTTATAAAAAGAACATTCCGGCAGAGCAGATGAAGTATCTGCAGGACGAACTGTACGACTGTGCGGAACAGAGTGCGGCACTGGATAAAAGAATGCAGAGCATCCGCAATCTGATCGCGGAAAATAAGGAAGAGGAGGAAGAACCGAAAGGATTTTTCCTGCCGCGTCTGTAAGAAAATCTGAAAAAAACGTGAATTTTATGAAAACAGTGTGAAAATGCTGTCTGACGGGAAAGATTATGCTATAATCATAATCTACTAAGAGAACAAAAAACGGAACCTCCGTGAAAAGAAAGAGGGAATACTATGCCATATTATTTTTATGATGCAACCTATATATTGGTGCTGATCGGTGCGCTGATCAGTATGATTGCTTCCTGGAATGTAAAGAATACATTCCGGACATACAGCAGAGTATGGAACAGCAGAAATATCCCATCGCAGGACATCGCGCAGATGATCCTTCACGATGCCGGAATCTACGATGTAAGGATCGAGCGGATCCGCGGCGATCTGACCGATCATTATTCTCCGAATGAAAAAAGTCCTTCGACTGTCCGATTCGGTATACGGATCGACATCCGTAGCGGCGATTGGTGTGGCAGCTCATGAGTGCGGGCATGCGATCCAGCATCAGGAAGGATATGCGCCGTTGAAACTCCGTTCCTTCTCCGTACCATTAGCCAACATCGGCTCCCGGCTTTCCTGGCCGATTATCTTGCTGGGACTGATCCTTGGATGGTCAGGGTTACTGGAAGTCGGTATTCTGTTATTTGTATTTGTGGTAGCCTTTCAGCTGATCACGCTTCCGGTGGAATTCGATGCCTCCCATCGCGCGATCCGGATCCTCGAAGCAAAAGCAGCTCTTCGGCGATCAGGAATTACAGGGCAGCGAAGAAAGTTCTGACAGCGGCAGCACTCACCTATGTGGCAGCGCTTGCATCGGCGATTCTGCAGCTGGTTCGACTGATCCTGATCTCAAGACGGAACGACGACTGATAAAAACAGGAAAAGAATAAAGACTGAAATAGGAATAGGAATAGGAATACGCCCGTTCAGACAGGCAGGTAGCAACAGAAACCTGAAAAGTCTGAGCGGGCGTATCTGTTTTCTGGAGCAATCTGTAATTGTAGTATATATGACTTGAGTTTTTGGAAAAAACATATGCATAATATAAAAGCAAATGGTAACCAAACGATTGACAAAAGAGACAGCCACAGGAGGCGAAATTCGAATGACAACAGAAGAACTCGTAAAACAGATATGCAAAGAACAGGGCATGAGTGTGGCAAAGCTGGCGGCTGCATTGGGGCAGTCCAGGCAGAATTTTTATAAAAAGTTACAACGGGATACCCTGACCGCGCAGGAATGGCAGGAGGCAGCGAAAGTACTGGGTGTGGAATTTGACCAGGGTTTTGTCCTGCCGGATGGAACCAGACTTGGAGTTTCCGGGAAAAGGGAGAAACGCACGGTACTGCCGCTGATGGGAAGTGCATTCTCACCGGGAAAGGCAGAGGAGACCGTAGAACAGTTTGAAGATCCGGATCTGCGGGAGATTGCCCGCGGGGAACTCTGCTTTTTCAGGGCACAGGCAGAATCCTGTATTCAATGTGTGGAAAAATACCAGACCAGTGAGGATCCGATGCTGCGGCTTTCTGCCGATATGCTTTCTACTTTTGCGAACTTTACCCTTGGAAATGCAAAGGAAGCGCAGATGGCAAGGGAAGATGTGTCACAGATTCTGAAAGAACATCTGAAAAAAGAAGATCCCGACATGATTGCGTCCTGCCTGTTTGCTGTTTATGTGACCAGTGTTCTGATTCATATTCCACCGGAAGAGGGAACGCCGCCACTGGATCGTTATCTTTCGTACCTTCCGGTCGGGCAGCGGTTGTTTGCAATCAGTATGCTGGGGCATGCCGCTTATCTGAAAGGAGAGTATGCCAGAGCACAGGGCATGGGGCAGACGGCGATGGCAATGACGGAAAAGATCTATCCGATCCCGATGATTTACCTGCATTGTGTGTCTGCCATGTGCCAGATCAACCAGAAAGATCAGGAGGGCGCAAGGCAATCGGTATCCGAAGGCTGGGAGATGGCGAGAAAAGACAAATTCCTGGAACCGTTTATTGAATATCACGGATTGCTGCAGGGGGGTACTGGAAGCCAGCATAAGAAAAATGTGAGCCGGAAGTCTATAAGAAACTGGTGGACGGGGTAATCGCTTTCAGCCGCGGCTGGATGAAAATCCATAACCCACAGATGCAGAAAGCAGTGACGGATCTTCTGACACCGCTGGAATATTCCATCGCGATGCTTGCCTGCAGGGACTGGACAAATCAGGAGATAGGAGAACATCTGGGACTTTCGGTGAATACGGTAAAACATTATGTATCCGGGATACTGGAAAAGTTACATATCGACAAAAGAGAGAAAATAAGGAATTTGTAAATCAATAAGTGAAAAAAATGAAGTGTCTGTTTTTGAAACTATATAGAAAAAAGCAGGCACTTTTTTTCAATTGAACGGGCATGTTATGGCACTTCTGATTTTGCTAAAATATAGAAAATGTGAAACTGTCAGATGCGAAAAGTGTTATCAGATACAAATTAAGCGCGAATATGGCAGTGAGGAAAATGCTAAAAGGAGAGGAAGTGTACATATGAAAAAAGCGTCTGATCAGTCTGTTACTGAGTGTGGCAGTACTTACGACATCCGTTCCGGTGTCGACATTCGCTGATCCTTCTGCCGGACAGGAGCCGGCGGTCTCATCGGAGAAGAGTCAGGAGAGGGGAATTGACTATAAGAAAAAAACGGGGGAACTTTTCAGGAGAACTATCAGGCTCCTTCGGAATATCCGGCTGCTGAGCTGCCGGGAGCGGAAGACATCAGAAAACCGGGGTATGAATTCGGTGGATGGTACGACAACCCGGAACTGACAGGGAAAGCAGTTACCGGTCTGGATACGGGAGATTATGAGGGTAATGTAGTTCTGTATGCCAGATGGATCGAACGGTATTATCAGGTGGATATTCCCAGTGAAGTATCTGTGGGGCAGGATTCTTTTACCCTGAAGGCAAAGTCCGGAGGTTTTTATGAGAACGATCAGCTCAGTGTGGCGGTACACTCGGAAAATGACTGGAAGCTGAAGTCCGACAACCATGAGGTGAGCTATGAGCTTCGCGATAAGGATACCAATAAGATCGTAGAAAATGATGCGGTTATCGCCAGCTTAAGTGCGGATACGAAGCAGACCAACAGAACGTTTGCTGCGGAACTGACCCAAAAAGCCAACTATACCGGTGATTACAGTGATCAACTGAACTTTGATATTTCATTCAGGGAAACAGAATATACGATCCAGTATGTAACGGACGGAGGCATGGTTTACAGGGATAATCCGGATAAGCCGGGGGAAAGCATGGAGATCACCCAGCAGAAACTTTCGGCGGGAACCACGCTGAATGATCTGCCGCTGGCAGTCCGAAAATCCAGTACCTTTGTCGGCTGGTGTTACGACCGGGAATGTACGGATTATGTGGACAGTGAAGACAGACTTCTTGGGGATCTTACGTTATATGCAGCGTATACCGATATGCAGCCGATGGAGTCCGTCACCATGGATACCTACGCCCGTGCCTATGATGTGGCAACGGATTTTGCCATCGGCATCACCAATACCGGGGATGCACTGGATGATGCAGAGATTCTTGCGGCATGTAAGATTAAAAATGTCAGCGATCCATCGGAAGAGATCACGCTGGCAGTTACCAGGGGAGAGGACAATACCTGTACCGTTAGCAATCCGAAAGGCTGGCAGCCGGGTGCTTCCTACAAACTGACGCTGAAAAATGATCAGCTGTATTTTACCGGATTTGACAAAACGATCCGGGAATATGATTTTACGGTTTACCGGGAAGAAACAAAGAATGTGGAACTGAACCGGGAGATCCGGTATATCCATACACGGGAACTGAGTAACCTGACCGTCAACGGAAAAGCGGCGGATTCCGTTTCCGTGGCAGTCATGACGGTAGGTGTAGACGGAGAGATTCAGGGAGAGGGAAGCGATACGACCGGTTCCTTTACCTATACAAAGGATTCGTTACAGACGGGGGATATCGTCGGTGTCTATTCCGGCGATGTGATCCCGTCCATGGATCTGGCAGCAGGTGACAACAGTGATGTCTCTTATTTTGAGATCACCGGATGCAACGGCAGCCAGTACGAATACCGGGGGGCGAAGGCGGAGGATGTTTTATTTACGCCGGACGTATTTCCACTGGAAAAAAGTAAAGATCAGGATGGCGATCCGGACAACCATTCGGTTACCGTGGCAGTCGGTGAACTGATCTTCGGAGATGACGAGATGAGTCAGGCGCTGAATCTGGATGAAAGCACCACCGTGGATCCGGGTGACTACCTGGCACTGTATACCGATCTGAACAGCGGAACGCCGGAGTACGGAGAGATCACAAAAGTAGAGCAGAGTGGTACGGATTATATCCTGGCATATCAGACGGTTTCTTTCGAAGAGATGCAGGCGGCTATGGATGTGTATCAGAAGGACCAGGTGGAAGGAGACGATCTGTTAGAAGAAACAGACCGGGAGAACCTGGAAGAACAGATTCAGGTTCAGGCGATGGAGAGCGGATTCGCACAGGATGTAGCAGACCGGATCGGTGCTGCGGCGATCGCTACCGATTCCTTTGAAGAGCTGGAAGCCTCTCTGGAGGAAGAACTTGGCGCAGATGTTTCCGTGGAATATACAGAGGAAAAATAAGAGTGACGAAACAGAAGAAAGTACGCTGATCGGGGATGTCGCACCACAGAGTCTGCCGGAAAGTGACAGCCTGATTCCAAGACTTATGCGAGAAAACCTGGGGGAACGGGAACCGGCAAACCGATCGTGACAGTCAGCCTGGGAACGGTCAGAGCCAATCTCGGTACAACGCTGAAACATTTTGACGGAGATGTCAGCGGCGTGCATCTGGCACTGGAGATTCCGGTGCTGGTCAATATCCAGCTGAATGCCAATGCAAATATCCAGATCACTGTAACTTCTACCTTCGAGCAGGAAGTCCGGGTGGATATTAATGTAGACGGAAAAGCGGTCTGGAAAGTATGGAAGATTTTCCCGTATATCGCAGATTATAAGGTGACAGCGTCGCTGGATCTGTATGAGTACACCGGCATTGCTCTGGATGTGAATTTTAAGACCGTGGAGGGCGAGGGCAGTTCCGGAGGTTCCAACAAAGGCTCCAAACTGCGAAAAGGTGTCAATAAGATCGCCGGAGAGCTGAAGAGCATGATGGAAAACGGAGAAGAGTATATCACGGACAAGACGAAATTCTCCGGAAGCCTGGGCGATGAGGAAGAGGGAGAGGAAATCTCCGTTTCCAAGAGCCTGGCACAGCGGTACTCGGAACTTCTGGCAGATGAAGGCGACTGGGTGGAAATCTATAATCGCCTGCTGGTAGATAATCATTTCCGTGTGCTGGCGATTATTGATATAGAAGTGAAACTGGAATTTGTGGTTTATGCCAATATGAACATTTCTATCGGAATGTCCTACTGGTATAAGAACGCAAAACGATACGTATTCTCTCTGAAAGTGATGGATCGGACAGCAACCAGCGATACGATTGACTTATGTGAAGAACAGTATGAACTGACTGCCTATGCGATGGGGACGCTGGGACTGAAAGCCGGTGTGCGGCTGACGGTAGCGGTGGGACTCCTTTCCACAAGACTGGCAAGTGTCGGTATCACGGCAGAGGTAGGCGGCTATGCACAGCTGTGGGGCTATCTCTACTACGAACTGAAGTACACCGCATCGAACGGCAGAACGACAAGAGCCATGGGAGCGATGTATCTGGAGCTTGGCATCTATCTGGAGATCAAATTCCTGGCACAGGCGCTGGCGAACTCCTTTACCTACAATCCGACCTTGTATGAAAATGAATGGCCGCTGTACACGGTGGGACATCTGGAAAATGTTCTGGACTTTGCCTATACACAGGCGGATGTCAAAGACATCAAGATGAAGCGGGATGTGAAAGCGGTACAGCTGTCGGATGAATATTTCCGGATGCAGTATATGGACATGAAAGAAGGTCTGGATGATGACGGAAATTACCGGGAGAAGATTTACGATGACAGCACAAAAGTACTTTAACATCGTCATGACCAATCCGGCATTCTCCTATGACCGGGACACCAATGTGATCTCCGTGGATCCGGGAACAGAACCGGAACAGGACGGCGAGATGATCATTACCTGGAAAAATTCAGGAAGGAACCTTCAATACACAGCCACTGACCATAAAGATCCGGTTACACTGGGATAACCTGCGGGATGGCTACTATATTGCCTTTGACAGCCAAGGCGGCTCCTATGTGGATACCCATCATGGGGCAAATACAATTCCGATATTGAAAAACCGGAAGATCCGGTGAGAACGGGTTACCGGTTTGCGGGATGGTACGAAGATGAAGAACTGACAACACCATATACGATCCCTGTAAAGATGCCGAACAAAGAGCGAATGGATTTATGCGCAAAATGGGGGAAGCAGAAGATGTGGGCTATCAGGTGGTTGAATATCTGGAAGGAACCAACGGTGTCTATGAGGCACAGGATCCGATCAGTTACAGCGGACTGACCGATACGGAAGTGACACCGAAACCTGTAGAACACGAAGGATACGAAAAACCCGAAGGAAAAGACCGAGACGGTACGGGCAGACGGAACAACCGTGGTCAAATATTATTACCCACGGAAAGAGTACCATCTTACCTTCCTGATGGAAGAAAACGGAGAGACGGTCGCAAGTGATGCCTATCGCTATGGAACATTCCTGACAGCTCCGGCAGTGTACCGGCCGGGATATGAATTCCAGGGCTGGTCCCCGGAAGTACCGGAGAGTGTGCCGGCAGGAAATATGACCTATACCGCAACATGGAAAGCTTCCGACGGTATCCCGTACGCAGTGAGGTATTACGTGGAAGAACCGGAAGAAGGCGGCTATACCTTAAGTGAGATCAAAACCATGACCGGAACCACCGGTAAGACGGTCACCGCGCCGGAAGGTGATTACAGTTCTGTGGTCTACCACCGGAAAGGCGAGCTTGCCAGCGGGGAAGTAAAAGCAGACGGAAGTCTGGTGCTGAAGGTTTATTATGATCTGAACACCTATATACTGACGTACGATCCGAAAGGTGGAACGTTAGACGAAACGACCCTGACAGCAAGACCGGGAGAGAGAATCGGCGTTCCGGTACCGGTGAGAGAAGGCTATACCTTTGAGGGCTGGTATCTGGATGAAGAGTATCAGCAGTCCTTTGGCGAGACGATGCCGGATCACGATCTTATGGTTTATGCAAAATGGGAACAGCAGACGGTCAATTATACGGTAAGACATTACCAGGAAAAACTCTGGAGCATTAACAGAAAAGAAGAGATTCCTCATGAACAGAAATCCGATGCGACGAACTATGAACTGGCAGAGGAAGAATCCTTTGCTGCACATGCAGGCGACAGCGTAACGCCGGAAGTGAAATCGTATACCGGATTCAGTGCACCGGAAAAACAGACGGTGGAAGTCCTTGGTGACGGAAGCCTTGTGGTGAATTATTATTACACAAGAAATACCGGCCTGCTTCTTCTGGAAGTGACTGGAAATCCCGGCGGAAAAGAATTTGCCCCGATTCAGGATGTACCATATGGCACACCGATCGGTGAGATCGAGGAAGTGGTGTACAGACAGAACGATCGGGCAGGATATACTTTCGAAGGCTGGTATACAGACGGTAACCATCAGAATCCTTTTGACGGTATCATGCCGGCAGTGGATGTGAACACAGAGGAACCGGATGCCTGGAACGATGGCTTTAAAATCTATGGAAAATGGACCCCGGTTCCCAGTGAGTACCGCGTGGAACATTACCAGCAGAATCCATTCGATCCGAGTTCGTATATCCTGGTGGAAGAAGAGACAAAGACAGCCCTGACGGATACCGAGGTGACACCGGAAGTGAAATCTTATCCGGGATTCCAGTCTCCTCAGGCGCAGAACTTATGGGTGACCGGTGATGGTGGGGCTTGCAAGCAGTACTACTATCACAGAAACAGCTACCCGGTTACTTATGTGAATAACAACGGGGAAGCCGATGGGACAGCAGATGTCATGTATGGAGCAGCCATTTCGGAGGTTCCGAAATACTCCGGACATGCATTTGCCGGCTGGTATGAAGACGCAGCCCTGACGGTTTCCTTTGAAGGAAAAACCATGCCGATGCACGCAATGACGCTGTATGCGAAGTGGGAGCCTGGAAAGAAGACCTATCAGGTGATCCATCAGTTACAGAGCGCAGACGGATCGGATACCTGGGAGACGGCAGAGACAGAAACCTTTACCGGAACAGCCGGAGATTCGGTGGAACCGGAAGTAAAGGCGTATGCTGGATTTACCGCACCGGAAAAACAGAGCTGTACGCTGACTGTTTCCGATGATCCGGATACCATCACCTACCGCTACCGGCGTAATTCCTATCAGGTAACCATGGTGACAAATAACGGAGATCCGGCGACCGAAAAGACATATCTTTACGGAACCCGGGTGGAAGAGATGCCGGAACGGGCAGGCTATTCCTTCGACGGCTGGTATCAGGATGCAGGTCTTACGAAAGTAATTTGACGGAACAGTTCCGGCCCAAAACAGTACGATTTACGCAAAATGGAACCGAGAGCAACCTATTACTGGGTAAAATACAGCCTGCAGAACGCAAATGATGACGGCTATACGGTTGCATCCATGGAATCTCTGTTAGGCAGGACCGAGGATGTGATTACACCGGAAGTACGGAAGTTCGAAGGATACGTATCTCCGCAGCCACAGACCGGACAGATCGAAGGCGGAAAGGTTCTGGTGATCGAGTATCTGTATGAACGTGAAGTACATACCTTACAGCTGGAAAATAATGACGGAACGGAACCAAAACAGCTGCAGATGAAACAGGGAGCAACGATTCCGGCACCATCCATGCGAAAAGGTTATACCTTCATGGGCTGGTGTACAGACAGCACATTACAGACCGTGTATACCGGAAATATGCCGAATGAAGATCTGACGCTGTATGCAAAATGGGAAGCAAATACAAGAACCTACACAGTAAAACATTATCTGCAGAAAGCAGAAGGAGACGGTTACCAGTGGGTGGCAACACAGAACCCGAAGGGCAAGACGGATGAAACGGTAACACCACCGGTCAATACAACCTATGGTGACGAATATGAATTACCGGAACCGCAGACCGTAACCATTTCTGCGGAAAAGCAGACAGTGGTAACCTACTATTACAAACGAAAAGTACACAAACTGACCTTTGAACCGGAAAACGGAGAGAAGACACAGACTGTGGAAGGTCGTGTCGGTGCCACACTCAATGTGAAACAGCCGGTTCGAAAAGGATACACCTTCACAGGCTGGACACCGGAACCTCCGGAGAAGATCCCGAATGAGGATGTAACCTATCAGGCACAGTGGAGGAAGAACAGCTATCTGGTGCAGTTTGTGAGTGAGGGAACGGTACTCAAGGAATATACACTTTCTTATGGGGATGCGATCCCGGCTCAGGAGAAAACCGACCAGAGAAGGATATACGTTCGTAAGCTGGGATAAAAACGTACCGGATACCGTATCCGATGAGAATGTGCAAAAAAAGGAAAACTGGTCTTTAAGGCAGTATGGAAAGAAATAGCATATACCATCAGCTATAATCTGGCGGGAGGAAGCCTTCCGACCGGAAAGACCAATCCGACAACATTCACCATCAACAGCAAACCGATGGATCTGGTACAGCCAAAACGGGAAGGCTATACGTTTGAAGGATGGTCAGGAACCGATATCAAAGAAAAAGATACACAGGTTACGGTTACCGCCCGCCCGTTAAAAGACAGAACCTATACGGCAAACTGGAAAGAAAATTCCTATACGATCGTTTTCAATGTAGAAGGTGAAGTAACAAGGGGAGAGATGAAAAATATCCCGCTGCGTTACACACAGGAAACCACGATACCGAAAAACGGATATGTGTGCGGAGGTTATAAGTTTGTCGGATGGAGAACCGGTGGAAAGAAAAGTGAGCAAAAAGTATATCAGCCGGGAGACAAAGTCAGCAGACTTTGTGCGAACAATAATGGAACGGTCAACCTGTACCCGATCTGGGAACCGTGCGAATATACGATTACGTTTGACTATCAGACCGGTAATAAACGGGAGAAAGTAACATGCAAATATAAAGAAACATATACGTTCCCGACCGTAAACAGACTCGGATGGACCTTCGAAGGCTGGAGCCGGTCCGCGGGTTCGACAAATGTGATCAGCTATGCACCGAATGTTAAAACGGCTGTATTTGAGGATGAAAAGGATTTTACTTTATATGCGGTATACAAACCGATAACTTCAGCTGTTTTTTACGGGACAGACGGAACACAAATACTTTATCACGGATGAACATGAACTGACTATTTTTACTTTCTTTATTCAGGGGGACAGAAAGGTTGTAACAACCGGTGATTATGGACTTCATCCATCCTGGTATAATTTGTATCTGCCGGATATCTCCATGGATGCAGCACGCCTGTATCAGAAGATGAAGATAAAAGTCAGCTATAAGATTGATGAAGAAGAAGATGGATGGGCAGATCTGAGATTAAGTTATCAGTTACAGGATGGCACATATTATGACAACGAAGAAACGCGGGCAAATGATATTGGAAAATGTGATGGAGAAACGGTATCGCATACATTTGAAATTACCCGTAAAAAATGGAGTGGATTTAAATTATTTCATGTTGGTATTTGATGCACATGGAAACAACGCAGATGAATACTACATGAGCAATCTGAAAGTAGAAGTGAATCTGGAATAATGCGTAAGGGGGAAGAAGATTGAATAACAACAGAAGAAAGATAGGAATCGGAATCGCCGTGTGCGCATGCGTTCTGCTGATCGGAGCCGGTCTGTATCTTACGAGAAACAACAAACAGGAAACACAGGAATCCCAGGATTCGGCCTTTGTGCCGGATCTGGATCCTGACGCTTCCACGCAGGAGGCAAAGGAGAGTGATCCGCCGGAGGGCATCCGTATCCCGGGATATCCGTCGATCACCATTCCGGCAGATACGAAAGATGTAACGGTAAATCTGATGAATCCGGAAGGAAATCCGTGTTATTTTACCTTTACACTGGTACTGAAAGATACCGATGAGACAATCTATCAGTCCAAAATGGTAGAACCGGGAAAAGCGATCACGCAGATCACACTGTCCAAAGAACTGTCCGCCGGGGAATATCCTGCGATACTGAAGATCAGTACCGCGGCACTCGATGACGGACGGGCGATGAACGGTGCCAATGTGGAAACCGTATTGAAAGTACAGTAATGGGGGGAGAAACATGAAGCAAAAAAAGAGCAGTTGCAAGGGGGCTTGCTGCTTGTCTTAGGGATCGCACAGAGCGTATCAGCAGGAACCACGACCGTAACGTATCATGTGGATCCGTCCTATATGGTGCTGGTTCCGGCAAACACCACGATTCCATTTAACGAAGAATCGGTAAACTACGGGAAAATCCGTGTCGAAGAAGCACAGATCGAAGAAGGAAAATGCATCCAGGTGGAGCTGATCTCGGACAAAAAACTGAAAAATCAGAGTGGAAAAGAAGGGGAGATCCCCTATGAGATTCTGGCGGACACGACAGCATTTACAAAAGCCCGTTATACCACGGCAGGGGAAGAGACGGTGCTTGGTATCACGATCGACAGAGAATCCTGGAAAAAAGGCACCGTCAGGCTCCTATGCGGATACGGTTACTTTTCAGATATCCTATGTGGATGCGACAGATTAGAGCAGGAGGATGGACAGATGCAAAAAGGCAGCAATTATTCTGATGTGGATTTGCCTGTGCCTCTCCATACCCGTTGCGGCAGAGGCTGCGCAGACAGGTACTTCGTCCGTTACGCAGCAAAGCACCATCAACACGACAGTACCGGATACCCACATGGTCACGATACGATCCGAACATGCACAGGTGAGCTATCAGCATGAGGAGAGTGACGATGAGGAAACACAGGAGACGGTGACTTACGCGGTGGAGCGCTTTTCCAGCCCGCAGTTTCAGATCCAGCCGAAAAAAGGATGGAAGATCACCGCAGTGTTGGTAAATGGAGAGGATGTGACGGATCAGCTGAAAGACGGGATGCTGACACTTCCGGAAGTCTATGAGGATCAGCAGATTGTCGTGGAGACGGAAGACGACAAAAAATGATGATAAAAAAGGACGATTCCACCGGAGGCGGTGAGCAGGAAGATAAAAAACCCTGCGGACACAAAACCTACAGATAAAAATGCCGATCGATACAAAAAATTAACGGTACTTCCGGCAGCAGCAATTCCGGGACGAAAACGGATGTATCAACGGGAAACAGTCAGGGAACAAAGGCGGATCTGACAGGCACGATGAATGGAACGGCAGCGGCGAAGACGGCAGATATGCAAAAGAATGTAACGTATTTTATGGCGGCAATTGTATCCGGTGCGGTACTTTTGATTCTGGCAGACAACCGGAGAAAAAATGAAAACACGGAGAATAGATAAGCAGACAGAAAGAAAAGCGAAAAAGGGGCAGATGAACCACAAAAATCGGTTTACCTGCCCTTTTTCAGGCGGATCAATTTTGATTATCGAGGCAGTCGCCAGGGTCTTATGTGAGTATGCACGTTGGCTTGTTACTCGCGTAAATCAGGAACGGTCTGCTCCGCAGGTGTGTACCACCCGTTTTTCCACCAGACTGACCGCCTGATAGAGAATCATGGCGATGATGCACAGGAGAATAATCGACAGGATCATCCAGTCAAGTTTGAAGATCTGACTGCTGTAGATAATGAGAAATCCAAGTCCCTGCCTGGCTCCGATGAATTCACCGATGACCACACCAACCAGACAGAGCCCGATATTGACTTTCATAACGCTCAGAAGATAAGGGACCGAAGAGGGCAGTGCCACACGCAGAAGTTCATCTTTCCGTTTTCCACCGAGGGTACGGATGAGCTTCAGAGAATCAGGATCAATTTCCGTAAAGCTGGTATACAGATTCAGGATGGAGCCGAAGATCGCAACGGAGATCCCGGCAAGGATGATCGTCTTATAATTTGCACCGAGCCATACGATCAGCAGAGGAGCCAGTGCCGACTTCGGAAGGCTGTTCAAAACCACAAGGTAAGGCTCCAGAATCGCTGCCAGCCGTGGACAGAAGCCAGAGGAGAACAGAAAAAAAGAGACTGAAAACTACGACCAGAAAGAAACTGGCAAGTGTTTCAAACACTGTGATCCCGATATGGGAGAGCAGATGATTGGTCAGAAGCAAGGTTCGGAAAGCAAGACATACCTGACCGGGGCTTCCGAAGATAAAGGAATCGATGAACCCGAGCCGTGCACTGACCTCCCAGAGTAACAGAAAAATCAGAAAGACAGCCAGCCGCATCAGGCAGATAAACTGCTGTCCTTTTTTTGTGTTTTCGTGAAAAAAGACTGTTGTGCAGATGAATCAGGTATCATGATTTAACTCCTTCCAGATCTGTTGAAAATATTGCTTGAATTCGGGGGCATTTCGCATCTGCATGGGAGTGCGGTCGGCAAGGGTGGTGAGAATGGGGAACTCGCACCGGACGCAGGCAGGGGCTTTCGAGAGGATGATGACCCGATCAGACATGCTGATGGCTTCGGAGATATCGTGAGTGACCAAAAGCGCGGTTTTCCCTTCTTTACGCAGGATCTTCCAGATGTCATCACTGACGGAAAGTCTGGTCTGATAATCCAGTGCGCTGAAAGGTTCATCGAGAAGCAAAAGTGCAGGTTCCAGGGCAAGAGTGCGGATCAGTGCGGCCCGTTGTCGCATCCCGCCGGAAAGCTGGGAAGGGTGGGAAAAACGAAAGTTCCAGAGCCCATACTCCTGTAAGAGACGGTCAACGTGTGAAATAGATTCTTTTGGTTTTTCATTTTTTGAATTTTAAGACCAAGAAGAACATTTTCATAGATGGTCAGCCATTCGAAAAGATGATCCTTCTGCAGCATATATCCGACAGAGAGAACAGAATGTTCCCGTGGAAGTCCCTGCATGGTGATCTGTCCCTGTTCCGGTATCAGAAGTCCGGCTATCAGATTCAGGACGGTACTTTTTCCGCATCCGCTGGGTCCAACCAGAGAGACAAACTCGCCTTCCTGAACGGAAAAACTGATTTGTGAGAGCGCCTGGATCTCTCCGGAGAGTGTGTGATACGAAAGTCCGACATGGTCAAGTTCCAATAAAGCAGGCATAGAAAAACCTCCGTGTACCTGGAATTATGTATTCCCACAGTAACAGGCAAAACACGCTCTAAAAGCAGAGACAACAAGAGTCAGGGAATACACTATAGTTTATTATATGAAAAAGACAACGAATGGTCATATATTAAGATTTGCTTACGAAAGTGTAAGATTTCCGAAAATCAGTTGTTACGATGGTGAAAACTGTTATAATAAAGTCCTGTAAAGTCCCGAGGAAAGGAAAATAATATGACAATATGGAATAAAATAAGGACCGGTCAGTGGATTCCACGGACTTATCTGCTGATGCTGGTGTTTAATCTGCTGTATAATTCGCTGATCTATTATAGTGGTCAGTGGATGGGAACTCATACGAAAGCCTGGAATATCGAAATTTCTCTGGACAATCAGATTCCGGTAATCCCCTGGTTTGTGGGAATCTATTTTCGTTTTTCCTGTTCTGTGCAGTTAATTTTCTGCTGATGGGTTATTATGGGAAGAAAAAGCCTGTCTGTTTTTATGTGCAGAGCTTCTGGCCAAGACAGTATGCGGGATCTTTTACCTGTGTTTTCCGACAACGAATCTTCGGCCAGAGATCGTGGGAACGGACTTCTGGAGCGGATGCTTGTGGAATTGTATCAGATGGATGCAGCAGTGAACCTGTTTCCGTCGATTCACTGTATGGACAGCTGGTTTTGCGTGGTGGTACTTCGGAATATCCGGAAAGTACCGGGCTGGTATATGACGATCACATGGATCTGGGCTGCGGCAATCTGTGCATCCACGTTATTTACAAAACAGCACGGGATTCTGGATGTGGCAGCAGGGATAGCACTTGCGGAACTCAGCTATATATGTGTGATCCGCTGGAAAAAACAGAACGGTTCCGTCTGTGGATGGAGAAAAAACGGATATGAAAATAAGAAAAAATCATAGGAAACGGTATTTTCCTGTTTCTGGTGCTTGGTCTTACCCTGTATGGTGTCTTTCATGGAGAAGATCTGGGACTGATCTGGGAAAATTGTCAAAAAAGGCGGATAATCGCTATCTCTTCCCGGCAGTCATCTGTGTGATATTTTTTATCTGGGAGAGTCGATTATTATACATTATCTGCTGTATACTCTGCAGATCCGGCTGAAAAAGTGGAAGTGTTTTCTGATCTCTTCGGTAGGCTTCTTTTCAGCTGTATTACACCATCGGCAAGTGGCGGGCAGCCGATGCAGATGGTATATCTGAAAAAAGAAAAGATTCCGATCTCGGTATCCTCCGTAGTACTGATGGTCGTAACCATTACCTACAAACTGGTACTGGTGCTGCTTGGATTATTTGTACTGTTCTTTCAGCCGCGGATCACAGATACCTATATGCAGAATGTGATGCCGGTGATGTGGCTGGGACTGTGGCTGAATGTATTCTGTGTGACATTTATGCTGCTTCTGACTTTTCATCCGCAGCTGATGCGGCAGATTCTGGTAAAAGGACATGAAGTTCTTGTAAAAATGCATATCCTGAAAAAGAAGACCTCCCGTCTGGAAAAACTGGAAGGAGCCATGGACGAGTATCAGAAGACAGCAGAATATCTGAAAAATCATCCGGGCGTGGTAGGCATCGTGTTTCTGATCACCTGTCTGCAGCGTGTTGCATTGTTTTTTGTAACATATTTTGTTTATCGATCTTTTGGGTTTACATCAGTACAGTATGTATGATATTGTAATACTTCAGGGTATGATTTCCGTGGCTGTGGATATGCTTCCGCTGCCCGGAGGTATGGGAATCTCAGAAAAGCTGTTTTCCATGCTGTTTACAGGGATTTTCGGGCAGGTAAAGGTTCTGGCGGGACTGATCCTGAGCCGTGGACTGAGTTATTACACAGAGCTATTGATCAGTGCAGTCATGACTGTAGCTGCGCAGCTGTTTCTTGGTAATGAAAAAGAACACAGAGAAAAGATCAGCGAAAAGCTGAAAACGATACAGGAAAAGGGAAAGGATACGAAAGAAAGAGGGGGAACTCATGATAAGTTTTATTGGTTATTACAATTACACGGTGATTCTGACGTATATCAGTCTGTTTTGTTCCATTGCGGGGATGTTGTTTACTGTGAACGGGTGGTATAAGATGGCAGTGTTGTGCCTGGCTCTTTCGGGACTGTGTGACATGTTTGACGGAAAAATCGCCAGAAGAAAGACAGACCGTACGGATGATGAAAATGTTTTGGTATTCAGATCGATTCCCTGTGTGACATGGTCTGCTTTAGGGCATTTCCGATTCTGCTGGCCTACAGCCTTGGTATGAGAGGACCGATTGGTATCGTGATCCTTGCATGGTACGGAATGAATGGTGTGGTCCGTCTCGGCTACTTTAATGTCTGTGAGACAAAACGTCAGGAAGAGACGGAGGAAGTGAGAAAATATTA
>ENA-OQES01000328-OQES01000328.1-human-gut-metagenome-genome-assembly--contig:-NODE-328-length-20709-cov-4.880818_pt1 | contig 20709 bp, 23 predicted proteins | sample MGYA00242798_ERZ504641 | MGnify/ENA primary metagenome ERZ504641 (study PRJEB26092, sample SAMD00036327) | human gut metagenome | host: Homo sapiens | study: EMG produced TPA metagenomics assembly of... | reverse complement strand
TGATAATTTTTCTCCTGTTTTTTGTATCCTTTTCAGAATAATAACAAAAACAGATGTTACATTTTTGTTACGATTTTGTTTTCTCAAAAGAAAAGCACCCATTTTTGAACCATAGCATAGGTGTGATAAATAAAATTTTATTTTTCAACATATACTTGTTTTAGCTACGATTATGTGATATAGTGATTGTAGCTAAGGAATGATATCATTATGATATGTCAACACAAAATAAAACCCCACGAGCTAGCACCTCGTGGGGTTTTTTCTCTTTTATTTTTCAATGGTTGAGCATCCATTCAGGCTAATTGTCGCTGTCGTCACCGTCTAGCCATTTGCAAACATAATAGCCAATTATACTTGCTGCGACGGAAACAAGGAATGATATCAGTATCGACACGCAACACCCCCTTTCTGTTGCCAGATTAGGAGCGACAACGTATGTATTATATCATATAGCTACGGTTGTAACAATATATGTCAATATTTTTTCAAGCACTGATACACATATGATACCGGCAGTCCAACCACATTATAGTAGTCCCCTTCGATTCCATCTATATACGCCGCAAAGCTTCCCTGGATTCCATAAGCTCCCGCCTTATCCATCGGATCTCCGGTTGCGATATACGCACGGATTTCTTCTTCGCTCATCTCATGCACATGAACCTTTGTCTCTACCGCATGGTTAATGATTTCTTTCTCGCCTGCATTATTATAGGAAAGAATTGCAACACCTGTATAGACTTCATGTGCTCTTCCCTGAAGGCTTAGAAGAATCTCATATGCATAATCTTCATTCTTTGGCTTGCCAAGGATTTCTTCGTCACGTACAACGATTGTATCTGCTCCGATCACAATTGTATTTTTCAGTTCCACGCCCTCTGCCTGAAGATCAGATGCAACATTTTCTGCTTTCATCAATGCAAGTTCTTCTACAATCTTCTGTGGTTTTGTACTTGTATAGACTTCCTCTTTATTACTTACCTTTACTTCAAATTCTAAACCGATTTGCGCAAGCAGCTCTCGTCTGCGCGGAGATGCTGATGCAAGAATGATTTTCTGATTCATTATCATTATCCTTTCCTATTATTATAATATAATTTTCACCGATGTCATTTCTTTCTTCATAATAGCATAACTGTTCAGAGCCAACCTCCAAAATTGCTACGCATTTCGTCGGTGTGTCGTATCCGCCAAATAAAATTAAAAAATCAGTCTTAAAAATTGCAAAGCATTTTATACCTGTTTTTTGAAATTTTGCTTGGCTCTGAACAATTACATAATATCATAAAAATGAGTGGACAGCAAAAGCTAATTTCTGCTGTCCACTCTCTTCATATTATGAAAGACTTTGAAATTTATAAGTCTTGTTCTCTTCAATCATCTATCATATTCGATGAAACTTCAAGTGTCATATCTTCTTCAAGATAAATCATAGCTTCTGTTCCGTCTGTGATTCTTCCGCTGAAATGTCCGGCGAATTTTCCGGCCAGATCAGATGTTCCGCTCACCTGGACTGTAACTGCCGGTTTTGCTTCTTCCGGAATCTCAATCACTCATTTTTTCTCCAGACTGCATTGCCCCGATTGTTACTGTTTCTGCTCCGTTGAACTTAACCTGAACATTTTCCAGTTCAAGCGGTGAAGTGTTACGGATTGTTATGTTACTTGTATACTGTCCACTTGCTTCCACATATTCTGATTTTCTATATAAAAATCATGCCTGCAAACAAAAATGATAACTGTAAATGCGATGATCAGATTCTGCAAAACTCTTCTCATTCCCCTGCCTCCTATAAACTCTCTTTAAAATTTCTATTCTTATTTTCCTTTATTACACTAACAGAATAGCATTCAGAGATTTCTTTTTCCAGAGACAGATTCACTTAATTTTTTTACTGTTTTTCATCGTTTTGTCATTGATTTCGTTGACAGACATTGTTTATTTCAAGACAATGTAATCGTTTCCACGCGTTTTTGTTATATTTTCACAATACTTCTTCTCACAGCTTATTCTATACAATATCCAAATAGGTCTTATGCTCCGGTGCAGGAAATGCACGGTCAAGAGCAGCGTATTCTTCGTCTGTAAGGACAACATCTTTTACTGCCCAGTTCTGAAGTACATGCTCTGTTCTGCCACTTCTTGGAATTGCAATCACCTGGTCTTTCCGGAGAACAAATGCGAGAAGTACCTGCATCGGTGTAATGCCACGAGCCTTTGCTATTTTCTGCACTTCTTTGTTCTTTAACAAGCTTCTTTGCAGGCTTCCAGCCTGTGCAAGTGGGCAATACGCCATAATCGGTGTCTGATGTTCTTCCAGCCAGGGCATCAGATCATACTCTATCCCACGGGATCCCAGATGATACAATACCTGATCCACCTGACAGTGATCTCCATTGGGAACTGAAAACAGTTCTTTCATATCTGATGTATCCAGATTGGATACGCCCCAGCTTCTGATCTTGCCTTTTTTCACCAGTTCTTCCATTGCATCCACTGTTTCTTCCAACGGAATACTTCCACGCCAATGCAACAGATACATATCCAGATAATCTGTTTTAAGATTATGCAATGTCTGGTCAATACTGTCATAAATCTGCGGACGTCCTGCATTGTGCGGATATACCTTTGAAACAAGAAAGAGTTTTTCTCGAGAATATCCCTGGATCGTATCCCCGATTAATTTCTCTGAAAGTCCATTTCCATACATTTCAGCTGTATCTATTAAAGTAAATCCTGCATCAAGCCCTGCCTGAAGCGCCTTCTTTTCCTGCTGGTAGATTGACAGATGTTCACCAAGCATCCAGGTTCCCATACCAAGACGCGGCATTTTCATTCCATTTTTAATGTAAGATATAAATCACTCATTTTCTTCCCTTTCCATATATCGAATCATCCCTTCAGCAGCCCGTTTTGCTTCCTCTACAGCATGAACCACCGTATTCGCTCCCTGTACAACATCTCCTGCTGCAAAAACACCTTCATGTGTTGTCATGCAGTTCTCATCGGTCAGAAGAAGTCCCTTCTCTGTCGTTTTTAACTGATCCGTTGTAAGTACCAGCTTATTCTTTGGTGCCTGGCTCACGCAAATGATTACAGAGTCTGCTTCTACCTGATCTAATTTTTCTTCATATCCAATCACTTTATTGTTTTCATCAAAGATACTTGTTTTAAACATCGGACCGGCTTCATTGATCGACTCTATTGCCTTTCCAAACACAAAGTCTGCGCCCTCCAGTTTTGTATAAGACACCTCATGAGAACTTGCAGAAATGCGTTTTCCTCTTGCATACAGTGTAACCTCTTTTGCACCATGACGCAATGCAGTTCTGGCTACATCCATCGCAACATTTCCCATACCGATAACAGCTACTTTCTCTCCCAATTGATGTGCCTCCGGTCTTCTGAGGTAATCAATCCCAAAGTATACATTTCCAAGACTCTCTCCTTTAATTCCGATTGCCTTCGGTCTCCATACTCCTGTTCCTACAAAGACACTGCTGTATCCGTCGCGGAACAGATTATCGATCACGATTGCACTTCCGATCACGGTATTCGGGCGAATCCGGATTCCCAATTCTTCCATTTTCTTTTTGTATCTGTCAATCACAGATTTTGAAAGACGGAATTCTGGAATTCCATATTGCAGCATACCGCCGATTTTGCTTCGTTCTTCGAAAATCGTTACTTTATAACCTGCTAATGCAAGCTTGATAGCAACTGTAATTCCTGCCGGTCCTGAACCGATCACCGCTACTTTCTTTCCATTTTTCTCTATTTTCGGCACTTCCATCCTGTCAAGATAAGAATCTGAAATGAAATTCTCAATACTGCTAAAATGGATTGGACTGCTCTTTCTTCCTAAAACACAATGGCCTTCACATTGATTTTCATGGTTACATACAGTGGAGCAGACAGCGGACATTGGATTATTTGCAAAAAGGATTTCACCGGCTTTCATCAAACGGTTTTCAAGTAATAATTGAGTGATTTGTGGGATAGGTGTATGAATCGGACACCCTTGCTGACAAAGTGGTTTTTTACATTTCAGGCAACGTTCTGCCTCGTCGATAATATGTAATTTCATTCTGTTCTTCCTCCTGACCTTTTATTCAGATAGAAAATGCCGACCACAGTTTCCCATGACCGGCAATAACTTATATTTTTACAAATGGTTAATCTTAGTTTTCTCTTTCTACAGACACATTAGATACTTTTTCGTAGTATTTTACAATTGCACTGTGGTCATCTTTTTCATTTCCGTCAGCCTTTAAGGACTGCATGATCTCCATGATCTCTGCTGTAAGCGGAAGAGATGCATTTACTGCATGTGCAGCGTTCAGCGCATTGTTCAGGTCTTTGATGTGAAGTTCAATACGGAATCCCGGCTTGAAGTTGTGATCCATCATCATCGGTGCCTTTGCATCAAGAACTGTAGAACCTGCAAGACCTCCACGGATTGCCTGATATACAAGCTCCGGATCTGTCCCGGCTTTCTTTGCCAGTGTCAGTGCTTCGGATACTGCTGCGATATTCAGTGCAACGATTACCTGATTTGCGAGTTTTGCAACATTTCCTGATCCAAGTTCTCCAACATATACAACAGAACCTGCCATCTGCATCAACAGTTCATAATATTTGTCAAATGTCTCTTTCTTTCCACCAACCATAACAGAAAGTGTTCCGTCGATTGCCTTCGGCTCTCCGCCACTTACCGGTGCGTCCATCAGTTCAATTCCTTTTTCTGCAAGCTCAGCACCAATCTTTTTAGATTCTACCGGATCAATAGAGCTCATATCAATTACAACTGTTCCCGGTTTTGCTGCCTCTGCAATTCCACCTTCTCCAAGACATGCTGCACGTACATGTGGTGAGTTTGGAACCATTGTGATGATTGTGTCACACTCTGCTGCTACTTCAGCTCCGCTTTTCACTCCCTTGGCACCTGCTGCAACAACTTCAGCAACTGCTGTCTCATTAAAATCAAATACAACGAGCTCATTTCCTGCTTTTAACAGGTTCATGCTCATCGGTTTTCCCATAATTCCAAGTCCAATAAATCCTACTTTCATTCTATTATTTCCTTTCTTTTAACACATCTGTTTCATTGCTTCATGCAGCAGCTTAAAGCTCTCTTTTGACTGCTCTACATAAGGAGAATCAATCAGATACGCTTCCAGAATATCAAGATTCTTCTGCGTCGGCTCGATTCCAAGCTCCTGCAAAGTTAATGGCATGTCCATCCCTTTCATGAACAGACGAAGGGCCTCTTTATCTTCACTTAATTTATTGTAATAAAGCTGTGTAAACAGTGCCACTGCCACGATTTCTCCATGCAGCGCATGCTCTGCTTCCTTTGTAAAATAGGTTCGTACACCGTCATACATCATATGACCAAGTGCTGACTGTGAGAAGCTTTTCGTGATATTCGCAATCACACCGGTTACTGCGATGTTGATAAATGTAATATCTTCCACTGCTTTTGTCAGTCTCTTATGGCGAATATCTTCAATTGCCTGTGCACCATACTCTACAAGCACCTCGTAAGTATACTCTGCCATCTTGTAGGCACTGAACAGATCAATTTTATTTTCACTGAGATACATCTTTGGCTTGCCGTTCTGTATCTCAATTTTTTTTGGCCATTGCATCAAGAATTCCGGCCGCCGCATAGCGGATTGGGCATTCTGCGATCACTTGCAAATCTACAAGAACTGCATCGACTTCATGTTCGAATCTCCAACAGTCCTTCTTCGCGCCTTCCGGTGTATACATAACACTCATTGTTGTAAATGCGGCACAGGTTGCAATTGATGTCGGAATGTTGACAACTCCGGTATCCGCATATTCACCGACTGCTTTTGCAAAATCCATAACAAGTCCGCCACCGATTCCGACTACCTCATCACAGTTTTCTGCTTTGCATTTTTCAGCATATTCCCTGGCAGCTTCATAAGAACACTTTCCACTATACAGGTGCAATTCATACTCAATTCCTGCCTTCTCAAATCCCGGAATCATCCGTTCTTTCACTGCATCCCACGCTCTGTTTCCGGCAATGATAAATACTCTCTTTCCAAAACGTGAAATTTCTTTTCCACACTCTTCAAGTAAATTCTTTTCCTGTCTGTATCTCCCAGCTCCGAATTTAATTGCCGGGTCTAAAGTTACGTTTTTCCATTTTTCCCGCTGCCTTTCCTCTTCTGTCATAATCTATCTTTTAATTGGACTTTTTTGGATTCTTTCCGGAAAGGACAAGATGCACATCCTCCGCTACATCCAGTGCGATCCGATCCATACATTCCACCGTGTTGGAACCAATATGCGGTGTCAGGATCACTTGTTCCAGTTTCAATAATGGATTATCTTTTTGGGGTGGTTCTTCTGAGAACACATCCACTGCCGCACCTCTGATCTGACCATTCCTGATTGCTTCTGCTAACGCCTCTTCATCAACAACGCCGCCTCTGGAAACTTGAATCAGGGAAGCGGATTTCTTCATCATGGCAAACTCTTTTTTTGAAATAATTCCCTGGTTCTTTTCTCCTCCCGGCACATGCAGACTGATATAATCCGATGTTTGCAAAAGTTCTTCCCAGGATACGATTTCTATATACCCTGGAATTTCTTTTCCTTCTGGACGCGGCACATAAGAAATGACTCTCATATCCAGCCCCAGCGCTGCCTTTCTTGCTACCTCTTTTCCAATCTTTCCAAAACCGATGATCCCGAGTGTCTTTCCTGCTACATCGGTCCCTTTCAGTGAAAATTTCTTCTGAAAATCCCCATTCCTTACCAGTTCTTCGGATTCTTTCAGACGTTTTGCAAGATTTAAAATCACCGTTATAGTGAATTCTGCAACAGATAAGGTCGTCGTGTCCGGTGAATAAGTCGTATAAATCCCTAACTCATTCGCAGCCTTCCAGTCAAGATTGTCATATCCTGCCCCATGTCTGGCTATGATTTTCAGGTTCTTTCCTGCTTCAAGTATCTCCTTGTCTACTTTTGCAGTTCGCTGAATCATTGCATCACATACTGCAATATCATTTTTTATTGATTCTTTATCTGTCTTTCCGCTGCCGCGGACTATCTCATAGCCTTTTTCTATGAGATAGTCCTCTCCCGCTGCAGCGATTGGCTGAGGAATGTAAATCTTCTGTTTCATTTTCTACTGTCGTTCTCCTTATCTTACAAGACAAGGTTTCTTTGGATCGAATTTCCATCCCGGGATCAGATACTGCATTCCTACTGCATCATCTCTTCCTCCAAGACAGTTATCAAGGTACAGCTGATGTGCTTTCTTCACCTGCTCAAGATCCACTTCAATACCAAGTCCTGGTTTCTTTGGAACTTCTACGCATCCGTCTACGATCTGAAGTGGCTCTTTCGTCAGTCTTTCAAGACCTTCCTGCCAGATCCAGTGTGTATCCAGTGCATTGTACTCTCCCGGAACTGCTGCTCCAACCTGTGTAAACATTGCAAGGGAGATATCAAAATGGTTATTTGAATGAGATCCCCATGTATAGCCAAAATCATGGCACATCTGAGCTACACGTACAGAACCACTCATTGTCCAGAAATGTGGGTCTGCAAGGATGATGTCAACTGCCTGAGATTCCAGAGAGTGTCCAACCTGTCTCCAGTCTGTAGCGATCATGTTTGTTGCTGTCGGGAAACCTGTACGTCTGCGGAATTCACTCATAATCTCTCTTCCTGAATAAACACCTTCTGCTCCGCATGGATCTTCACAGTATGTAAGGATTCCTTCCATTCCCTTTACATATTCAACTGCTTCTTCAAGAAGCCATCCACCATTTGGATCAAGGTCGATTCTTGCGTCCGGAAGTGCTTTCTTCATTGCACGGATCACATCCATCTCTTCGTTTCCTGCAAGAACTCCTCCTTTCAGTTTTAAAATCTTTAAAACCGTATTTCTCTTTTGTAGCAAGTGCCATCTCTACAATCTTATCTGCTGTAAGTGCTTCCTCGTGACGCAGACGGTACCATGCACAATCTGAATCCAGCTCTGAATCATACGGAAGATCTGTCTTGTTACGGTCTCCTACAAAGAAGAGATATCCAAGCATTCTTACTTTATCTCTCTGCTGTCCGTCTCCGAGAAGTTCACAAACCGGAACACCAAGCTGCTTTCCAAGGAGATCAAGACATGGAGCCTCGATTGCTGTAATTACATGAACTCCTGTACGAAGGTCAAATGTCTGGTTTCCTCTGACATCTTCCTCACCCTTAGAATCAAGATGTGCTTTTACTTTAAGCAGTGTGCTCTTATACTCAGCAACCCTTGTTCCTTCAACAAGCGGGATACATTCCTCAAGTGCTTTTGTGATCTTCTCTCCTCCCGGAACTTCTCCAACTCCTGTCTCTCCGTTCTCATCATAAAGAACAACAATATTTCTTGTGAAGTATGGTGCGTGTGCTCCACTTAAATTCAGTTCCATACAGTCTTTTCCGGCTACTGGATATACTTCCATTTTTACGATTCTAGACATAACAATTTCTCCTTTTATACACGAACTTTTTCTCTATCTGTTTCTATTCTACTTTTATTTTTACTTCAGTGATCGGACCGGAGATTGACTTGCAGTCCGACCACCGAAATCATGGCAGCAAATTTTAGTTTATTAACATTTTTTAATAACTTCTTGTTTTAAACAAGGTTCATATCTGCAAGTACTTTATGCAGCTTCTCTTTCTCTTCCGGTGTCAGTTCGCCGATCGGATCTAAGCATTTTCCTACCGGAATTCCTTCCTGAACGAGACCTTCCTTGATTGCTGCCGGGAATGTTCCCATACCGCATGCAATACGGAACGGAGCCAATGTAAACTGTGCTTCCAGAGCTCCTTCAAGATCTCCTGCAACGTATTTATCATAGATATCCGCTGCAATTCTCGGTGCTACATTTGCACAGGATGCGATTGCTCCTGTTGCTCCGTAGCAAAGTGCTGCGTAGATCAAAGTATCTCTTCCCATCAGTACAGAGAAATCTTTTCCTCTTGTCAGACGGATATACTCTGCAGCATTTGTCATATCACCTGTACTGTCTTTTACAGCAACAATATTTTCAATATCAGCAAGTTTTGCAACTGTTGCCGGTGTGATTGTCACATTTGTCTTTGGTTTATTGTTATACATGATGATTGGAAGTGTTGTATTTTCTGCGATTGTCTTATAGTAGTTGTACAACTCATCCTGTGTCTGAGATACAAACATCGGTGTCAGTACGGAAACTGCATCAACTCCGACCTCCTCACAGATCTTTACCAGTCTGATAACTCCTCTTGTTGTAATGTGGCTTGCTCCGCCGTAGACCGGAACACGTCCTGCTGTCTCATCAACAACTGTCTCAAGGATCTTTCTGTATGTATCATCATCGAATGCGTAGAATTCTCCGGTTGTTCCAAGTGGGAACAAACCGTGAACTCCGTTGTCGATCAGGTGATTTACCATCTGTCTTAATACCGGATAGTTTACTTCACCCTCGTCTGTTAATGGTGTAATAATTGGAGGGATAATTCCCTTTGGTACGAATGTCATAATAAAAAACTCCTTTCAATTTATAACACAAACTGTAATAACAGTAATTCTATAATTCCAACGCCTGCCATGATCAATGACACTGCTGTTTTACATCTTACCTGATCTTTTAATTCTGTCAGACCGAACATTCCATTGAATACCCAGAATCCACTGTCATTGAAATAGGAGAAGGAAATTGCTCCTACACAACAGGAAGCTGCAAGCAGAATCGGGGATACACTGATTGATGCCATCAATGGTGCTGTCAGGGATGCTGCCGTTGTGATTGCCACTGTTGCAGATCCAAGTGCGATTCTCATCAGTGCTGCAATGATAAATGGAATCAGGATTGCCGGAAGCGGAAGTCCTACAACTGTCTCTCCAAGAACATTTCCGATACCGCTGACTTTGATTACATTTCCAAGAGAACCGCCGGCTCCTGTGATCAGCATGATAATACCTGTATCTTTGATTGCTGTATCCATGATACCGATAACTTTTTTATTATCTTCTTTTCTTACCAGTCCATAGATTGCAATGATTGTTCCAACGCCAAGTGCGAAGATTGGTTCACCTACAAGACTGATGATTGTGTTTGCCACTCCTTCACCTGTTCCAAACAGTCCCCAGAATGTTTTAACAAAAATCAAAACAATCGGAATGATAATCGGAAGAATAGATGCTGTAAATGATGGGAGATTCTTCTCTCCTACCAGCTTTTCAACTTCTTCCATGGATTTGATATATTCTTTTTTGAATTCTTTTCTTTCATATCCATGTCCATCTTCATTCGGAATCTGATAAATTTTCTTTCCAATATATTTACAGTAGAATACTACAACGATCAGCATCGGAATAGAAATTCCTGCTCCGATCATAATCATCTGTCCAACATCAACTCCAAGCATTCCGGCTGCTGTCAGCGGTCCCGGTGTCGGCGGTACCAGACAGTGTGTCAGCTGAAGGCCGCAGGCCAGTGACAGTGCAAGTCCTACAACAGAGATTCCTGTTACAGAAGACATTGCTTTTACAAGTGGTGCAAAAATAACGATTGCAGAATCTGCGAATACCGGGATGGATACAACCCATCCTGTGATTGCCAGTGCCCATTCTTCTTTTCTCTTACCAATCACACGGATAAAAGTAAATGCAAGCTGTTCCGCTGCTCCTGAAACTTCCAGGATTCCACCCATCATAACTCCAAGTCCGATTATGATACCGGTACTTTTCAATGTGTTTCCAAATCCGTCTTTGATAGCGGTCATAACTCCGACTGTCGTTTCTCCGGCTGCATTTGTGATATCTGCGACCGGCATGCCCCCGATCAATCCTGTAATCAATGCTGCGAGCAATAATGCAATAAATGTATGTACCTTCGTCTTCATAACCAGGACGATCATTATCGCTATTCCGATCACCAGCCCCAGCATCATTCTGGTTGATTCACTCATAGTTCTTACCTCTCTTAATTCTTTTTCTCAACAGATGTATCAGAAATCTTCTCGTAATATTTTACGATTGCACTGTGATCATCTTTTTCATTTCCGTCTGCCTTAAGTGACTGCATGATCTCCATTACCTGTGAAGTAAGTGGAAGTGCTGCATTTACTGCATGACCTGCATTCAGTGCGTTATTCAGGTCTTTGATATGGAGTTCAATACGGAATCCCGGTTTGAAATTGTGAGCCATCATCATTGGTGCTTTTGCATCAAGCACTGTAGATCCTGCAAGACCTCCGCGGATAGCTTTATATACAAGCTCCGGATCTGCATCATTTTTCACTGCAAGTGTCAGTGCCTCAGACACTGCCGCAATATTCAATGCTACAATCACCTGATTTGCGAGCTTTGCTACATTTCCGGATCCAAGTTCTCCGACATACACTACAGATCCTGCCATCGCCATTAATAAATCATAGTACTTATCAAAGTTCTCTTTGCTTCCTCCGACCATAACAGAAATTGTTCCGTCGATCGCCTTTGGCTCTCCACCGCTGACCGGTGCATCCATTAAGTCAATTCCCTTTTTGTTCAGCTCTGCTCCGATTTCTTTCGACTGTACCGGATCGATCGAACTCATATCGATCACGATCGTTCCTTCTTTTGCTGCGGAAGCGATTCCGTTTTTTCCTAAACAGACTTCTCTGACCTGAGGAGAATTCGGAAGCATTGTGATGATCACCTGACAGTTCTCTGCCACCTCTGCCGGGCTTCCTGCTGCCTGTGCTCCCTCCGCTGCCAATTCTTCTACGCTTGCCTTGCTTCTGTTATATACAACAGCTTCATATCCTGCTTTCATAAGGTTTCTGCACATTGGTTTTCCCATAATTCCAAGTCCGATAAATCCAACTTTCATTGTTCTTCTCCTCTCAGATTTCTGATATTTTGTATTACTGCTATTTCAACTTGTTCCTAATCGTCTTTGATAATTTGCGCGCTTCTTGTTGCCTGCCTTGCCTTTGGTCAGGTAACTTATCTATCTGACATGCATATTGTACAAAACTGAGTACAAAGATTCCATTGACAGATTGTTCAATGGAGTGTGCTCTGATTTATGTAGATTTCATAAGTTTTCATTTTTTGAATTGTGTATTTCATTTTATTTCATTATGTTTTGTTTCTGTTTTTTCCTATTTGTTTAAATTTCAATTTCTTTCCATTTATTTCATCATATGTAATTATTTTTTCATTTTTGAAACTTTATGAATTCTACACAAATTCTCACTTCATTTTATACATAACAAAATACAGTTTTTCACATCAAAAAAGGAGACAGTTTTAAACTATCTCCCTGTATACATTTACCTGTTTCTATAGTAATTCATTTCCACCATAATTGGCTTCTATTCCATACTTTTTCATTCTTCTCCAGAGAGTTGTCGTGCTGATACCGAGCTCTTCTGCCACCAGTTTCCGGTTTCCGTGGAAACGTTCAAGTAGCTCCTCAAGTTCATCTGTCTCCTGAGAACGATACACAAGAATCCTCTTCTCTCCATGAGATTCTTCCACATGTGGAAACAGTTCGTCATATAAATTTTGAAGAACGACTTCATCAATCATGCGCTTTTTTGGCTGTAAGAACAAGTCGTTCACAAAATGACCGTAGCTGGATCCCATTCCCTGTCCACCTCAGTTCCTGCAGCTTCTTATATGCTCCTTCTGTTACGCTAAGCGGACGGTTGTAATTTTTTCCTTATATATCTTCAATTCTTTATCAAACAATTTCTCAGATCCTCCGGGCGTTCATTCAACGAAGGAATCTCAAGTACCAGGCTCTGCAGCATATAATATAATTCCTCGCTAAACTCTGCCCCTTTTCCACCAGATGTTTCAGATTTATCTTTGATGATCCTATGATTCTTACATCCAACGTGTCAAGTGGCTGTGCATCTGTTCTCATCTGCGCCCTGCTTAACATTGTACGCAAAATCTGATGCTGTACACGCAAAGTCAGATGCTCGATTCCTTTAATAAATAAGGTTCCGTGATTTGCCTTTATCATTGCACCCTTTGCACCAAAAGTTGAAACTGTATCTCCGGCTTCTCTTCGGAAAAGCTCTTCCATCTGATGTTCTTTATCCATTCCCCGCATATTAATGCTGACATATGGACCCACTTTGCGGATACTATTATTGTGAATTGCTTCTGCCAAAAGATAATCCTCTGTACCTGCCTGCCCATAAATCATAACTGCGTGTTCAGACAAGGCATACATTTTCGCAGTTTCAAGCATTTTTCGCATCTGTGCATTCTCTGTCTGAATATCTTCAAATTTGGTCTGCGCCGCAAATCCATGCAGCAACATATCTCCCTGGATATCCTTGGTCTTTTTTGAATTGTCTGCCAGCTTCTGAAGAGACAAAATTGCTCCTGTAATCTGATTGTCATACTGGATTGGTGCAATCATTGCCATCCAGGTCTTTTTCCTGACAGAAACAGAAGTGGAATAGCTTTCGCTCTTTCCGCTTAAAATATTCTCGATCAAGAGCGAATCGATTCCGGGGAGAATCTCCGTCAGGCTCTTTCCAACCAGATCTTCACTATTCTTTCCTAACAAATTTTCAACCAGTTTATTGACTACAATCACTTTTCCTTCTGCGTTCACCTTGATAATTCCATTAAAGGACGTATCCAGTACTGTTTCAAACTGCGCAGTATTACGCTTCTCACTTTCAGCTGCATAGGACGCATTCTTCGCTGCAAGAAGGGCTTCTTTTAGCGATTCTTCCGTTGATTGATAAAACAGCGTCGAATATCCCATCGTTTCTGCTGCTCTGCAGGTTCCTTCTCCACCAATGATCAGATCCGGTCTTTCCTCAAAATCTGCAATAATGCTTTCAGCCTCTTCAATACGTTTTAGATAAATCACATCCAGTCGTATATCAAACAGCTGCTCCATATACGACATATCACAGAGCATATTTTCAAATGCGATCAATGCAATATGTGGATGCTCTTTCTTAAGAATCGTCTTTGCTTTCTGAATGAGCAGACCAATCTCCTGTGCATGAAAACGAATCTCAACAACAGGAATATTTGTATATTCTTTAATTAACTTCGCCTGATATCCTCTGGCAACCAGAATATGGGCTCCGGCCTCCACTGCAATTCTTGCTTTATTCACTGCATCTACTGTATGCACAGCCTCAAGATAGACCACATCCAGATGATTTTCTTCTATAATTTTTCTCGCCGGTTCGACCATCCGCTCTTCCGGGAGAAACATTCCTATTTTAACCATAATAAATGCCTCCGACTATAATTCACTTTCTTTTACCTTATCACGCACTTCACTATTTTATCAACAAATTTATTCCCTACAATTATAAAAAGAAAAAGAATCTTCTCCGAAGCATTTGGGACAAGATTCTTTTTCTGTTCGTGTATTTGCCGGCCGCAGCACGCTCTGCGGCCGGCTCTATATTCTTTTTTAGGAGACTAAGAATTTTTCAAAAACATATCTTAGGTAATCGGTGCCGGATTAAAGATGCACAGATCATTGTGGAGTTTATATTTTTCTGCAAAGCTCTGATCTTTTCCGCTTGCAACCGCAATAATTTTATTAAATAATTCTGTACCGATATCTGAGATCTGTGCTTCACCCGTAGCAACCGGACCTGCGTTGATATCGATCAGATCCTGCCACATCTCTTTCATCTCATTTCTGGAACAGACTTTAATAACCGGTGCTGCTGCAAGTCCATAAGGTGTTCCTCTTCCGGTCATAAATACCTGTAGTGTGATACCGGATGCAAGCTGGCAAGGTCCACAGACAATATCACTGGCCGGTGTTGCTGCATAGATAAGACCTTTCTTTGACGGGCGCTCTGCCGGAGATAATACTTCTACGATCGGTGAGCTTCCTGATTTAGCAATTGATCCCATTGCTTTTTCTACAATATTACAAAGTCCGCCTTTCTTATTTCCCGGAGTTGGATTAGCGCTTCTGTCAACATTTCCCTCTTCCAGATAATGATCATACCATTTCATCTCTGCCGCAAGTTTGTCGCAGACTTCTTTGCTCACACAGCGTTCTGCGATATAATGTACGCCATCTCTTACTTCTGTAACTTCTGAAAACATTACGGTTGCACCTGCATTTACAAGCATATCTGCTGCGTATCCGGCAGATGGGTTTGCGCTGACGCCTGAAAATGCATCACTTCCGCCACACTGCATACCGATGCAAAGATCGGAAAGCGGTAATGTTTCTCTTCTTCTCTGATTAAGAATTGCAAGTTTTTTATCTGCCATCTCCATAATGGCATTTACCATGGCATCGAAACCTTTCTGTTCCTGAAGAACAATTACATTTTCCAGGGAAATATCTGCCTCGTCCAGCAATTTTTCCACTGTTAATTTCTCACATCCAAGCGCAACAACCATCACCTGTCCGCCAAAATTCGGATGATGTACAAGATTGCGTAAAGCACGGATCGGCACTTTCGCCTCCGGTGCATTGATTGCGACACCACATCCATACGCATGATTGATTGGAACTACGTCATCCACATGCGGATATTTTGGAAGCAGTTCCTCTTTGATTCTCTTCACCGCTACATTAAGTACACCGGTTACACACTGAACCGTTGTGCTGATTCCAAGAATATTTCTCGTTCCTGCATATCCACCATTTGGATTCCTATATCCTTCGAATGTTGTTACCGGCGGTGTCGGAAGAGCTGTTACAAGTTTTTTTTCCATACTCCATATCATCAACAGACGGTGGTGTCGGAAGTTCTAACATAAATTCATTGATCCAGTCTCCCTTTTCAATATCTTCCAGAGCATACCCCAGAATAACACCGTAACGAATCACTGGCTGTCCCTTTGGGATTCTCTCAAGTGCTACTTTATGAGCCTGTGGAATATCCTGACGGGTGACCAGATCCTCTGAAATCTGTGTTCCGGCTTTGATTTCTTTCACTGCAATTGCAACATTGTCTGCTTCATTTATCTTTACAAGAAGTCGCTTTGCCATGAATGATTCCTCCTTTTCACTTAGCAAGAAATGTTTCGTTTTTCTTTACTATTCTTTATGGTTTTATCATACGCTCTTACTGTTAATAAGTAAAATTCATTGTTTTTCTACTTCTCTTAATTTTTTTAATAGTTTTTCTTGTCAGTCCATATCGATCGAATTATACTGAAAATAGAAATGTAAAGGCTCATTCACAGAATCAGCAGAAAGGTTATTCCTATGGATTTAAAACAGATTGAATATATTTTAAAAATTGCAGAAGAACAAAATATCACCCATGCAGCCGAAAAGCTATTCATCACCCAGTCTGCCCTCAACCAGCAGCTTCTCAAGCTGGAAAAAGAGCTCGGCACTCCGCTATTCTACCGTTCCCGGACTGACTGGCACCCAACCCCTGCCGGCGAAATCTATCTCAACGCAGCAAAAGACATTCTTCTTATAAAGAAGAATGCCTACAATCAGATTCACGATCTCTGCGAAGCACAGAAAGGTCATATCACTCTCGGATTCACTCCCGGCCGCGGAATTGCCATGTTCACCAGTGTTTACCCTAAGTTCCACAATATTTGTCCAAGTATAGAAGTGGAACCGATTGAGCGCAGTGTTCGTGATCAGCATCCACTTCTCTTATCCGGTGAACTTGACCTTGGTTTTATGACTTTGACCAGGTCGCAGCAAAAATCAGGAATCATCTATGAAACACTAGCTTCGGAAGAAATGGTTCTTGCCGTTCCAACAAAGCTTGTGACTGCTTTAGATATGAGGAACGGCGATCTGGCTCTGCTCAGAGAAGAGCCTTTTGTCCTCACACAGAAAACCTCTACCATCCGGGAGATCGTTGATTCCATTTTTAAAAATGCCGGATTCACCCCTAATGTTCTGTTCGAGACTTCAAATAACCATGCGATCATCTCCATGATCCATGAAAATATCTGCTGCGGAATTTTACCGATGTATTATATGGATCCGGAAGATGAGGCAATTACCTATTTTCAATTACCTGACCATCCTTCCTGGGAGATTGTTGCTGCATATCGCAAGGGACATTATATCAGCAAGCCGGCGCGGACACTGATCGAGCTTGCGGGAAATTATTTCTACTCTTGTAACACTTCGCTTGCAGTGCTAAAATAAGCGCAGAATAGATAGATGCCGTCATGGCGATATCTCAAACACATACAACAGGCTCAGACTTTCAGAGGTGATATAAATGGAATCAAAGACAGAAAACAGAATCAACGAATGCATTTCACATCTAGACATTACTTACTCTTATCAGCTGGCAAAGCAGATGGAGACTCACAAAACCAATCCGGTACTCGGTTTCCGAACTGCCGGTTCTGATGCGGAACATAAGACAGGGGATTTTTTATATGAAGAAATGAAACGCATCGGACTTCAGAATGTGACGAAGGATGAATTTTGGCTGGATTCCTGGACCTTTGAACGTGCTGTGCTCCGTTTCCAGGATCAACATGGAGAACTGCATACTTGTCAGATGGGTGCTTATCAGACGAATTTTGAGACAGATGGATTCGAGACTTATGATCTTGTCTATGTCGGCCGTGGAACCGCATCGGACTATGAAGGGCTCAATGTCCGTGGAAAGCTCGTTCTTGCTGATATCAACCAGCGTGATGAATGGTGGATCAACTACCCTGTCTATCAGGCATATTTGAAAGGTGCTGTCGGACTGATTGCTGTCCAGACACAGGGTTATGCTGAGATTGATCCGCAAGCACTCAACGCTCAGGATATCGCCGGACCGGAATATGCCCCTGCATTCTCTCTTTCGAGACAGGATGCTTCTTATTTAAAAGAACTTCTCTGTCCCGAAGATCCTGCAGTATCTCATCCGTCCTCTGTCGCAGTTGAACTCAACGCCTCTTCCTGGGTTGAACGTAACCGCCCGGCTTATAACATTACCGGATATCTTCCGGGAACTGCCGCTTCTGAAGGGGACGACCGGATGATTCTGCTTTCCGCACACTACGATTCCTATTTTGACGGATTTCAGGATGACAATTGTGCGGTCTCTATGACATTTGGAATCATAAAGTCTCTGATTGACAGTGGCTATCAACCGCGCTATACAATCGCAGTATGTGCCCTTGCTGCCGAAGAGTGGGGTGTCTGTGATTCTAAATTCGACTGGTCAACCGGAGCCTGGAACCAGGTATTCCGTGTTCACCCGGAATGGCAGGGCCGCGTGATCGCTGATCTCAACTTTGAACTTCCGGCTCACGCCCATAACACACAGGATGCAATCCGCTCTACTTATGAGTCTGCTGATTTTCTGAAACATTTTTGTGAAAATGTAACTGTTCCGAAGGAGGCTTACCCTGATGGACTGACAGTACTTGCACCAATCGAGACATGGTCGGATGATTTTTCCATCGCCATCTCCGGTATTCCATCTACCGTAAATGATTTCAGCGCAGGGCCGTTTATGGAAACGCATTACCACTCCCAATATGACAATGAAGAATTCTATCAGGAAGCAGTTTACCGTTTCCACCATGAGCTCTATACAAGGCTTTTAGTTACACTGGATCAGCTGACACTTCCGCCCCTTGACTTTTCCAGACATTTTCTGGCAATGAAAAGTTCCGTCGCCGACTGTCTTGCAGCACAGTCCAATGCCCCGGCAGAAGTATTGGAAGAAATTCCGGCGCTTTTGGAAAGTATTTCAAAGGTATGTGAATCTGCCGATTTATTATATGAAAAGATTCAGGAGATCAACAACCATACTGTTTCCGCTGACTTCCCAATGGTGTCCGGACTTTCTTCTAAACTGCTGCACATTTTCCGGAAGATGCAGGACTACTTCGTCCGCCTCGACTGGCAGGACGCAGTCTGCTTCCCTCATACTGCTGCCAGTCAGAACCTCTGTCACCTGGAGCAGGCAGTCCATGCACTGGAAAGCCAGAACATCACCGCCGCACTGGAGGCACTCTATGAAGTTGATAATAACTGCTACGCATTTTTATTCGATGAAGAAGTCTATTATCACTTTACGGAATATATTTTGCATCAGCCAAAATGACCGTCTGATGTGGGGCGCCGGACGCATTCTTCACCATGAGAATCTCTACGGCCTTGTCCAGCGTCTGAAAGAACTGGATCAGATGGCAATCCCAGGTTCTCTTGATGTTGAGATCAGAAGACTTGAAGCCGCTATCCGCCGCCAGCAGGCCTACTTAAAAGATGATTTACATTATATGAAACAATCTGTTGATAAAATCCAGGCTTTGATAAACGATTGCCTTGAAACATCATCACATTATAATAAAGAAAAGAATGGAGAAAACCAATGAATAGCGATAAGCTCTACAAAGTACAGGAACAGGATCTTGACCGCCTTAAAGAAATACTGACCGTCTGCTTTCAGAACGACCCGCTCTACAGCACTCTGATCGAAGATGAAGCAACAAAAGAACGTCTGCTGCCACATCTTCTTGAGTGCGACGTAACTGAATTATTTGAAACCTGTGAAGTCTTTGCTGACAGCCCTGAGTTGAAGGGAGTCCTGATCCTTTCTGACGAATCCGATCACCGTCATGCATTTTATAATTATTTTGTCAGCCTGAAAGAAAGCCTCATTACAGACGGCTGGCTACTCCACGAGGATCCGACTATGAAGACATTTTTCAACTTTGTCCTCGGAAAAGATTACCTCAACTCCGCTTGGACCGCCCAGCTTCATGAAACCCGAAGACTTCATGTCATCTACCTCGCCGTTGATCCGAAATTTCAACATCACGGTCTCGCAGAAATGATGATGAATGAAGTCATTGCCTGCGCCGACCGCAATGATATGATGATTTCTCTTGAGACACATAATCCGAACAATGTGCCATTTTATGAGCATCTTGGATTCAAGACATTCGGAATCGTGGAGAAATCTCATTTTGGATTGAAGCAGTATTGTATGATTAAGGAACTGTGATATAATAATAGGGAATAGAAAACCCCGAAAGTCTCGCACACTTTCTGGGTTTTCGTTTAGCTGTTCTCATGAACAAATCTTCAAAATTTCATACTACATGCAATGGAATCAGTATCCTCAACTCAAACCAGTTATCTCTCACTCCTGCTGTCACAGAGCCTCCATACTTTTTCACTGTACTCTGAATACTCTTCATCCCAAATCCATGAAAACCGCTTGTCCTTTTTCGTTGTCTGTGGAATTCCATTTTTTCGAACACAATCTTCTCCTCACAATAATTCTCCACGCGAATTCTAAGAAAGCTCTTCTGTTCTGCTACCGATAGATGAATCAAGCGTTTTTCCTTCTCTGGGATTTTCTCCGCACCTTCAATCGCATTATCAAGAATATTTCCAAAAAGGAGCACTGATATCCATCTCTGCCATAAATTCAATAGTGTTCCATCTGCCACACAGGTGAATCCAATTCCTTTATTCTGACAGTACAGACTTTTACTTGTCAAAACTGCATCCAACACTTTATTTCCTGTCTTATTCTGTGCTTCATAAGACTTGATCTCTTTCTCCATCTGTTCCAAATACTGCGTTGATTTTTTGCACTGTTAGCCTCTGCCTTCAGAAGCGTGATCTGATGCTTGAGATCATGATATTTCTGATTCACAATCTCAATGCTTTCCTGGGACAACTGATAGTTCTTATACTGCATTTCCAGAATATTCTGAAGCGTATCCACTTCAAA
>ENA-OQES01000327-OQES01000327.1-human-gut-metagenome-genome-assembly--contig:-NODE-327-length-20710-cov-4.438614_pt1 | contig 20710 bp, 20 predicted proteins | sample MGYA00242798_ERZ504641 | MGnify/ENA primary metagenome ERZ504641 (study PRJEB26092, sample SAMD00036327) | human gut metagenome | host: Homo sapiens | study: EMG produced TPA metagenomics assembly of... | reverse complement strand
GATTTTCCATGTCACACAGGGTATCACCGATGTGAATCTCCGGGATACCGGAAATAGCAACGATAGAACCGATGCCTGCTTCCTGTACTTCTATTTTATTCAGACCTTCAAATTCATACAGTTTACTGATCTTTACTTTTTTACTTCTTGGAAGGATCGTGATGGTTCATCAGCATCACTTCCTGGTTGACAGCGATCTTACCGTTGTCTACTTTACCGACACCGATACGACCTACATATTCATTGTAGTCGATGGTACTGATCAGAACCTGGGTACCTGCATCCGGATCACCTTCCGGAGCCGGGATGTATTTTAAGATGGTCTCAAACAGAGGTTCCATATTTTCCGGTGTATCGTTCAGATCCAGAACAGCATGGCCTGCTTTTGCGGAAGCATACAGGAACGGACAGTCTAACTGTTCGTCGGAAGCATCCAGATCCATCAGAAGTTCCAGAACTTCGTCAATAACTTCATCCGGACGGGCTTCCGGACGGTCGATCTTATTGATACATACGATCACGTGCAGATCCAGTTCCAGCGCTTTTTTCAGAACGAATTTGGTCTGCGGCATAGCACCCTCGAACGCATCTACCACCAGGATAACACCGTCTACCATCTTCAGGACACGTTCTACCTCGCCGCCGAAGTCCGCATGGCCTGGGGTGTCGATGATGTTGATTTTGGTATCTTTGTAATAAACAGCTGTATTTTTGGAAAGAATCGTGATACCACGTTCCCGTTCGATATCGTTGGAGTCCATGACACGTTCCTGGACTTCCTGATTCGCACGGAATACACCGCTCTGACGCAGTAACTGGTCTACCAGAGTGGTTTTACCATGGTCTACATGGGCGATGATCGCCACGTTACGAATATCTTCTCTTTTGATTTTCATAAACAATTTCCTTTCTATGCATATAAAGAGCCCGTAAAACGGGCATTTCCAACGATACAAGTCTATCACATTTTTTTCAGATTACAAGGGATAAAACAATTTTTTTTAAAATCCGGTTCTAAATAAGGAAGAACCGGAATAGAAATAAATTATACAAAATACAAAAAAGAGGAAGGGGAACTACAATCATGACAGATAAGATTATTGAAAACAATCAGGTGGAAATCATGGGAAAAATCGCATCCCGGTTTACATTCAGCCATCAGGTATTCGGCGAAGGCTTTTATATGGTAGATGTGCTGGTCAAACGGCTCAGCGATTCCGAGGACCGGATCCCGGTCATGATCTCGGAGCGTCTTGTGGATGTGAACGAGGATTATGAAGGGGAGTATATCCATGTGATGGGGCAGTTTCGCTCCTACAACCGCCATGAGGAAAAGAAAAACCGGCTGGTGCTCTCGGTGTTTGCCAGAGAGGTGGAATTTGTGGAAAATGACGATGAAAATATGAAGAGCAATGCCATTTTCCTGGACGGATACATATGCAAACCGCCGGTGTACCGGAAAACCCCACTTGGTAGAGAAATCGCAGATCTTCTGATCGCCGTCAACCGGCCGTATGGAAAATCGGACTACATTCCGTGTATCTGCTGGGGCAGAAATGCCAGATATGCATCTGCTTTTCAGGTGGGTGGTCACGTCCTGATCTGGGGCAGGATCCAGAGCCGGGAATACGTGAAAAAAATTCAGTGAAGAAGAGACGCAGAAGCGGATCGCATACGAGATTTCTGTAAGCAAACTGGAATATGCGGATTGACAATAAAAATGAATAATGATATGATTGAAAAAATAAAATGTTTATTTAAAATGTTTTTTATAAATTTAGGTAGAGGTTGCATTTTTTATCAGTAATTTGTCGGATGTTTCAGGAACAGAAGAAGGCAAAGGAAAGGAAAAAAGTGCCGAAGGGGCGAAGAAACCTGAAGCTTGGTTCTTGGGCATGTCTGTGAAGAACGGCATGACTGTCATCGAAAGATGGAGTGCTATCCAAAGAAAACATGTGATGATTTCATAGCGGATTCTTAAAAGGTGGACCTCCGGACGGTGGTGCACCTTTATATGTTTTACATTACGTAACTGTTCAGTACCTTCACAGTTACGGGCCAAAATGCATTTAAAATCACCTTCGGTGATGGCATTTTGGCTTGTATGTCTCGGGATTTTGGCATATTCATGCCAAAACACCTCGCGGTACAGTGGCTACTGAATAGTTACTACATTACATATCAATAATTGGTCCGATGGATCGATAATTGATCCAGACAAAAGAAAGGAGTAAAGATAGATATGGCTAATTTTTGAAGGAGCAGGTGTTGCGATTGTTACACCTATGAACGAAAATCTGGAAGTAAACTATGACAAGCTGGAAGAATTACTGGAGGAACAGATCGCAGGAGGCACAGATGCCATTGTGATCTGCGGAACAACAGGCGAATCTGCAACACTCACCGAAGAAGAACATATGAGAACCATCAAATTTGCCATTGACAAGGTGAATCACCGAATCCCGGTTGTTGCAGGCACCGGCTCCAATTCCACCGCAACCGCAACACAGATGTCCAAAGAGGCAGCAGAAGCAGGAGCAGATGGTATTCTTCTGGTAACTCCTTACTATAATAAAGGAACACAGAACGGACTGATCAGGCACTACACCACAATCACGGACGAAGCAAAAGTACCGGCGATCCTGTACAATGTACCGAGCCGTACCGGTTGTTCCCTGGCAACCTCCACGGTTGCTTACCTGGCAAAAAATGCTGAATATGTAACCGCCATCAAAGAAGCATCCGGAGATATCAGCCATGTGGCAGATATCATGTATGCCTGCGACGGAGCCATTGATCTGTATTCCGGAAATGATGACCAGATCGTACCGATCCTGTCTCTGGGCGGAAAAGGTGTTATCTCTGTACTGTCCAATGTAGCACCGAAAGAGACACACGATATCGTTGCTCTGTTCCTGGAAGGGAAAATAAAAGAAAGCCGTGAACTGCAGTTAAAAGCGTTGCCGCTGGTTCACGCACTGTTCAGTGAAGTTAACCCGATCCCGGTAAAAGCAGCCCTGAATCTAATGGGTAAAGAAGTAGGACCGCTTCGTCTGCCGCTGACTGAAATGGAAGCAGCACACCAGGAAGTTCTGGCAGAAGAAATGCAAAAAAATTCGGTATCAAACTGGCATAAAGGCAGCAGGAAGAAACAGGAGAGAACACAAATGGTAAAAGTAATTATGCATGGCTGTAACGGCCATATGGGTCAGGTGATCACCCAGTTAGTGGAAAAAGATCCGGAAATTGAAATTGTAGCAGGTATTGATTTAAATGACTGCAGAGATAACGGATATCCGGTATTTACTGATATTTGGACCTGCGATGTGCAGGCAGATGCAGTGATCGATTTCTGTACAGCGAAAGCGACCGACACACTGCTGGAATACTGTGAAAAAATGACAGATCCCGGTTGTATTATGTACTACAGGTCTGACAGATGAACAGATTAAAAAATGTGGAAGAGACCAGCAAACATGTGGCAGTATTAAAATCAGCAAACATGTCCCTGGGTATCAATCTGCTGATGAAACTGGTTAAAGAAGCAGCCCAGACACTGGCAGCGGCCGGATTTGACATGGAGATCGTGGAGAAACACCATCGTCTGAAAGTGGACGCTCCAAGCGGAACCGCCCTGGCTCTGGCAGACAGCCTGAACGAGGGACTGGACAACGCTTATCATTATACTTTCGACAGAAGTCAGAGAAGAGAACAGAGAGATGACAAAGAGATTGGAATCTCTGCTGTCCGTGGCGGAACCATCGTCGGAGAACATGATGTGATCTTTGCCGGTGATGACGAAGTGATTACTTTCCAGCACACAGCTTACTCCAAGAAACTGTTTGCAAAAGGTGCGATTCAGGCAGCCAAGTTCCTGAAAGGAAAAGAACCGGGCTGGTATCAGATGAGCGATGTGATCGGATAAGTTTAAAATGTAAATTGTTTTGTAACTATTCAGCAGGTAATATTAACAGTGAAGGTACTGAACAGTTACATTGTTTTAAGTATTGAAAACAGAATACAGAAAGCAGGGATACGGTCGTTTTTTCAAAAAGCGGCCGTATATTTTTGCATTTTCCGACACATTCTACAACTGTACAGGTGTATGTTTTGTATGCCTGAAAAATGAAGGAAAGGGATGCTGTGGAAAGCTACAGCCACAGCAGAAAAGGAGATGCAGAATATGAAACATGTATGGAAGAGATATCTGATCGTAACCGCAATGACCGTTGTACTCGGACTGTCAGCAGGATGTGGCAGTGCTGCGGAGGATACGAACAACAACCAGAATAACACACAGGATGAAAATACGCCGGATGACAATGAAAATAAAAACAACACCGACGGTTCCCAGGTACCTGCGGGTGATAACAACGGAACCTCACCGGATACCAACACGGATAGGAACAATAACGGAACCAACGGCACGAACAACAATATGAACGGCGCCACTTCCGGGGAAGGTACGGTGGATGAGAACGGAAACCGTCTGGATGAAAATGGAAATATCATTGAAGATCTCGGAGAGGATGTCGGTGAGGGAATCAAAGATGTGGGGGATGGCGTCGGAGAAGGCGTGGAGGATCTGACCGGTGGCGGAAGCAGGGATGTAAACCAACAGAATGCACGGTAGATCGCAGAAATAGCAAAAAACATGGACAATTGTTGTTTCACCACAGTTTGTCCGGTGAGAGCAAAAACGGAATGCCCCTCCTTTTTTACACCTATGTTCATGAAAATGTATGTTGAGATAGTATGTCAGGGTAGATAATATGTTACTATTCATTGGTAATATCCCGCGAGGTGTTTTTTGTGAGCGAAGGTCACAGAAAACCCAAGACATAACGCGCGAATGTATGTGATCAGCATAAATTCTGTGCATCGCAAAGCGTGTTACTGAGAACGGAGTGAATAGTAACGATAACATTTTAAGATGAGATGTTGAGATGACATGTTGCCGTGTATATGGAAACATGATATGATAATAGAAATTTACCACGTTACAACGTGATAGCATACAAAGAGAACAGGAGAAGAGAGGGGAAGATTATGAGATTTCGTCCATGTATCGATATTCACAACGGAAAAGTAAAACAGATTGTAGGCGGCAGCCTGCAGGATCAGGGAGATCAGGCTCAGGAAAACTATGTAGCTGAGCAGGATGCTCCCTTTTTTGCACGGCTCTATCAGTCCCGGGGGAATTCGGGGAGGGCATATTATTCTGTTAAATCCTGCAACTTCGCCATATTATGAAGCCACAAGACAGCAGGCGATAGAAGCATTGGAAGCCTATCCGGGTGGGATGCAGATCGGTGGCGGGATCCGGGAGGACAATGCAGAGAGCTTTCTGGATGCCGGTGCCAGTCATGTGATCGTTACTTCTTATGTATTTAAGAATGGAGTGATCAACTGGGAGAATCTGGGAAAAACTGGAGCGTGCAGTAGGAAGGAAACATCTGGTTCTGGATCTGAGCTGTCGGAAAAAAAGACGGACAATATTATATCGTGACAGACCGCTGGCAGAAATTTACACAGGTACCCGTATCGGAACAGACGATTGAAGAATTTTCTTCCCACTGTGATGAATTTCTGGTTCATGCGGTGGATGTGGAGGGAAAGGCTTCCGGAATAGAAGTGGAGTTGGTGAAGCTCCTGGCAAAGAATCATCAGCTCCCGGTGACCTATGCAGGCGGCGTAGGCAGTTTTCAGGATCTGGAGACGTTGCGTATGGCGGGAAAAAATTCGTGTGGACGTAACAGTGGGAAGCGCACTGGATCTTTTCGGTGGCAGTATGAAGTGGGAGGATGTACTGGATATTTGTCAGAAGAGTGAAAATTATTTCGAAAAATAACAGATTCTGAACAGTTGGAAAATCGCTCCCGAATTTGACAGAAAAAGATGTGTAAAAAATATGAATTTTCACGAAATAGTTGCAAAATTCAAGCATTATTGGTATAATAAAAACACTTACAAGGGAGCCGGAAAGGATCGCTGACCGTGGTATTTATCGATTCTGACTCCGTAACTGTGAAAGCAGAGACAGTTACTTGTAAAATAAAGTGCGAAGGGGTTGGACAGCATGAAATTTATTATCATTGGAAGAAATATTGACATTACAGAGGGACTGAAATCAGCCGTACAGGAAAAGCTTGGCAAGCTGGAACGGTATTTTACTCCGGAGACAGAGATTCATGTAACCTTGAGTGTGGAAAAAGACAGACAGAAGATTGAAGTTACTATTCCGGTAAAAGGAAACATCATTCGTTCCGAACAGGTGAGCAGCGATATGTATGTATCCATTGATCTGGTGGAAGAAGTTATTGAGCGTCAGCTTCGCAAATATAAAACCAAGATTGTTAATCAGCAGCAGGCAGGAGGAAACTTCCAGAAAGAGTTTGTGGAGGATGAGTTCCTGGAGGACGAAGAGGTTAATATCATTCGTACCAAGAAGTTTGGTATTAAACCGATGTATCCGGAAGATGCATGCGTACAGATGGAATTGCTGGGACATAATTTTTATGTATTCCGGAATGCGGAGACAGATGAGGTGAATGTGGTTTATAAGAGAAAGGGGAACACTTACGGGTTGATTGAGCCGGAGTGTTAAAAGTGTTGAGATCGTAAACGGGAGAGAGTCACTGGGTGGTGGCTCTCTCTCTTTTTTGGGGGGATGGTTTAAGACGGACGCCCGAGAGAGTTTGTGCCTGGGCAGGAGGCAGCTGGCAGGGCAACTTTGAACTAGTACATCGTTTTCGAAATAACTGTATCATTCACTTGTCTACGAATCCGATTGCACAGTTCAAAAAGCCTCAGCGTAGCCCGCTACGCCTACGTTTTTTGAACTGCACACTCGAATCCGTATCCTGCGTGAATAATACAGTTATTTACGAAACGATGTACTAGGAATCTTCATAAATTCAAAATTCGAACACTTCCGGGAAAAATAATCAGAATAAAATAAGTAACAGAAGCTCTTTTTCTACCGATCGTTCAGTAGCAAAAGAGCTTCCGCTTTTCGCATGCATCTTTGTCACTTTCCCACAGAGATACGATTATTTACGTGATCAATAAACCATGGGATCTTTTGATCCGTGATCCTGCCACACAATCTGCATTATAATATTCTGTCTATTCTTACAGCTTGTCTCCTCTGCGGATATAACCCGGTTTTTTCCGGCTCTGCAATAATCTGATTGCTGTGGATCAGTTTCGCATGTTTGTCAATGACCATATTTTCCACATGCACATCTTTGCCGATCACTACGTCTGCATTTACCACACAGTTGCGGACAACCGCACCCTTCCTGATCTCACATCCACGTCCAATGATTGAATTTTCTACCATTCCTTCTATCAGACATCCATTGGAAATTACGGATGATTTTACATTGCTGCCTTCAAAATACTGGGTCGGGCAGGAATCGTTGGTACGGGTATAGACCGTCCACTCTTCATGAAACAACTCCCTTGCTTTCCTGCGGTCAAGCAGTTCTTCGTTGGCATCAAAATAACTCTTGAGATCGGTCATTGCTGCAAAATAACCTCTGTGAGATACTCCACGGATATCCATCTCTCCACAGGATTCATTGAGTGCATCTGCCAGTGTATATACGGAAGACAGCTTGCGTCCTTTATCGATCAGATCCAGAAAGATCTCTTTTTTCATTACATAGGTGTCCATGAAAATATTTCTGTTTTTTACATTTCCGTGGTTTGGTTCCAGAGACAGCACACCTTTTTGTTTGTTCAGATTCAGCACCTGGCAGTTCAGGAAATGATCTTTTGCATTGTCCACATTCTGATACATCAGTGTGATATCCGCACCGGATTCGATATGGTTCTGTAAAAATTCTTCGTAATCTGCAGTATAAACCATATAGCTTGGTACGATGACTACGTACTCTTCACTCATCTCCTCAATGGCATCCAGGTTTTCCACATAAGCTGCCAGATCCGTACTGTAAATACTATTTTCGTCTCCGTTTTCACAGAACAGAAGATTTAAATTGCCACGTTTGGAATTGATATTGTAGTGACGTCCGGTTCCCAGATGTTCTACCAGAGAACGTGGCTTTCTGCGGATGTACACCTGAATAGAATCAATTCCACTGTTACTCATATTAGAAATCGGGAAGTCGATCACACGATATCTTCCAAGAAAAGAGATCGCTCCGGTCGGACGATAAGCCTGCATCGGATTCCCCTGTATATTATTGCCTGCGAAATTTACGATTCCAAATGCTCTACTCATCTTATTCTTCCCCCTTTACACGTTTTGCAACCAGTTCGATATTTTCACTGTCTGCACTGCCGACAACCGCATTCTTTCCGATCTTTACGTTGTTCGCGACAAGGGCGCGTGTTACGACTGCACCTTCTTCTACTTCCACACCCGGCATCAGTACACTGTCAATAATCTTTGCTCCCGGTGCTACTTTTGCTCCTGTAAACAGGACAGAGTTCTTAACCAGACCATCCACGATACATCCCTGTGTGATAAATGCTCTCTCTATACTCGCCTGCGCACCGATATACTGTGGCAGCGCATCGGTATCCTGGGTATAGATCTTCCAGGAACTGTCGGCAAGATCCAGTGCATTGTTCTTATCCAGCAGATCCATATTGGCTTCCCATAAGGAATCGATGGTTCCCACATCTTTCCAGTATCCTTTGAACTTATATGCATACAGTGTTTTCTGGTCTTCCAGCATTCTTGGGATGATGTCTTTTCCGAAATCATGGTTGGAATCCGGATCTTTCATATCAGCAAGAAGCATCTTCCGAAGCAGTTTCCAGTTAAAGATATAGATTCCCATGGATGCCAGATTGCTCTTAGGCTCCGCAGGTTTCTCCTCGAATTCTACGATTTTTCCGCCTTCTTCTGTATTCATGATACCAAAACGGCTTGCTTCTTTCATCGGAACCTCAATAACGGCGATGGTTGCATCTGCATGATGTTCTTTGTGGTAATCAAGCATCTCATCGTAGTCCATCTTGTAAATATGGTCACCCGAAAGAACCAGCAGATATTCCGGTGCATAGGTATCAATAAAGTCAATGTTCTGAGAAATAGCATCCGCAGTTCCTCTGTATACGTCCAGGTTTGCATCTGCTTTTTCCCGTGGTGGCAGAATATATACGCCGCTGTCTTTTGGTATCCAGACCCCATCTTCTTCCTGCGGCTGCATAACTGTTCAGCAGGACGGATTCGTACTGAGTCAGTACGCCGACTACATCGATTCCACTGTTTGCACAGTTACTCAGTGGAAAATCAATGATCCGATATTTTCCGCCGTATGATACTGCAGGTTTGGCAACTTTTTTTGTCAGGTCATGAAGTCTGCTTCCTCTTCCTCCAGCCAGGATCATAGCCAACATGTTATTTTGCTTCATATGTATGCCCTCTCTTTCATATTTCTGTGCCTATTATACTATTTTTTGATGCTATTATGCTACATATTTCCAGAAGAAAACCGAATTTATTGAATGATTTACTAAATCCTAACATTTATATTTTTATTTTTCAGTACATTCTCCTGTTTCTTTCCATCGCTCTTATGTTTTCTCCACAGGCACAGACATTGCCGGGGGTTCTGTTTTTCCACGGCAAACACGGGAGGCTTTCTCATAATTTTACAGAATCTTTAGAATTATCCCACTTTGTTTAGATGAAAAAGCACATGCTATATGCTATACTTGATATATCATTATGGGTACTTCTGCCCGTCTATATCAAAACAGAAAACAGGTGAAACTATGAAACTGAAAAATCGTATGGTTATCTCATTTTTTGTGATCATTCTGGTTCCTCTGATCCTGACCGGTGTTGCAGTTACCGGTTTTACCATGTATCAGGTCTGGTCACTGGAAAAGAAATATGGAATCGAAGGGGTTACTTATGAAAATCTCTCCAACAATACCATGCTGTTGAGCAAAATGACGCAGAAAACATTCTCCACTCTCGAGAAAACAGCCTCTTCGGATCCGGAAAAAGCTGGAGGAAACTTCTTATCTGAATTCGCTGAATCAGGATCTGACCGGGAAAAAACTGCTTATCTGTTGATCCGGAAGGGTAACGATATGTTTTACTGTGGTTCCCCGACACAGGATGAACTGCTCTTTTCCGAACTTCCGGAATACGGGCGATCCTTCTGCCGACAATGACCGTGGGGTCTATATCGGTGCCGATGTACAGTCCCTTATCAAGCAGGTGGATTTTACCTTTACTGACGGTGTCAAAGGAAGTGCGTTTATTATTTTCCATTCCAATTCCATGGTTCCTCAGTTAAAGAAGATCCTGCTGGATACTGTGTTTGTGATCATCCTGATCCTGATTCTCACTGCCCTAGGGCTTTGTACCTGGACATATCGCGGCGTAATGACTCCACTGACTCAGCTGAAGGAAGCAACAAAAAATATCAAGGAAGGCAATCTGGACTTTACAATTGAAAAAACAGGTGTGGATGAGATCGGAGATCTATGTGATGATTTTGAGGAAATGCGCAAACGCCTGAAGGAGTCTGCTGAAGAAAAAGTGGCATTTGACAAGGAAAATAAGGAACTGATCAGCAATATTTCCCATGATCTGAAGACACCGATCACAGCTGTCAAGGGTTATGTGGAAGGCATCATGGACGGCGTGGCAGACACGCCGGAGAAGATGGACCGATATATCCGCACCATCTATAATAAGGCAAATGAAATGGACCGGCTGATCAACGAACTGACCTTTTATTCCAAGATCGATACAAACCGGATCCCGTATACGTTCAACAAGATTCATATCAGTGATTATTTTGAAGACTGTGTAGATGAACTGAGCGTAGAACTGGACTCAAGCGGTATATCGCTGACATATTTCAATTATCTGGAGGAGGATGCGGTGGTGATCGCAGACGCAGAACAGTTGAAGCGTGTCATCAACAATATCGTCAGCAATTCTCTCAAATATATGGACAAACCGAAGGGCGTCATTAACATCCGCCTGCGCGATGTAGGTGATTTTATCCAGATTGAGATTGAGGATAACGGCAAGGGCATCGCACAAAAGGATCTGGCAAATATTTTTGAACGTTTTTACCGCACGGATGCTTCGAGAAATTCTTCAAAAGGCGGAAGCGGTATCGGACTTTCGATCGTCAAGAAGATCATGGAGGATCACGGCGGTCAGGTCTGGGCTACAAGTAAAGAGGGCACAGGTACAACGATGTATCTGGCTTTGAGAAAATATCAGGAGGTACCGGTACATGAGTAAGATTTTGATTATTGAGGATGAAGAGGCGATCGCGGATCTGGAGAAGGATTATCTGGAACTGAGCGGGTTTGAAGTAGAGATCGAGCATCGGGGTGATGTCGGACTAAAACGTTCTCTGACAGAAGATTTTAATCTGGTGATCCTGGATCTGATGTTGCCGGAGATGAACGGGTTTGATATCTGCCGGGAGATCCGGGCACAGAAGAACACGCCGATCATTATGGTTTCTGCCAAGAAAGATGACATTGACAAGATCCGGGGACTTGGACTCGGAGCAGATGATTACATGACAAAACCATTCAGTCCAAGTGAACTGGTGGCGAGAGTAAAAGCGCATCTGGCGCGGTATGAGCGGCTGATCGGATCGGGTGTACAGGAAAATGATATTATTGAGATCCGCGGGATCAAGATTGATAAGACAGCACGAAGAGTCTGGGTGAATGGAGAGGAAAAGAATTTTACCACCAAGGAATTCGATCTTCTGACCTTCCTGGCACAGAATCCGAACAGAGTGTTTACAAAGGATGAGTTATTCCGGGAAATCTGGGATATGGAGTCTGTGGGAGATATTGCTACGGTTACGGTGCATATTAAGAAGATCCGGGAGAAGATCGAGTTTAATACGGCAAAACCGCAGTATATTGAAACGATCTGGGGGGTTGGATATCGATTTAAAGTTTGATAAAAACAGGGATTCGTTCCTATATTTACGGTACTGACAAAGGTCCGTCGAAGAAAGGCGCCCTCATGGAAAGCAGGCAGGGTCTGCGCTCGGTTTGAGCCTGTAGTCTCAAACTCGTGCTCGACAAGCTGCCAGCTTTCCATGAGGGCGCCTTTCTTCGACTGCGATTGTGGTGTGGAGAAGGTTGCGGTCGTAATTGTATAGATTTTCCATTTGCCAACGCACAGCAATCGGCTGACCGTTTCTGATCCAGGCAACACTTTGTGGGCGCTTAGGGGAAGCTTTGAAATCCAGCCCTTACGGAGACTTAGGCTCGAGCGCTCTCGCGAGAGTCTTAGTCGCAGTTAGGGATTAGTTCAAAGTTCCCCTGCCCACGTTGCCTGGACCGGAAACGGTCATCCGGCCGCGTCCGCCTTACAACGTATTTACAAATTTTAAAATTACTCTTCAATCGTAACCTTATCCAGATGCCAGATCTCATCCACATACTGCTGAATCGTTCTGTCAGAAGAGAATTTACCTGCACTGGCAGTATTCAGAAGAGCCATCTTCGCCCATCCTTCGCTGTCTCTGTAAGCAGCTTCCACCTTCTTCTGTGCTTCTGCATAAGACTTGAAGTCTGCCAGGATAAAGTAAGTATCTGCACGATCACTGCAGTTTGTGTTTAGCAGAGAATCGTAGATCTCATGGAACATGTTGAAATCTCCGTTGGAGTAAGTTCCATTGATCAGCTGCATCAGTACGTTACGGATATCCGGATCGTTGTTGAAGTACTGCATTGGATCGTATCCGCCGTTGTTTTCGTAGTTGATAACCTGATCAGCGGTCAGACCGAAGATGAATGCATTCTCTGCACCAACTTCTTCTACGATTTCCACGTTTGCACCATCCATGGTTCCCAGAGTCGGTGCACCGTTCAGCATAAACTTCATATTACCGGTACCGGATGCCTCTTTACTTGCAGTAGAGATCTGTTCGGAAACATCTGCGGCTGCGAAGATCAGTTCCGCATTGGATACACGGTAGTTCTCAATAAATACCACTTTCAGTTTTCCGTTGATAGAAGCATCATTATTGATCACATCTGCAACAGAATTAATCAGTTTAATAGTCAGTTTTGCACGGCGATATCCGGCAGCTGCTTTTGCACCGAAGATGAATGTTCTTGGATAGAAATCCATTTCCGGATGTGCCTTGATCTCGTTGTACAGGTACATTACGTGCAGAATATTCATCAGCTGACGTTTGTACTCATGCAGTCTCTTGACCTGAACATCGAAGATGGAATGCGGATTGACTTCGATTCCATTATGCTCCTGGATGTATTTTGCCAGACGTACTTTGTTCTGGTATTTGATATTCATGAACTCCTGCAAAGCTTTCTTGTCATCTGCGTAAACCTTCAGTTTTGCCAGTTCCGGCAGATTGGTGATCCAGCCATCGCCGATGTGATCTGTGATCCAGTCGGCCAGCAGAGGGTTCGCATGCATCAGGAAACGTCTCTGTGTGATACCGTTTGTCTTGTTGTTGAATTTTTCCGGATACATCTCATAGAAATCTTTCAGTTCCTGTTTTTCCAGAATCTCGGTATGCAGTCTTGCTACACCGTTGACAGAATAGCCACCTGCGATTGCCAGATGTGCCATCTTAACCTGTCCGTCGTAGATGATAGCCATTTTCCGGATCTTTTCCTGATTTCCGGGATATTTGTTCTGGATCTCCAGGATGAATCTGCGGTTGATCTCTTCGATGATCTGGTATACACGCGGAAGCAGTTTGGAGAACAGCTCGATCGGCCATTTTTCCAGAGCTTCTGCCATGATGGTATGGTTGGTGTATGCACAGGTATGTGTTGTGATCTCCCATGCTTCTTCCCATTCCATTCCTTCTTCATCCAGCAGGATACGCATCAGTTCGGCAACTGTCATGGTCGGATGGGTATCGTTCAGCTGGAAAGTAACTTTCTTCGGCAGATCATGCAGATCGTCGTGATTTTTCTTGAATTTTGCAATTGCTTCCTGAATACTTGCAGAAATGAAGAAATACTGCTGTTTCAGACGCAGTTCTTTACCTGCATAGTGATTATCGTTCGGGTACAGAACCTCTACGATATTTTTTGCCAGATTTTCCTGCTCTACTGCTTTATGGTATTCACCTTTATCGAACAGATCCAGACGGAAATCTGTGATCGGCTCTGCATCCCAGATTCTCAGTGTGTTGACGATCTTGTTGTTGTATCCAACAATCGGCATATCATAAGGAATTGCCATAACAGACTGATAACCTTCCTGGATGAAACGGTTTCTTCCGGTAGCTGCATCATATTCTACTCTTACATATCCGCCGAATTTTACTTCTTTTGCATATTCCGGACGACGCAGTTCGAATGGATAACCATCTTTCAGCCAGTTATCCGGTACTTCTATCTGATAGCCGTCTTCGATTTTCTGTTTAAACAGACCATAGTGATAACGGATACCACAGCCATATGCACAGTATCCCAGAGTTGCCAGGGAATCCAGGAAACATGCTGCCAGTCTTCCCAGACCTCCGTTACCCAGTGCCGGATCCGGCTCCTGATCTTCGATCACGTTCAGATCAAATCCCAGCTCGTCCAGTGCTTCCTTTACTTCTTTATATGCAGTCAGATTGATCAGATTATTACCCAGAGCACGACCCATCAGAAACTCCATGGAAAGATAATATACGATCTTCGGGTCATCTTTCTCATACTGATTTTTGAGTTGCCAGCCAGTTATCGATAATAACATCTTTTACAGCCAGAGAAACGGCCTGGAAAATCTGCTGCTGTGTTGCTTCATCGATTGTCTTACGGTAAAGCATCTTTACGTTTTCTTTGACCGCATTTTTTTAAACTCTTCCTTTTTTGAAATGACTGTCTAACATTGGAAACCTCCTCATTTGCAATGATATTTATAATGATACAGAACGCAAACAGATTCTGTATCATGAAAAAACGAGGCGGGTACGCTTGTACCCGCCCCCTGATCCACATACTTTGTTACAATTTATTCATTGTAAAGGTACTGAATTATCAATACAACTAATTCATTTTCTCAACTCCCAGTGTTACTTCCTGAGAATTGATATTCCAGGATTTTACATAACCCTGAGCAGTATCGGTAAGCAGCTTCTCAGCCAATACCTCTGCCTGAATCTCTTCCGCATGTGCCTTCATGATGTCTTCAATTACTTTGTTGTCTTTCACATACACCTGGATCTTATCCATTACTTCAAATCCAGCTTCTTTTCGCATGGTCTGGATCTTGCTGATGATCTCTCTTACAAAACCTTCTTCGATCAGTTCCGGAGTCAGATTGGTATCCAGAACAACTGCGATATCGTTGTCAGACTCGGTTACATAACCTTCCATCTGTGCAGTTTCGATCAGCAAATCCCCTTCTGATAATACAACTTCATTACCGTCGATGTCAAGTTTTAACTCGCCGTTTGCACGAAGCTCAGCCATGGCTTTGTTTCCGTCAAGTTCGCTTAATGCTTTACGGATACCGTTTAAAAGTTTTCCGTATTTCGGTCCTACGGTCTTCAGCTGCGGTTTGAAGCTGTAAGAAATAAAGTTTTCGATGTTATCGGTGAATTTTACTTCTTTTACGTTCAGCTCGTCTGCGATGATCGCGGTAAAGTATTCGGACAATCCGTACGGAGCTTTTACATACATGGCTGCGATCGGCTGACGGTTCTTGATGTTTGCAGTATTTCTGCAGGCACGGCCCATAACAACCACATTCAGCAGATGGTCCATATTTGCTTCCAGATCTTTGTCGATCCATTCTTTGTTGGCAACCGGGAAGTCACACAGATGAATGCTTTCCGGAGCATCTTTATCGATGCTTCTTACCAGGTTCTGGTAGATATCTTCGGTCATGAACGGAATCATCGGAGCAGCAACTTTGGAGATGGTTACCAGAGAAGTGTACAGTGTCATATAGGCATTGATCTTATCCTGTTCCATTCCTTTCGCCCAGAAACGTTCACGGCTTCGTCTTACATACCAGTTACTCATATCATCTACGAATTCCTGCAGTGCTCTTGCAGCTTCCGGGATCCGGTAGTTGTTCAGGTTGTCGTCTACGGTCTGGATCACGGTATTCAGTTTGGACAGCAGCCATTTGTCCATAACGGACAACTTATCATAATCCAGGGTGTATTTTGTTGCATCGAACTCATCGATGTTTGCATAGAGTACAAAGAACGCATAGGTGTTCCACAGAGTACTCATGAATTTTCTCTGGCCTTCCTGTACCGCTTTTCCATGGAAACGGTTCGGCAGCCACGGTGCGCTGTTGATATAGAAGTACCAGCGGATCGCATCTGCTCCGTACGTCTGCAGTGCATCGAACGGATCTACCGCATTTCCTTTGGACTTACTCATCTTCTGACCGTTTTCATCCTGTACATGACCCAGTACGATAACGTTCTGGTACGGAGCCTTGTTGAATAACAGGGTGGATTCCGCCAGCAGAGAGTAGAACCATCCACGGGTCTGGTCTACTGCTTCTGAGATAAACTGTGCCGGGAACTGCTGTTCAAAAAGTTCTTTATTTTCAAATGGATAATGATGCTGTGCAAATGGCATTGCTCCTGAGTCGAACCAGCAGTCGATAACTTCCGGTACTCTGTGCATCGGTTTTCCGCATTCCGGGCATTTGATGGTGATGTCATCGATGTACGGACGATGGAGTTCTACGGTTTTTGCACGCTCGTCACCGCTCATCTCATACAGTTCTTCTCTGCTTCCCACAGAATGCTGGCATCCGCACTCACATTCCCAGATATTCAGAGGAGTTCCCCAGTAACGGTTTCTGGAAATACCCCAGTCCTGCACATTCTCCAGCCAGTCGCCGAAACGACCTTTACCGATGCTTTCCGGGATCCAGTTAATGGTATTGTTGTTACGGATCAGATCATCTTTTACCGCTGTCATCTTGATAAACCAGGATTCTCTTGCATAATAGATCAGTGGTGTATCACAACGCCAGCAGTGTGGATACTCATGCTCGAATTTCGGTGCTTCGAAGAGTTTTCCTTCTTTGTCCAGATCCACCAGAACTTTCGGATCGGCATCTTTTACAAAGATATCTGCATACGGAGTTTCTTTGGTCAGATGACCTTTTCCATCTACAAACTGTACGAACGGCAGATTATAGTTGCGTCCGATACGGCTATCGTCTTCACCGAAAGCCGGTGCGATATGAACGATACCGGTACCATCGCTCATGGTTACGTAAGTATCACAGGTAACAAAATGTGCTTTCTTTTTCTGTTTTGCTGCTGCTTCGCCTGCGCATGCATACAGTGGTTCGTATTCTTTGTATTCCAGATCTTTTCCTGTATATTTCTCAAGAACTTCGTAAGCCGGTTTTTCTTCGTCTCCCAGTTTGCCAAGCACTTTGTCCAACAAGGCTTCTGCCATGTAATAGGTGTATCCGTCAGCTGCCTTTACTTTACAGTAAGTCTCATCCGGGTTCACACACAGTGCCACGTTGGAAGGCAGTGTCCACGGAGTTGTGGTCCATGCCAGGAAATAAGCATCTTCGCCGATCACTTTAAAGCGAACGATCGCGGAGCGTTCTTTTACGGTTTTGTATCCCTGAGATACTTCCTGTGCGGAAAGCGGTGTTCCACAGCGCGGACAGTAAGGTACGATCTTGAATCCTTTATATAACAGACCTTTGTCCCAGATCTGTTTCAGTGCCCACCACTCAGACTCGATAAAATTATCATCATAAGTTACATATGGATGCTCCATATCAGCCCAGAAACCTACTGTAGAAGAAAAATCTTCCCACATGCCTTTGTATTTCCAGACACTTTCTTTACACTGCTGGATAAATGGTTCCATACCATATTCTTCGATCTGTTCTTTTCCATCCAGCCCAAGTTTCTTTTCTACTTCCAGCTCTACCGGGAGACCATGGGTATCCCAGCCTGCTTTTCTCGGTACCATGTATCCTTTCATGGTACGGTAACGTGGGATCATATCCTTGATGACACGGGTCAGTACGTGACCGATATGCGGTTTTCCGTTTGCTGTCGGCGGTCCGTCATAAAATGTGTAGGTTTCTCCCTGTTTTCTCTGTTCCATACTTTTTTTCCAAAAATATGATTTTCCTTCCAGAACTGTTCTGTCTTTTTCTCTCTGTCCACAAATGTTCAGATTGGTTGACACTTTCTGATACATCTCAGAATCCTCCTTTATTATTTTCAAAAGCGGTTTGTTATACTTCTTCCTGTAAATTCAAAAAGCCTTCGCCCCTGTAACAGGACGAAGGCTACATTACCATCGTTATACCACCTCTTACAATGTACGGGCTCTTCACCGATACACCTTCCCTTTAACGGCGGAACAACCGGCATCTCCTACTGCCCGCAGGTTTCAGAGTGCAACTCAGGAGTGATGTTCATCTGACCGACCGGCACCGGGCTTCCACCTCCCCCGGCTCGCTGAGGCTTTCAGGCACAGACTACTGTCTCCGTCTTCGTTTTTACTAACCCTCATTATATATACCTGCCAAAGCGGTTGTCAAGGAATTTTACTGTTTTCAAGGGTAAATTTCGCTTTATTTGTTGTTGTACTGTCCGTACCGATAAAAATTTCGAAAATACCTGCTTCACTCTCAAAAATATTATTTTCACTCAAGAAACGAAGCTGTGGTTCCGTAATGGTAAATTCCACTCTTGCCTCTTCTTCCGGCTGCAGGGTAACTTTCCGGAAATCTTTCAGTTCTTTAACCGGTCGTACCACGCTTGCGGCAATGTCATGGAGATACAGCTGGATGGTTTCGGTTCCGGCACAGGTGCCTGTATTTTTTACGGTTACCGCTGCCCGGATGCTTTCTCCGTCTTTCATGCTGTCTTTGTCCAGAGAAACTTCCGAAACAGTAAAGGTCGTATAGCTCAACCCGTAGCCGAACGGATACAGCGGTGCGTTCGGGATGTCCAGATATTTGGAACGGAAACGATCCTTGTCTTTGCCTTCCACATGGGGACGGCCGGTGGCATATTCGTTATAATGAACCGGAACCTGTCCCACACAGTACGGGAAACTCATCGGCAGTTTTCCGGTCGGGTTGTAACGACCATACAGAACATCTGTAATCGCTCCTGCGCCTTCTGTACCTGGCATCCATACCTCTAAAATAGCTTTTGCCTTTACTTGAACGTCACGAAGATCTAACGGACGACCGGAAAACAGAACCACAGCGATATTTTCATTGATCTCTGCTACCCGCTCCAGAAGGTTCTGCTGAATCTGCGGGACCTGAATAGTGGCATTGCTGGTTGCCTCTCCGGACTGCAGACGGTCTTCTCCAATGAACAGAACCACCTGATCTGCCTTCTTCGCCGCTTCCAGAGCTTCTTCCAGCATCCTCGCTTCTTCCTCCGGTGTATATATTGCCTGGTTCTCCTCTGTAAATCCTTCCAGTATCACCTCTGCTCCCAGCATCGGGGAACCCTGACAACATACCACATTGTTTCCTGCTTCTTCCACTGCCATGATTTCTTCTACTGTCGTAATATCCTTTGCTTCCCCGATGATCGACCAGGACCCCATCAGATTTCTGCTGTTTACATAAGGTCCGATAAATGCCGTCTTTTTCGTTTTGTCCAACGGCAGGATCTGTTCTTCGTTTTTCAGAAGAACAAATGACTTTCTTGCTGCCTCTCTGGCCAGTTCCCGGTGCTCTTTGCACAGGATCAGCTGCTGTTCTTTCTCCTCATCAGCATCTTTATATGGATTCTCAAACAGCCCCAACTTGTTTTTCAGTTCCAGGATACGCATACAGCATTCATCCACCAGAGATTCCGGGATCTTTCCTTCTCTCACCAGACGGCACAGGTTATCGCAGTAGATTCCTGTCATCATATCGATGTCCACGCCTGCTTCTACCGCCCTGATCGCAGCGTCTTCTTTATCTGCACAATAACCATGATAAATGGTTTCCTCAATCGCTGCCCAGTCTGAGATCAGCACTCCGTCAAATCCCATCTCATCGCGAAGAATACCCCGCATCAGTTTTTTATTACCAGTGGCCGGAATTCCGTTTACTGTATTAAAAGATGTCATAACCAGCGCTGCTCCGGCATCAATTCCGGTTTTGTAAGAAGGCAGATAAAATTCCCGGAAAGTATGTTCGGATAATTCTACTGTATTATAGTCTCTTCCTGCTGTCGGTGCTCCATACCCTGCAAAATGTTTTCACACAGGCTGCGATCTTATACTCATCACTCAGGTTTTCCCCCATGAAAACCTTTTACCATACTCTCACAGAAGAGTCCGTTCAGATACGGATCCTCACCGGTGGATTCCATCACGCGTCCCCACCTGGCATCGCGCACCAGATCCGTCATCGGGGCGAATGTCACGTGCAGACCACTGACGGATGCCTCTTTTTGCTGCGACCGCAGCGCATTTTTTCTGAAAGCTCCGGCTCAAAGGTTGCTCCCTGTCCCAGCGGAATCGGAAATACGGTTTTGTAGCCATTGATGATGTCCAGCATGAATAACAGCGGGATATGATGCGGATGTTTTTTCCATGTATGATTTTCTGGATTTTTTTTTTCGACCGTCTCCGCACCCATCGATTCCAATCACTGAACCGGACAGTTCGATATTTTTCTTGCGGTAAATCCCATCTCTGCCATCGGTCCTGTGATCACCGTATCATCATCAAAAAAAAGTCTCCGATCACCTGGCTCATCTGATTCACCTTTTCTTCCAGTGACATATCG
>ENA-OQES01000326-OQES01000326.1-human-gut-metagenome-genome-assembly--contig:-NODE-326-length-20711-cov-14.229110_pt1 | contig 20711 bp, 19 predicted proteins | sample MGYA00242798_ERZ504641 | MGnify/ENA primary metagenome ERZ504641 (study PRJEB26092, sample SAMD00036327) | human gut metagenome | host: Homo sapiens | study: EMG produced TPA metagenomics assembly of... | reverse complement strand
GCTGTTCCACAATTCCATCTTCTGCGGCTTCAAACTCCTGTGTATATGCCATATCTCCGACAAAATAATTACTTGCAATTGTACGTATCTCCGGAAATTCTTTTACGATCATTTCCCGCCCTTCATCTGACAGCACATTAGACGGCGGTACATAAACAGACAATTCTGTCCCCGGAAACATATCTTTTCCAAACCGTATCAGCTCTGTCATGGCTTTTTTCCATTGCATCATAGCTTTCCCATGTTTTATATGGAAGGATATTTGCATAATCCACATTTGACAGGCTCAATGGCTGATGATTATATCCATGATATCCCAGTTCTCCTCCCTGATGAAGCAGCATATTCCCAAAATACTGAAATCTCTGTACATCTTCCTGTTCCACAACATCTCCGGACACATCATCCTCATAATTGTCAATAATAACGCCTGTATATTTCACACCGTGTTCCTCTGCCAGCTCCAGCATATCCGGCCACCAGATATTTGTATAAAACTCTTTGATGCTGAGACCATAATCACGTTTGATATATGTTCCGTCTCCACTCGGCACAGGAGATGGAAAATCATCCAGATAGAATACAGATCCATTAAGCACCGGGTAAACCATCACATCTGTCAGCAGACTATAGGATGCCGCAAAAAATTCCTCTTGTGGCTTTTTCACATAATCCAAAATTATCAACTACAAATTTACCTTTTCCATAACTGTTTTCCCAGATAAGCGGAACCTTCTTTTCATCATCTGTCCATGCATAAACCTTCGCCGTTTCTCCAACACTTACTTCCCATGCTGAATCATATGCATCCGGAATCTGGAAAGATCTTCCCCCTCCAATCATGAAATCATCATCAATATAGATTTTATCTACCAGAACATTTCCATAATCAGAGTCTGTAATTCCCAATTTCTGCTCAATGAGCGAAACATATGTATCCTTCTGAAGTGTTAACGCAAAAAGAACACGTCCTCCTTTTTCTACCCAGTTTCCAATCTTTATAACTGTATCCTTTAACGGATTCAGATCCGACATCAGTACTACTATTGTTTCATAACCTGAAAATCAGAACTTCATTTTTCTGACATCTATCATATCCGCTCCTGTTTTCATATCCATGAAAATTCTTTCAAACTCTTCCCATGCCACCACACTGTCTGCCTGACTGCTGTCCATCAGCACCAGACAACTGCTCTCAATATTTTTGACTGCCTGTGTTTCAGTTACAACCGTATCCCTGTCCAGATATGCATTCTTCTTGATCTCTGCCTGATACTGAATTCCTGAACGCTCTGTCCAAAGCACCACACTGATTGCCAGAAAAACTCCCAGAATAACAGTCAGACCCTTAAATCGAAAAGACTGTAAATATTTTATCATTCCTGCCAAAAAGCCAATGCCTCCTTTCCTTTCGCCGACAGGTAAATATGTTCCTGCTGAATCTGCTCTAATGTTTCCTTTAATTCTTTTCCCTGTTTCAGTTCCACGTAATATCTGATCCTGAGTATCCAATATTCTTCATTTCTGTGCCACTTCTTATCCATTCTTTCCAGACTTTTAAGAACCTGTTCATACTCCTTCATCTGCATTTGATTCTCAGTCAGACATACATATGTATGAAGATCTTCTTTAAATTTCAGTTTTTTCCTTCAGAAGTTTTATATATTGATTTCTTTGCACCAGTTCCATCTGTCCTTCCAGAAGTCCCTGAGATAAATACTCCTGAAGAAAATCACAGTACTCTGAAATAAGCTGTTGATTTTCCGGTTCTTTTGCATATCTGTATTCTATCTTCTGCAGTCTGCTTTCATATTCCTTAGACAGCTCTACCATTCCTGTGATCGCATAATGCACAACCTCTACATCGTCATTCATCCTTGCCTGTTTAAGCATATCGATGTAATTCTCCGGATCATCATTCAATACATTCATAATCAGATCACGCCTCATAGCGGCCTCATCAATAAGAAGCACTTCCTCCAGTGGCACAATATTTCTGTCACTTTCTTCTTTCGGTGCTATAATGCTTCTGTAAATTTCTTCATTGATCTTCATTTTTTCTATTCCGATTTCACGCTTTTTATCCTGGTGAAAAAATATCTGGAAATGCAGAAGCAATACACAGATCATACCCCATACCGGTACAAAGATCACAGGTAATATGAGATACCTCTTCACCTTCAGTAAATGGGAGTTTATTCCTGTCCATACTAAAACACAACAGATAATATGGAATATAATAAAAACAACCCCTGTTATATTCTGTATCATTCTTCAGCTACCCTGCTTTCGTTACGGGTGTCAATCACTCTGCAATGAAGTCCGTTCTTTTCGAGCCTTTCAATTACTATCGGTAACATGGCATCATCCACCTGTGACAGTATCAGATAGAGTTGTCCATCCTCCGATATTCCCAGTATGTCATTCTCTCGGATTTTATTTTTTAATATCCTGTCTGTTTCCTCCAGTGTCATTTCCGGATTTTCAATCTGCAGCAGAGCATATGATCCTATTTTCTGTTCTTTTATGGAATGAAATAACTTCAGCCTTTCCATAAAATACTCTGTTTTTAATATATGAGTTCCTTCCAGATATTCCCTGTCTCTGACTGCTTCCTGATATTCCAGTGCACGCAGCAGAGAGACTTCTACCAGACCGCATAAAATTTTGATAAGATTCAGATAATACAATGTCATCTGATTACTGGCTGCATCCTGGATAAATACCAGCATTACAAGTTCTTCATTTCTCTTTATCCCTGCAATATATGCCGGATATCCGGCAAGCAGTTCCCTGTTTCTCCAGACCTCACCCTTTTCCAGCGTTTCTATCGCATTCTGATACTCTTCAATCCTTATAGAATTCGGCATTTTTCTGCGAATTTCAGGTGATGACATTTCCATCCTTCCAAAACGTTTCCATGAATCAAGTGAATAAAGTACAATTGTATGATTTTCCAGAACATCTTCCATTACCCTTATGGTTTCCATAAACAGTTTCTGAGGCTGTATCACATCCAGCTTTCTTGTTATATCAAAAATTTTTCCAAAGCTGTCCCTGCTTCCGAGAATCTGCTTCTTATATTGTCTTTTATCCTGAAGCGTCTCCTGATACATTTCCTGCATAAAGAAAAATTTTTCCTTAATCAGTCTGTTTTCTTTTGTTACAAATTCTATATCCTCTTTATTCTTCAGCCTTATATAACCACAGACAGCACCTGCTGCAAAATAAAAAAATAAATGGAATCCAGTTGGAAGCCTCATAAAACAAAGTATATATGTTTACATTCTCCTGCCTGTATGCTGCAATCAAAGAACAAGTTTCCAACGCAGCTGCTGATATTCCATAATTAATTCCATAAAGACTTCCCATGAATACAATAAATACAAGTCTCAGGTCAATCATTTTAAACTGAGCATAAGTTCCTGTATATTTGTTTAGAAATTCAAATAAAATAAATCCTGAGATTAATTCCAGAATGTGGACCAGCAAAGTATTTTTCGATATCCAATTCCTGATATTTGCAAAATGTCCGGAATCTGAATCTGATAATTTTTTATACTCCTGATACATCCCGGGAATATCTTCAAAAACAGATATCTTTGGAAACCACCCATATTCATGTCTTATAATCTGATCATCCGGCTGTACCTTATAAATCTGACCGCTGTTCTGATATCTTATATCCAGTTTACCGGGAATTGTCTTTCTGATTTCTTTTTCCAGATCACTGAAACTCTGCCTGAAACAATCCGGAACATTCAGACAGCGTTCTTTTCCCCAATTGTCATATACTTTATAAAGCAGTTCTGCCAGATCATCCATACATAGAAAATAAATATTTTGTTCCGGTGATTCCTCAAAAACAAATTTTTCCGCTTTCTTCTGCCTCTGTAAACAGCTTATCAAAAAAAGTCCTGTGTGTATACCGCTGAATATAAATGAGGAATTCTCAGAATCTTGGTGTTTATCTGATACATATTTCCATATTCCATAACTACATTTTCTGCTGCGGATACCAGAAGTGTTTTTCCACTTGTAATATTATAAATGCTCTCCTGCCCGGTCAGATACAACATTCTTATTTCCTTATTCTTTTTGCATAACTGAAGTATCTGTCTCAGTTGTTCCAGTTCTCCGGTCATCCTTCCATGCATGGTCAGATAATTTGAAAAATAAACAATTCTTTCAAACTCATATGTTTCGAAAATCTCTTTCAGTTCTTTCTCATCTTTTATGAACGGACGAGATAATATATTCTTTTTTCGATTTGATTTCAGCATCTCATTTCCCAGTACAACTACATCACATTCAGGAAATGATTCTTCTATAAAAGTTTCTGTTACATATCCTGTATTTCCTGCCAACAATACTTCCATATTTATTCACCTCAATAAAGTGAAGTATAACAAAGTTATTTTTTCTTTTCAATATCAGCATCTTTACAGAAAATAGCATTTTTTCTCAACAACTGTTGTCTTGTTCCTGCTGCTGTTCTATGCTAAAATATTTCCAGTATAAAATCATAAACCACAGACAGATCAGTACCCTGACATTTCCGGCACTGATCATATCTGATCATATTATACAAACTGTCAGGAAAGAGGCGATTACATTGAACATTGAAGATTCCTGTATTTCCTGCATTGACACAGACTGGTCCTACCAGCTTGCCAGACGCATGGAAAAAGAGAAAACAAACCCTGTTCTGGGCTATCGTACTGCAGGTTCCGCTGCTGAAACAGCTACAGGAGATATGTTATACAGGGAAATGAAAGCTATCGGACTTACCGATGTAACCAGAGATACATTCTCACTGGACGGATGGGAATTCGAGAAAGCAGTCCTGAAATTTACAGATGATAGCGGGCAGGAACACACCTTTCAGATGGGCGGATATCAGACAAATTTCGAGACAGACGGATTTGAAGATTACGAACTCGTTTATCTGGGAAAAGGAACTGCTGCAGATTATGAAGGCATAAACGTAAAAGGAAAGCTGGTTATGGTTGAGATCAACCAGCGAGACGAATGGTGGATCAGCTTCCCTGTTTATCAGGCTTATCTGCGCGGCGCTGCTGCCCTGATCGCAGTTCAGGCAAACGGCTACGGAGAAATCGCAGAGTCTGCGCTGAATGCACAGGATATCGCAGGTCCTGATTTCGCACCTGCATTCTCTCTGTCTCAGGCAGATGCACGTATCCTGAAGCGTTCTCTCCGAAATAAAATTTCCGCCTGCAAAGACAACACCACTGATTCAGAAGATACCCATAACACTCTGGAACAGGATGCTGCTTTATTACGCAGATCCTCATTAAAAGTATCACTGGATGCCCGTTCCAGAGTCATTCCGGACACAACAGCAGGCAATATCACAGGTAAAATACAGGGTACTGAGACAGACTCTATGATCCTGCTGTCTGCACACTATGATTCCTATTTCGATGGATTCCAGGACGATAATGCGGCAGTCGCCATGATACTCGGCATTGCCCGTTCACTGGTAAAGGGCGGCTATAAGCCTGCCCACACTCTCGTTTTCTGTGCAATGGCTGCCGAGGAATGGGGAATCATTGATTCCAAATACGACTGGTCTACAGGAGCCTACAATCAGGTATTCCGCGTACATCCTGACTGGCAGGGTAAAGTGATCGCAGACCTGAACTTTGAACTTCCTGCACACGCACACAATAGACAGGATGCCATCCGCTGTACCTATGAATATGCAGATTTCATCAGACAGTTTACAGACAGCCTGACTGTCCCGAAGGAAGCATATCCTGACGGGATCACGGTTCTCTCTCCCATCGAGACATGGTCTGATGATTTCTCCATGGCAATCGCAGGTATCCCATCCACAGTCAATGATTTCAGCGCCGGGCCCTTCATGCAGAATTATTATCATTCCCAATATGATAATCAGGATGTTTACCAGGAAGCTGTCTATCAGTTTCATCATGAATGCTATCTGAAACTGATCATGACCATTGACAGACTTGTCCTGCCACCGATGAATTTCAGCAATACCATGAACGCGGTCGCAGAAAGTATCCACGAAAATGCACTCTCATTTGCTGATCCTGAGCAGAATGTTCTGCTCAGAAACCTGCAGACAATTACCGCTTCTGCCGAAAATATTTATGACAAAATCTGCCAGATTAATGCGGAATATGCCACACTTTCAGACTCCGACGCCCGCATTGCTTTCCGCCACAAATGGGAATATGCCGGACTGGAGCTACTGAAAACTTTCCGCAAGGCACAAGACTATCTGGTACGTCTCAACTGGCAAGATGAAGTAATTTTCCCACAGGAAGCTGCCTCCAAAAATATCCGACAGCTGGAAAAAGCCAGCCGGGCTTTATCCGAGGGAAATATTACAGATGCATTGAAGGCTCTCTATCGAGTAGACAATAATATGTACGCATTTCTCTTCGATGAAGAAGTTTACTATCACTTCACCGAATACATTCTTCACCAGCCAAAAGACCGCCTGATGTGGGGTGCCGGACGTATCATGCATCACGAAAATCTCTACGGGATCGTGCAGAAACTGAAGCAGCGCATGGAAGAAGAAACACCGGAACTCGACAGTGAGATCCGTCGTCTGGAAGCTGCCCTGCGCAGACAGAAGGCTTATTATAAGGATGATATCCGCTACTTAAACATCTCCGTTAATAAGCTGTCTGCGATGTTGGATAACATCTATAATAATCTACTGTCTTTTTAAAAAAACATTACCACTCCCGGGAACAGCAATGTTCCCGGCAATAAATAAGGAGATTACTACATACCATGGAAAGTGATAATTTGTACAGAGTACAGGAAGAAGATTTACCACGATTACAGAAACTGTTAACGGTCTGTTTCGCACAGGATCCGCTGTATCATACCCTGATTCCTGATGATGACACCAGAGAAAGACTTCTGCCTGAGCTCTTTTCCTGCGATCTGACGGAGTTCTTTCAGACATGCGAGATTTATTCTGACAGCAGCGAACTGAGCAGTATTCTGGTTGTTTCTGACGAAAGCGAACCTTACAATTTTCTGCACTACTGTCTCACAGAGGCCAGAGCTGCACTTACCACTGACGGATGGCTGATCAAAGAAGATCCAAGCCTGAAAACCTTCTGGAATTTCATTCAGGGCAAAGACTACCTGAACTCAAGCTGGACTGATCAGCTTCACCAGACAGAGCGTCTCCATGTGATCTACCTCGCAGTAGACCCCGGACACCAGCATCATGGACTGGCAGAACTTCTGATGGATGAGGTGATAAATTATGCCCAGAAACACAAGATGCTGATTTCTCTGGAAACCCATAATCCCAATAACGTTCCTATTTATGAACACTTCGGATTTAAAACCTACGGGATTGTAGAAAAACATCACTTTGGCCTGAAACAGTACTGTATGATTCGAGAAGCTACCGTATAAATACTATAGCAATCCTCATAAATAATACATGAGGATTGCTATAAACTTCCGGCAGAAACCGGTTTGCGCTGCTAATAGCTTTCCATTGCCGCAAGACAAATTAGCTCATTTTTCGCCTGAATTTTTGTATACTTCTACAACTAGTAATCCTATTGTTTTTATATTAAAATACTACTAAGGTCTGCAATCCGAAAAATTGTCATTTCGTGACGATTTTATTAAGGAAATAATATCTTTGTGACCCCATCATATCCATGTACCATGTGTACTTTAACAGTTACTGGTCACGGAATGATCAGTAATGTCTATTACCTCATCGGTAGGTGCACATCATATCACTAATTAAGGAGGACATAACAATGGTACGAAATGCAATGAGCGCAACAGAGTTTTATATTTTACAATATTTATGGACCAGAGAAACACCTGCAACTTTTTCTGAGATCATGGTTCACTTTAACGAAACAGAACAGAAAGAATGGAAGAAACAGACTGTAAATACTTTCCTTTCCCGTTTATCACAGAAAGGATTTTTAAATATTGACAAGAGCGGAAAGAGAGCCATTTACATCCCATCCGTTACAGAAAAGAAGTTCTATGAGCAGTATGCTCAGGACATCATTAAAGATTCCTATCAGGGGTCTCTCAAGAATTTTGTATGTGCTTTCACTGCCGGACATAAATTAACATCTGCTGAAAAGGATGAACTGTTAAATTATATCAAAACTCTTTAGAGCATACAGATTGTGGGAATGATTTTTCAGACACACTGTAAAGTATTCTGATTTATCTGATCTTATTTGCGCATTATATAAGGGACTGTCGGTTAATACCACATTTCGGCATCCCCAGTAGTAATTGAAAGGATCCCAGCAAGGACAAGGCTTGTTAGCTTTCTGCCTTGCGAGGGATCCTTTTTTTATAAAAGATGAAATTTATTTTTGGCCGCAAAAATCCCTTGTCTGGATTTTTACAGCCGCACTTTTGATCAAGCTGTTTTTTCCGTTGTTTTTCCCTCAAACTTCTTTAGTTTTTCATTGAGAAAACGACAGTATTTATTTATATTCCTTCCGATTGCATACAACATGAATTCTTTGTACACTTTATCTGCAGAACGGTAATTAAAACGCCTAAAGTTTTCGTTTTCTTTGATATCACCGAAATGTCCTTCTGTCTGGATCGAACGTGTCTGCCGTTTTAGGATCCCACGCTCACTTTGGATGTTTGCATGGGATTTTTCACGCAGTTCATCCCACTGCTCATTGATCTTCATTACCTTGTTTCTTTCAGTATCCTTTTCAGCATTATATTTATACAGACAGCGTGCTTTATGTTCGCATCCACTGCAGTCAGCGCAGCCGTATACCTCAAAGGTCTGGGTATAACCATTCTGTTCTTTTGTTTCCGTCCTTATGTGACGCAGTTCACGCCCGTCATGGCAGATATAAAACTGTTCATCTTCAAATACTTCGACCCTCATGTTGTAATATTTACTGATATCTTCCGCATATGCACGTGTTTTACGTTTCTCATGATCCTGCAGTTTTATATAACTTTCTATCCCTTTTTCTTTTAAATAAAGCAGATTCTTCTCACTGCAGTATCCGCTGTCAGCAGTCATCTCTTCCAGGACGCTGCCAAAAGCCTTCTGGTGCTTTTCCAGGACCGGGATCAGGGTATTGTAATCCGTCCGGTCATTACTTACGTAACCGTGAACGATGAAATAATTTTCCACAGCGATCTGTACGTTGTACGCCGGCTTTAACTGCCCGTTCAGCATATGGTCCTCTTTCATCCGCATAAAAGTAGCTTCCAGGTCTGTCTTTGAATAGCTGTTCCGGTCTTTTCCCATGATCTCGAAGCATTCTTTATATCCCATCAGACGCTAGCCGAGATGCTCCAGTTCCTCATACAGCTGCTGGATCTCAGGTTTTCTTTTTCCTTTTCCATAAACGAACTCAATCCCTTCTCCAGAGGCAATCGTATTAAGGTTCTTCTGAAGCTTCCGTATTTCAAGCGGAGAGCAGTTATCAATCTCAATGACTGTATTATTTGCAAGTTTCTTATGTTTTGACAGCTTCCTTTTCCGGTTCTTTTCTATAACACTGCGGACTTTATCCATTCCCTCAATCACAAACATCTGTGCATTCCCGATATCATACCTTGGCCCATAGCCATTCTCCTGCAAAAATGTATTATACCGGGTAAAGGTCAGCTCGATTGAGTCCAGAAGGCCAGCCAGATGGTAATTGATCGTACCACGCTAGACAAACGTATAACGGTTTGCATTGGCTTCAATCTTAGTCCCATCGATAAAAAGTTCTTTCAGTGTAACAAGGCCTTCTTTTTGAAGCCGGCGCAAAAACTGGTAATTAAGATCATCCAGTATTTCAGAAGTCAGCTTTTTCCCTTTGAACTCATAAAAAGCATCCCGTTTTGGTTTCTGCCCACGGGTCAGCCAGATAAAAGCCAGATCTCTTTCACATAATTCTACAATACGGTCAACAGAACGTACCCCACGCATGTTTGCGTAAGTAACTACAGCATACATCATGATTGGGTTATACCCGGTTCTTCCCTTATCTGAACAATTGGCCAGCAGGCCAGAAAAATCTAAATCCTCCATCACTTTTTTCAGGGTATAGACTGGATCGTCGTCGGGTAAACTCAATTCATAGAAATTAAAGTTAATTTTCTGTTGCCCTAATTCAAAAAAGTCAGTATAATAATTAGTTGTTAGCATAGTTACATTATAACATGTAACGGAGAGAAAGATGGTTGTCGGTAACCATCTTTTTTTCTTTTTATGGTAAAAAATTTGGGGAGGGTGTGACTCGGTATGAGTCACACCCTCCCTCTCTTAGAACTGTCTATTTCCCGACAGCCCCTTATTTGTTTTCATATTCTTCTACATTGTCCAATGTAACCTTATGGTACGGAATCCGTACATATTTTCCATTAAGCAGCGGAATCTCATCTGTTTTTCCATTTGTGGCGATCGCAAAAGCAAGATTCAGCATTTCCTGTGCCTGTCCTTCTTTATCATTATAGACGGTTCCAAGCATCTCTTCATTCTTTACTGCATTCAGCCCTACATCTGTACCATCAATCCCCACTACACCGGGCCATTCCTCTTTTGGAATCTGAGATGCCTTTAAGGCATCGATTGCACCCAGCGCCATATCATCATTATTCGCAATGATCAGTTCAATCTTATTGTCAAACTGAGTCAGCATGGCTGCTGTTTTGGTCTGCGCCTGTGCTCTGTTCCAGTTGGCAATGGCATATCCCAGTTTCTCTGTTTCCACACCTTTTTCAGCCATGGTATTTACAGAATATTCTGTGCGCACAATGGAGTCCTGATGTCCGGCTTCGCCCTCAAGCACTACATACTGGCAAATGCCATCTCCATTTTTATCCATAGAAGAATCTGTCTTAAAAGCATCTGCTGCCAGTTCCCCTTCCAGTGTTCCTGACTCTGAAGCATCTGCCCCCACATAATACAGTTCCGTCCAGCGTTCCAGATCCTCTGCAACCAGTTCACGGTTAAAAAATATAATAGGAACATTATTATTCTCTGCAAGATCCGTGATTGTGGTAGGCTCTGTACGGTCTACCAGATTTACACATATCACATCGCATCCTTTATCGATCAGGCTCTTAACCTGTTCATTCTGCGTCAGCTGACTCTGAGAAGCATCCATGATCTCCATGTTGATCGCCACGCCGCTTTCCTCTTCTTTGTCTGCTGTATATTTCGTGAATTCCGCCATCATTTCCGAAAGGAATGTGTCATACTGATCGTATAAAGTAACTCCTATTTTTATATTTTTGATTGTCTCTTCTTCACTGCTCTTACATCCTCCGACATTAACAGCCACAATACATAAAACACCTGCCAGCACCAGATATTTCCTGCACATTTCTTTTCCCCCGTCCATCTTATCTGTTTTCGTATAACATTATCTTACAGTTGGAAAAAGAATCTGACTTGTCTCTTCCGCATACAGATTCTCTTTTGTTACTCTGAAAAAATCAACTTCTACCTGTTCCATTTTGTCAGTATGATATCTTGCCATTTGTGCAGCCAGAACCATACTCTCATATCCCATATAATATTCATTGGGAACTACAAGCTCCCGGATCAGCCCTTTATCCAGATAATATACCGTTTTTTCAGAGCGTCCTTCTCCATAGATCCGCCAGGAAACCCCTTCATTGTCAAAGAGCATCTCAACTGCCTTTTCTGTATCATCATTCTCCAGCGAAATTACTGCATTCACCTGATTATTGACAAAATACTCTGCATTTCTGATTTTCTTATTAAGCTCATTTTCAGAAAACACCCAGGAAATCTCCACTCCTGCTTCTTCCAGACGTTCCTTTACTCCCTTCAGACGCTGTCTCATTCCAAGCTGACTCTGATTTCCACTGAAAATCCCAACCCTTGTCTCTCCGGCTTCGATTACCGCATCTGCCAGACTTTCTCCGAATTTTATATGATCTGTCATTACAGAAGTATAAAGTGTATCTGTTTCTATTCCCGTTTTCACCAATACTACCGAGTCTGCAGCTACTCCCTGCAAAACACTGTCAGCTTCGCCGGAATAGGGTTCAACGATTATCCCATCTGCCCCTCCTTCCAATTCACGCTTTACAATCGTATTCTCCTCCTGAACATTCTGAAAACTTCCTGTCGACACCAGATTCAGGTGTACCTGATTATCCTCAGCTCCCTGTTCCAGTCCTTCCCGGAACGCATTCCATCTGGTATTACTGCTGTCATTTACGATCACTGATACAGAAATATAATCGTCATCTTTTCCCTGATTGACCATTCCGTAAGCACTGTATATGATTACAGATAAAATCACTGCCAGGAAGAGGATTGCGGATATTCTGTTCTTTTTCATTCCGCATCCCCCTTTCTGTCTGCTAAATGATAATCCTTTCCGCTCTCAAGGAGTTTCTGGGTTTCTGCCGTATACGGAACATATGGAATGTGAATCTGCACCAGCATTCCCTCATCCGGACAGCTATGAATAATCAGTCCATATCCTTCTCCGAAACGAAGCTTCAGACGGCTGTGCACATTAACCAGACCAACTCCTGATCCATGTTTATGCGGCCGTTCTTTTCCGTTGAGAAGTTCTGCTGCTTCTTCCTCAGGCATACCCAGTCCGTTGTCCTCTACTTCCAGATAAATATCCCCATCCTTTCTGTAACCGCGGACATGAATCTCTCCTTCTCCGTCCATAAATTCCATTCCATAATAAATGGCATTCTCAAGTAATGGCTGGAGAACCAGCTTCACAATACAGCCATCCAGTATCTCTTCCTCAATCTGAAAATCTATTTCAAAACTGTTCTTATATCTGATCTTCTGGATATTCATATAGTTCTGTGCATGCTTTACTTCATCTTCTATCCTGATCACTGTTTTTCCTTTACTCAGACTGATACGGAACAGACTGGCAAGCTGTGTAATCATAAATACTGCATCATCATACCGCTCTCCCGTGATCATCCAGACAATAGAATCCAGTGTATTATATAAGAAATGCGGATTGATCTGCGACTGCAGTGCATCAAGCTCACTCTTCCGTTTCTCTTCCTGTTCCACGACAATATCATCCATCAGCTGCCGGATCTGGGCAACTGTAGACCGGAGAGTTTTTCCCAGATGTTCTACTTCCATGGAACCTCCTATATAAATATCCGGATCCATATTTCCGGTTTCCCACTCCTTCACAGAATTATTCAGACGGCGCAATGGTTTTGATATTCTTGCAGATACCATCTGATTCAGTATCACCACTGCCAGCACTGTCAGAGCCACCAGAAGAACTACCAGATTTCTCATACCGGTCATTCCCATACTGAAAGATTTCATAGGGACCACACTGACCAGTTTCCATCCTGTATAACTGATGGTCTTTACTGTAACCAGCCGCTTTTCACCATGAAAATTTTCCTTTACAGTAGAATCCTCATATCCTGCTGCCTTATCATTATTTTCCTGATATAATCCCATAGGGATAAGATTTTGCTTCGGATGATAGATGATTTCTCCGTCAGATGCCATCAGATATACATATTCACCGGAAGTATCTGTGTTTGCCTTCTCAAGAAGCTGCTCAATACTGCTGTAATTCATATCAACCAGAAGAACGCCCTGCATGGAACTGCCATTTCTGGTGAGCTCTACCGTACGGCTCAAAGACACCACCCAGTAATATCTGTAAGATGGATCATCAAAGAGATTCTGCACATGGGGTGTGGAGAAATGAAAATTTTCCAGTTCTCCGGCTGCATCCTGAAACCATTTCTGCGACTTTACATCAACACCATTTTTCTCTGTTGCAATAGGAGACGCCTCCGTCAGCTTTCCATCATTTGTGTAACATGCCACACTGATCAGCTTATCTTTATTAGCCTCATATAAAAGAGTCATGGCATCCTCAAGGCTCTCACTTCCAATATCTGTATTCTTGATCACACTATAATACATGGCATCTGAAATACGACGCATATTTCTCAGATAATCTTCCAGATTTATTGCAGTCTGATTGATCAGCTGTCTGGAATTCTCTACTGTAAGATTCTCTGCCTTTTTGCTGAACTGTTGATAGAGCATAACCCCCAAAAAGCACATACAGCATACAGACAGAAGTGTAAAAGAAACCGATATAGTCATCTGCATGCTTCTTATTTTTTTTGCTCCTGTGAGATAATAATTTTTTAATCTTTTTCACTGATGCTCCTGTAGCAAAATATGTTTTATTTATCCCTGACTGTTCGCAGTACGGTATTTAGACGGTGACATACTGTACTGTTTTTTAAACGCGTAACTGAAATAATTAGGATCTGCATACCCCACTTTTTCTGCAATAATATAAGTCTTATCACTGGTAGTCATGAGAAGCTCCACTGCTTTTTCCATTCTGTAATCTGTCAGAAAACTGATAAATGTTTTACCTGTTTCTTTTTTAAAGATCGTAGAAAAATATGCAGCACTCACACCCAGTTCACGACATACGGATTCTATAGTAATGTTTCTGTCGCTGTAATGTTCCTGCACATATTCCACAGCTCTGGAAACAAAAGATCTGGTACTTGCCTGCCGTTCCTGCTGAACGGTTTCCTGTAACTTCTCACAGACTTTCAGAAGCCACTGCTCCAGTTCCTTCGGGGATTCCATCTGCATGCACTTATCAAAAGCTTCCCCCTTTTCACCGTAAAATTCAACACTGTCCAACTGATTGTTATTGCAGAAACGAAAAAGTTCTGTAAGAAGTCCCATAATAAAAATCTGATATTTCTGCATAGTAGTTCCATCCTGAAGAAACCTGCATACACAGTGACTGATTTCTGTTTCCAGTTCTTCCCTTGTTCCCATACGGATTCTTTTAAGAATCTTCTGTATTTCCTGTTCCTCCCAACGTTCATCCACATTCTCCATAGGATCAATTTCCGCAATATTGATCGCACGCGCATTTCCATAGATCACGCGATAGGAAACAGCACTCCTTGCACCCTGCCATGACAGCCGGATATCCGGCAGATTGTCACATACATATCCGATCCCTGCAGTTACCGTTGCTTCACATACATGCTTTGCCAGACGACAGAACTGATCCATAAAATCCGTAAACGCAGTAATCTGTTCCTGTTCTTCAAACTGTGTGATTACCACAATATCTCCCAGATACATCAGAATCCTTGATTTCCATTCCCCTTCCATATGTTCTTCTGCCAGCTTTTTCACTGATACCCCCAGCAAAAAAGGATTCATATTCTGTGGAATATCTGTAGTGCTGATATGTAAAATAGAAACTACATAACAGGGGCCGGTAAGATCAATCTGATAGTTAGAAAGATATTTTTCAACCTCCCCCTCAGGAATACGTCCGTCAATCAGAGAGGTATAGAAATTTTCCTGAAGAATCGGAAGACTTTCCATGTAATATTCTCTCAGCTTATCCACATTTCTCTTCTCATCCATCTCCCGCCCTATCTTCTCGTGGATACGCCCGAATACCTCTTTCAGGTTTCTGGCATCAATGGGTTTCAAAATATATTCCTCCACTTCAATCTGAATTGCTTCTTTTGCATATTCAAATTCATCAAAACCTGAAAAAATAATAATCTTGACTGTGCGATAAAGTTCTTTCAGCTTACGACTCAGCGTGAGGCCATCCATATATGGCATCTTAATATCAGTCATTACCACATCCGGCTGTAGTTCCTCTGCCATTTCCAGAGCTTCCACACCGTTGTGTGCATAACCCACAATCTGAAATCCCATGCTTTCCCAGTCCATTTTTTTCATAATAATCTGGATAACATCTTCCTCATCATCCACAAGCAGTACCGAATACTTCTCCATCTCTACACCTGTCTCTAAATTTCTGTTTTTTGTCCTGTAACTGTTCAGCGCCTTCACAATCAGCACTCTACTAAATGGTTATCTTATTTCTTCTTATGTGAATTCGGAGCTCCGTATTTATCATTCATACGTTTCCATAAAATACCGAATACTACAAACCACACCGCAATTTCCACAACTGCCGCATGGACACTGAAGTACATTAAGATTGCCATAACAAAAGAACCTGCCGCAAGAAAAAAGTATCAGCTTTCCTGATTCTGCCACATATTTCTCTTTGTCCTTAAGTTTCTTTCCATTATCTTTCCCTGTGATGGATTCTGTATCATGAAATATCAGCAGACGGGCTGCATAATATCCAAGAACAAGAGTCATCATCAGCGGAATCATTACGTTTGATAAATAACTGTTTCCCATTTTTATTTCTCCTCTTTTTATTTCGCAGCTGTATATATAAAGAAAGGACCGTCGTACCAAAACGGCGGCCCTGTATGTAACATTATATACTTTTTATTATTTTCTTGCAATGTATTTTCTGATATCCAGTGAAATAGCAATGAAGATGATAACACCAAGTGCGATGTACTGAGCGTATGCATTTACTCCCAGGAACTGAAGTGCTGCTTTCAGGAATTCGAATACTGCAACACCGACCAGAGCGGAAGATACTTTACCACGACCACCGGTTACAGATACACCACCGATAGTACAAGCTGCGATAGCTTCCATTTCATAACCATAACCTAACTGAACAGATGCACCGCCGGCTTTTGCACCCATCATAAATCCTGCAAGACCATACATAGCTGCTGCTTTTGCATAGATAATGATAAGAGTTTTCTTAACCGGAACACCGGCAACTTCTGCAGCCTGTGGGTTACCACCGATTGCATACATATATTTTCCATGACGGGTCATGTTAAAGATAAACCATGTAATAACACCAACCAGGATTGCGATCCATACCAGATAGCTCATTCCAAGGAATTTACCTGTAGCAAGTCCTGTATACTCACTTACATATCCTCCAAGAGGAGTTGCATTTGTATAAATACTGCAGATACCATAAACGATTTCCATCATAGCCATTGTGGAAATGAATGGCGGTACGTTCAGGTATGCGATAAAGAAACCTGTTACCAGACCGAATGCTGCACAGATCAGCATAACGATCAGAAGTGCAAGCCAGATGTTTAACGGTTTCATACCCGGATAGAATTTAGCGGAATAATCCATTTTCTGGAGCAGTGTACCTGCAATACATCCGCCGAAACCAATCATACGACCTGCGGAAAGGTCACATCCTGCTGTAATGATACATCCGGCAATACCAAGTGCGATTACCAGACGGAAACTCATAGTTGCAAGAATATTAGTAAGGTTGTTTGTTGTTATAAAGTTTGGTCTTGTGATTCCTGTGAATACGATAAGGCAAACCATGATGATGATAACACCATAATTTGTCATAATCTCTTTAAAGCTTAATTTCTTTTTACCCATTATTTTTCTCCTCCCATCATCAGAATTTTGTAGCATAACTCATAACATGTTCCTGAGTCATTTCATTTTCCTCTGTAAGTTCTCCGCGCATCTTTCCGTTACACATTACATAAACACGGTCAGACATACCAAGCAGCTCTGCCATTTCTGAAGAAATCATAATAATGGCTTTGCCTTCTGCTGCCAGGTCGTTCATGATCTCATAGATCTCGTGTTTTGCACCAACATCGATACCACGGGTAGGCTCGTCCATGATCAGGATATCCGGATCATTTGCCAGCCATCTTGCAACGATAACCTTCTGCTGGTTACCACCGGACAGGTTTGCGATATGCTCCTGCATATTCGGAGTCTTGATACGCAGCTTCTTGATACTGTCGTCTACGATTCCGTTGATCGTCTTATGATCAAGCACAAATCCGGCTTTCAAATGTTTGTTATAAATAGAAACACCTACATTATCCTTGATGGAAAGACATCCAAAAATACCATTTCCACGTCTGTCCTCTGTGATCAGACCGATTCCGGCTTTCATGGCATCTGCCGGATGTTTGATATTTACTTTTTTGCCTTTAATATAAATTTCTCCGGATTTGATCGCTCTCATTCCGAAAACGCCTTCCAGAAGCTCTGTTCTCTGAGCTCCTACCAGACCACCAAATCCAAGAATCTCACCTTTGCGGAGTGTGAAAGATACATCCTGGAATGATTTCTCATGGATAGAACTTAAATGTTTTACCTCCATGATCACTTCTCCCGGTTTATTCTTTCTTTCCGGATATACATTGGTCAGCTCACGTCCTACCATCTTGGTAATGATATCTTCTGTAGTCATTTCGGCTGCCGGCCAGGTTCCTACATATGTACCATCTCGCATGATGGTGATATCATCTGCAATACGTTTGATCTCATCCATCTTATGAGAAATGTAAACCATGGCAACACCCTTATCTCGCAGATCATTCATGATCCTGAAAAGAGCTTCTACTTCGTTATCTGATAATGAGGATGTAGGCTCATCAAAGATTACCACCTTCGCATTATGTGAAACTGCTTTTGCAATTTCTACTGACTGCATCTGTCCGATAGAAAGATCACCCAGAAGAGCCTTCGGATCAAAATCCATCTTAACTTCTTTCAGCCAGTATGCTGTATCTTCATACATCTTTTTATGGTCAATTACCTGTAAAGGACCGTATTTCTTTGTAGGAAAACGTCCAAGGTAAAGATTTTCCGCTACTGTTCTTGCCGGAACCGGCTGTAACTCCTGATGTACCATTGCGATACCATATTTCATTGCTTCATCAGGATTATTAACTACAATTTTCTGTCCATCTAAGTAGACTTCTCCGGCATCCATTTTGTAAATACCGAATAAACATTTCATCAAAGTAGACTTTCCTGCACCATTCTCTCCCATGAGAGCATGTACTGTACCCGGACGGAGTGACAGCTGTACATTATCAAGTGCCTTAACACCTGGGAAAGATTTGCAGACGCCCTTCAGCTGCAGTTTGTACTCAGACATATTTCTCCTCCCTTTCCCTTTTCTCACAGAAAAGTACGGGTGCCTTTTAAGTCACCCGCACCTTTCTGAGCAAGATCAATTAAATTATTTTGTCATTTCTTTAATATCAGCTACGTTGTCTGTAGTTACTTTTACGTAATCACAGCCGATGTAGTGTTCATTTTCTTCGCCTGCAAGATATTTAACAGCTGCATCTGCTGCTGAATGAGACTGAGAAATATGATCGTTAAATACTGTACCTGTCATTTTGCCTTCTTCTACTTTATCAAGAGCCTCGGACAGAGCATCTACACCTACAAGGAAGATGTTATCGCCAACTGTACGTCCGGCAGCTTCGATAGACTGAAGAGCACCAAGTGCCATAGCATCGTTGTTACAGAATACAACTTCTACATCATCACCAAACTGGCTTAAGTCGTTAGCAACCAGCTGCTGAGCTGTAGCCTGATCCCAGTTACCTACCTGATCGTCAAGCTGGTTAACTTCAAGTCCGGCATCCTCAAGAGCTTTTACAGAGAACTCTGTACGATATTTAGCATCAACGTTCTCCGGGTCACCTTCGATCATGATATAATCAACTTTTCCGTTTCCGTTCTTATCAATTGTATCAAGACCAAGATCAGCAATAATCTCACCCTGCATTGTTCCGGACTGACGAGCGTCGCATCCTACATATGTAACGTTCCAGCCATTGTCTTCCCATCTCTTCTCTTCATCTTCGCCTGGCTCACGGTTTACATATACAAGCGGGATGTTAGCTGCTACTACTTTATCTGTAATGCTCTCTGCAGAGGAGGAGTTTACAGGGTTGATGATAAGTAAATCTACACCATCAGCAATGAAAGCGTCGATCTGATTGGACTGTGTAGCCTGGTCATTCGCACCATCCTGGATTGTAATGTTGTCTTTAGAGAATCCAAGTTCGATCAGATAGTTTTCCAGTTCTGTACGGAACAGAGTCATGAAGTTATCAGAGAACTGATAAATACAAACGCCAACTTTTTTCGTCTGATAAATCTACATCAGGTTTTTCTGTATCATCTGCAGCATCATCTTTCTTCTCGTCAGCTGTTTCCTCTGTTGCTGTGTCATCAGACGCGAATACAGGCATTGCCACCATAGATGATGTGATCATTGCTGTTGCAAGTACTAAGCTCACTAATTTTCTTTTCATTGTAAATACCCTCCTTGAATTTACGTTTGATTTGTTTATTAAACACGCAGAGCCTTTGCCAACGCTTACCCTCTTGCGTGCCCGTTTGTTTTACTGTGATTGTATTATAACAACAGGTTCTTAAAAAAATCTATACAAAATACTTCTGTTTTTCTTTGAAATCCTTTTGTTTTTTATGCAGAATAACAATGATTTTTCTAAGTTTCTGAAATTCTATTGTCATTTTTACAAATTACTTCCTATTACGTATGTTTAAGTCAATCGGATATTCGCAATCCGCTTTCGCTACTTGCCCATAACCGAATAACTGCTCCGCAGTTTATCCACCCACTGCTTATTGCTCTTCGCAACCTCCGCAGGGGACTTACTTGATTCGGTTAAATATCATTTTATATCTGATTTTTTTCGCACGAAAAAAAACCAGCTAATTACTAGCTGGTTTTCTTACTGTATCTTCAAAACTACATACATGTTGACATTTCCTTGAGATCATTCTTCCTGCGATTCTTGGTCAAGCCCTCACCCGATTAGTAACAGTCAGCTCCATGTGTTGCCACACTTCCACCTCTGCCCTATCTACCTCGTCGTCTTCAAGGGGGTTTACTTCTTTCGAATGGGATATCTCATCTTAAGGGGGGCTTCACGCTTAGATGCCTTCAGCGTTTATCCCTTCCGGGCTTGGC
>ENA-OQES01000325-OQES01000325.1-human-gut-metagenome-genome-assembly--contig:-NODE-325-length-20740-cov-4.191724_pt1 | contig 20740 bp, 23 predicted proteins | sample MGYA00242798_ERZ504641 | MGnify/ENA primary metagenome ERZ504641 (study PRJEB26092, sample SAMD00036327) | human gut metagenome | host: Homo sapiens | study: EMG produced TPA metagenomics assembly of... | reverse complement strand
CATGTCATCACCCCTTCTCAGTAGTCTTGCTTTTTCTATATACCATACTTCTTCTTACGTAGCTAACAATTTTTACAGTTTTTCTTTCGATTTTCGCTAAACCTTTTTGTTAAATTATTACAAAAACTTACGACTTGGAATTTTTTTGATATATGTTTATAATAATATGAAGAACATGTAGTTTTTATGATGATCTTTTTACCTATATTATTAAAAGGATGGTATATTATGTATGAAAAATTTAAATTTTTGGAAAAAACCTGTACACGTACACTTTATCGGAATCGGCGGTATCAGCATGAGTGGTCTTGCCGAGATACTTTTAAAAGAAGGTTTCACTATTTCCGGATCTGATAATAAAGAATCTGCCCTCACAGATCATCTGGAAAAGCTGGGGGCCAAAGTATTCTACGGACAGAAAGCTTCTAATATTATTTCCGGCATCGATGTTGTTGTATATACTGCCGCAATTCATCCTGATAACGAAGAATTCGCAGAAGCTGTAAAACAGAATCTTCCTATGCTGACCCGTGCAGAACTGCTCGGACAGTTAATGACCAACTATGATGTACCGATCGCAATTTCCGGTACCCACGGCAAGACAACGACAACTTCTATGCTGTCACACATTTTACTTGCCGGAGAACTGGATCCTACCATCTCTGTCGGCGGCATCTTAAAGGCTATCGGCGGTAACATCCGTGTAGGTAATTCTGAATATTTTGTCACAGAAGCCTGTGAATATACGAACAGTTTCCTGCATTTCTTCCCGAAGATCGGCGTAATCCTGAATATTGACGAAGATCATCTGGATTTCTTCAAAGACCTGGCTGATATCCGTAATTCTTTCCACCGCTTTGCGAAATTACTTCCAAAGGATGGAACACTTGTTATCAACGACAACATTCCTGATCTTGAAGAGATCACTGCTGACCTTGACTGCCGCGTGATCCGTTACGGTAATGACAGCTCTCTTGACTACAGTGCAACCAATATCCTTCATGATAAGAAGGGAGAGGCCTCTTTCGATCTGGTAAAATCCGGTGAATTTATCGACCGTATCTCATTATCGGTGAATGGAGATCATAATGTATCCAATGCATTATCAGCCATTGCCGTTGCAGACCTTCTCGGAGTTCCATTTACCAAGATCAAAGAAGGACTGAAATCGTTCCACGGCACAGACCGTCGTTTCGAATATAAAGGTGAAGTTAATGGAGTTACCGTCATTGATGATTATGCTCATCACCCAACAGAGATCAATGCAACTTTAACAGCGGCCAAGGAATACCCGCACAAAGAAATATGGTGCATCTTCCAGCCACATACTTATACACGTACCAAAGCATTATTCCCTGAATTTGTAGATGCCCTGACACATGCCGATCATGTGATCCTCGCAGACATCTACGCTGCCCGTGAGACAGATACTCTGGGCATGTCTTCTGAGATGATCGCAGAAGAATTAAAGAAAAAAAGGATGCGATGCTTACTATTTCCCAAGCTTTGAAGAGATTGAAAACTTCTGTCTGGACAAGTGCCAGAAGGGAGATGTGTTGATAACTATGGGAGCCGGAAACGTTGTAAACATTGGGGAAAACCTGCTTAAACGCTAGTTATCCACATTATCCACAAATTTTATCCACAAAAATGTCGGATTTTGACTCAAAAATTTTGCTTTTTTCCCCCAGTCTTCCCGGTGCTATAATGTGTCTACGATGAAACGAAAGATACAAAAGTTCTGGGGAGGACGGGGAATTATTATGAAGGAATTAAAACTTACGAAGTATGTACAGACGAACGCGACTGTACTGGACAATGAATTTATCGACCAGTATATGGTCAGAGCCAATGGAGAATATGTCAAAGTATATCTCCTGCTTCTCCGTCATATGAATCAGTCCTCCGGATGTCTTTCTGTTTCCGAGCTGGCTGATCTGCTCGAGTGCACAGAGAAGGATGTACTCCGCGCATTAAGATACTGGAAGAGTGAAGGACTCCTTGATTATCTGGATGACACTCCGGATGATCCGACTCCGCAAAGTACGGTCCGTTCATCCGTACCAACTTCCGAATTACACGATGTACAGTCCGGCTATATGACTGCGTCCGTTCCATCTATGACAAATCAGATGGATTACCCTGTTGATTCTGTCGAAGCCCCTGTTTCTGCGGTTCCGGCATCTACAACAAATATACAGCAGTACCGTAGCCGTAAGGAACGTGCAGAATTCAAAGAATTACTCTTTGTTGCCGAACAGTATCTCGGCAAGACACTTTCCGCTACTGATATTGACCAGATTACTTATTTTTATGACACACTGAATATGTCAGCTGAACTTATTGAGTATCTGATCGAATATTGTGTCGAAAATGGTCACAAGAGTATGCATTATATTAATAAGGTGGCCTTATCATGGCATGAAGAAAACATAACAACTGTGAATCTTGCCAAGACAAGTTCATTTCTTTATAATAAGAACTGTTATTGCGTCCTGAATGCATATGGGATTAAGGGCCGCGGTCCTGCCACTTCTGAGATTGCCTATATCCGCAAATGGTCAGAAGAATATGGTTTTGCTCTGGAAGTAATCCTTGAAGCATGTGACCGTACGATGAATGCCATTCATCAGCCAAGTTTTGACTATACCGATTCCATTCTGAAGCGCTGGAAGGACAAGAATGTCCGTCAGTTAAAAGATATCGATGCGGTAGATGCTGATTATCGCAAAGAGAAGGAACGTGCGAAAGAGCTCGCAAAGGAACGCAAAAGACAGCAACAGGCACAGAAGCCTGCAATTAACCAGAACAATAAGTTCAACAATTTCGACGGACGTTCTTATGACATGAATGATCTGGAACGTCGTCTGGTTCAGCAATAAAGTATACATATCAGATTCTATTATGCGAATGCAGAGGAGTTTTCCATAACATGGCACTTTCCAATTCTCAGTACGATCATTTAATGCGTACTTATGAACAAAAACAACTGGATAATGAGTTTCAACTCAGAAAACGCTATGAGAAGGCATACGCCCTCATTCCCGAATTAGAGGAAGTGGATCATTCCATCTCCTCTTTAAGTGTTAAAAAGGCAAGACTGCTTCTGGACGGAGATCAGACTGCTCTTTCTTCTTTAAAATCAGAGCTCAAAGAACTCTCCGCCAGAAAGCCGGCTTTATTAAAAGCACATGGTCTTCCTGCCAATTACCTTGAATTACACTATCAGTGTCCGGATTGTAAAGATACCGGTTATATTGGCACACATAAATGTCACTGTTTCAAAAAAAGCGATTGTGGATTATTTATATACGCAATCTAATCTCAAAGATATCCTTGACAAAGAGAACTTTTCAACCTGTTCTCTGTCCTATTATTCCAGGAATCATATCGATCCGCTTACCGGACGTTCTTCTCTGGAATCAATGGAAACTGCATTAAATGTCTGTCACAACTTCGTAGATACATTTTCTAAAGAATTTCATAACATACTACTGTATGGAGATACCGGTGTCGGAAAGACTTTTCTTTCTCACTGCATCGCAAAAGAATTAATGGATTCCGCTTATTCCGTTATTTACTTTACAGCAGCCGGACTTTTTGATATCCTTGCAGAGAATACATTTGGTAAAAGACAGGACAAGGATTCTGATGTATTTGAACACATCTATGACTGTGACTTGCTGATCATTGATGATCTGGGTACAGAACTGCCGAATTCATTTACTGTATCCCAGTTGTTCATTTGTCTGAATGAACGCATATTAAGGCAGAAATCAACCATAATATCTACCAACCTTGCATTGGAGGATATAAAATCAATCTACTCGGAACGGACATTCTCACGAATCAGCAGTAATTATACAATTCTGCGTATTACCGGTGACGATATCCGTATCCCAAAAAAAATTATTAAACCTGGGAGGTACTAATGATGTTACGCCGTAACGATCGTAATCTTGAGAATATACCGGTAGGAGCACTTGGACTGATCGCTCTTGACGGTTGTACAGAGATGGGAGCAAAAGTAAATGATTATCTCGTAAAATGGAGAAAGGAAGATGGACATATTCATAAGAACGATGTCGCTTTCATAGGCTATGAGAAAGACACTTACTTAATCGATGCAAAAGTTCCACGTTTTTTGGTTCAGGTGAAGCAAAAGGTATTATTAATGAATCCGTTCGTGGTAAAGATCTTTATCTTATGGTCGATGTATGTAACTACAGCCTGACATATTCCCTGACAGGAAATATTAACCATATGTCCCCTGACGATCATTATCAGAACTTGAAACGTATTATTGCAGCAGTAGGTGGAAAAGGACGTCGTATTAACGTCATTATGCCATTCTTATATGAAAGCCGTCAGCACAAGAGAAGCAGTCGTGAATCTCTGGACTGCGCACTCGCTCTTCAGGAGCTTGTCCGTATGGGTGTTGACAATATCATCACATTTGATGCTCACGATCCTCGTGTACAGAATGCGATTCCATTAAACGGATTCGAAACAATCCGTCCGACATACCAGTTCGTCAAAGGTCTTCTCCGTACCTTCAAAGACCTTCAGATCGACAGCGATCACATGATGGCAATCAGCCCGGATGAAGGTGCTACAGGACGTGCAATTTATCTTGCCAACGTACTGAACCTTGATATGGGTATGTTCTACAAACGCCGTGACTTCTCACGTGTGGTAGACGGCCGTAACCCGATCGTTGCTCATGAGTTCCTTGGATCTTCCGTAGAAGGAAAAGATGTGATCATTCTTGATGACATGATTTCTTCCGGTGACAGTATGTTAGACGTTGCCCGCCAGTTAAAACAGCGCAAAGCAAAACGTATCTTCTGCGCTGCTACATTCGGTCTGTTCACAAACGGTCTGGAGAAATTCGACCAGGCATATGAAGAAGGTATCTTAGACGCTGTTCTGACTACCAACCTGATCTACCAGACACCTGAACTTCTGGAACGTCCATATTATATTAACTGTGATATGAGCAAATATATTGCCCTCGTGATCGACACTCTTAACCACGATGGTTCTATCAGCAGTATCCTGAATCCTATCGAAAGAATTCAGAATGTTGTCAATAAGTATAAAAATGGTGAAGAGATTTAATAGTATCTACAGGACCTGCCACGGGCAGCTCCTTACGAATGCACGTGATTAAAAAATGCTGCCGGGAATTTCCCGACAGCATTTTTTTAAAGTTCTATCTTGTGATAAACAAGTCCGGCTTCTTTCATCACCTGTTCTTCTCTCGTCTGACAGGTAAATATGATCACTTGTTTCTTATGTTCTTTCAACCATCTGAGTGTCTGAAGCATTCTCTCCTCATCATAATATGCAAATGCATCATCCAGTATCACCGGCATCTCTTCCTCACATAAAAGCTCTCCCACTGCCATACGGAGTGCCAGATAGACCTGTTCTACCGTTCCACGACTTACCTGTTCAATCTCTACTCTCTTTTCATCTGTCATAAGCGATACATGAAGTTTTTCATCTGTCACAAGCTTTTTATATTTTCCACCTGTGATCTCACAGATGAATGATGACGCTTTCTCATTTAGATCTCTTTTTAGATATCCCCGCATCTCCTCTGACAACTGTTCCAGATGATCTGCCGCCATCTGGACCGCCTGGCGTTTCATCTCATATTCTCTGGAACGCTCATTAACTTCATCCAGTTCCGCGAGCTGTTCTCCCAGGTTGTCATACTGAATTCTCTTCTCTTTTAATTCCGCTGTAATATGCGATTTCTCCCAGCGTAACTTCTCTATCGGAACTTTCTCCTCTTCCTGCGTGATCTCTTCAAGGATAATCTCTGGCTCTGTTTTTACCTGTTTTTTTCCAACTTTCATCCGGTTCCATATATATAAGCCGAACGCAAGGAATAACACAATAGCGATCAGATAATTCCACGGTTTCGAGAACAAGATGACTGCAATCACAATAACCAGTGCAAACACCAGAAGCTCCATTGGATGGATCCTCCATTTTTTCCGGACGAATCTCATCCATGACACCTTTTCCATGTTCTTCTTCCCTCTGGCGCTCTTTTTTCCTTTTCTTCTTCCTTTTCCAGCCGATACGCAAGTTCTTCTTCTACACGTTCCAGTTCTTCTTCCAGATGATGTACATCACGCCAGACAAAAGATACTTCCTGCTCAAGTTTTTCACGTTTCTGCTGCTTTTGAGCCATTTCCATACGGATCTCATTTTCCAGGATCTTCTTCCTGCCCCTTAACTGTTCCAATGCACCGGCCAGGTCGATTTCTCCGTTTCCCGAGGTGTAATAGTTTGTCGCATAATTTTTCAGCTCTGCCACAATACTTTCCCCCAATCTGTGCATTCCTCTGGCTCATGGAAACGGTATTATCGTAACGTTCTGCGTCCATCTCCCCAAGCAGCATCTGAAGATCTCCGTCTTCTACAGACAGTACTTCACCGTCCTCTTCACAGATCAGTTCCGCTTTTTTAGAATATTTATCAAAATTTCTTTCGATACGGAAATGTTTCTCTCCACTTTTGAACTTCAATATACCAGAATAGTAATTAGGATTTTCCCACGGTTCGTATATACTGAAAGTATCATTTTGCGCGGCCCGTCCTCTCCCTCTTTCTATTCCGAAAAGCATTCCCCTGATGAATGTATGGATTGTAGACTTTCCTGATTCGTTTTCCCCGTGAATCAGGTTGATCCCCTCATCCAGATCTATCTGCCGGTCATGGAATTTTCCAAAGTTTTTTCAACAATAATTCATTAATCTGCATCTTTCGGTTCTATCCTCTTCTCGTCTCCATCAAAGCCTGCACTCCTTCACAGAGTGCCTGGTACTCCAGACTGTCGGCCGGATAGCCACTCAGGCTTTCAATATATTGTCCGAGAATGTTTCCTTTATTTTCATTTTTTAATTTTTCAAAGTCATATGCAGGCTTTGTGTGGTCTGTAATCTCCACCACATTACCGTATGGATCCATATGATCCAGCTCATACCAGATATCCGGATCTCGATAACCAGTCAGTGTAATCTTATACATGTTCTGCTTTCCCTGCTCTTCGATCATATCTGCAATCTTTTGCCTCAGTACATGGCCGGTGCACAGATTTATTCCACCTGTACCTCGCAGTGTCTGTATTCTCGCAGTGCATGTGGCACAAAATCGGATCTGACAACCATTTCCGGTGATCTTTCCTTCGATATAACCATGAGCTCCTGTATCACCTACATCCGTCGGCTCCAGCGATCCGGCATATGCCATCCGGTTCTCCACCAGCATCTGCGGCTTGTGGATATGTCCAAATGCAGCATAATCATACCCAAGCGTCATGATCTGACTACTCTTGATCGGAATATGTTTCTCATCCCCGCCGTGTGCAAGCAAAATCTCATACTTCTGCCGTCCTTCCGGAACTGCATGATCATATAACGGCTCCAGAATTTCTCTGGAATGATAACTGCATCCATAGACAGCCGTCTGGATCCGGTCAAGTTCCACACAGCTCATTTCCTGCGAGCAGATCATGTGCACATGCGGTGCCCAGGTAAATGTTCGGTAATAAGAGTTTTTCCTGATACGATCATGATTACCGGCGATCATAACAACTTCTGTCTGCTCCAGCATCTCCAGTATGGAATTCATTTCTTTTAATTCTCTTAAAAGTGGCTGCCTGTGGAACAGGTCCCCCGCGATCAGCAACAAATCTGTCTTTTTCTGATTGCAGATTGTTATGATATCACGAAAGCTGTCCCAGAGCTCCTGTTCTCTATTTTGACTGTACGCGTTTCCCGCGTCCGGCTTTGCCCCTAAATGCAAGTCTGCGATGTGTATGAACTTCATCCTCGCTTCCCTCTTTCTGTTCTGTCTTCTCTTTCGATGGCAGTGTTACGACAAACTGTGTCCGGTTGTCATCACTTTTTGCCAGGATTCTTCCTCCGTGCAGCTCCACGATCTGTTTGGCGATCGCAAGTCCCAGACCTGCGCCGCCGGTTCCTGTCGATCTGGAACCATCCACGCGATAGAATTTCTCGAATATCGTCTGAAGCATATCGCCCGGAATCTTATCACCTGCATTGGTAAATGTGATCTCGATGTCACCATCCTTCATTTTCGCTTCAATCCGGATCTCCGTATCTGCATAGCAGTAAGCAATTGCATTTCTTAAGATATTATCGAATACTCTTGCAAGCTTATCCGGATCTCCGTAGATCATCAGATCTTCTTCTACATCCACTTCACAGGTCAGCTTCTTTTCCTGGAGGACTCCGTACAGCTCATCTGCAAGCTGTTCAAGCATCATCGTAAGATCAATCTCTACCGGTTCCAGTTCGATATTCTGAAGATTATATCTTGTAATATCAAAAAATTCATTGATCAGCTCTCCTAATCGGATGGATTTTTCCAATGCGATGTGAGTATATGCTTTTCGTTCTTCTTCCGGCATGTCGGGATGATCTTCGAGCATCGTAAGATACGCCACGATCGAAGTCAGCGGCGTCTTCAGATCATGCGCCAGAAAAAGCACCAGGTCGTTTTTCTTCTTTTCGCCTTCCGATGCCTCCAGCTCCTGCCGTTTTAATGTTGCTTTAATCTCATTCAAACGGATCTCTATTGGTTTTAATTCTGTGATCAGATGAATGGGATCTGTAGATTCCGATATAATATTTTCAATTCCATGATCGATCTGATCCAGATATTTTGTCATCTGAGAAAAGCGCAACATGAAAAAAAAACGCGCCAAAAAAGATCAGATAACCAACAATCATGAAAAAATGTCTTGTTATCTCCGATCAGCTGCCAGTAAAAGATGGACCGCCGTCTTTTCATTTATATTCAGAAATACCAGAACATCTACAAAAGTTCTGGCAAAACTGTCATTATAAATTCCATCGATCACAAATTTAAGCAGTATCCCCCCTACCAGAACGGTAAGCGCTGTGACCAGCACCGTCTGCAATAGGATACTGAATTTTAATTTCCGATAATTATTCTTCAACCTTATAGCCCACTCCCCACACAGTCTTGATAAAATCAGACTTGCCTGTCGGTGCACTCATCTTCTCGCGGAGATGACGGATATGCACCATCACCGTGTTGTTACTGTTCTTATAATATTTCTCATGCCATACTTTCTCGAACAATTCTTCTGAGCTTATGACCTTTCCCCGGTTCTCACACAGAAGCCAGAGGATGTCGAATTCGATCGGTGTCAGTGTCAGCGGCACTTCATTGTATACACACTCATGAGAAGTCCGGTTCAGAAGCAACCCTCCGAAATCCAGGACATCTCCTTCTTCTTTGGTCCCTTCATTATACTGTGTACACCGGCGAAGCTGTGCTTTCACTCTCGCCACCAGCTCCAGTGGGTTGAACGGTTTCGGAATATAATCATCCGCTCCCAGCGTAAGCCCGGTGATCTTATCCATGTATTCCGTCTTCGCCGTCAGCATGATCACCGGAAATGTATATTTCTGCCGGATCTGCTTGAGGATCTGGAATCCGTCAATATCCGGAAGCATAATATCCAGGATCGCAAGGTCGATCTTCGTACTGTTAATACAGTCCAGTGCATCCTGGCCGTTGTAAAATTTGAATACTTTGTATTGGTCATTCTGGAGATAAAGCTCTACTACATCAGCGATTTCCTTTTCGTCATCTACTACTAATATATTCATACTGCCCTCCATTCTATATGGGGACGGCGGATTTTTATAAATCCCCCGTCCCCATATACGTTTTATATACGTTTTATATACGTTTTATATACGTTTTTCACGTGTTGTTATCCACATGATCCTCTATTACAGTTCACAGTTGTTGACAGTTCTTGGGAATGGAATTACGTCACGGATATTGCCCATTCCTGTCAGATACATGACGCATCTTTCGAATCCAAGTCCGAATCCGGCATGTCTTGTAGAACCGTATTTACGAAGATCCATGTAGAACTTGTAGTCTTCTTCTTTCAGTCCCAGTTCATCCATTCTTGCTTTCAGCTTATCGTAGTCATCCTCTCTCTGGCTTCCTCCGATGATCTCACCGATTCCAGGTACCAGACAGTCTACTGCCGCAACGGTCTTGCCATCGTCGTTCAGCTTCATGTAGAATGCTTTGATCTCCTTCGGATAATCTGTTACGAATACCGGACGTTTGAAGACTTCTTCTGTCAGGTATCTTTCGTGCTCTGTCTGAAGGTCTGTTCCCCATGTTACTTTGTATTCAAATTTATCATTGTGTTTCTCAAGAAGTTCTACAGCCTCTGTATATGTCACTCTTGCGAAATCAGAAAATACTACGTTGTGCAATCTCTCCAGAAGTCCCTTGTCTACGAATGAATTGAAGAAGTTCATCTCTTCCGGTGCATTCTCAAGCACATAGTTGATGACGTATTTTAACATTGCTTCCGCAACGAACATATCGTCATCCAGATCTGCAAATGCCATCTCAGGCTCGATCATCCAGAACTCTGCCGCATGACGTGTTGTGTTAGAGTTCTCTGCACGGAATGTCGGTCCGAATGTATAAATATTGCGGAATGCCTGTGCGTAAGTCTCACCATTTAACTGTCCGCTTACAGTAAGGCTTGTCTCTTTTCCGAAGAAATCTTTGGAATAATCTACGCTTCCGTCTTCATTCTTCGGTACGTTATTCAGATCCATAGTCGTTACCTGGAACATCTCTCCTGCACCCTCACAGTCACTTCCTGTGATCAGTGGTGTATGCACATATACAAAACCTCTCTCCTGGAAGAACTTATGAATCGCATATGCTGTCAGGGAACGTACACGGAATACTGCCTGGAATGTATTTGTTCTAGGTCTTAAATGTGCAATTGTTCTCAAATATTCAAAGCTGTGACGCTTCTTCTGAAGTGGGTAATCCGGTGCGGATGCTCCTTCTACTTCTACAGTATCTGCCTGGATCTCGAATGGCTGCTTTGCCTGAGGTGTTGCTACCAGTGTACCTGTAACGATTACTGCTGCACCTACATTTAACTTGGAGATCTCTGCAAAGTTGTCCATCTTGTCGTGATATACAACCTGTAAAGGCTCAAAGAATGTTCCGTCATTTACCACGATGAATCCAAATGCTTTGGATCCGCGGATACTTCTTACCCATCCACCGATGGTTACTTTCTGATCCATGTAAGAATCACTGTTTTTATATAATTCTCTAATTGTTGTCAATTCCATGCCAATTATTCTCCTTTTAAAAACTCACATATATTCCTATTATACCATATCGGCCAGATTTATGTTATACTATATTTACTGAATTTACTATCTTACTTATCCGAATTTTTCAGTTAATAAGTCAGATGGAAGAAATATCAATCAAAAGTTAGGAGATCATCATATGAAGAACTTACTAGTTGCACAGTCCGGCGGACCAACTTCTGCGATCAACGCAACTCTTGCCGGAGTAATTGAGAACGCTCTTTCCAGCCCATCCGTAGACAAAATCTATGGATCAGTCAATGGAATCCAGGGAGTATTAAATGAGAACCTGATAGATCTTAAAACCAAAATCACAAATGTATCAGAACTGGACCTTCTTTGTCAGACCCCTGCTTCTGCACTTGGCTCCTGCCGTGTGAAATTAAAAGATCCTGCCGTATGCGCAGATGAATACGAGACAATCATCTCTGTTCTGCGCAAATACAGCATCGACTGTTTCATCTACATCGGTGGAAATGATTCCATGGATACAGTAGACAAGCTTTCCAAATATCTGAGCGACAAAGGAATCACAGACATTACCGTGGTCGGCGCACCAAAAACCATCGATAATGACCTCTGCGGAACGGACCATTGTCCAGGTTTTGGATCTGCAGCAAAATATATCGGAACCACATTTGCCGAACTGGAACGTGACTGCCACGTATACACAACCAAGGCCGTAACAATCGTAGAAGTGATGGGCCGTGACGCCGGATGGCTGACTGCAGCTTCCTGCCTCGCCCGTGCAAATGGTGCGAAAGGACCTGACTTTATCTATCTCTGCGAAATACCATTCAGCATTGACACATTCCTGAAAGATGTGAAAGCAAAACTGGAAGAACAGGATGCCGTGATCATCGCTGTCAGCGAAGGTGTGAAGAACAAAGACGGTCGCTACATTTCCGAAGAAGTACAGAGCTCCGCTGTCGATTCTTTCGGCCACAGCTATATCGCCGGTGCCGCAAAGGTTCTGGAAGATGCTGTAAGAAATGAGATCGGATGCAAGGTACGTTCTATCGAGCTGAACCTGATGCAGCGCTGCGCCGCACACCTTGCAAGTGCAACCGACATTCAGGAATCCAGAATGCTCGGAAAGGCTGCCTGCCAGTATGCACTTGAGGGTGCAGGCGGTATGATGGCTGCTGTGATCCGTACTTCTGACAAACCTTATGCTACGGAATTTAAAGCACTCCCGGTATGTGATATTGCGAATGCAATCAAGAGTGTGCCTGCTGATTATATTAATGATGCGGGAAATGATGTAACGGAAAAGATGGTGGATTATCTGACACCGTTGATTCAGGGAGAGATGAATACGGTGTATGAGAATGGGATTCCGAAGTATATTTATTTGTATTAAGTTGCTGTTGAATTTAGTATCATGGAGCGGGGTAAGCCACGATGATGAATTACACGGCAAATTCCCACACTTGATTTTTACTCTTCCGCATGCTATACTATCACCCGTCACAAAGCCCACAAAACCAAGGTCGAACAGGGCTGACCGCCGCTTTCCGGCGTTAAATGAAGATCCGCTACGGCGCGTGTGTTCGTGACCTTCCACACGTAAAACAAAACTAAAGGAGAATTGAAAAAATGAAAAACAAAAATCTTAGTTTCATGACCCAGGCAGCCATGATCGCTGCGATCTACGTGGTGTTGACTTACATTTTTGCACCATTTTCTTTCGGAGAAGTACAGGTTCGTATCTCCGAGGCACTCACTATTTTACCAATATTTACACCAGCTGCTATTCCGGGACTCTTTGCCGGATGTCTGATCGGTAATATTCTGGGCGGTGCGATCCTTCCGGATATTGTATTTGGCAGTATTGCAACATTGATCGGTGCATTTTTTACATGGAAACTGCGTGAGCAGAAACCAGTTGTCGCAACATTTCCACCAATCATTTCGAATATCATTATCGTTCCGTTCGTACTGCGTTACGGTTATGGTGTAACACTTCCAATTCCGTTTATGATGCTGACAGTCGGAATTGGTGAGGTGATTTCCTGCACCGTTCTTGGTCTGGTCGTGTATGGGGCATTGAAGAAATATAAGAGTACGCTTTTCCGTACAGCCTAAAAAAGTGGCGTGTGAAAAAACAAAAGTTTTTTCACACGCCCTTTTTATTATTCATTCTGTATTCTCTATTATCCAATATACGTATTACCGCTTCCGGACGTCATCTGATCCATCTCTTCATACTTCACGCTGTGTCTTGTACTGTCATTCAGATCTTCATACACAACATTCGTATCGCTGTATCCCACCAGAATGACGGCATTCTGCGAATCCAGCATTGCAATGACCGGACGGCCCTGGTTGATGATGTACAGAATCTCTTCCGTCGTACATCCTGTCAGGTCGTAAGCCTCGCCGTTATTGACATCTTTTAAGATATCAATCGGTTTTTCCTGATTCTTCAGGCGGTCTTTAATTGTATTTAACACATCATCTTTATCGGTGATCGAATACTGCAGATTGCGGTTACCGCGCTCCCATACATAATTCTGGGATGAATCGACTACCACACCATTGTAATCATTTGCTTTCTTGATCGCGTCTCCGGCCTTTGTATATACGCCCTGTATATCACCATGTCCATAGACATAATATTTCTCCGGTGCGTCTTTATCGGAAAATGTGATTGTCTGTGGTCTTTCGAACAGAATCTGTTTTGGCTTGAGCACTTTTGGTTCTTTGTCTGCGATTCCGTCGTTATACGTCAGTCTTACCTGTGTCTGTTTCAGGTCTGTTGCATAAGTTTCCAGTGCGATATTGCTCTTGGTCTTCTGTTCATTATTCGTAATATAATCCGGTGCTGTTGCTGTATAAGTATCTCCGTCTTTCGATGCACGTTCCAGCGTGATCATATCTTCATCGAATGATGCACTCAGAATATAAATGCCGTCTGTCTGATAATTTTTTTGATCACTTTTCCCTTTTTTGATTCCGGATCTCCAGTTTGTACATTGGAACGGTTGCCTCTCCGGATACGGTATTTCCTATATCCTCTGTCTTGGCAACTCCATATACAAAATCACTTCTGACAAATCCAAGTGGGCGGATGCATTCTCCTTTTCCGCAGGTTACTTTCTGCTTCTTTCCTGTCTCTACATTCAGGATTGTCACTTTTGTTGCGGTCTCAAGATCTCCGTTTGCCTGATATGCGATCAGACTTCCGTCTTCTGACACAACATACTGCTGTGCATCCAGTCCTTTGACCAGTGCTTTCTTCTCGGCATCTTCAACGCTATACTGATAAAGGGTGCCATCTACCATTGTGTACAGCATATCCGTTTTCGCATCGTAATATGACATCTCTCCGAGTTCACTTTCTGCCTGTGCATATGATTTATTTGTGGAAATAAATACTTTCTCTTCCACTGAATTCTTCTCTATATCATAATAATAGACAGCTACTCCCACTTCTCCTTCGTGCTCGCCGCGGTCCATATAACCGGACACCAGGAAGGTTGTATTGCCTTTGGCATCTACCTTAAGAAGCTTGATCTTATGATCTGACACCATATTTCTCACATCTGTATTCTCCGCATCTGCGAAACCAAATACCAGTGAAATCTCGTCTGAATCTTTGTTATAATTCCAGAGTTCATTTGCCTCTACAAATGATACGATCGTGCCATCTTTATTCACCTTATAAGACAGATTTGCAGGCGCGATGCCGAGGATGATTCCTTTCTCATTCAGAACCTTCTGTGTCGCGTCGAAGATCTGTTCCATTGTCCGATCGTAATCCAGAAGATAGGTTTTCTTGGCATCTGCAATATATCTTACACGGAAAAACTCTTTGACCGCATAGCGGTCTGCCTCATTCTCTTCTCCTTTGCAGCTTACCCGGTATTGCAGCTGTACCGACATACAGGTACTGTTCAGTTCCTTGATGCTCCAGCGTTCTCCCTGTTCTATCTGTGGTTTCAGACTGCCCCATGTGACCTGTTCATAATTCGAATTAATCGTCACGTGCTGAAGTGTGGTGTTGTCCGCATCATCAGTCGGTTCAAGCGCTGCTCCGACGCCTGCATTTTCCACCTTGCCAAGTGCATTTTCATGATAATCGCTGATGTAATTCAGGCATTCTGTAACATGTGCATCTTCATCACTGACGATACGGGTATAGAAATATACCGGATCCGCACCATTTCTGTTCAGGCGGACTTCCAGGATCCGCTCTTCATCCAGTACTTTTTTCCCGCTCAGATCCAGGGTAAATCCTTTTCCCACCTTTTTAATCTTCTTATGTTCCAGCTGGCTTGTACCGTCCATCGTATAGACTTTGTAGCTGGCTCCCGTGAATTTATTCCCATATGCTTCTACGTTTACATCCAGGCTCTGGTTCGCTACCGGTGTGATCGTGTTGTGCATAGAGGATATATCCATGCGTTTTGCATAACCTGTCAGTGTATTGATCTTATATTCTCCATAAGAAAATGATATCTGTGGAAATGTTGCGGCTCCCATATCGGCCGTCATATTGTCATTCCCCTTATTTGTCACGTAGCTGAATATAATGACAGCTACGATAAATACTGCAGTCAGGATTCCTGCATTCTTTAACCTTTTTTTTAAAGTCAATGTCATTTATACTCCCTCTTTATCCTCTTTCTCCGGATGATCTTTCTCTGAATTTGCGGACTCCGTGGCGAACCCGTCCAACAGACGTCCCAGTGTCGGTGATACCCGGAGTGCTGCTTCACATCTCTTGATGGAAGCCTCTATATTATTGTCTTCTTTGGCATGCCGCTTCTTTACTGCACGTATCAGGATATTCTTTGGTGTATGCTCCATATCTATAAATTCCAGTATCTGCGCTTCATACCCCTCACGCTCCAGATACTGTGCTCTTAAGCCATCTGTGATAAGTGCTGCCATACGTTCTTTCAGAAGCCCGTATTTTAATATTGGTTCTAATATCTCATTTTTTTCATCTGACGGTTCAGTTCATGCTGGCAGCATGGTACCGATAAGATCACTTTCGCATCCCATCCCACGGCTTTTGCCAACGCATAATCGGTTGCGGTATCGCAGGCATGCAGGGTTACCACCATATCTACCTTATTGACACCGGTATAATCCGCAATGTCACCCTCCAGAAATCTCAGCTTTTCATAGCCATATTTTTCACTTAATTCATTACAATGACGGATCACATCTTTCTTCAGATCCAGTCCTATGATTCTTATGTCATATTCTTTCAATTCATGCAGATAATAATACATGGCAAATGTGAGATAAGATTTACCACAGCCAAAATCCAGGATTGTAAGTTCTCTTCCCTTATCAAGCTCCGGCAATATATCCTCGATAAATTCCAGGAACCGGTTGATCTGCCGGAATTTGTCGAATTTCGCATGCACGATCTTTCCATCCTGTGTCATAACACCAAGATCCTGAAGAAATGGTACCGGGACTCCCTCTTCCAGTACATACTTCTTCTTGCGGTCGTGGCTCATATTGATCTGCTTCTTTTCGCCTTTTTTTTCATCTTGCATTTTTATTGTTACCTTTTGCCCCTTTTTGCTTACAAGAATTGTATAAGCTGCTCTTTGTGTCTCCATCTGCATCTGGCGCATATTTTCCATATACTTAAGAAGTATTTCACAAGCTTTTTTTCTCCTCCACATTCTCGTGAAACGCCTGATTATTCCGGAATGACTCGAGCTGAAAATAAAGGACATCTTTTTTCAGGATCGGTCTTACTTTCACTTTTTGTACACCGTCTTTATTCTTCGGGTTACTCAGCGTTGCTGATATAAATTCTATATTTAAATTTTCCTGTAATAATTTGCTTAATTCATTCATAATATTATATTCTACTGTTTTTTTAGACAGGAGCGCAAGTAGCGTAAATGGCAATTTTATTAATGGTTCCGTAGGATTTGCGAAAAAGGGACAACGGTAAATACAGTTTGAGCCGGAGGATTTTAAAAAATTCCTCCGGCCCAGACTATGAAATCGGGAATTTTATCGTTACTTTAAACAAATCTCCATCCAGATACAATTCAAATGTCCCGCCCTGCATTTCTGTCAGCGACTGTGCGATAGACAGTCCAAGTCCGCTGCCTTCCGTACTTCTTGATACATCTCCGCGTATGAAACGTTCCGTCAGTTCGTCAGCTGAGATATTTAGCGGCTGCTCGGATACATTCTTAAGGCTGAAATATGCCATACCATCTTTCTTTTCAAGATCAGCATAGACTCTTGTTCCTTGCATTGCGTATTTTGCCGCATTGTTGTATATATTAGACAGCACTCTCCACAACCGTCTTCCGTCTGCACGGATTACAACCTCCTCATTCGGAAGGTTCATCACTTCCTCCAGATCACGCGCCTTGAATTTTTTACTTCAAACTCTCCGCTCGTCTGCTGGATCATTTCTACCAGATTCAGATTCATGAACTCCAGTGTGATATTGCCGGAGCTTACTTTTGAAGCTTCCACCACATCTTCCGTCAGTGTCTTAAGCCGCTGTGATTTCTGTTCCAGCACTTCAATGTAGCGTTGGATCTTCGGATCCTTAAGGTCCTCCTGCTTTAACAATTCCACATAATTAATGATAGATGTAAGCGGCGTCTTAATATCATGCGATACATTCGTGATAAGATCTGTCTTCAGGCGTTCACTTTTCATGCTCTTTGCGAGCGCCGCTTCCAGACCTTCGCCGATGGAATTCACCTTTTCTGCAATTTCTTTATGCTCTGCCAGCAATCCATTTACCGGGATCTGATAATCCACTTCCCCGCCGGCGATCTCTCGATCCCGGTCTTGATCTTTCCGGTTCCTTTCGCTTTCTGTACCATCCAGATAAATGCTGCAACATCTATGATCAACAGAATGACCGCCCATAACCGGTTGCTGAGCCAGATACTACTTCCCGCTGATCCAAATACGTACGTAAGCCAGTGGATCATGAAGAAGATTGCAAATCCCATAATAGATTTCCACAGATGACGGATATTCTGGAACATTTCTTTTACGAAGATCAAAAGCCATCTGAGCACACTGTTCTTCCATACCGTTCCCGCCTTGATTCTTCTCACCAGACTCAAATATCCGAAGAGAAACATTGCGCAGGTATACAATGCCTCCACACTTCCAACCACTATTCCCGGCAGATACGACTCCACATTCTCCATATAGATCGTCTCTCCACTTGCATTCTGCCATGTAAATGCCCCGGCCTTTACTCCTACCAGCGCAACCACCGCCCAGAGTAACAGCACACTTGCAGCTGCCAGTTCTGTCTTAATGTGATCAAATTTCATAAGATACACTTCTTCGTCTTCTTTAACTTTTCCGGCTCCGATCGTAAGAAATACAAGAATGACAAGATATGCCGCTACAGCCGCCATTCCCAGTATTCCGGCCACTTTGGCTCCGGCCCCGTACCTTGTAAAGATCTCATTCTGTTCATAAAAATTATCTTTTACAGGATAATCCGTATCTACAACAGAGACATATATATAATCTGACGCATCGACATAACCGGCCACTGTCTCCTGCCACTTCTGTGCCATCGAATCCCCTTTACCGGCTTTTTCAATATTGCTTTCATAATCTGCAAGCTTTGGTCTTACGATTACATATTTTCCTGATTTTTTCCATTTTTTTGCAGGTTCTCTTTGTAATTGTCAAAGTTCTGATATTTTTTGCTTATTCGTAATGACCGTCTTGTTGTCCAGATTAACATACAGATACGTTATGTTCGTATTGCCTTCCTGATACTGATTCTGAGCTACCGCATAATTATCAACGTCAGAATAGATCGTTTCGGCTGAATTATTTATCATTCTGTACGCTTCATTCAGCTTGCCATTCCATTCTTTTGAATTGTTCACAAGCTGAAGTACCGTCTCTCCATTTACCGTCTTATAATCCCCGACAACTCTTTCACCATCATAATTCCAGCAATTGATATAGGCAATCTTTCCATCGATATCCTGAAGCCCCCGGAATCTGGATTCCCCACTGTTGCTCTCCTGATACTCTCCTTGCTTTAGTTCTGTCAGAATATCATCCGCAGAACTGTCTCCGGTAATTACAAATGACAGCTCTCCGTAATCGATCATCTGTTTAAAATCTTTGTAATGGAAATAATGATAAGTTCCGTCTGAACGTTTAACATACGATAATACCGTCCTGTTTATCTAATTTGCTCCTGGCCGCATCATAATCCGTCATCGATTCCGAGATTAATTTTCCCCAGGAATACAGATCTCCCAGACGGAACGACAGGCCTGTTTCATCTTTTCCTGTTATCTCACCGGTATCTTCGTAATTTTGCCACATCTACGATCTTATCCGGATCATATTTGCCATCTGTATCATATAAGGTCTGATACCGGATCTCATCCAGTATATTATAATTTGCATTCGTCACGGAATCGGCAAATGCATTGCTTTCTTCATAACTCTTCGCCGCATCCGCAGTGAACAGTTCCTGTGTCAGTATCGGATAACGTGTTACCCACAGTAAACATAATACTCCGATAACGGCCAGTACGTGTGCCCCCACTATCAAAAACAATTTTGCTTTGGGCATCGGTACCATTTCTTCATATATACCCCTTCCTAAAGCTTTTCTATCTTATATCCGACACCCCAGACCACCTTCAGATACCTTGGTTCCTTTGGATTAATCTCGATCTTCTCTCTGATATGACGGATATGTACAGCTACCGTATTATCTACTCCGATAGCATCTTCATTCCAGATACTTTCGTATATCTGGTCAATAGAAAATACTTTCCCCTGACTTTTTACCAGTAGCAATAAAATGTTGTATTCGATCGGTGTCAGTTTCACCGACTCTCCGTCAACCGTAATTTCTTTCTGATCGTCATCAATCATAAGTCCTCCCACGGTATAAACTGCCTGATTCTCTTTTTCCACTGTACTTCCAAGCTGTGTATATCTGCGAAGCTGTGATTTTACCCTTGCAGTCAGTTCCAGTGGATTAAATGGCTTGGTCATATAATCATCGGCTCCTACATTCAGTCCGAGGATCTTATCGGCATCCTCTGACTTTGCAGACAGAATAATGATCGGCATATTCTGTTTTTCCCGGATTTTTAACGTTGCGCGGATTCCATCCAATCTTGGCATCATCACATCAATGATCAGAAGATCCACTTTATGCTTATCCAAAAGCTTCAATGCTTCCTCACCGTCGTAAGCTTTTAATACTTTATATCCTTCCTGCGACAAATAGATTTCTATCGCCTCTACGATTTCTTTATCATCATCACATACCAGTATGTTGTACATAATTCATCACCTCCCTTATAATATACAAGAATACCAGCCAATTTTTAAGTATTGTTTCTGTAATTTCTTAAGATATTATGAAATTATTCCTTTCCGCCCACTTTATCAGAGATATGCAGAGTGTTAATATTTCGTCCAAAAAATAATAAACTATAATTTTTCTTAAGCAGACTTTTTTATATAATAGATATGGATATCGTTTTTAATACTTTTTTCATACT
>ENA-OQES01000324-OQES01000324.1-human-gut-metagenome-genome-assembly--contig:-NODE-324-length-20750-cov-11.513504_pt1 | contig 20750 bp, 17 predicted proteins | sample MGYA00242798_ERZ504641 | MGnify/ENA primary metagenome ERZ504641 (study PRJEB26092, sample SAMD00036327) | human gut metagenome | host: Homo sapiens | study: EMG produced TPA metagenomics assembly of... | reverse complement strand
GGCTTAATTATGTAACAAATATATCCCCCGCGCAAGCGCAGGGGATATAAGTAGGAAGTATGCATTTTGCGAATATACGATCCAGATTATGCCTCAGTAAATAATGGAGTGGAGTAATATCTGTCGCCGCTGTCCGGAAGAAGAGCTACAATGGTCTTTCCTTCGTTTTCAGGACGTTTTGCAAGCTGGATCGCTGCGTATAATGCTGCACCGGAAGAAATACCGGTTAAGATACCTTCTGTTTTTGCAAGAAGTTTGGATGCTTCAAACGGATGCTCGTTGTCGATGGGCATTACTTCGTCATAAACCTTGGTGTCTAATACTTTTGGAACGAAGCCGGCGCCAATTCCCTGGATCTTGTGGGCACCGCCGTGTCCTTCAGACAGTACAGGAGAAGTTGCAGGCTCTACTGCTACTACCTTTACATTTGGGTTCTGCTCTTTTAAGTATGTGCCAACGCCGGTAATGGTACCGCCGGTACCTACGCCAGCTACGAAGAAGTCTACCTGACCCTCTGCATCTCTCCAGATTTCAGGACCTGTGGTCTCTTTGTGGATCTTTGGGTTTACAGGGTTTACAAACTGGCCTGGGATAAAGCTGTCCGGGATCTCTTTTGCCAGCTCATCTGCTTTTGCGATAGCTCCGCTCATTCCCTTATCACCAGGTGTGAGAACGATTTCAGCTCCATAGGCCTTTAAGATGTTGCGGCGCTCTACGCTCATGGTCTCAGGCATGGTCAGGATCACACGGTAGCCCTTGGATGCTGCTACAGATGCAAGTCCGATACCTGTATTTCCGGAAGTTGGTTCAATGATAACCGAACCTGGCTTTAAAACGCCTCTTGCTTCTGCATCTTCGATCATCGCTTTTCCTACACGGTCTTTTACACTTCCTGCCGGGTTAAAGTATTCCAGCTTCAGTAAAATCCTTGCCTTTAATCCTTCTTTTTTCTCCAGATTTACCGGTTCTAAAAGTGGTGTGTTTCCTACTAATCCTGCTGCTCCCTTAACGATTCCTGCCATAATAAGCTCCTTTCCATGCATTGTATGATACCAGATCCTTCACCTTTTGATCCTGGTCCCATATGCCTATCTGTTTACTGGGTTTTGATTTATGGGTATTATAAAACCTATAAACCCACTTGTCAATAGGTTTATAGGTTTTTTGTATTGCTGACCATAGCTCCGCTGGCATCCATATAATACCAGGTATCTCCCACCTGTACCCAGCCGGTCTGTTTTACATAATCTTTCATGTAATACCATTTTCCGCCGATCTTCTTCCAGCTGTTTGCAGGTATCTTTTCACTGTAATCGGTAAATGAAAGTTCAATGGTCACATGATCATTGATCCCGTCTACATTTCCTTCCTGTGTACACTGCCAGATGGTACGGTTTGGATAGCTGTTAATGGTACCATAGCGGGCGTACCAGATATCGTATGGGATTTCTGCTGTATTTAAGTGATTAGTGAGCCAGTCATTATTTGCATATACGATGGGACAGTAACCTGCATCTGCGATCACTTTACAGAAGGCATTGACATTTTCCGTGATCTGGGCGGTACTTAAGCCCTGTTCCAGCAGGTAATTGGACTCCACATCATAGGCAACCGGATATGACACCGGAAAATCCTTGATAACCTGGAGCACATATTCTGCTTCGTCTGCTGCCGTCTGTGCATCCAACGCCTGTGTATAGAAGAAAACACCTGTTTTTATACCATGAGCTGCTGCTTCCGTTATATTCCGGTCAAAATACGGATCTTTATCCTTATAATAACCAATACGGATCATGGCAAAACCGACGCCATCTGCAGCTACTTTTCCCCAGTCAATGCCATTTTCCCGGTTTGCACGGTTCTGATATTTTGTCACGGTGATACCTTTTGCCACTGCCCCTTCAATGGGAGTGCCGGAAGCATCTACATAACTGCCATTTTCAAAGTCCCATGCTTTTGCCTGGGCTGCCATAGGAAAAGCCAGCGAAACTGCAAGCATAGCTGCCGCTAATTTTAAAGATCTCTTATATTTTATATGCCAGTTTTCAAAACCTCCTGATTAAATTTCGTCGGATTATCATTGTTTTCTTTTATTATATAGTATTCCTAGTCATATAGTCAAGATGTATTCAACTTTCCTATATGAATATACAAAAAATCACAGAACCATCCCCAGTCCTGTGATTCTCTCACTGTCTTATACAGTATTATTTCTCCAGTTCTTCTACTGAAGTAAATACATTAAATCCATTATTCTTAAGAATGCATTCTGCCACTGCACCATCCTCCGTCTGAAGAATTACTACAGGTCTGAGATCTTTTCTGTGGAAAGAAGTATAAATATAGTCAAGACTTACATTACTGTCTGATGCTACTTTCAGGAGTTCATCCAGACCGCCTACCTGATCTTTCATATCAACTACGATCGCCTGTGTAATACGATTCATATATCCACTCCTGTTTAAAACAATTTCCGCTTTATCCGGATCGTTACAGATCATACGGAAGATTGCAAACTCCGGTGCATCGAAGCATGCAAATCCATAAATATTAATCCCGTTATCTGCAAGTATCCCTGTCACTCTTTTCAGACTTCCTGCTTTATTTTCCACAAATACAACATTCTGTTTGATCATCTCTTTTATCCTCCGGTCAACTCTCTCAGTATCTTTATAATCCCTCATCCACATATTTCTTAATATTGGATGTATTTACATATTTCGTCATATGCTCACCGTCTGTGATCACCAGAGTCGGAGCCTGCATAATTCCAAACTCCTTCACCATCTCCGGATTCTTCTCCGCATCAATAATCTCGAACTCCCTGCCTTCCAGTATCTTCTTCGCCACTCTGCAGTTCGGACAGGTACTGGTTGTAAACAGGTATTTATGTGATGCCACAGGTTCTATCTTCACATCATCCTTAGTCACAGTAACTACACTGGCATGAACCGGCTGTATTTTTCTGATATCTGAATGCATCACATCATAAAGCGTACGGTTCTTATACTCCTGTGCTTTACCGTCATTCCAGTTCTGTACAGGTCTGTAATATCCTGTGATACGACTGTAAACCTCCGCCTTCTTACCACATTTCGGACAAGTGAAATGCTCTCCGCTGATGTAGCCATGTTCCTTACATACAGAATAGGTCGGCGAAATCGTATAATACGGCAGTTTATAATTCTCTGCGATCTTACGTACCAGTGCTGCTGCTGCTTTCCAGTCAGGAAGCTTCTCACCGATAAATGCATGGAATACAGTACCTGATGTATAAAGCGTCTGCAGATCATCCTGAATATCCAGTGCATCAAAAATATCTGTGGTATATTCAACCGGAAGATGAGAACTGTTTGTATAATAAGGAGTATCCCCTTCCTTGCCTGCAGTCTTAATATCCGGCCAGCGTTTTCTGTCATGTTTGGCCAGACGATAGGCAGTAGATTCAGCAGGAGTTGCCTCAAGATTAAACAGTTCTCCTTCGTACTTCTCCTGATAATCGGACAGACGTTCCCGCATATGAAGAAGAACCTCTTTTGTAAACCTCTGCGTACGCTCATCAGACATATCTTTTCCCAGCCAGCGGGCATTCAGACCAACCTCGTTCATTCCCACCAGTCCAATGGTAGAGAAATGATTGGAAAAGCTTCCAAGATATCTCTTTGTATAAGGATATAATCCCTCATCCAGCAGCTTACCAATTACTTCACGTTTAATATGCAGAGAACGTGCGGAAATATCCATTAAGCGATCCAGACGATTGTAAAACTCTTCCGGTGTCTTGGAAAGATATGCGATACGCGGCATATTTATAGTTACTACCCCCACAGAACCGGTACTCTCTCCTGATCCGAAGAAACCACCGCTCTTCTTGCGGAGTTCTCTCAGATCCAGACGCAGACGGCAGCACATACTGCGGATATCACTTGGTTTCATATCACTGTTAATATAGTTTGAGAAATACGGTGTTCCATATTTGGATGTCATCTCAAAAAGAAGGCGGTTATTCTCTGTATCAGACCAGTCAAACTCATTTGTTATGGAATAGGTCGGAATAGGATACTGGAACCCGCGTCCGTTGGCATCCCCCTCGATCATGGTCTCAATAAATGCCTTATTGATCATATCCATCTCTTTTTTGCAGTCTTTGTACTTGAAATCCATATTCTTTCCGCCTACGATAGCCGGAAGCTCTGCAAGATCATCCGGTACTGTCCAGTCCAGCGTAATGTTGGAGAAAGGTGCCTGTGTTCCCCATCTGCTTGGGGTATTGACTCCATAAATAAAAGACTCAATACATTTCTTCACTTCCGGATAGCTTAAATTATCTGCCTTGACAAAAGGTGCCAGATAAGTATCAAAGGATGAGAAAGCCTGCGCTCCGGCCCATTCATTCTGCATAATCCCAAGAAAGTTTACCATCTGATTGCAGAGAACACTCAGATGCTTTGCAGGTGAAGATGTGATCTTGCCTTCAATGCCGCCAAGTCCCTCCTGGATCAGCTGTTTCAGTGACCATCCTGCACAATATCCGGTCAGCATGGACAAGTCATGAATATGAATATCTGCATTTCTGTGTGCATCTGCGATTTCATTGTCATAAATCTCAGACAGCCAGTAATTTGCAGTAACTGCACCGGAGTTGCTTAAGATCAGACCTCCAACTGAATAAGTAACTGTGGAGTTCTCCTTTACACGCCAGTCCTCAACCTTCACATAACTGTTTACGATTTCTTTGTAATCCAGAATCGTTGACTTCATGTTACGAACCTTTTCCCTCTGCTTGCGGTAAAGAATGTAGGCTTTTGCCACATCTGCATATCCGGCCTGGATCAGCACATTCTCCACACTGTCCTGAATTTCTTCTACTGTAATCTTATTATCTGTAATCTTTTTCTGAAAATCAGAAGTAACACGCAGCCCTAAGAGATCAATCATCTCTTCGCTATAATTTTTCTCTTTTGCATCAAAGGCTTTATGGATAGCCGCTGTGATCTTGCCTATTTTAAACTCATCCACTTCGCCATCACGTTTTACTACCTGAAACATATCTAATGCCCCCATTTTCTCTTGTTAATCTGTTTCTCCTGCATATTCTTACCGGAGATATTTCTGTCGTTACTGTCCACTTTGCTCTGAGTAACACTGTAGGTTCATTGTATCAGAGTATCACCGGTTCGTCAACACGCAAAAATACCACATAATGTTCCTCATTTTCGTAAAAGGCACAATATATGGTATTTTCTTATTTTTCAAAATATTTTTTTATACAACTCTGGCGTAGATTTCTTTCGGCACCCTTGCCTTCACAGCAATCCCTTCCTCTGTGTATTCCTCTGAGATAAGCTGCCCATATTCGCGGATCAGCTGGATTTTTCCTGCTTCCTGATAAGGGAAAAGGCGCTCCACATAAATCTGTTCTTCAGCAAGAAGCTTCTCCAGAAGATCATTCAGATCTGCAAGACCCTCGCCTGTCTTTGCAGAGACCTTCAGCGTATAGTCCGATTTAAAATCTCGCAGTACGCATGCCCCCGGCGCATCCTGCTTATTAAAGAGTGTGATGATCTTCTTTCCCATCACTCCCAGTTCTTTTAATGTCTCATATACCACATGCATCTGCATCTCTGCCTGCGGATTGGAAGAATCTACCACATGGATAATATAATCTGCATATTTTGCCTCTTCCAATGTGCTCTTGAATGCTTCGACCAGATGATGCGGAAGCTTATGGATAAATCCAACCGTATCTGTGAGAAGAATCTGCTGTCCGTCCTTCAAATTTAAAAGTCTGGTAGTTGGATCCAGTGTAGCAAACAGTTTATCCTCTGATAAAACCTCTGAGCCTGTCAGTGTGTTCAGCAGCGTAGATTTTCCCGCATTTGTATATCCTACGATCGCAGCAGTCTTCATATTGCCTCTGGCCCGGCTGGAACGGATCAGTTCCCTGTGTTTCTCCACCTGGGATAATTCCTGCTTCAAAGCAGAGATCCTTGTACGGATAAGACGACGGTCTGTCTCCAGCTTTTTCTCTCCCGGACCTCTGGTTCCGATTCCACCTCCCAGACGGGAAAGAGATTCCCTGAGACCGACCAGACGGGCAGATCTGTAGCGAAGCTGTGCAAGCTCTACCTGTATTTTACCCTCACTGGTTATAGCTCTCGCTGCAAAAAGTGTCCAGAATCAATAATGTCCTGTCCATCACCTTACAGTCCAGTTCCCGCTCCAGATTATTCAGCTGTGCAGGAGAAAGTTCGTCATCACAGATAATTCCGGTTGCATCCATGGCATATACCAGTGCACGTACTTCCTCTATCTTTCCTTTTCCAATATAAGTTCCGGGATGCACAGACTCACGATTCTGAATGATTCTTCCCACTGTAACAGCTCCCGCAGTTGATGCAAGCTCCTTCAGTTCATCCAGGGATTCTTCCACATTATCATGATCATCCGTCTGCACTCCCACAAGAACCACCCGTTCTTCAAGCTTTCCAAATTCTTCCATAAATTCTCCTCAGTCAGATGGATATTACACACGCGTTTTAAGAAATGCAAGTTCCTTCTTAACAGTTTTATCTTCCGGGTATAATTCCAGATATTCCTGTGCTTTCTGCAAAGCAGTCTGAAAATCCAGTTTCTTCTCATAGACTACGATCTCATTAAACAGCAGACTCTGCATATCCTCCGCTCCTGCCACATGGATTCCGCTTTCTATATCAGAAAGGGCACTGTCATAATCCCCATCCTCTATATCACACAGTGCAAGTCCGTTAAATCCTTTGGCTCCGTTTTCTGCCTGTGATACATACTGCTGAAACATTGCTTTTGCATTTGCGCTGTCTCCTTTATCCATATATACCATACCAAGCAGAACCAGTGCCTCCGTATTATCGCCGTCTATGGCCTGTTTCAGTTCACTTTCAGCATTTTCATAATCATCCATATAATAATAAACTCTGCCGCGGTCACAATGATCCTCTGCATTTTTTGCAGTTCCTGACAAAGCAGCTTCCAGATAACGAGTTCCGTCTGCTTCCATATCCCTGTTCAGATATGCCCCGTAGATCTGGATAGCTCTGTCATAAGTTGCATCTTCGCCGTAGGCCTGTTCAAAATTAGCAGAAGCTTCCTCATAGGAATCCATGGCCAATGCTGTTTCTCCCGTAAGGAAGTACAGATCCGCATCCATTTTATAGTTTTCTGCCAGAGTCTGGCAGTCTTCCAGCGCTGCCTCATAATCCTTTACTTTGAGATAAGCCACAGCTCTATACGACAGAATATCTTTCTTTAATGCTTTGCCAACTTTGTCACATTTAAGCGCATCATTGAAATATGTTATGGCTTCTTCATAGTTTCCAAGCTTGAGTTTTACTACGCCTGCACCTCTGTACGACTGTGCAGGCTTCACTCCTTCAGAAATTGCTGTCTCGTATTCTTCAAGTGCTGCCTCATAATTTCCCTGTTCCAGATCCTGTGCAGCCTGTTTATAATTCTTTGTATTTCCCACATTGCAGCCTGTCAGAAGTCCAAGGCTTAAGCAGACAGCAGTCAGAAATAATCTTTTTTTTCTGTTATACATGTAATTCCTTTGCCAGTAAATCAGTCAATGAGCAATCCTTCAGATTCCATTACCTTTACTACATGATCAACATTCTCAAGGCAGAGTTCATCTGTTCCGGCTTCTACCATAACACGAATCAATGGCTCTGTGCCACTCTCGCGTACCAGAATACGCCCATCACTTCCCAGTTTCTTTGCAACTTCCTCTACAGCAGCAACTACCTTCGGATTCTCTCTCGCAGTCTTCTTGTCTGCCACCCGGACATTTCTGAGAAGCTGTGGATAAACCTTCATTTCCCTTGCCAGATCACACAGAGTTGCTTTCTTCTCTACACACGCTTCCATTACCATGAGAGAAGTAAGGATTCCATCACCTGTTGCAGCGTAACGGCTGAAAATAATATGTCCGGACTGCTCACCGCCAAGACTGTATCCATTCTCCATCATATTCTCTGCCACATATTTATCTCCTACTGCAGTCTGCTCATATTTCATACCCTCTCTCTCCAGAGATTTGTACAGACCGAGATTTGACATAACAGTGGTTACTACTGTATCATCTTTTAATCTGCCCTGCTCCTTGAGATATTTTCCACATACATACATAATCTTATCACCGTCGACCACATTTCCCTTATGGTCAACAGCAATACAGCGATCTGCATCACCATCATAAGCAAAACCGATATCCAATCCATTGTCCACAACATATTTCTGCAGGACTTCAATATGGGTAGAGCCACAGTTTGTATTGATATTTGTACCATCCGGCTGGTTATTGATCACATAAGTCTTTGCCTGAAGTGCCTCAAATACACTCTTTGCAATAGCTGAAGAACTTCCGTTTGCACAGTCAAGCCCTACTTTAATGCCTTTGAAATCCCTGCTTGGAATAGAGATCAGATGTCCGATATAACGATTTCTTCCTGAAGCAAAATCCACAGTGCGTCCAATATCTTCTTTAGTTGCCAGAGGAAGATCCTCGATCAGGCCATCCAGATATGCTTCAATCCTTGCTTCTACTTCCGCTTCAATCTTCTGTCCGTTTCCATTGAGAAGTTTGATACCATTATCATAGAATGGATTATGGCTTGCGGAGATCATAATACCACAGTCAAAATCCTCTGTACGTACTGCATAGGAAACACTTGGGGTCGTCGTTACATGAAGAAGATATACATCTGCACCGGACGCTGTCAGACCTGCAACAAGTGCATATTCAAACATATAACTGCTTCTTCTTGTATCTTTTCCAATAACAATCTTAGCTTTATGGTCTCTTCCATAATACCAGCCTACGTAGCGCCCCACCTTAAATGCATGATCTACTGTCAGTTTAACATTTGCTTCTCCACGAAATCCATCTGTTCCAAAATATTTTCCCATAATTGCTCTCCTTTACTTTTTACAATATCCTCTGTTTCTGCACTGCATACTGTATTTCCCGGATCACACCCAAAACTGCTTTTAATCAGATCAGACATGTCTCCTGCGAAAGCTGCAGATATCTGCTTAACTTATTGATAAAGTCCCTGAGGATATATACCCGCTTCTGTAAGATTTTTAAATGCTCTCATTACTGTTTCTTTATCTTCCTGATAGGTTACACCAAACCATGTATCCTTTGTCTCCAGGACATCAACTTCAGCACTTTCATTTTTGATCAGATGGTCAACTAACTCCGGAAGCAGATATTCCTTTTTTGTATCTTCCGGTGCGAGTCCACTGAGAAATTCTGCAAATCCTTTCTCGAGAACCTCCATAAAGTCCGGCGTCAGTCCCCACATATTCATGGACACCAGATCCTTTACATCCAGTTCCTGCACACTTCCGTCCGCATTTCTTGACTCTGCACCTGTGGCAGTCTTAAATATATCATGCGTCTCTGTCACACCTGTAAGCTGTCCATTCTCAATATGGCAGATTCCTCTGGTAACGCTTCCATTATCGCTCAATGTATTTCCAAGCCTGAAACCGGCCATGCAGATATGGAGTTTTCCGTCCTTTTGCTGTTCCTGCACAAGATAATCATGCACCTTCACATAAGCTTCTTTCCCATAATAATCATCTGCATTGATAACAATAAATGGCTCATCCAGAACCTTCTTTGCAGCAAGTACAGCCTGTCCGGTTCCCCAGGGTTTCGTGCGGTCAGCCGGTTTCGTAAATCCCTCCGGCAGATCATCAAGCTCCTGGAATACATATTCTACTTCCGTAATTTTCTCAATACGCTCGCCGATCACTCTGCGAAACTCTTCTTCCAGATCTTTACGGATAATAAACACTACTTTGTTAAATCCGGCTTCCAGCGCATCGTGGATGGAATAATCCATAATAATCTCTCCACATGTTCCCACCGGTGCAAGCTGCTTGATTCCTTTTCCAAAACGACTTCCGATTCCTGCCGCCATAATTACAAGTGCTGTTTTCTGCATAAATATTTTCCTCCTGACATTCTTCTCTCATATCAATACTTTTTCAGTCATCTTCTGTCACATACCCTCTCCGCAATATTCTATTCCGCATCCTGAAGATTACTTAATTTTGCTGCCTGATCTGCTGCGATCAGACTGTCAATGATCTCATCCAGATCCCCGTTCAGAACATTCTCCAGTCTGTGCAGTGTCAGTTTGATTCTGTGGTCTGTCACACGGCCCTGTGGAAAATTATAAGTTCTGATCTTCTCTGAACGGTCACCTGTTCCAATCTGGCTTCTTCTTGCCTCAGCCTCAGCATCATGCTGTTTGGCAAGCTCCATCTCATACAGACGGGAGCGAAGAACTTTCAGTGCTTTATCTTTATTCTTAAGCTGTGACTTCTCATCCTGGCAGGAAATTACGATTCCGGTAGGAATATGTGTCAGTCGCACAGCAGAGTCTGTTGTATTGACACACTGTCCACCGTTTCCGGATGCACGGAACACATCGAATTTACAGTCATTCATATCCAGATGGAAATCGATTTCCTCTGCTTCCGGCATAATAGCAACTGTACAGGTAGAGGTATGGATACGTCCGCCAGATTCTGTTTCCGGAACTCGCTGTACACGATGTACACCACTTTCATATTTCAGTCTGGAATAAGCACCTGCACCTGTGATCATAAATGTTACTTCCTTAAATCCGCCGATTCCGTTCTCATTGAGACTCATCATTTCTGTTTTCCAGCGGCGGGATTCTGCATATTTCACATACATACGGTAAATCTCTGCTGCAAAAAGGGCAGCTTCATCCCCACCTGCACCTGCACGGATCTCCACAATAACGTTCTTGTTATCATTAGGATCTTTCGGAAGAAGAAGGATCTTAAGTTCATGCTCCAGTTCCTCTACATTCTTCTTTGCCTCAGACAGTTCTTCCTTCAGCATTTCCCGCATATCTTCATCTTTCTCTTCCTCAAGCATGGAAAGACTGTCCTGTATCGTTTCTTTGTTTTTCTTATACTCCCGGTAAGCATCTACTATCGGCTGCAGATCGCTCTGCTCTTTCATCAGCTTCTGAAAATGTTCCTGATTATCGGTAACTCCCGGCTCTCCAAGCTCATTAAGCACCTCTTCAAAACGAATGAGCAGATCGTCTAATTTATCAAACATATTTATCCTCCTGTAATTTCTTTCGCCCCAGAACCACCCGGTCTAACCCGGCCAGATCCTGCCTTATCTCAATATCTTCAAATTTATATTTCCGCAAAAGAGCTGCCACATCTTCTCCCTGGCTGCATCCGATTTCATATAAAAGCCAGCCACCCGGAACAAGATGATCCTGTGCCTGTTTCGTGATAGCCCTGTAAAAATAAAGTCCATCTTCCATACCATCCAGTGCCATACGCGGATCATGCAATTTTACTTCATCCATAAGATCTTCAATTTCCGCCGTAGGAATATATGGCGGATTTGATATAATCATATCATAAGCTCTGCTATAATTTCTATTACTATTTTCGCAGTCTGTCATTTTTACAGTATCTTTTACAGCAGTCCTTTTCATATACTCTGTTCCGTACACAATGTTCTGCATTTCAGAAAACAGATTACTCTGTACGAATTCCGCATGCTCTGCCACTTCCAGTGTCCGTGCATTCCGCACAGCCACTTTCAGTGCCTCATCTGACAGATCCACGCCTGTTCCGTGTGCATCAGCTCTCTCCTTCAGAATACTGATAAGAATACAGCCGGATCCTGTACACATATCAAGAATATATGGATTTTTCACAGCTTTCATGCATTCAAGAGCGGACTCCACAAGTGTTTCCGTATCCTGTCTGGGTACCAGTACATTCTTATCCACATAAAATTCATGCCCCATAAAAAAAGCCTGATGCGTCAGATGCTGCAGCGGTATGTGTCCCGCACGTCTGCTGATCAGTTCCAGATATCTTTCAGCAACACTTTCTGTGACACTTTCTTCTCCGTATGCAAAATAATACGCCCGGCTTTTTCCTGTGACATATTCCAGGAGAAGCCAGGCATCCAGCCCGGCTTCCTTAATCCCCGCCTGTGCAAGGATCATCTGTCCATTTTTTTAATAATCCTGTCAGAGTTTCTCCGTTCATTGTTCTGCTTCAACTCCAAATTCTTCCTTCAGATATGCTTTCCAGTCAAAAACCGCCTCTACAGCCCTGATCGCAACCTCTGCCATATCTGCTGTCGGTTCCTTAGTTGTAAGTTTCTGCATTGCCAGACCCGGTTTACTGAAAAAGTCAGCAAGTTTGCTGTCTGATCTTCCAGCCCACTGAATAATCTCAAAAGATATTCCTGCTACAACCGGCACCATAAGAAGTCTTCCAAACAGTCTCACCCAGTAAAATGGAACCAATACAAAAATAAAATGCAGAAAAATGCTGACCAGCATAACCAGAAACAGAAAACTGGTTCCACATCTCTTATGCAGTCTGGAGCTTGCAAGAACATTATCCACCGTAAGCGGCAGTCCATGTTCCACGCAGTTAATGCACTTATGCTCTGCTCCATGATACATAAATGTTCTCTGAATATCCTTCATTCTGGAAATCAGAAGCATATATCCCATAAACAATGCAAGCTTTACAAATGCCTCAACTATTGTAACTGCAAATTCCGAAGCGCCAACCCTTCTGCAAAGACTTGCAAGGGCGTATGGCAGCAACATAAAGGCGGCAACTGATACCACGATCGAGACAGCAACTGTCACATATAACAGCCATTTGAACTGCTTATCTTCTTTTGCCTTTTTTGCAGCAAGCTCCTCTTCTGAAAGAGCAGCATTCTTCTGCTTATCCTCTTCGTCCTCCTCGTCCCCTGCGATCTCCGCTGAATACATCAGACATTTTGTGCCGACCACCAGAGAATCCACGAAGCTTACCACACCTCGGATCAGTGGATATTTGAGAAATTTTGCATTTCCGAATACACATTTGTAATCTTCTACTTTTAATTCAATCTCATTGTCCGGTCTGCGGACAGCAATGGAATATTTATCCTTATGGCGCATCATAATGCCTTCCATTACAGCCTGACCGCCGATGTTTGATGATTTCATTATTTTCTCCCAAAGAAACAAGAAAGGCTGAGATTTCCCAACCTCAACCTTCTCAATTCTTACTATATTCTGATTATTTGTTCAGGCCGTATTTCTTATTAAACTTATCGATACGTCCACGAGCCTGAGCTGCTTTCTGCTGACCTGTATAGAATGGATGACATTTAGAGCAGATTTCTACGTGGATGTCCTGTTTTGTAGATCCTGTTACGAATGTGTTACCACAGTTGCAGGTTACAGTTGCCTGATAATAATTAGGATGGATTCCTTCTCTCATGATTTTCACCTCTCTGTAAAGATTCTATTTTCTATTCGTATTCATTTGACGAATTTACTATTAAACAGCTTTATGAGTATAACATATCGTCCCATGGAATGCAAGTTATTTTCAAAATTTATTTTAAAATTTATTTAATACTTTTTGTTACTGAGAACGGAGCGAACAGTAACATTTTTTTTTACAACGTTTCAGATAAACTTCTGCTTTTTTTACAGTCTGCACAAATTCAGCATTATTTTTCGTACGGGTAAACATATTCAGGATCTGTTCTACCGCATCTTCTGACTTCATTCCATTGAGGGCTTTTCGCATAATGTAAACCGCTTCCTGTTCTTCTTTACTCAGCAGCAGATCCTCTCTTCTTGTACCGGATTTCTGGATATCAATTGCAGGGAATACCCGCTTTTCCTGCAGTTTTCGGTCAAGCACCAGTTCCATATTACCGGTTCCCTTAAATTCTTCATAAATTACATCATCCATTTTACTTCCCGTATCCACAAGCGCTGTAGCAAGAATAGTAAGGCTTCCGCCCTCTCTCATATTTCTGGCCGCACCAAAGAAACGTTTCGGCATATGAAGAGCCGCCGGATCCAGACCACCGGAAAGAGTTCGTCCGCTGGGCGGTATGATCAGGTTGTATGCCCTTGCCAGTCTTGTAATAGAATCAAGAAGAATTGTAACGTCTTTTTTATGTTCCACCAGACGACGTGCACGTTCTATTACCATTTCAGACACACGTTTATGATGTTCCGGAAGCTCGTCAAATGTAGAATAAATGACTTCCACATTATCGCCACAGATGGCCTCCCTGATATCTGTAACCTCCTCAGGACGCTCATCGATCAGAAGAATGATCAGATGCATGTCCGGATTGTTTCTCAGAATAGACTTTGCCACATCTTTCAGCAAAGTTGTCTTACCGGCTTTCGGAGGAGATACGATCATTCCTCTCTGTCCTTTACCGATAGGGCTGATCAGATCTACGATCCTCATGGCAACTGTGCCGCCCGGTCTTTCCATTATCAGTCTCTCATTTGGAAAAATCGGTGTCATATCTTCAAAATTATGTCGTCTCTGCCCTTCACTGGGATGGAATCCGTTGATAGAGGTCACATATAGCAAGGCACTGAATTTCTCTCCCTGTGTTTTGATACGGATATTCCCCTTAATAATATCACCTGTTTTCAGGTTAAATCTGCGTATCTGAGAAGGTGATACATAAATATCATTTTCCCCCCGGAAGATAATTTTCACATCGGATAAACCCATATCCATCGGGAAGTACCTCAAGGATTCCGTCTGCTCTCTCTCCACTGTCAAGCTGTACTGCCTCTGCCGGGGCATGATACTGTGTACGTTCCGGTGTTTTGTTATACTGGGGGATTCTCTCTCCGTTACCTTCCACTTCACTCTGCTGCGGTTTCTCCCGGACTGTTTCCTGTTTTTTTCGTCTCACCTTCCAGTTCATCTTCGTGAAGCATTCTCTCGATCAATTCCGGTTTTCTCAATGCTGAAACCCCTTTTAATCCTCTGGCTTTTGCCAAATCCTTTAAAGTTGCCAGTGATAATGATTCATACTTTTCTCTCATAAAATAATCCTCTGCTTTTTGTTTTGATTGTTAATATTGATAATTATTTTTATTTTTCGTTTTTCTGATTTCCTATGTATCTGAGCAATTTATTCTTTATTAACTTTTCCTGTAACAGTTAGTGGGATAATCTGTCTGAAGTGACACGAATATCAGATCTGCAGCAATGCATATCGCAGGAAAATTATACTCCTGCTCCTGTGTCGACAAGTTAATTCCTGTAGTAATCCTGTCTGCACACCGGTATCTTTATATTTATCTTAGCACATCTTCTTCATAATTGACAATACCATATTATTCCAAATCTTTATTATTGGCAAGCTGTTTTATACGTCATAAAACTGATATTATCGACATAAAAGCAGAAATCCGGAGACATAAAATATGTCCCCGGATTTCCGGTAAATCAGATATTAATAACACTTATTTAAGAAGACAATTAATGTACCAGATTTCCCACTAATCCATAAGAAACAATATACATAATGACAGTTGCCATAATAATGCCACAAAAAATTGCCAGAGAGGACTTCTTAATATCAATTTCCAGAAGAGATGCAATCAGAGAACCTGTCCATGCCCCTGTTCCCGGAAGCGGAATTCCCACAAACAGCATCAGTCCCCAAAACTCATATTTCTTTACCTGATCACTTTTTCTCATTGCCCTGTCTTCCAATTTCATAACAAGTCCCCGAAAGAGTTTCGTCTTTTTTAAAACCTTGAAAATCTGTCTGATAAACAACAGAATAAACGGAATAGGAATAATATTTCCAACAATACACAGTGGAATTGCCTTTGCAGCCGATATCTTAAGTAAGGATGCTGCAAGCAATCCTCCCCTGAGTTCCAAAAGCGGAATCATTGAAATAATAAAAACTGCCCCTTCCGGTGAAATATATTGTGACAGATTCTGCGAGAACCAATGTACCAGTGCTTCCATAAAACCTCCTAACTTTTACTTCAGATAATCCTTCAAAAAATTCAATAAATTTCTGCATTTCTTCCTTTGTTCCAACAGTGATACGAAGGAAATTGTCAATTCTGTTCTTCTGGAAGTAACGAACATAAATATGCTGCCCTCTCAATACCTTAAAAAGTTCTTTCGCAGGGCAGGTTTTATGCGTAGCAAAAATAAAGTTAGACATAGAATCCTGAAAAGAGAATCCCAGTGCCTTCAATTCTTTCTTTGTCCATTCTCTTGTCTCTATGATTTTATTACATGTCTCATCAAAATATGCTTTATCTTCAACTGCCGCCACACCTGCAGCAATCGCTGTACGGTCCATAGTATAAGAATTAAAAGAATACTTCACATCATTCAGGAATCTGATCAGTTTCTCATTTCCACACGCAAAACCAATTCTCATCCCAGCCATAGAACGCGACTTGGAAAATGTCTGTACGACCAGAAGGTTGTCATATTTTTCAATCAATGGAAGCGCCGACTGACCACCAAAATCCACATAAGCCTCGTCCACGATCACAATCACATCAGGATTATGGCGGATAATATCCTCCACTTCCTCCAGCGGCATCTCCACACCTGTCGGCGCATTCGGATTCGGGAATACAATTCCTCCGTTTTCTCTGAAATAATCTTCCTTCCTTATATGAAAGTTCTCATCCAGTGCCGGTCTCTCATATGGAATGCGAAACAGGTCTGCCCATACATCATAAAAAGAATATGTGATATCCGGAAAAAGAACCGGCTTCTGTGAATTAAAGAATGTAAGGAAACTCATGGCAAGCACATCATCGGAACCTACTCCCACAAAAACCTGTTCATCCTTCAGCCCGTAATTCTTTGCAATGGCATGTACCAGTTCTCCTGCTGTAGGATCCGGATAAAGTCTCATAGTATCTGTATCCATCTCCCTCAACGCCTTCTCCACTCCAGGTGCCGGTGGATACGGATTCTCGTTGGTATTCAGCTTGATCATATCCGGCTGATTGGGCTGCTCGCCTGGTGTATATGGTATTACTTTACGTATATTTTCTTCCCATCTGCTCATTTATCTGGTTCCTTTCATGTTTTTTATTGTTTTTCACTTTCGTCAGTATAACATTAATCTCTATTTTCGTAAATCAACTTTTTGCATTTTACTGATTGACAAACCCACTTTGCAAGTTTATAATAGGCGGCAGAAAAGATAAGAAGAATCAAAACGTTGAAGAGAAGAGTACGCTGAGGAACGTTACAGAGAGAAATGTATACCGGTGCAAGCATTTCATCGCGAACCAGCCGAAGACCACCTCTGAGTGACTTTAATACAGTCCGGTGATTCCGTTACCATCGAATGAAGCGGTTCTGATCAGATGATTTATCCATCAGTAATGTATCAGAACAACCGGGGTGGAACCGCGAGTAATGTTATCTCGTCCCCTACAGTATTTAACCGTACTGTAGGGGATTTTTTTATTCTTTCTTTTACCCCTTCGCAGTACAAAAACCTGTTACTGTTCACTCCGTTCTCAGCAGCACGCTCCGCGGGATATCAACAGTGAACAGCAACTATAGCAAATCCATACTAACGTAAAGGAGATAATCATCATGATCGTAACATTAAAAGACGGCTCAAAAAAATGAATACGCTGAAGCAAAATCCGTAATCGACATTGCTTACGACATCAGCGAGGGACTTGCACGTGCTGCCTGTGCAGGAGAAGTAAACGGAGAAGTTGTAGACCTGAGAACAGTTATTGACAGTGACTGCGAATTAAACATCCTGACAGCAAAAGATGAAAAAGGACTTGCAGTTCTCCGCCATACAGCATCCCACGTACTTGCCCAGGCAGTACAGACCTTATTCCCGGATGCAAAGGTTGCTATCGGACCTTCTATTGATACAGGATTCTACTATGATTTCGACTGCCCTCCATTCTCCCGTGATGACCTGGATGCAATCGAAAAAGAAATGAAAAAGATCATCAAAAAAGGCGCTAAGATTGAACGCTTCACAAAATCAAGAGAAGATGCCATCGCATACTTCCAGGAGAAAAATGAACCATACAAGGTAGAACTTATCGAAGATCTTCCGGAAGGCTCCGAAATCTCTTTCTATTCACAGGGAGACTGGACAGACCTCTGCGCAGGTCCTCACCTTATGAGTGTAAAGGGTGTAAAGGCATTCAAGCTTCTCTCCTCTTCCAGCGCTTACTGGAGAGGCAGCGAAAAGAACGCAATGCTCACACGTATCTACGGAACAGCTTATGCTTCCAAGGATGAGTTAAAAGAACATCTGGAACAGATGGAAGAAGCAAAAAAAACGCGATCACAATAAACTTGGACGTGAAATGAAAATCTTCACAACTGTAGATGTAATCGGACAGGGACTTCCTCTTATCATGCCAAACGGTGTGATCATGATGCAGGAGCTTCAGCGCTGGATTGAAGACGAAGAGACAAAACGTGGCTATGTAAGAACAAAAACTCCGTTAATGGCAAAGAGTGACCTCTACAAAATTTCCGGTCACTGGGATCACTACAAAGACGGTATGTTCGTTCTCGGTGACGAAGAAACAGACAAAGAAGTATTTGCGCTTCGTCCTATGACATGCCCATTCCAGTACTATGTATACAAAGCAGAACAGCACAGCTATCGTGATCTGCCTCTTCGTTACGGCGAAACATCCACTCTGTTCCGTAATGAGGATTCCGGGGAAATGCATGGTCTGACACGTGTACGTCAGTTCACGATCTCCGAAGGTCATCTGATCGTAAGACCTGACCAGATGGTAAAAGAATTTAAAGACTGTATCGCACTTGCACAGTACTGCCTGCAGGTTCTTGGTGTAGAAGAGGACGTAACCTATCACCTTTCTAAATGGGATCCGAACAACAGAGAGAAATACATCGGTGATGCAGAAGTGTGGAATCAGACAGAAGCTCATATCCGCCAGATGCTTGAAGAACTGAACATTCCATTTACAGAGGATGTTGGAGAAGCTGCATTCTACGGACCTAAGGTTGATATCAATGCCAAAAATGTATACGGAAAAGAAGATACAATGATCACGATCCAGTGGGATGCTCTTCTTGCTGAACAGTTTGATATGTACTACATCGATGAAAATGGTGAGAAACAGCGTCCATACATCATCCACCGTACATCCATGGGATGCTATGAGAGAACACTGGCATGGCTGATTGAGAAATATGCAGGTATGTTCCCGACCTGGCTCTGCCCGGAACAGGTTCGTGTAATTCCGATCTCTGAGAAATTCCACGACTATGCCGCCAAAGTGGAAGCACAGTTAAAAGAAAGCGGAATCCGCTGCTCCGTTGACCAGCGTTCCGAGAAAATGGGCTACAAGATTCGTGAAGCACGTCTTGCAAGAGTTCCATATATGCTCATCGTCGGTGCCAAAGAGGAAGAAGAAGGCAAGGTTTCCGTAAGAAGCCGTTACCTTGGTGATGAAGGAATGAAAGACCTTGGTGATTTCCTTGCAGCGATCAAAGAAGAAATCAAGAATAAAACGATCCGCAAAATCGAAGTACAGGAAGAGAATAAATAATCTTCCCTTTCAGATAAGTACAGAAACTGTTATTTCTGTTAAAAAACGGGGCTGTCGTCAATGAACTTTTGGTTCATACGACAGCCCTGTTTTATTATTCTTTCACTTTTTCCTCAAAATATCAGCATTTTAACCGAATCAAGTAAGTCCTCTGGGAGGTTGCAAAAAGCAATAATCAGTGAGGGATTTGCTTGTATCAGGAGGAATACCAGCTCCTTCTGATATCCAAAAAGACAGAAAACTAGTTTTACGAAAACGAATAAGTTTAGTTTTTTTAACTTTTCACAATTAAATCAGGTAACTTACTTGCTTCGTTCAAATCAGACTATCTCCCGTATCATTCAGCTTTTTTACAAAAATTGTCGTATTTTTGCCTGTCAGGAATCTCACAATCATTATCTCCATTTATGCGAAAATATTATGAAAATTTTCGCATAAATAAAACTTTCTTTTGTGAAATTAATAAATTATATAAATTCATTTTTTGTGCAACAGGGATAAATTATGCAAATATAACTAAAACTACTTGACTTTTTTTCTGGAAAACGTGCTACGATAAACTTACAAAAACGATTTAGGAACGAAAAACCAAAAAACACAAGTCAGGAGTCTGACCAGACTGAAAACTCAATATGGGGAAATATCAGGCAAAAACTGAAAATCAATCATTACAGGGAGGTAATAACATGATGAAGAGAAAAGCTATGGCAATCACATTAACAGCAGCTATGCTTGCAGGCCTTACAGCAGTTCCTGCATGGGCTGAAGATGCAGCAGCAGACGAAGGTAAAGTTTTAAACATTTATTGCTGGAATGAAGAATTCAAATCCCGTCTGACTGACCACTATCCCGGATATGAAGAAGTTGACGGAACTCATGGCAAGATTGGAGATGTGGATGTTGTATGGAACATCACTCCTTCTGATGACAATGCGTATCAGAATAATCTGGATGAGACTCTTCTGAAACAGGCCGATGCAGCAGCAGATGACAAAATCGACCTCTTCCTTGTAGAAGCAGACTATGCTTTGAAATATGTAAATACTGATTATACAATGTCTGTGGCAGATCTGGGAATCACAGATGAGGAAGTTGCAGACCAATATCAGTACACCAAAGATGTTATGACAGATTCTGATGGTAACTTAAAGGGTCTTTCCTGGCAAGGCTGCCCGGGTGCTATGATCTACAGAAGAGATATTGCAAAGGAAGTATTCGGAAGTGATGATCCGGCAGAGGTTCAGAAGAAAGTTGCAGACTGGGATACATTTAAGGCAACAGCTGAAGAGCTGA